>Ga0194120_10000057_pt1 | contig 164197 bp, 151 predicted proteins | sample TA2MahCa65mmetaG_FD_148642 | JGI IMG/M metagenome (GOLD analysis project Ga0194120, IMG submission 148642) | Freshwater microbial communities from Lake Tanganyika, Tanzania - TA2015019 Mahale Deep Cast 65m | ecosystem: Environmental > Aquatic > Freshwater > Lake | place: Tanzania: Lake... | reverse complement strand
TGGCAGCAGAGTTTGACTCGGAAATATTTATCCCCGACTCATATCAATCAACGCAGCAAGACTTAAGTGATAGACAGGCGCTGCGAAGAGTTATTGGTCTCTCAACTGAGTTAAGTGATATCTCTGAGGCCGAATATCGCCAGTTAAGACTTGAGCGAGTAATACTTGTTGGAGTTTGGATCGAGGGAAGTGTTAAAGATGCAGAGAACTCTATGGAGGAGCTTGCCGCGCTAGCTGAGACTGCCGGATCAAAGGTATTAGATGCCCTCATTCAGCGCCGCGATAAACCAGATCCAGCAACCTTTATTGGCTCTGGAAAAGTTAGCGAGTTAAAGGCGATTGTTAAATCAACGGGGGCCGATACCGTTGTCTGCGATGGGGAGTTAAGTCCCTCTCAACTAAGAAATTTAGAAGATAAGGTAAAAGTCAAAGTAGTTGATCGTACTGCGCTAATTTTGGATATTTTTGCGCAACATGCCAAGAGCAAAGAGGGTAAGGCCCAAGTTGAGTTAGCTCAGATGAGTTATATGTTGCCCCGACTTCGCGGTTGGGGTGATTCACTATCTCGCCAGGCAGGTGGAATTGGTGGGCGCGGACCTGGTGAAACCAAGATAGAGGTAGATCGCCGCAGAATCCGCGACAAGATGTCAAAGCTTCGCAGGGAGATCGGCGATATGAAAGTAGCCCGGGATACCAAGAGACAAGAACGAAAGAGAAATTCAATTCCCTCTGTCGCAATTGCGGGATATACAAACGCTGGCAAATCATCGCTATTAAATCGTTTGACTAATGCTGGAGTTTTAGTGCAGAACGCTCTCTTTGCAACTCTTGATCCAACTGTTAGACGCTCAGAGACAAGTGATGGTTGCACCTACACGCTAACTGACACTGTGGGATTTGTTAAACACCTGCCCCATGACTTAATTGATGCCTTCAAATCAACTCTAGAGGAGGTCTCAGGAGCTGATGTAATCGTTCATGTAGTTGATGGCTCACACGGCGATCCTCTAGGTCAGATAAAGGCAGTTAGAGGAGTAGTAGCTGATATCGGGGGAGCAAAGATTCCGGAAATTATCGCTTTAAATAAGGCAGATATCGCAGATCCGCAGGTAATTGCTCAGGTGTTGATTCAAGAACCTGATGCTTATCTAATCTCAGTTCATAGCGGAGTTGGCATTGAAAAACTCATCCGCGCTATTGAGTCATCTCTTCCAAGGCCAAGGATTGAGATCAGAACTGTGCTTCCATATGACAGAGGGGATTTAGTAAGTCAGATTCACGAGCATGGGGAGATACTTAGTCAAGAGTATTTACCTGAAGGAACATCGCTTCATGCCATGGTTGATGGATCCCTCGCGCACGCCCTTGAGAAGTACTCCGTTAATTAATATTTAGAGCGAGCGAAGCACAGCTGTTACCACACCAAGAATCTCTGCTTGATTTCCATCAATAGGTTGGTAATTATCATTTGCTGGCAGTAACCAGATTTGACCGCTCTTCTTACTAAAGGTCTTAACCGTTGCCTCGCCATCTATCATCGCTGCAACAATCTCACCTTTATTTGCATCTTTCTGAGAGCGAATAACAACATAGTCGCCATCACAAATTGCAGCATCAATCATCGAATCTCCAACAACCTTGAGCATGAAGAGATCGCCCTCGCCAACAAGTGATGCAGGAAGAGGAAATAGCTCTTCAACATTTTGCTCTGCAAGAATTGGACCACCAGCTGCAATTCGACCAACTAATGGAACGTTATGAGTTCGCTCTGGCTTAATATCTTCAAATCTCTCATCACCTGGAGTTAAAACTTCTAAAGCTCTGCCGCGAGATGGGTCGCGACGGATCCAGCCTTTTGATTCAAGTGCCTCTAATTGATATTTAACACTTGATGGGGAGGAGAGCCCTGCGGCTTCACCGATCTCACGCATTGAGGGGGGATAGCCATTTGTCTCCATCGCCTCTTTAATTGCCAGAAGGATCTTGGTCTGCCTTGGGGTGAGGCCATTTTCATCTACGGGGCCATCAGGCAGCTCTGTCAGCTTTGAAGGGTTTTTGCTCATGGGTTGAGTTTAGAACAAAGTTGCGAAGAAATCAAACAAATGTTCTAAAAAAACTTGCCGATGTCGGTGGGTAGGTGTACCTTTGCTCTTAGAACAGACGTTCGAAGAGTATCCCCACTCTCTGATTAGCTCGGTTCTAGAAGTATCTGGAGAGAAGAAGATGACGACGATCGCCATCAATCCGTTCCTTGCTAAAGATGCCAGGCGCGTGAAAACCCCTATAAATCAAGGCCCAGCAGCTCTGCGACTAACCCCCCGTGGTCGAGGGCTAGCAAGGTTGGCCGTCATCTCTTCACTCTCCATACTGCTTCTCTCTGGCTTTGCCGCCTTTAATGGCGCAACAGCTGGATCCAATAGCGAGTCAATCTCAAGTCCTTATGTGAAGATCAGCGTTAAGCCAGGCGATACCCTCTGGTCAATTGCCGAGGGGATAGCGCCGCAGGCCGATAGACGAGCTTTGGTTGCAGATATTGTTGAAGTCAATAACTTGAAATCACCAAACCTGCAGGCTGGCCAGAAGATTTATATCCCGACACGCCCGTAGAGGCTTAATCTCGTTTTAAGTTGTGGAACTCTCAACTGTTGCTTTACTCTTACCCCTAGATATTGGGGTTGTTTTAGGATATGCTTCCATAAGTAGTGGTTGGCTTCTAAGGCTCCAATACACCCGATTTCAGGAAATACCCATGATTGAGAGGACGACACGCCGTGATCTGCCCCTTCTGTCGTTATGAGGATTCGAGAGTAATTGACTCGCGCCCAAGTGATGAAGGCAGCTCAATTCGTCGCAGGAGAGAGTGCACCCAATGCGGTTCACGCTTTTCAACCTCTGAAACTGCGGTTCTCTCGATTATCAAACGCAGTGGAGCAACAGAGCCTTTTAGCCGCGAGAAAGTTATAAACGGTGTTCGAAAGGCCTGCCAGAACCGCCCAGTTGATGACGATGATCTAGCGCTACTAGCAATGAGGGTTGAAGAGGCGCTGCGCTCCACAGGACAGGCAGAGATCGAAGCTCAAGAGGTTGGCATGGCTATCTTGCCGCCACTTCGCGAATTAGATGAGGTCGCCTACCTGCGATATGCCTCGGTATACCGTAACTTCTCCTCCCTTGAAGATTTCGAAGGCGAGATCGCTCTTCTCCGGGCCCTGCCGATCGAAAAGTCAGAAATAGAGAGCGAATCTCAAGTTGCCTCCCCGCAACTTAAATGAAAAGTCCGATAAGTAGATAGCAGAGAAAAAATTAAATAAAAAAAGATAGAAAAGTTTTAACAAAATTAAAAATTCAAGAAGAAACTGGAGAAATTAGAAATGTCGGACACAGTAATCAATCGCCCATCGGGGAAAGCCAAGTCAGGAAAAGGCTTAAGTATGGAGCGGATTTACACCACAGCTGGTCAACACCCATATGAAGCTGTTAATTGGGAGAGACGCGATGTGGTGCAGACCAACTGGAAGAGCGGCGAAGTTGTCTTTGAGCAACGCGGCGTTGAGTATCCAGATTTCTGGTCAGTTAATGCCTCAACCATTGTTACAACAAAGTATTTCCGCGGCGCAGTGGGAGCTGAAAATAGAGAGTACTCATTAAAGCAAGTTATCGATCGCGTTGTTCTTACCTACACCAAAGCTGGAAAAGAACATGGTTATTTTGCAACTCCAGAAGATGCTGAAATTTTTGAACATGAATTAACTTATATGCTCCTGCACCAGGTATTTTCCTTTAACTCTCCAGTATGGTTTAACGTAGGAACATCAGCCCCACAGCAAGTATCTGCCTGTTTCATCCTCTCAGTTGATGACACGATGGAATCGATCCTTAACTGGTATCGCGAAGAGGGCATGATCTTCAAAGGTGGTTCAGGAGCCGGTTTAAATCTCTCTCGGATTCGCTCCTCAAAAGAGCTATTGAAATCTGGGGGCACTGCCTCAGGCCCAGTTTCATTTATGCGCGGGGCTGATTCCTCTGCTGGAACAATCAAATCAGGTGGCGCAACTAGAAGAGCTGCCAAGATGGTTGTTCTAGATATCGATCATCCAGATATTGAAGAATTTATTGAAACTAAGGTAAGAGAAGAAGACAAGATTCGCGCCCTTCGCGATGCTGGCTTTGATATGGATCTTGGCGGCAAAGACATCATCTCTGTGCAATATCAAAATGCCAATAACTCTGTCCGTGTTAATGATGAATTCATGCGCGCTTATGAAAATGGAGCCAAGTTTGGTCTTACCGCTCGCGCAACAGGTGAGGTAATTGAAGAGGTTGATTCTCGTCAACTATTTCGCAAGATGGCAGAGGCTGCCTGGGCTTGCGCAGATCCTGGAATACAATATGACACGACAATCAATGATTGGCATACCAGCCCTGAGACCGGGCGCATCAATGCCTCAAATCCTTGCTCGGAATATATGTCACTTGATAACTCCTCATGCAACCTAGCTTCTTTAAATCTTATGAAGTTTTTAAAGAGCGATGGATCATTTGATGCAAAGAACTTTGTTAAGGCAGTTGAGATGATCATTACTGCAATGGATATCTCAATTTGTTTTGCAGATTTCCCAACCGAGGCAATCGGCGTAACAACAAGGGCCTATCGCCAACTAGGAATTGGTTATGCAAACCTCGGCGCTCTTTTAATGGCATCAGGACTTGCTTATGATTCAGAGGGCGGAAGAGCCCTAGCTGGAGCAATCACCTCACTTATGACCGGTACTTCATATCGCAGATCCGCTGAGATGGCTGGAATTGTTGGCCCATATGAGGGCTATGCCAGAAATGCAGCTCCTCATACTCGAGTAATGAAGAAGCACCAGGCTGCATCACTTTCTGCCAAATCAGTTTCAACTCTTGATAGAGATGTTTTAGCTGAGGCTAATAAGCAATGGGATAGCTGTATTGCACTTGGCGAGAAGAATGGCTGGAGAAATGCTCAAGCATCAGTTCTTGCGCCAACTGGAACTATCGGCTTGATGATGGATTGCGATACCACTGGTATTGAGCCTGATTTCTCACTAGTTAAGTTTAAGAAGATGGTTGGTGGCGGATCCCTCCAGATTGTTAACCAGACCGTCCCACAAGCTCTAAAGAAGTTGGGCTATACCGATGAGACTATTGAAGCGATTGTGGAATACATCGCCGCTAATGGCCATGTAGTTGATGCCCCAGGGCTAAAGGTTGAGCATTACGATGTCTTTGATTGCGCGCTTGGAACAAGATCTATTGCGCCAATGGGCCATGTAAGAATGATGGCTGCCTGCCAACCATTCCTCTCCGGGGCTATCTCAAAGACGGTAAATCTTCCTGCCGATGCAAGCGTTGAAGATGTTGAAGAGGTTTATTACGAAGGATGGAAGTTGGGGCTTAAGGCTCTTGCTGTTTATCGCGATAGTTGCAAAGTTGGTCAGCCACTCTCTGATGCAAAGTCAAAGAACAATGGCAAAGACGATCAGGTAAGCGCAGCTCCTGCTCCTGCAACTCGTAAGCGCCTACCAAAGTCACGTCCTTCCAGAACAACTTCGTTCTCAGTTGGCGGGGCAGAGGGTTATATGAATGCTGGAACATATGAAGATGGCCAGCTAGGTGAGATCTTCTTAAAACTTGGCAAGCAGGGTTCAACTCTTGCTGGTGTTATGGATGTCTTCTCAATTGCAGTATCAATTGGTCTGCAATATGGCGTTCCGCTAGAGACCTATGTTTCTAAGTTCACAAACTCTCGCTTTGAGCCATCTGGAATAACTGATGATCCAGATATTCGGATGGCCCAATCAATGATGGATTACATCTTCCGTCGCCTTGCTCTTGATTACCTGCCATATGAAGAGCGCGCAGCATTTGGTATCTATACCGCAGCAGAGCGAGCAGCAGCCCTTGAAACCGGCGAGTATGCTCAAATTGTTGAGGCAAAACCTGAGGTAGTTGAGGAGAAGAAGTTCAGCGCGCCAGCTGCAAAGCCTGCAAAGGCTGATACTTCCCTCCACCAAATTGGTTCTTCAACAGAGCTGCTAGAGAAGATCGCCGGCGTTAAATCAGATGCTCCACTCTGTGTTACCTGTGGCGTAAAGATGAGAGCTTCAGGCGCCTGCTATGTCTGTGAAGGTTGTGGCAATACCTCAGGATGTAGCTAGAAAAAGTAATTACAGGAGAGCTTGCCTCTGCTTGATCACTAACCCCTCGAAGAAATTTCGGGGGGTTAAATCATTTAACGCTATTTATTTAGAGTTTAAATAAGCATTTCTAATCAATGAATGTGAATTCAGAATAAGGTTGCCACTATGAGCGCAGAGTCAGTAAGAAAGGCGCTAGAGGCAGCAGTTGAGGCAATTGGTGGAAGCCAGAGAGCCGGCCAGATAGCAATGGCAGAGGCAGTGGCAAACGCCCTTGAAGATCGCCATCACCTCCTTGTTCAAGCCGGGACTGGAACTGGAAAATCACTTGCTTATTTAGTGCCAGCGCTAGTTCATGGCAAACGAGTCCTTGTTGCAACAGCAACTCTTGCGCTGCAGCGACAATTAATTGAGCGCGATCTTCCTAAGGTTCAAAAGGCGTTAGAGAAAGAATTGGGAAGAAGCATCTCCTTTGCTGTTTATAAAGGGGTTGGAAATTATCTCTGTCTGCAGAAGATGAATGCTGATGACCCTGGCGTTGATAGCCAGGTATTAGTTGAGATTTCATCACTTGAATCAGATGCTCGCCGCCTTCGCCAGTGGGCGAGTAGAGATGGAATATCGGGGGATCGAGATGATGCCCCTGAGGTTGATAGACGAGTCTGGCTTGCTAATTCAACCTCTGGACGAGAGTGCGTGGGAGTTGATGAATGTCGCTTTGGAGCGCAATGTTTTGCAGTGAAGGCTAAAACTAAAGCCCAGAGCGCAGATATTGTCGTCACTAATCACACCTTACTTGCCATTGAAATTGTGGACTCTCATCCGATATTGCCAGAGCGAGATGCAGTGATTTTAGATGAGGCTCATGAGTTTATGGATCGCACTACTCAAGCAGTAACCGAGGAGCTAACTGCAGCAAGAGCTAGTAGAGCAGCAAATATGCTGCGAAAGCACCTTCCAGGAAAAGCTGCTGAAGCGCTGGGCAAAGCTTGCGATGGGTTTAGCAGAGCACTTGATGAGTATGGCCAAGAGTTTCGAATTAAAAGCAGCGATGAGCGAAAGCTTCAAGAACTACCTCTGCTTCTTGCCCCTTGGGTCAGAAAGATTAAAGAGGCGGCAGAGAGCGCTATTGCGCTAATTAATGCCGATTCACTAATTGTTGATCCAGATGCTTTAGCTGAGCGGGCTCGAGTAAAGGGAGCGGTCAATGAAATAAAAGTCACTGCATCAAAGATGCTAAAGATTGGCAGCAATCAAGTGCTCTGGTTTGAACCAACATTTTCCACTCTCTATCTTGCTCCACTAGAAGTCTCACATTTATTACGCGAGAACTTATTTACTAAAACCCCAGTTATCGCAACAAGTGCAACCTTGAGCGTTGGGAATAGTTTTGCTGCAATTGCTAAGAGCTTTGGCATTGATCCGCTAGAGGCTAGCCAAGATGAAAGTAGTGATAGCGGAGGAGATATTGATCCAGAAAATTTAGTATCACTTGATGTTGGTTCACCTTTTGATTTTGCAAGTCAAGGAGCGCTCTATCTTCCAAGAGATCTTCCAGAGCCAACAAGAGATGGGCCAAGTCCGCAGGCTCTAGTTGAGCTAGGTGAGTTAATTGATGCTGCAGGGGGAAGAACACTGGCGCTATTTTCATCATGGCGCGGTGTTGAAATGGCAGATGAACATCTAAGGCGAGTTTTAGCAGAGCTTCCGATTAAGATCATTACTCAAAGACGGGGCGATAGCGTTGGAGTCTTAGTTGAAAAATTTGCCAGTGATCCCACCTCAATTTTGCTTGGAACGATGAGCCTTTGGCAGGGAGTTGATGTGCCGGGGCCATCTTGTATTTTGGTAGCAATTGATCGAATACCTTTTCCCAGACCAGATGATCCGGTGATGTCGGCAAGAGCTGCCCAGATAGATGCATCTGGCGGCTCAGGTTTTATGCAAGTCTCACTTCCAAGGGCTGCTCTACTTCTTGCGCAGGGAACAGGAAGGCTAATTCGATCCATTGATGATCGCGGGGTAGTGGCAATCCTTGATTCAAGAATTGTTAATAAACGCTATGGATCGGTGCTTTTAAACTCTATGCCGCCGCTCTGGAGAAGTAGCGATGGGGCGGTTATCAAAGAATCTCTTAAAAGACTTTCGAGCCAATACAGCTCCACAGGGCAGTAATCTCCCCAAAGTCTTAGTTTTTCCAGTTTAGAGATGAGATCAAGAAGGCATTATCTGCTGGATGCGGATGACTCTAGTTGCAATGTTAATTATCTTTTCATCTATAAATGCTGCCTATGGAGCTTGTGAAGGTGAGACCTGTATTGATGTTAAAGCTAATCAAGAAAGCAACGAAGTTGTAATCACAGTTAAGAAGGGCAAGGCGGGCAGTCAGGTATCAACTGCGCCAAAGCCAAGACCAACTTCAACTACAAAGCGGACTTGGATTCCCTGGCTTCCAAAGCCTCCTGCTGCAAGTAAGCCAGTGGCGCTAGGTCCAAAGCCATCACCAAAACCAAGAGTGAAGCGAATTTCTGGCTCTCAAATTAGCGATCAAGTTAAGAGTTTGATTCCAAGGGGAGCGATAATCACCCAACCGCTAGATAACATCTTGGTAAATCAGAGCGTTAATTTCTTAACTAATACTCCTATGCACTTCACTACCGTTCTTGTAGTTCTTGGCACGCCTATAACGATTCACTTAACTCCGGATTTTTTATGGGAGTTTGGAGATGGCAATAGCCAGAGCACCAGGCTTGCCGGAGCTCCATACCCATTGATGCTTATTGAAAATACCTATAGGAGCTCAGGCCAGAAGAGAGTTGAGTTAACAACAACTTGGAGTGGTTTTTGGCGAGCGGGTTCTCTAGCTGCGCCAATTGATGGAGCAATTGTGCAGAAGGTCAGTCGGCAGATAGATATTAGGCCTGCTCGAGGTATCTACAGGGGATAGTTATCAACATTTCAGGGCCCTAAAAATAACTTCAATCTCTCTATCCCAAGATGCTTTGCCAATGACGACACTTACAACACCTAAAGACCTTCTTGCGGCTGTTCCCTTTTTGATTGGATTTAATCCAGAGAATTCAATAGTTCTTTTGAGCCTAAAAAATGATGCAATAGCTATGGCGATTCGCATAGATTTTCCAGATCAAATCGGCGCAGATGAGCTAAAACTTCTAAACTCCCATTTATCTAGAGATAGCGCTGAAGCCATTATTGCAATCTTTTATTGCCCAGAAATTGGGCAGAGCCAGAATGAGATAATTTCAGAGATTCTTGCTGCTATCACTGAATATGGACTAAACCTTCGAGAAGTCATAACAGTTGAGAAGGATCGATATCGCTCATTAATTTGTGAAGATTTGAGCTGTTGCTCAAGTGAGGGAAACCCACTTCCAGAACTAATAGATTCTCGAATTGCTGCAGAGCAAGTGGCTCAAGGCAGGCCAATTCCTTTCGCAAATCTAAAACAGCTAGTTGATTCGATTTCGCAGCTTGATAGTGATCATGAGCTACTTGATTTAATTCGCAGCATTGAGATTATTGATTATGAGAAAGATCCAATATCTTTTCAGAGGCAAGGCGCTAGCGCAGTTAACCAATTTATGGATGAGTTTAAAACTCATGGTCTAGTCAAAGATAAGGCCTTAATTGCACTGCTTTTAGTTCGTCTATCAGATTTGCAGGTTAGAGATTACGCACTTGGAAGTGTTAGCGCCGAAAGCCTTGATCTCTACTTCACCGCCTGGAGATGGTTGCTTCGCCTTGCTCCAAAGGGCCATATCGCCCCAGTTGCTAATTTGTTTGCAGCAGTGGCTTATGAACGAGGCGATGGAGCACTTGCACAAAGAGCGCTAGATAGGGCAGATAGCGATGATCCAAGTTATGCAATGAGTAAATTACTTAGACAGGTCTTTAACTCTGGATGGGCCCCCAACTCATTTGCCCAAATGAGGAGTGAGCTACACCCCAAAATATGTAGTGAGCTTTTCTCGGGTACTATCTAGAGGTGAACATCGGCGTTCCCAAAGAGATAAAGAACCATGAGTATCGAGTCTCGCTAACCCCGGCAGGAGCCAGAGAATTTATCCGCCAGGGGCATAAAGTTTTAGTAGAAAGTTCGGCTGGTCTTGGCTGCGCAATTTCAGATGATGACTATAGAAGCGTTGGGGCAACAATTATTGCCTCAGCAGATCAGCTCTGGGCTGAGGCCGAATTAGTCTTAAAAGTAAAAGAGCCGATAGCAGCTGAATATCACCGAATGAGAGCTGGCCAAGTTCTATTTGCCTATCTTCATCTTGCTGCATCAAAAGATTGCACTGATGCGCTCAGGAAAAGTGGTATCACTGCAATTGCCTATGAAACTGTTGAGCTAAATTCCAATCTTCCTCTTCTTGCTCCAATGAGCGAGGTTGCTGGGCGTATGGCTCCACAAGTCGGCGCAGCAGCGCTGCAGGCAAGTGCAGGAGGACGCGGTGTATTGCTTGGTGGAGTTCCTGGAGTAAGACCTGGAAAGGTTCTAATTCTTGGCGGAGGAACTGCAGGTCTTGCTGCAGCAACTATTGCCCTTGGTATGAGAGCTGATGTAACGGTAGTTGATTTAAATCAGAGCAGACTTGCCTATATTGACCAGATATTTAATGGAGCAGTAAAGACTTTAGTCTCTAATACCCATGAGATTGAGCAAGAAGCACTTCTTGCAGATTTAATTATTGGAGCTGTTTTAGTACACGGCGCAAAAGCTCCGAAGTTGATTAGTAATGAGTTAGTTTCGCATTTAAAGAAGGGTTCAGTCTTAGTTGATATTGCAATTGATCAAGGTGGCTGTTTTGAGGATTCAAAGGCCACAACTCATGCAGATCCAACATATAAAGTTCATGAGAGTATCTTTTACTGCGTGGCCAATATGCCAGGAGCTCTGCCCCTGACCTCCACCTACGCCCTTTCAAATGCCACCCTGCCTTACGCCTTAGCACTTGCCAATAAGGGTTGGAAGAAGGCGCTATCTGAAAACTCTGGCCTTGCTAAGGGGCTAAATGTCCATAATGGTCAGATAACTTATAAAGCAGTGGCTCAGGCTCATGGCATGGCAAGTGTTGAGATGGACTTTTCACTCTAAATTTTCTAAAGTCCGCCTTAGGTCAAGAGTTCCAGCATTAAGCCCCGGCTAACTGGACGGCAACCCTCCACCGCGGTGGGGTGCTCCGGGTGAGGACCTGGTCGATTGCAAAGTGCATCGGCAAGCGCGGGTCTGATTCTGGAGTGGGGGAGCCCAAAGAAGATTTTGGAAAGCCCAAAAAAGAGTGAGCCCAAGGAGTTCTTGCGCCGGCTCCATCAAGCGGGCCGCTTGTAACTAGCTGGACTTTTTAAACATTTCCCCCTAACCTGCGCGCTAGGTCATGAGTCTCAGTTCATAGCCCCGGCTAACTGAGCGGCAACCCTCCACCACGGTGGGGTGCTCCGGGTGAAGACCAGGTCGATAGCAAAGCGCCATCGGCAAGCGTGGGTCTGCAAAATAATTTTTCGGGCCCCCTGAATTTAAGGGAGGTTTACTTCGTGTCATCTTTTTCCGTAACCGATACTCAATTCGAAACTCGTCAGGTTCATGCCGGTCAAGTCCCAGATCCAACAACTGGAGCAAGAGCGTTGCCTCTTTATCAGACTACGGCGTATCAATTCCGTGACACTAAGCATGCTGCGGATTTGTTCGGCCTTGCAGAGCTGGGAAATATCTACACCAGAATCATGAATCCAACGCAAGATGCAGTGGAACAGAGAATTGCATCACTTGAAGGGGGTGTGGCAGCACTGCTTCTCTCATCTGGTTCTGCCGCAACAACCTTTGCGGTTCTAAATGTTGCAGAATCTGGAGATCACATAGTCTCTTCACCATCGCTATATGGTGGAACTTATAACTTATTTCATTACACCCTGCCAAAATTTGGAATCGAAGTAACCTTTGTGGATAATCCTGAAGATCCAGAGAGTTGGAAAAAAGCTATTCGCCCCAATACCAAGGCTTTCTTTGGTGAAACTATCGCCAATCCAAAAAATGATGTATTGGATATCGAATCAGTTGCAAAAGTTGCTCATGAATTTGGAGTTCCATTAATAGTTGATAACACTGTTGCAACTCCATTTTTAATTCGCCCCATTGAACATGGCGCAGATGTTGTAGTTCACTCTGCAACAAAATTTCTCTCAGGACATGGCAATGCCGTAATTGGGGCAATAGTTGATTCTGGAAAGTTTGATTATGCAAAATATCCAGAGCGATTTAAGAGTTTCAATCAGCCAGACCCTAGCTATAACGGAATTGTTTACGCTCAGGCACTTGGTGTGGGATCTGCCTTTGGCGCGAATTTGGCCTATATCTTCAAAATTCGACTCACCCTGCTTCGTGACATCGGAGCTGCAACATCACCTTTTAATGCCTGGCTACTGGCTCAAGGACTTGAGACTCTATCGCTACGTATGGAGCGTCATGTTGATAACGCCCTAGCGACAGCTAAATGGCTAGAGAGCCATAATCAAGTTATCAAGGTCAACTATGCCTCACTTGAATCATCTCCTTGGAATAAGTTAGCTAAGAAGTATGCTCCAAAGGGCAGTGGCTCAGTCCTTTCCTTTGAAATAAAGGGTGGAATCGATGCTGGTAAAAAGTTTATTGAGGCGCTGAACATCTTCTCTCACGTAGCAAATATTGGCGATGTTCGATCTCTTGCGATTCATCCAGCGTCAACAACACACTCTCAGCTCACGCCAGCCGAACAACTTCAGGCCGGTGTAACTCCAGGTCTAGTACGACTCAGTCTTGGAATTGAGAATATTGCTGATATCAAGTCAGATCTAGAAAAAGCCTTCGCAGCCGCGAAATAATTTTCATCGGACTTTCTTGATGACAAACCCATTTGGCGTCACAGGCGCATGGCTTGAAACCCATGACCCTGGCGCGCGAATCTTTCACAAACTTGGTGATCTGATTTTGGAATCTGGTGAAGTACTTCCGGATGTCACAATCGCCTACCAAACTTGGGGAACACTCAACGCGGATCGATCAAATGCGATATTGATCAATCATGCGCTTACGGGATGGTCTGATGTTCCTTCCTGGTGGCCAGAAATGGTTGGCCCAGGTTTACCCTTCGATACCGATCGCTACTTCATCATCTGTCCCAATGTGGTTGGCGGATGCCAAGGAAGTACTGGACCCTCATCGCTTGCGCCCGATGGCAAGCGGTGGGGTTCTCGGTTTCCGTATCTCACAGTCCGCGATCTAGTTCGAGCCGAAGTTGAGCTCTCTAATCAACTAGGTATTCCAAGTTACCTACTTGCGGTAGGGCCATCATTAGGCGGAATGCGTTCCTTGGAGTGGGCTATCGAGCACCCAGACCGAATCGGCGCAATCTGCACGATTGGATCCTCAGCAGTTGCAACGGGGGATCAAATTGGAACGTGGAGCACAGAGATACATGCCATCACAGCAGACCCACATTTCAATGGCGGGGATTACTACGACCAAGAGATGGGTCCTGTGGAGGGAATGGGGATTGCGAGAAAAATTGCCCATCTGAGTTACCGCACCGAATATGAGATGGATACCCGATTTGGTCGCGATCTTCAGGGAGATGCCACTGGTCGATATGCCATTACTTCATACTTAGACCATCAAGCGTTGAAATTGCAGCGCCGATTTGATGCCAACACTTATATTGCCCTAGAAACAGCGATGATTTCGCACGATATTGGGCGAGGTCGAGGTGGGGTAGTTGCAGCCCTTGCAACGGCTCAACGCCCAGTCGTGGTGGTTTCAATTGACACCGATCGCCTCTTTCCAGCTCGATTGCAGGAGGAGATCGTTGAGCTAACTCCAACAGCCCTACCGCTAAAGCAGATTTCATCTCCCTTTGGCCATGATGGATTCTTGATAGAAGTTGAGCGTGTGGGCCAGATAATCAGGGATAGTTTGGAGCTGGCTCACTCAAAGTGAGGAATAAAGTGGTTTGGATGTGCATTTACCCCTGTGGACAATTTATAATATAGCCATAGCCGATTCCCCAAAAGGCTAGAGGAAAAAAAAGAAGTTCTGACAGTTCGTCAATTTAAAGCAAAGGACTAATTCGTGGCTGTATCTCGTGCGCCCAAAAACGCAGGTAAGAAGAAGAGCGTTGCAAAAAAGAGCACGAAGAGCGTTGCTAAAAGTTCAATAAAGAAAGATAAGAAGAACGCTAAGTCAAAAGGTCCAAGACTATTTCCTACCAAGGCTGAGCTTGAAGTGATGAAGCTTGCAAGGGAAGCAAAAGCTAAGCCAGATGAGAAGAAAGGCCCTCGCCGCTTTCCGACTAAAGCAGAAATTGAAGCAGCAAAAGCGGTGGCTGCTGGCGTTAACAAACCAGCGGGAAAAAAAGTAATTGAGAAAATTGATGGCGAGGAAGTTGAGCTAGAAGAAGTTGAGCTGGAAGATCTTGAAAAATTAGTTGCTGAAACCGGAGAAGAAGTTGTTGAAGGTGCAAGTGATGTTCGAGTCGTTAATCTAACTGAGGAAGCCAAGAAAGAAGAAGGTGAGTTCACCCTTAAGGATTCTGAAGAAGATGACGCGCCCCCTCAGACAGTTTTGACTGCAGGTGCTACTGCAGATCCAGTAAAAGACTATCTCAAGCAGATTGGTCGAGTAGCTCTACTAAATGCTGAACTTGAAGTTGAACTTGCTATGAGAATTGAAGCTGGATTATTTGCTGAAGCAAAGTTGAATTCAGGCGAGAAGATGGAACGTTCATTTAAGCGAGAGCTGGAGTGGATTGCAGAGGACGGTAAGAGAGCTAAGAATCATCTACTTGAAGCAAACCTTCGCCTCGTTGTTTCTCTTGCTAAGCGCTATACCGGTCGAGGAATGCTATTTCTTGATCTAATTCAAGAGGGAAACCTAGGTTTAATTCGTGCCGTAGAGAAATTTGATTACACCAAGGGATATAAGTTCTCAACCTATGCAACCTGGTGGATTCGCCAGGCAATCACACGCGCCATGGCAGATCAGGCAAGAACTATTCGTATTCCAGTTCATATGGTTGAAGTCATCAACAAACTTGCACGAGTTCAGCGCCAGATGCTGCAAGATCTTGGCCGAGAACCGACCCCAGAAGAGCTCGCTAAAGAGCTTGATATGACCCCTGAGAAGGTTGTTGAAGTTCAAAAATATGGTCGCGAACCGATCTCACTTCACACTCCACTTGGTGAAGAGGGAGATTCAGAGTTTGGTGATTTGATTGAAGACTCTGAGGCGATCGTTCCTGCAGATGCAGTTTCATTTACTCTCCTTCAAGAACAGCTTCACTCGGTGCTAGATACTCTCTCAGAGCGCGAGGCGGGCGTTGTTGCGATGCGCTTTGGATTAACTGATGGCCAGCCTAAGACCCTTGATGAAATCGGAAAGGTTTACGGCGTGACTCGCGAGCGTATCCGCCAGATTGAATCTAAAACTATGTCCAAGCTTCGCCATCCATCAAGATCGCAAGTACTACGCGATTATCTAGATTAGGAGATAGTTCATGTCAGAGCGTCCAAAGATTTATGTAAAGCCCAATGGTTCGATTCGCGTGAGCGGTGCCGTTGATTTTGTTGATGCAGAGGGCAATGTTCTCGAGACAAAAGAGAACTTCTCGCTCTGCCGTTGCGGCCACTCTAAAGAGAAACCATTCTGTGATGGCTCCCATCGAGATGCAGGATTCACCGCCGAATAACTCGCTCTGGGCAGAAGGTTTTAAGCAGAGCGGTAAGAGAAATGAATTTGATAGTTCTTACGATGTTGCAATAATCGGTGGCGGTTTCTCAGGGCTCTGGTCGGCCTATCACCTACTGAAGTTAGATCCCAAACTCGCTATCGTTATCTTTGAGGCAAAATCAATTGGCTATGGAGCAAGTGGAAGAAATGGTGGCTGGGTTTCATCAGATTATCCGGTCTATCGAAAAACACTTGAAAAGCGCCATGGTAGCGAGGCCACTGACAATCTTTTCAAAGAACTTGCAAATGCCATTGACGAGATCGGTCAGATTTCAGGACGGATTGCTCCTAAGGCAAGTTTTGTTAAGTCAGGAACGATCACATTTGCTAGAAATAAGGCGCAAGAGAGACGATTAAAAGAGAGCGCTGATTCAGAACATATCTGGAAGTCTGCAGATGAGATAGGTCAGTTAATTCAAGTATCTGATTTAAGGGGCGGATTATTTAATCCGCAATGCGCAACGATTAATCCATTCCAACTTGTTTTGGGGCTAGCTAACTACTTGGAGAGCAAAGGAGTAGTAATAGCCGAGGGGGCATTTGCTATCCAAACAAATGGCGGAGTCTTAGCAAATAGCTCACTAGTGAAGGCTCCAGTAGTTATTAGAGCCAGTGAGGCTTTCTCTAGGCCGGGGCGAGAATTTATCCCGCTGTACTCTCTCATGATCGCTAGTGAAGCTCTGCCTGAAGAAATCTGGGATCAAATAGGGGTAAAGGATCGCTTTACCTTTGCTGAAGGGACGCACTTGGTGAATTACGCGCAGCGCACTGGCGATAATCGCCTTGCAATTGGCGGGCGCGGGGCTAGCTATCCATTTGGCTCAAAACTTATTGAAGAAAAGGAAATGACTAGCTCAGTTCATCAAAGCTTAGAGGCAATGGCTAAGCGTTGGTTTCCCGTTTTGAAGAGTGTGAAATTTACTCATGCCTGGGGCGGGGCAGTGGCAATTACCCGTAATTGGGAGCCATATGTTCAATTTAATAAATCAACTGGATATGGCCGCCTTGGCGGCTATGCAGGAGATGGCGTAACAATGAGTTATTTAGCAAGCAAAGTATTGGCTGATTTAATTGTTGGCAGAGAAAGTAATGTCATAAATCTGCACTTTGTAAATCGCGAAATTAGAAAATGGGAGGTAGAACCACTTAGATATCTAGCAGTTAACTCGTTAGTGAAATTAAGTGGGATTGCAGATAAAGAGGAAGCTAGGACTGGGAGGCCCAGTTTGGTCTCAAGGCTTATCTCGCCGTTGATTCTGCGCTAAGGCGCTCAGTCTCATCATCTATGCGAGCGGCAGTGCTTGCTAGCCCATCTTGGTATTTCTTAGCGTGGTGAGCACAGAAAAGTAATTCAAATCCATTGGCCATTACCGCACGAACATAAGCCTGAGCTCCACAGCGATCACAACGATCAAGAGCGCTAAGGGGCGATGAGGTAAGCAATAGATTTTCAGTCATTTCTGGCCAACCTTTCCTCTGCTTGTTAGGTTCTAGTGGAACATCAAACCACCTCTGGGTTATTCCCCGCAGGTCGAATTCAAAGTTTTTTCTCATAATTGATGACTTTCTTCACTGAAAATCGAAATCCTCACCCTTTTCGGCGCGTATTGCCAGACTCCTTTAATCCCATAGATACCCTTGCCCATCGTGGCAGAGTCTTCAAGCGCAGACCAAGTGCGTAGTGTAGAAAAGTCCTACTCAGCAAAAGATCTCTCAGTACTAGAAGGTCTTGATGCGGTTCGAAAGCGCCCCGGAATGTATATCGGTTCAACCGATGGTCGCGGCCTTATGCACTGTCTCTGGGAAATTATTGATAACGCTGTGGATGAATCACTTGCAGGATATTGCAAGAAGATAGAAATTAATTTAGAAAAAGATGGATCGATTGAAGTCCATGATGATGGACGAGGTATCCCAGTTGATAAAGAGCCTAAAACAGGACTTACTGGAGTAGAAGTTGTGATGACGCGCCTTCATGCTGGTGGAAAGTTTGGTGGTGGCTCATATTCGGCAACCGGAGGCCTTCATGGTGTGGGAGCATCTGTTGTAAATGCTCTGGCATCTCGCCTTGATGTTGAAGTAGATCGAGATGGAAAAATTTATTGGATGTCATTTAAGCGCGGTGTTGCTGGAATATTTGATGGCGATGGCCCTAATGCTCCATTTGAATCTAAATCAGGGCTTCGCATCATTGGAAAAGTCTCAGCAAAGATCACTGGAACAAGAATCAAGTGGTGGTCAGATAAACAGATATTTCTAAAGGATGCACAGCATGATTTAGAGGAGATCTACACCAGAGCTCGTCAAACTTCTTATCTAGTTCCGGGCCTTACTCTGGTTGTTAATGACAATCGCAGTAAAGATAAGAGCTCGGAGATTTTCTTTCATAAAGGTGGAATTTCGGAATACTGCCACTTTATTCAGCCGGATGAGGCAGTAGGAGATGTAATTCGCTTAACTGGCCAAGGCCATTACCAGGAGACTGTTCCCGTTCTTGATGAAAAAGGCCATCTTGAGCCTCAAGAAGTTGAGCGAGATATGGGCGTTGATATCGCTATTAAATGGGGTAATGGTTATGAGAGCACAGTTCGCTCCTTTGTAAACATCATCGCAACTCCAAAGGGCGGAACCCATGTGCAAGGTTTTGAAAAGGCTCTAGTAAAAACGTTTAATGAGTTCCTTCGCGCTAAAGGCGTTCTAAAAAAGAATGAACTTGATGTGATTAAAGAAGATATCCTCGAAGGGTTAACCGCAGTTGTAACAGTCCGCATGCAAGAACCACAATTTGAAGGTCAGACTAAAGAGGTTTTAGGAACACCTGCAGTAACAAAGATTGTGACTCAAGTAGTATCAGATGAGCTTAAGAAGTTCTTTACAACCACTAAGCGAATCGATAAGGCCAATGGACTTGTAGTACTTGAGAAAGTTGCTAACGCTTCAAGAACTCGTATTTCATCAAGAGCTCACAAGGAGTTGCAACGCAGAAAGAACGCCCTTGAGAGCTCATCACTTCCTGCAAAGCTCTCTGATTGTCGTTCTGAGGATGTTTCGCGAACTGAGCTATTTATTGTTGAAGGTGAGTCAGCTCTTGGAACTACTAAGGCTGCCAGAAATTCGGAGTTCCAAGCAATCTTGCCACTCAAAGGAAAGATTTTAAATGTTCAAAAGGCCTCGCTTTCTCAGATGCTTGATAACGCGGAGTGCGCAGCAATTATCCAAGTAATTGGAGCTGGATCTGGAAAATCATTTACGCTAGAAGATGCTAGATATGGAAGAGTGATTCTGATGTCAGATGCCGATGTTGACGGCGCTCACATTCGCTGCTTGATGCTCACCCTGCTCTATCGCTATATGAAGCCACTAATTGATGATGGACGAGTCTTTGCTGCAATTCCGCCGCTTCATCGCATTGAAGTTATTGGCGGGGGAGGCAGGAAGGGAGAGGTGCACTACACCTACTCCGATGATGATATGAAAAAACTATTGACCGACTTGAAGAAGCAAGGAAAGCGATGGAAAGAGCCACTTCAGCGCTATAAAGGCCTTGGCGAAATGGATGCTGATCAGCTCCGCGAAACCACTATGGATCCTGATAAGCGCACTCTTAGAAGAATTACCATTAAAGATGCGGCAGAGGCTGAAAAGATCTTCGAGCTATTGATGGGTAATGAAGTTGCGCCTCGAAAAGAGTTTATTGCCACTGCAGATATCGATCGCGAAAGAATTGATGCTTAAGCAATTAGAGTGCGCCGCGCCGTTGCGTATTTGGCGCTAACTTCGCTTAATTCATCTGATACTTGATTTCGAAGCGCCTCTTCACTCTTTAATAGCGCAGTTAGCTTGGAGATTGTTGACTTTAACTCTTTAGCCTCAGTATCTAACTCAATCTTTGACATCTTAGTTAGCCTTCTTAGAGGCATATCTAGGATGTATGTGGCTTGTTCCTCACTTAACTTAAAGCTCTTGATAAGTGATTCTTTTGCTTCATTTGCATCATCGCTTCCCCTAATTATTTTCACTACTTTATCGATATCTATAATTGCCTTTAGAAGGCCTTCAACTAGGTTTAGTCGGGCAGTGGCCTTAGCTTTTCTAAAGTTGGATCTTCTTGTTACTACCTGGATTCGATGATCAATAAAGACCTGAAGTAGTTCTTTTAAGCCTAAAGTCTTTGGCTTGCCATTAACTAGGGCAACAGCATTGATGGAGAAGGCATCCTCAAGTGGGGTGAGCTTGTAGAGATTTTCTAGTACCGCCTCTGGCTCAAAACCATTTTTTACCTCAACGACAACCTTAGTTCCAGATTGTCCATCGGTTAGATCAATAATGTCTGAAATGCCCTGAATCTTCTTTGATTTAACTAGCTCGCTAATACGTTCGACTACCTTTTCAGGTCCGATGTTAAATGGAAGTTCGGTAATAGTTATTCCAGATTTACGGGCGCTCACTTTGCCAATTTCAACTTTGGCACGAACTTTGAAAGCACCTTTTCCACTGTGGTAAGCCTCAAGAATGCCCTCCTTGCCGATAATGCTTCCTCCAGTTGGAAAATCAGGTGCTGGAATGAATTTCATTAACTGCTTTAAGGTAGCGCTGGGATTTTCAATCAGATGCTTTGTTGCTTGTATGACTTCACCTAAGTTATGAGGAGCCATATTTGTGGCCATTCCAACAGCAATACCTGTTGCGCCGTTAACTAAAAGATTAGGAAAAGCTGCAGGTAGTACTAAGGGTTCTAATATCTGTCCGTCATAATTTGCTCCAAAATCAACGGTATCTTCATCGGCTTCCTCAACCATCATTAGCGCAGCACTTGCAAGTCTTGCTTCCGTGTAGCGCATAGCTGCAGGCCCAGCATCAAGAGAACCAAAGTTTCCATGTCCATCAACCAATGGCAGGCGCATTGAAAAGTTCTGCGCCATGCGAACTAGCGCGTCATAAATTGCTCCATCACCGTGGGGATGCAATTTACCCATCACCTCACCAACAACACGCGCGCTCTTAACATGGCCTTTATCTGGGCGCAGCCCCATCTCAGACATCTGGTGGAGAATTCTGCGATGTACTGGCTTCAATCCATCTCTGGCATCAGGAAGCGCTCTGGAGTAAATAACTGAATAGGCATACTCAAGAAATGAATCTGACATCTCAGATGAGACATCAATATCAACAATTTTCCCAGGGAATTCTCCTGGCTTAGCAGCTACTACTTTCTTGCCCGTGCTCTTGCCTGAATCTGATCTAGCCATGGCGTGATTCTGCCAAGTAAAGTGTGAATTACTTGGGATTGACGCTCGGTCTAGCCCCGATAGTTGTGACACATCCACTGGCTAATGTATTTCCAGCCCTTAGAGATGATTCTAAATCTTTAGATTCAATCCATCTTCCAATGAATCCAGCAGCAAATGCATCTCCAGCTCCGGTGGAGTCAATTGCAGTAATGGGCAGGGTTGGAGAATTAATTATCTCTTGCCCTCTTGATTTACCGATTGCCCCTTGGCTACTTGTAGTTATGACAACAGTTTCAACATCTTTAGACAGTTCATTTAGGGCAGCTTCAATATCGCTATTTCCAGTTAGAAATTCTGCCTCAGCCTGATTCATAATTAACAGGTCCATTAATTTACATCTCTGGCGACAGGCATCTACCCCAAGGTTGCTCATCACTCCAACAGATCCGGGATTAAAGAAGATATCTAAATTGGCTTCTCTGATTTTGTTAATCATTCGAAGAACTCCTGCTTGGGATTGAGGATTAAAGAGGGCATAGCCTGAGAGAAATACAGCGCTAAATCTGGTGAGATCGGGTAGATCTAACTCGCTAAGACCTGAATTTGCTCCTCTATCCGGAAACATTGATCTATCACCATTTTGATCAACTAACACCACAACAATTCCGGTTCGATGCTCTTTTAAAAACTCAGGTTGATATCCAATGTTCCAGGCATCAAATTCATTAGCAATAACTCGACCAGCTGCATCATCTCCAAGACGACAGACATAAAAGACCTTATGGCCAGATGATGCGAGCCAGGTAGCGGTATTTGCTGCAGCTCCGCCGCCATGGGTTGAAATTTGAGAGATTGTGTCACTGCCTAGGTACATCTGCCCCTGCGTCTTAACAATTACATCAAGCATGGCATCGCCAATGCAGAGAATTTGAGCCATAGTTATTTAAGGGCTACTGCAATCTGAGCTGCTAGAGCAGCATTTGCCTTAATTATCTCAACATTTACTCTTAAGGATTCACCTTTGGAATTGGAATGGAAATATTCCAGAAGAAATGGCGTAACAGCTTTTCCGATAATTCCAGCCGTTTTTGCTTTAGCAAGACCATCAAAAAGGAGTTGATCATGTAGAGCTTTATCCATTTGGTTTCCAACAGGATTTGCCACTATTAGCGCTGAATTATTTGTGGCTACATCGCCTCGAGCCCTCCAAATTTGGGCAATGTCTTGCGGCGTATCGGCTCTATGTTCTAAGTCAAAGCCAGAGTCTGTTAGATAAAAGCCAGGAAACTTATTTGTCTTATAGCCAAGAATTGGAACAGACAAGGTTTCAAGTCTTTCCAAAGTAGCGCTGACATCCAGAATGGATTTTGCTCCTGAGCAGACGATTAAGATCGGAGTTTTTGCTAGAGCAAGCAAATCTGCCGACTCATCCCAGCTCTGCCAAGCTTCACGATGAACTCCGCCTAACCCTCCAGTAGCAAAAAGTGAGATACCAGCCATATTGGCGATATGAGATGTTGCAGCAACTGTAGTAGCGGCGCTCTTTTTCTGAGTTGAAATGATTGCCAAATCTCTTATCGATGCCTTCAAGATATTCTCATCGTTTGCGATGCGAGTTAGTTGATCAGGCTCTAGCCCTATGTGAATCTGTCCATCGACAATTCCAATAGTTGCTGGCGTTGCGCCAGTTTCGGTAACGATTTGTTCAACTTCTAGGGCCACCTCAAGATTCTTTGGCCGGGGCAGTCCATGAGTGATAATTGTCGATTCAAGAGCAACAACTGGGCTCTTATCTCTAAGGGCTCTTGCTACTGCCGCTGAGTATTTGATCATGAGAGGTCTAGGTTACTGGAAAGATGGGGTAGTGGCCTACCTGCTCTCAGATTTATCTCAATCGATATTTGCAACACTTGGGGTATCTAACTGCATTAATTCTTTAGGGATTAGTAATAATGAAGGTCAGAGAGAGTGCTTACTTCTTGTAGATGGAATGGGAGTAAATGCGCTAGATATAGTTGGTAAAGAGCTACCGATATTTTCACAAATTAAAAACCATAACCAATTGCAAGCTACTTTCCCTTCAACAACTTCTGCCAGTTTGACTTCTCTTGGCACCGGTTGTGCGGTGGGCGTTCATGGAATGGTTGGTTACACGATGAGAGTTCCCAATAGCGGAACTCCAGAGCGAATATTAAATGCGCTTAAGTGGGATGAGCGAGTAGATCCCTACATCTGGCAATCAGAGGCAACTTTATTTGAGCGAGCAAAGAGGCAAGGAGTTAAGGTCTCCCACATTGCAGCAAAGCGATATGAAGAGACAGGTTTCACTAGAGCTGCACTTCGTGGCGCGGATTACTATGGAGTTAATCAAGTAGATGAGATGGTTGATCAAGCAAAGAGCGTTCTTAGTAATACTAGATCTTTTGCTTATCTATATTTAAATGATGTAGATGATGCCTCGCACCGTGAGGGCTTAGGCTCTGAGAAGTTTCACTATGCGATGGCAAAGAGCGCAGATTTAATTTTGAAACTTATTGAGAATCTACCCAAAGGAAGCAGATTATGGGTCACATCAGATCACGGGATGATTAATCGGGATGATTTTGTAGTTCTAGGAAAAGAAAATGACCTGCTTAAAAACGTCGAGTTGCTAGGAGGCGAGCCGAGGGTGCGCTATCTCTATCTAAAGCCAGGGAGCGTTGAAGAGACAAAATCACAGTGGCAGGAATTCTTTAAAGAAAAGGTAACTCTCTACACTCGCCAAGAGGCGATTGCGTTGAATTTATTCGGCCCTGAAGTATTAGATAAGAATATGGAGCGCATTGGCGACTTAATTGCTATTGCCAACAGAGAATTCATTATGGTTGAGAGTGAAAGGCAAGAGCTGCAACTATCTATGGTTGGACATCATGGGGGAATTACTCAAGCTGAGATTGCTATACCTTTATTAAGTGCTGAAATTTAAAGCACTTACTCTTCCTCTTGTTCATCTTTCTTCTTGCCTCGCCCAAACATAATGTCATCCCAAGATGGAATTGAAATCCGCTTGGTTACTCCATCCTTCTTGGCATCCGGAGCAATCTCTTTTACTCCACTTGCCTCCTCTAAAAGGTTTGGATCGGTTCTAACTGCAACTAAGCGAGGCGGCTGAGGAGACTCACCTTCCATGGGAAAGAGAACTCCGTGATCACTAAGTCGATCGTTTTTCGGCGCACTCTTTTGGGAAACTTCTTCACCATTAATCCATCTAGCGCCATCATCTCGTGAGTGGAGAGTTCTCTTATTTGCATCAAAGCTCCACTTTGCCTCTGATTGCCCATCTCTTGATGGATAGGTGAGAACTAGATGCCAACTTCCATCATCTAGCCTCCAGGTATTCCAAGAGATCTGATTCATATTTACGCCCCGAGGAGCAAGACGTTGAATAACTAACTCTGAGAGGGGAAGAGAAGTTCCTTTTGGTGAGGCCTTCTCTGCCAATTCAATTATCCAAGCGCGCTCTTGCAAGATCGGACTTGCATAACGCTCAACTTTTTCAATAGAAAGTCCTGAGATGCGAGCAACTTCAGCAAAGCTTTCGCCAGCTCTTAGGCGAGCTTGAATTTCTTTAATGGAAAATTGTGGAGCGCTCTCAACTACTGTTGCTAAACGGCGCTCATTAACAGCAGCGCGCAAAGTGTCACTAACTCTTAGTTTGAAGTTATTGCCATCGCTATCACTGAGCTCTATATGCTCTCCATCTTGAGAGCGTGCAATAAAGCGCAAGTCAGTCATGGGTAAAGATTGCCATAAGAGAAGTGAAATCTGCGGGAAATTAGCCTTAGAGTTGAATTACTTTTGCCTTCCAAAGGCTAAGAAATGGTAGAAGCGAAAGTAAAGCAATTAACATACAGGCAACTGGCACCATAAATGAGACAGTTGAGCCATATGTGTCAATGATGTATCCAGTAATTGCAGCAGGAATAGCCCCACCAAGATTAAGTGCAGAGATCGACCATGCCAAAACTTCAGTGGTTCGCTTAGGACTAACGGAGCGCTCAGCAACAGCAAATCCGGCTGTTAGTAGCGGCGCTATTGCTAGGCCATTAATAAATAGTGCAATAGCCAAAATTGTTAAGTTTCCAGTAAATATCTTTGCAGCAAAATAAATTGGAAGGCTTAGAAGGGCTAGAGCAAATACTGAGATTACAAATCTTCGTGCCTCATTAATCTTCCAGTGCAGCGACCCACTTATAAATGCTGAGATTCCAGAGCTAAAGGACCAGATCGCAATATAGAAACCGCTATATTCACGAATACCAAATTCATCAAGATAGCCGACAAGTACTAAGCCAGTTGATCCAAAGAATGCTCCAATTGCCATCATGGGAATAAATAGAGCTTGAATGAATCTATCTTTTATAAGCAATGAATGATCATCACCGACTTCGCGGGGATGGGCTGGTGGCTGAGTTTTTCGCTGCGAGAGAAAGAGCAGCGTTCCCAGAGCAATAAATCCCATTGCAGTAAAAATTGCGGCCTCGGGAAAGAAGTAAGACGCGGTAATTGCAGCAAGAACAGGGCCGCTAGTAAAGATCACTTCATCAACGAGTGCTTCAAAAGAATATGCGGTGTCAATCAGCTTTCGATCATCACCAATAACATGAATCCAGCGCCTTCTGACCATCTGCCCTGAGCCAATAACAAAACCTTCAAAGACTATCGCTGCGGTAAACCAACTCCAGGTAGGAGCATCGCTCTTAACGAGATATATAAATAGGCCAAGGAAAATTAGATGAACTGGAGCTGTTATGGATAAAACTTTATTTTGACCAATTTGGTCTGCAACCCTAGACCAAAGCGGTGTGGCCACCGATAAGACTAGTGATGCCACCATTGATAACGCGCCAGCTAGGGCATATGAGCCAGTCTCGGCAACAACGAAGAGAACAATTGCGATGTAGAGCATTGAAATTGGCATGCGCAAAATGAAGCCTGCAAAAGAGAAGTTCCAACCTCCAGGCACGGCAAATAATCTTTTGTAGGAGGTGAGCATGAAGGTAAGTCTACTTGGCATCGAAGAAACTATGATTAGATTGGAATATGTCGTTAAACCTTGAGTTATTAGCCCTTGCTGAGAAAGTTGTTTTAAGGGCTGGGGAATTACTCTTAGATAGACCAAATAAGTTTGAATTAGATGAAAAAAGTGGTGCTCTAGATTTTGCGACTCAGAAAGATCATCAGAGCGAATCTTTGATTGTGAGCCAAATTCTTGCTCAAAGGCCTTTGGATGGATTGATTGGAGAAGAAGGGGCAAATCAAGAGAGTCAATCTGGAGTTACTTGGGTAATTGACCCTATCGATGGAACTGTGAATTATCTATATGACTTACCTGGTTGGTGCATCAGTATCGCAGCAAAGAACAAAGAAGAATACGTAGCAGGTGTGGTCTATTCGCCTACAACAAATTCCCTCTGGAAAGCATCAAAGTCTAATGGAGCATTTCTTAATAATTCACCAATTAAGTGTAATGATCCAGTAAATCTTGATAGAGCTTTACTAGGCACTGGTTTTGCATATGACATCAACAATCGAAAAGTGCAAGCAAAGATAATTGAAGAACTACTTCCTAAAGTAAGAGATTTAAGAAGACTTGGTGCATGCGCTGTTGATATCTGCCATGTAGGAAGTGGCGCACTTGATGCTTATTTCGAAGAGGGAGTTAATGAATGGGATTATGCTGCGGCATCGCTAATTGCCCAGGAAGCAGGGGCCACTTTTTCTGTTACTAAGGCAAGAGATGGATCTTCAAGGAGTTCGGTGATTGTCGCTGGCCCATTTCTTCATGCCGCCCTTAGCGCCCAAATTCAGGGGCGATAGCCCACTTTCTGCCCTAATTTTTAGCGATTTAGCACTTAGCCTCAAGGTATGGCAAGATACGGCGAGTTGTTAGGCCAATCCTTTGGAAAAGGCCTGAAGGATAAATAAAGACTAATTGTGAGGACAAAATAATGAACGTGCTCGATGCGCTAGATGCCGCCTCTCTCCGTAAGGACCTTCCTAATTTCCGTCCCGGCGATGAGTTAAAAGTTCATGTCCGTGTTATTGAAGGCAGCAAGAGCCGTATTCAGATCTTCCAAGGCTTAGTAATTGCTCGTCAAGGTTCTGGAGTTCGCGAGACTTTTACAGTTCGCAAAATCTCCTATGGAGTTGGCGTTGAGAGAATTTTCCCAGTTCATGCTCCTGTTATTGAAAAGATTGAAGTAGTAAGAAAAGGCGAAGTTCGTCGCGCCAAACTCTTCTATCTCCGTGATCTTCGTGGCAAAGCTGCCAAGATTCGTGAGCGTCGTGGAGCAGATGACCTAGAGGTTTTATATTCAACTTCATCAACTAATCCAGTTGCAGAAGTTGCTCCAGTAGCAGAGGTTGTTGAGATAGCTGCTCCAGAGGCTGTTGTTGAAGAGAGCCTTGCTCCAGAGAGCGCGCAGGTAGCAGAGGAATCAACTCCTACTGAAACTGAACCAACTAAGTCCTAAAGCCCAGAGTAATGTCGCCTAAAGCGAAGGGCAGTAGCCTTCGCGAGCTACCTATTCTCATCATTTCGGCTCTAGTTCTATCAATCATCGTCAAAACGTTCTTCATTCAATTCTTTTATATCCCCTCAGGCTCTATGGAGAACACTCTTCAAGTTAATGATCGCGTTGGGGTAAACAAGTTTGGGGCTCTCTTTAGTGATATCAAAAGGGGCGAAGTTGTAGTTTTTAGAGATCCAGCTAATTGGCTATCGCCAAATTATGATGACACCTCGGGTTTTCGCAAAGTCATAAAGGATTCTCTAGTTTTCGTTGGAGTCCTTCCAGATCCCTCTAAGCAATATTTAATCAAGAGAGTTATCGGAGTTGGCGGCGATAAAGTTCGTTGCTGCGGCAAAGATGGAAAAATTGAAGTTAATGGCGTGAGTATTAATGAGCCCTATATATATGAAGGCGATAAGCCCAGTGATTCAGAATTCGAAGTAGAAGTTCCGCAAGGATTTATCTGGGTTATGGGAGATCACCGAGGAGCTAGCGCAGATTCTCGCTTCCATACTGATGATCCCAATAAAGGAATGGTTCCCCTAGATAAAGTCACAGGGCGGGCAACATTTATTATCTGGCCATTTTCTAATTTGGCAATACTTGAAAAGGGCGAAGATCTCTCGAAGATTCCTGTTAAAAGCTCTAAGTGATTTATGATTGAATCAAAACTCCTTCAATCAGGATTAACTAAAATCGCAGGAGTTGATGAGGCTGGCAGAGGGGCATGTGCTGGGCCGCTCGTGGTAGCAGCAGTGATACTAAAAGATATAACTGATGCGAAGTTAGCTAAGGTGCGTGATTCGAAAGAGCTAAAGCCAGGAATGCGCGAAGAGTTATTTGAAGTAATAGTTGATCTTGCTCATGATTATTCAATAATTGAAATCTCGGCAGCAGAAATTGATGTTATTGGTCTCCATAAGGCAAACCTTGAGGGAATGCGCAGGGCCATCAACGCTCTTGAAGTTGAGCCAGAATATGTCCTAACTGATGGCTATGAAATATCGGGCCTTGGCCCTGAATCTCTAGCTATCTGGAAAGGAGATCAAGTTGCAATTTCAATATCGGCAGCATCAATCCTTGCCAAGGTCTATCGTGATCGAATTATGATTAATTTAGATCGCCAATATCCTGGCTATCACCTTGCCGACCATAAAGGTTATGTCACACGAACCCATGAGAGGTCTTTGAATGAATTAGGCGTTACTGCTATTCATAGAAAGTCATATGCAAACATTCAAGCTCTAATTAACAAGTAGGGTTATTCACATCTAACTAATAATTGAAAATCTTTTTAGGCTTCTAACTCTTATTCTCTAGCAATGATGGATATTGAGAATCAGATAAAAGATGATTTGGAGATTCAGGCTCGCTTAAAGCTTTTTAGCGTTATCGAGCCAGGCAGCATTAGCTGCTCGGTTGAGTTAAAACGTTACGGCGCAGTTGAATTGGTAGAGCGAATTATTCATGGTCCTTATGAGAAGTTAGGTAGAGAATCTGAAGGGTATCAGCAGCTACTTCGAGATACTTCTATTCAAAAGCTTTGGGAGGAGATTGAAATTGCGGAAGCGAGATTTATTACTCCAAGTTCAAAGTATTGGCCAACTTCTCTAAATGACTTGAGCAATCCACCAATTGGCTTGATCATTAAAGGAGCCAATCTGCCAGCGCAATCTATCTCCATCGTTGGGACAAGAAAGCCCACGCTCTATGGAGCAAGAGTTGCTAGTGAATTTGCAAGTGGCTTTGCAGATCGTAATTGGGCGGTAATTAGTGGGGGAGCCTATGGAATCGACACTCACGCTCATCGTGGCTGCTTAGCTGCAGAGGGTTCAACATTTGCCGTTCTTGCATCTGGAGTATCAGTTAACTATCCAGCTGGAAACAATAAACTCTTCTCTGAATTACAAGAAAATGGCGCACTTATCTCTGAGGTAATGCCAAGTGTTGGAGCAAGAGCTGAGAGATTTTTAACTAGAAACAGATTAATTGCCGCTCTTTCAAAGGCAACCATCGTTATAGAGGCAGCATTTAGAAGTGGCTCTCTTAGAACTGCCCGTGATGCTGCCGAGATAATGCGCCCTGTCATGGCCGTTCCGGGACCAATTACCTCGCCTACTAGCGATGGTTGTCATCGCTTAATTGGCGAGCGATTAGCCGAGATAGTCACTTCAGTTCCTGATGCGCTTGAATTGATATTACCAATCAGCGGCCAAAAGACGGGTACCCTTAGCGGTGATGTCACATAAAGCTGCCTTTGTTGCAATCGTTGGCAGGCCCAATACCGGAAAATCAACACTTGTAAATGCTTTAGTTGGCGAGAAAATTGTTATTACCTCGCATCATCCAAATACCACGAGAAACGCGATACGAGGAATTGTTACCCGTCCTGACTTCCAATTAGTAGTAGTTGACACCCCTGGAGTTCATAAGCCAAAAACACTTCTTGGGGGGGCTCTTAATTCAATAGTTAATGAGAATATGGAATCTGTTGATGCAATTGTGCTCTGCATTCCTGCAGTTGAAGCAATAGGCGCAGGTGATCTCTTTATCGCTAAAGAGATGGCGCGCCATCGAAGCGCTAAAAAGATTTGTGCAATAACAATGATTGATATGGCCAAGAAAGCTCTAATGCCTGAGCAATTAATAGCTGCAAGTAAGTTAGCCGACGATGCTGGCTTTACTTGGGATGAAGTAGTTCCCTTATCTGCGAAAACTGATAATCAAGTTCATTTGCTTATGGATCTGCTTGCAAAATATGCCCCAGAGTCCCCACCCTTTTATCCAGCTGATATGAGCTCTGATCAGGAGCTAAATACTCAGATTGCTGATCTAATTAGAGAGGCAGCCATTGAAGATGTTTTTGAAGAAGTACCCCACTCAATCGCAGTCATAATCGATGAGATCTCCGAGCGTGATAAGCGAGTAGCGGGTGATACTCCATTTTTTGATATTCATGCATCAATTATTGTTGAACGAGATAGTCAAAAGGCAATAATAATTGGTCACAAGGGAGAAAGACTTAAGCAAGTAGGAACTTTGGCAAGAGGTGAGATTGAAAAGAAGTTAAAGGCTCGAGTATTTCTTGGTCTTCATGTAAAAGTTATGGCTAATTGGCAGAGCGACTCTAAAGCTTTACTTAAGTTGGGATTTACCCGGTAACTACTGGGGTTTCAGACTTTTTGCTAGCAAAATAAGAACCGACTAAGACTAATGGAAGACCGATAGTAATAGCTAGCGTTAACTCTTCATTGAGAATTATGATCCCAAGAATGACAGCAACTGCCGTATTTGGATAAACCACCAGAGAAGCCCTTGCTGGGCCAATTTCTTTCAAGACGATAAAGTAAATCCAGAAGGCAAGACCTGTTGAGAAGATTCCAAGCGCAGCGGTTGCGCTAATAGCTTCAAATGATGGACTCTGAGTTGGCAAGTTAAAGGCCGCAAATGGAGCAAAGAAAATGAGAGCAATGAGCATAGATAGTCCATTAATTGCTACTCCAGAGATTTGAGGAGCACGTCTAGTAATCATATTTACTGCCCAGGCATATGAGATAGATGCAACTAATACCATTGCAATTGCAATCGCGCTATCAAAGTCATTTAGTGACTCAATTCCTACAAGAAGTGCCACACCGATTAATCCCATAGCGATACCAAAGATTCTGGTGCGATGAGCTGCCGTTGAATCACCGCTGTGATGAGCAAATAGTGTGGCCCAGATTGGAACTGTTGAAACCAAAAGTGCCACCAATCCCGATGAGAGATCTCTTTGCGCGGTAGTAATTAAATACCAAGGGATTACCATTTCGAGAACTGAGTAGAACAAAATATATGGCCAATACTTAAGTGCTGGTCGGATAGATTTTTCATAGAGGGCTATGGGAATTAAAAGCAGGGCTCCGATAGCAAGGCGAGCAAAGACAATCACAGGTGTTGAAAGCTCTTCAACTGCAACTTTCATAAATAAATAGGGAACGCCCCATAGCAAACCAACAAGGGCAAAGAGCACCCAACCTTTACGTGACATTTACTTTATTAGACTCCGATATAACTCGATGGTTGCTTCGGCAACCTTATCCCATCCGAAGTGCTCAATTGCGCGGATTCGCCCTGCTTGACCGTATTTAACAGATAGTGATTTATCTGACATTAATCTATTGATTGCAGATGCAAGAGCATTTTCAAATTCTGATGAATTAGGTGAGTAATCAACCAATAATCCAGTTTCATTATCAAGCACAACCTCAGGAATACCACCAACTTTGGATGCCACAACTGCGGTCTCGCAGGCCATCGCCTCTAAATTAACAATCCCTAGCGGTTCATAGATTGAAGGACAGAGAAATACTTGAGCTCCAGTAAGTAGGGCAGTTAATTCTTCGCGATCTAGCATCTGCTTTATCCAAATGATATTTCCACGCTGCTTTGATAGCTCTGCAATGAGTTGCTCTACTTCAGCACCGATTGCTGGCTCATCAGGTGATCCTGCAGCAAGGACTAGAGAGTAATCTTTAGGAACTTTCTGCCAAGCACGGAGTAAGTGTGCAAGGCCTTTCTGTCTTGTTATTCTTCCAACAAATAAAGCATAGGGTGAATTGATCCCATACTTTTTTAATACTTCTAATTTTGGATTAGGGGCAAAGGCTTTAGTATCAATTCCATTTCTAATTGTTATCACTTTATCGCTATTGACTTCAGGGTAAGCCCTAAGGACATCTGCTCTCATGCCATCGCTAACTGCGATGATGGCAGATGCGCTCTCATAGGAAATTTTTTCTGCCCAGGATGAAATTTGATATCCACCACCTAGCTGTTCAGCTTTCCAGGGACGTAGTGGTTCCAGAGAGTGGGCGGTAATAACATGGGGAATTCCAAATATTTTCATCGCTAAATACCCTGCTAGATTGGCATACCAAGTATGGGAGTGCGCAACATCCATACCCTTTAGATTTTTGGCAATATCGCTATCAAGTAACAGGGTTTGCAGCGCTGGATTTATCGTAGAAAACTCATTCGTTAGCTGGTAGTTGGTGGCATCACTTCTTGCTCCACCGAAGCAATGAACGAAGCTTTCGATCTCTCCGCTCTGATTTAAGGCAGAGACTAGGTTTGCAATATGAACTCCGGCACCACCGTAGATCTCAGGGGGCCACTCACGAGTAATCATGGCTACTTTCACCTTAGCGCCGCTCACATGCCAAGAGTATCGTTAGACATATGGCCCGCTTAGATCTCCCATTAGGAATAGTGCTTGCTGGCGGCGAGGGTAAGCGTTTGATGCCATTAACTGCAGATAGAGCAAAGCCGGCAGTTCCTTTTGGTGGCTCTTATCGTTTAGTTGATTTCGTTCTCTCAAATCTTGTCAATGCAGGATTTTTAAGGATTGCAGTTCTTACGCAGTATAAGTCTCATTCCCTTGATAGACATATAACTACTACTTGGAGAATGTCGACACTACTTGGAAATTACATCACTCCTGTTCCAGCGCAGCAGAGACTTGGTCCTCGTTGGTATACCGGAAGCGCTGATGCAATTTTGCAGAATTTCAATTTGATTCATGACGAGAACCCAAAACATGTAATTGTCTTTGGCGCAGATCACGTCTATCGCATGGATCCAAATGCAATGTATCTAAGTCACTTGGAAAGTGGAGCTGGGGTAACAGTTGCTGCAATTAGAGTGAAGCGATCAGAGGCATCAAAATTTGGAGTTATCGAACTTGATACTGATGGGATTACAATAAAAGCGTTTCATGAAAAACCTAAAGATCCTCCAGCTATGCCAGGTCATCCTGATTTATGTTTGGTTTCCATGGGTAATTACATCTTCCGTCGCGACGCAATGGAAGAGGCCCTGATACTTGACTCGGAAGATGTTGACTCTCGTCATGACTTAGGTGCGAACATCATTCCAGCTATGACTAGAGCGGGCCTTGCTAAGGTTTATGACTTTGCAAATAATGTTGTTCCAGGTGAGACTGAGCGCGACAAAGGTTATTGGCGTGATGTAGGAAGTATCGATAGCTATTTTGATGCACATATGGATTTAGTTTCGCCGCTACCTATTTTTAATCTCTACAACCGACAGTGGCCAATTCTCACCAATCCACCATCGCTGCCGCCGGCAAAATTTTCGGAACGAGGAATTGCCTTTGATTCAGTTGTCGGCGCGGGATCTATTATCTCTGGTGGGGAATTGCGTAGAACCGTTGCCTCCTATGATGTTTATGCTGGCCGTGACTCTGTCGTTGAAAGGTCAGTACTTATGCCAGCTGTGCGAATAGGGGATGGAGCCCGAATTAAAAACGCAATCTTAGATAAGAGTGTAATTGTTGAACCTGGGGCCAGCATTGGATTTGATTTAGAGAGAGACCGCCAGCGCTTCACAGTTTCACCTGTTGGAATAGTTGTAGTTGGAAAAGGCGCAGTAGTTACGCGGTAATTTCATTGATAATTTTGCAATGCGCTAGAATCTGCGCCTGAGTCAGAGCTGATTCAAATCCCATTATCTAATCGGAGTTATTCATATGCGTTTCGGAGTCCTTACAGGTGGCGGAGATTGTCCCGGACTTAATGCAGTTATCAGAGCGGTTGTACGTAAGGGCGAAAAAGAATATGGCTATGAGTTCATCGGTTTTCGCGATGGTTGGAAAGGTCCGCTAGAAGGACTTACGATGCCGCTAAATATTGCGGCAACTCGAGGAATTCTGCCAAGAGGTGGAACAATTCTCGGGTCATCTCGCACTAATCCATTTAAGATTGAAAATGGTGTCGAGCGCATAAAAGAAAATCTTGCCAAGATGAATGTCGATGCTCTAATTGCGATTGGCGGAGAAGATACTTTAGGGGTTGCTACAAAATTAGATGCCTTAGGTGTAAAAGTTATTGGAGTACCTAAGACCATCGATAATGATTTGAATAATACTGATTACACATTTGGTTTTGATACTGCCGTAAATATCGCAGTTGAAGCAATTGATCGTCTTCACACCACTGCAGAGTCACATCACCGCGCACTTATTGTGGAAGTTATGGGAAGACATGCGGGCTGGATTGCTCTGCATTCCGGACTTGCCGGCGGAGCTTCATGCATTCTCATACCTGAAGTTCCCTTTGATATCGACAAAGTTTGTTCATATGTGAAATCTAGATTTGAACAATCTTATGCTCCTATTTTGGTAGTGGCAGAGGGAGCCCTTCCAAAAGATGGAGATTTGATTACTAAAGATTCCACTAAAGATGCTTTTGGCCATGTCAAACTTTCAGGAATTGGTGAGTGGCTAGCAAATGAGATTGAAAAGCGCACCGGAGCAGAGGCGCGCACCTCAATTCTTGGCCATATTCAACGAGGTGGAACACCGACAGCATTTGATCGAGTTCTGGCAACCCGCTTTGGCCTACATGCCATTACTGCGGCTCATGAAGGCGATTGGGGCAAAATGGTGGCACTTCATGGCACAGCGATCAAGCGAGTTCCACTTGCCTCAGCTACCGAGAAGTTAAAGACGGTAGATCCCGCCCTTCTAGCAGAGGCAGAAGTTTTCTTCGGATAATTGGCCGACGCCGATTGCCCTAAGTTGCCTACCCTTTGACCATGTCAATTGATTCTCTCTTTGATCCCGCCCTTAAGGCAGCGCAACAGCCAAATTGGCCAGATCGCGCTGAATTAGATTTGGCAGTAAAAGAATTAAAGTCGCTCCCGCCTCTAGTTTTTGCTGGTGAATGCGATAACTTAAAAGAGAAGATAGCCCTAGCCGCAGATGGCAAGGCTTTTATGTTGCAGGGTGGAGATTGCGCAGAGACTTTTCTTGGGGCAACCGCAGACTCAATTCGAAATCGGATTAAGACTATCTTGCAGATGGCAGCAGTTCTCCAATATGGAGCAAGCCTTCCTGTAATAAAAGTTGGTCGAATGGCAGGCCAGTTTGCAAAGCCAAGAAGTAATGATTTAGAGACTCGAGGCGAGGTTTCCCTTCCTGCATATCGCGGGGATGCTGTTAATGATTTGGAGTTCACCCAAGAAGCCCGGCGCCCAAATCCTGCTCGACTAGTTAAGGTTTATCAAACCTCTGCCTCAACGCTAAATCTAGTTCGTGCTTTTACTCAAGGCGGTTTTGCAGACCTGCGTTTGGTTCACGAGTGGAACAAAGGCTTTGTTAAGGATTCTCGTATTGGTTTGCGCTATGAAGCTATGGCTAAGGAAATTGGAAGAGCTCTCGATTTCATGAGATCTGCTGGGATTAATCCTGAGGAGTTTAAGACTGTTGATTTTTACTCAAGTCATGAGGCTTTAATACTTGAGTATGAGAAGGCCCTAACGAGGATTGATTCAAGAACTGGTAATGCCTACGATGTATCAGCTCACTTTGTATGGATAGGCGAACGCACTCGTCAATTAGATGGAGCACATATTGATTTTGCCAAGAAGATTAAAAATCCAATTGGAGTCAAACTAGGGCCAAAGACAACTGCTCAGAGCGCACTAGAAATTATCCATGCGCTTAATCGAGATAATGAGCCAGGTCGCTTAACATTTATCACCAGAATGGGCGCGCAAAATGTGCGTAGCGTTCTTCCAGGAATAATTGAAGCGGTAAATAAAACGGGCGCAAAAGTACTTTGGGTCTGCGATCCAATGCATGGCAATACATATGAAGCTCCAAGCGGGTATAAAACCCGTAAATTCGATGATGTTCTAGATGAAGTTAAGGGCTTCTTTGAAGTTCATCAAAAGCTTGGAACTCATCCTGGGGGAATTCACATTGAATTAACTGGCGATGATGTAACTGAATGTGTTGGTGGAGGCGAGGAAATCTCGCATGAAGATCTTGCGACCCGATATGAGAGCGCTTGTGACCCAAGGCTTAACCACACACAATCTTTAGAGCTTGCATTCCTTGTTGCCGAGATGCTTCGCGATCGTTCATAGTATTTTCAAACTTAAATTAAGACAGTAGGGTTTGCCCGTGTTGCTTCGTACCACTCTTAAAACTCCAGTAGGCGCTCTTTCTTTAATATCACGCGAACATATCCTTATTGCTGCGGGCTTTACATCACAGGATGAACTTCTATGCTCGATCTCCAAGCAAGATAGGCAGTTAGAGAGTAAAAAAGTAAGTCAGATTCCAATAATTTCAGATTTGGTTTCTGATTACTTTGATGGAGACTTGAGAGCCCTTGATGGAATTAAGGTAGATCAAGAGGGTGAGAAGTTTTCGCAATCAGCATGGCGAGTGATGAGAAAAATATCTCCAGGAAGAACTCTGACCTATGCCGATTTAGCAAAACGAGCAGGTTCAGAAGATGCGGTGCGAGCAGCCGGAAGTGCTTGCGCCCGAAATCTGATTGCCCTGGTTGTCCCTTGTCATCGAATTGTTAAAACAGGTGGGGGGCTAGGAAATTATGCTTATGGGTTGAAATATAAACAGTGGCTACTTAGCCATGAAGGCGCGCTTTAAAAGCTCCTGCAAGATAGCGCAAGCTCTCTCATTTGCCTCATCATTAATATCCATATGTGTTACTAATCGAAGGTAACTCTTTCCTAGTGCGCTTACCAACAGTCCTTTTTGTTTTGCATCCGAGGCAAATTCAAGTGCAGATACATTTGCTCCGGAGAGGTCCAGTCCAACAATATTTGTCTCTACAAAATCTGGATTGATGGTCGAAGGTGCAACGCTTGCGCAGGCTATAGCTAGCTGCCTGGCCTTTCTATGATCATCGACTAATCGAGAGATGTTGTGATCTAGTGCGTAATGACCAGCAGCTGCCAGAATTCCTATCTGTCGCATTCCAGCGCCATATCGTTTACGCCATACTCTCGAAGATGAGATACGTTCTTTATTTGAGATCATCAAAGATCCAACGGGAGCTCCTAGCCCCTTTGAAAGACAGACGCTAATGGTTTCAAAGTGCTTTCCATACTCAAGTAGAGAAACTCCGGATGCAACGTGAGCGTTCCAGATTCTTGCTCCATCAAGGTGGAGAAATAGCCCTAACTCTTTTGCTTTTCTGCCTAAAAGGGCAATTTCTTCAATTGGTTGGATACTTCCACCGCCAAAGTTATGAGTGTTTTCAATTGCAATAGCTGTAGTAGAAACTAGATAGGGGCCAGATTCAGGTTTTGCTAAATCTAAAACTTGAGCAGCATTTAATAGCCCACGATCGGCAAGCCAGGTCCTAGTTGTAATTCCGCTAAAGGTTGCTGCCGCTCCTAGTTCAGCTCTAGCAATGTGAGAGTTTGTTTCACAGATTAACTCCTGCCCTGGAGATACCAGGGATCGAATAGCTAACTGATTTGCAAGAGATCCACTTGGGGTAAATAACGCAGCTTCTTTGCCAAATAGCTCTGCAACTCTTTCTTCAAGTGAATTGACTGTTGGATCATCGGAGTAGACATCATCGCCAACTTCAGCGCTAGCCATCGCAGAGCGCATCTCTAATGAAGGTTTAGTTACAGTGTCAGATCTTAAATCGATTAGTTCTGTGCTATCTGCCATGAGTTAAGTCTTTCAGCTAGCCCTAGGTGATGAAAAGCGAGGTTGAACTATGGCAAGCATAGCGACTAGCACCAAGGTGCCACCGATTGCTAGACGAAGAGTAAAGGGCTCCATTCCATACGCGAAAGAAAATAGAGCTGCAAAAACCACTTCCATAGTTAGTATGACTGCAACCTTAGTAGTTGAAATGCGAGCCTGAGACCAAGTTTGAATTACAAAGGCGATTGCTGTGGCAAATACAGCTGTGAAGATAACTACTGCCCAAACTTGAGTATCAGGGGGAAGGTTGAATCCATTAATTCCAGCAGGTATTGCCGATAGAAAGGCGCAGCCAATCAACTGCATGACCGTTAGCGCGTAGGCATCAAAGTTCTTGCTCCAGGCACCGAGCATGATGATATGAACTGCAAATAAAATTGCCGAGAGAAACACTAAAAACTCTCCAAAACCAACGCTCCACCCTTGAACAGAGAGAACTGCCAGACCAACTACGGCCAAAAGAATAAAACCCCACATTGTCAGGGTCACTCGCTCTTTTAGTAATAATGCTGCAATTAAAGGGGTAATTACGACATAAAGGCCAGTGATAAATCCAGTGATGGCAGGAGTGGTGCGATCAAGACCTAGAGTCTGAAAAATATAACCAGAGCCCAGGGCCAACCCAATTATGAAACCTTTGCTTACTAGCTCCTTGGTGAAGAGTTTTAATACTTTAGGTTTGATAATTATCATTGCCAGAGCTGCAAAGATAAATCTTGAGGTTAGAAAGCTATAAACATCCTGCTGATCTAAAATATCTTTCATCCAGACAAAAGAGATACCCCACATTGCAGCTACTGTAAGAAGAGCCCAGGGAGCCAATTTAAGTTGCATTATTTATCTCTCATTTTCATTAGCATCGCGACTTCTCTTCCATGCTCGGGTTCCTCTCCAGGAGTCTCTAGAATCAGGGGAGCATCAACAAGAGCGGGGTGTGCCAGAAGTTCTGCAAATGGTTTACTGCCAATCTCTCCTTCTCCAAGATTTTGATGGCGATCTTTAAGGGAACCAAGCACATCCATAGAGTCATTGGCATGAATTAGTTGAATTCGCTCTGTGCCTGCAACCTCCACCAATAAATCAATAGTTGCACTCATACCACCTTTACTCTTTATGTCATGACCTGCGGCAAAAACATGGCAGGTATCAAGACAAACTCCTACTTTAGGATGCCACTCAAGGGCTTCGAAATAATTATTTAAATCCTCTAACCGCTTAACTAGAGATTGACCTTGACCAGCGGTTGGTTCAAGCAGAAGCCAAGGATCTTGATCATCTAGCTCGCTAAGTATTGGCATCATGCCTTCATGAATTTGCTTCCATGCGCTCTTGATATTTCCCTCATCAACAGCAGAACCTGTGTGAATTACCACACCTCTAGCCTTTATCTCCCGTCCTCGCTTTAGGGAGTATTTTGTGGATGCAAGAGAGTTTTTATAGGTGCCTTCGGTCGGAGATCCCAAATTAATTAGAAATGGCGCGTGAATATAAGTTTCAATATCTAGTTCACTTGCCTTTTCAATGAATGCTTGATCAGCATCACTATTTGTCTCAGGCATGGCCCAACCTCTGGGGTTTGAAGCAAATACCTGAATTGCCTCTGCCTTTATTGTTTTGGCATATTCAATAGCTCGCTTTGCCATTCCACCAGAAGTTGGCACATGAGCACCAATTCTTGGTTTGTTCGCTGCTTTCGGCACTAAATCACCCTACAGTGATTGTGACCATTGAGCCACGTTTTACTTTATCTCCCACTTTTGGTGAGATATTGGTGACAACTTTCGTCTTCTTATTGCCAACTTTCTTGACAACTACCTTTAAATCAAGATCTTTAAGGGTATCGACAGCTTTTGCTTCGCTTAGGGAGAAGACATTGGGGATGAATACAAATTGAGATCCCTTGGATACAGTTAAAGTTATTACGCTTCCTTTATCGATATCTCCACCGCTTGGAATCTGACTAACAACTGCTCCAATTGGCAGATCTTCACTAAAAACATACTTAGTTTCAACATCAAAGCCAGCTTCAGTTAGTTCATTGAGGGCTTGCTCGCCGCTCTTTCCTTGATAGCTAGAAACTCCAACTTGCTCTACTCCTTTAGAGAGATAGAGAGTTACTTGGCTATCACGCTTTATACGCTCACCTGCTGCAGGGCTACTTCGCATGATAAAGCCTTTGGGAAATTCACCTGAAAATTCTTCAATAATCTCACCGACAACTAAGTTATTATCCTTAATTAAACCTTCAGCAATTTCTATTTTGAGTCCTTGAAGAGTTGGAACTATATAACGCTCCTTCCCTTTTGAGATTGTCACTTCGACTGTTCCATCTGGCGAAATGCGCCCGCCGCCAGCTGGACTTGAGTTGATTACTCTATTTTCGGGAATATCTTCACTAAATTCTTCTCGCTCTACCTTTAGATCAAGGCCAAGGTCTGCCAGCTCACTAGTTGCTTCCTTCACAGTAAGGCCTGCAAGAGATGGAACAATTACCTTTGAGCCAGGGCCTACGATTACATACCAAATGCCAATTCCAAGAGCGATTGCGATTAGTGCTGCTATCTGACGATTTCGTTTAACTCGTTTAGAGAGCGCCTTTTTAGCAATCGAAGAACTCTTCTCTTTTTTCACGGCAGCCTCCTGGTTTTTGGGAATTTCCACTTCACGATCTTTATCTCTACGAAGGCGCTTTGCGCCATCTTTTTTTCCTACTTCCTTTATAGCAAGTGGTGGCAGGTCAAGCTCAAGACTTAACTGCCTTTTGCGCGGATCTAACTTTTCAGAGAGTTCGCGCAGTTTCTCAAGCATTACTACTGCATCCCTTGGACGTTTATCAGGATCTATGTCAGTAGCGGATAGGACTAGCTGATCAATTTCTACTGAGAGTCCGGGTTTTAGTGTTGAAGGAGCAGGCACTCGTTCGTTTACATGCTTGATTGCAACCTGAACTGGATCCTCTCCTTGATATGGCTTCTGGCCTGTGAGAATTTCAAAGAGAACAATTCCAAGTGAGTAGATATCACTTCTAGCGTCTGCAACTCCTCTTTGAACCTGCTCGGGGGAGAGGTATGAAACACTTCCTAGAATCACACTGGATTCCGCAGTCATAGTGCTTCCAAGAAGTGCGCCTCGAGCTAAACCGAAGTCAGCAATCTTTATGCGACCTTCTTTTGAGACTAAGATGTTTTCAGGTTTTATATCTCTATGAACAATTCCTAACTTATGCGCAGCAGCAAGAGCGCTTGCAACTGGTGTAATGATGGATAAGGCACGTTCAGGAGAAAGTGAGCCCTGCTCGATTAGGTAATCTCTTAGCGTTGCACCTTCAATTAACTCCATGACAATAAAAACGCAAGGAGATCCACCTTGATTCCACCCTTGATCCAATACTGCAACGATATTGGGATGAGAAAGTGATGCAGCGGCTTTGGCTTCTCTTATAAATCGTGAGACAAACTGCTCATCTTGAGCGAGATGAGAATGCATTATTTTTACTGCAACCTGTCGATCTAGTCTTAAATCTATCGCGGCATAAATTGTTGCCATTCCGCCAGAGCCAACAACGCGGGTTAGCTGATAGCGCCCATCGATGATTTCCCCAATTAACTCTGACACGTGGAAATTTTAGATGAAAGTTGCTCCATCAATGCGAATAGTGGCGCTATCGCGAGTGTTGTCTGCAACAAAGTGGAAATTCTCTCTCATCTGCCAGATCTCCATCTCTTTTTCAATGGATTCGCCATCTCTCTGTAAGACTCTTTGTAAGCCAACTTGAGCATAGATGTCAATCCAAATCAGCTCATCTAGATACTTTCTAACAACCCTCTGGCCCGAACCCACACCTTCTAGAATTAATATCTCTGGAAAAGTGAAGTCCAGCAGCGGGCCAAACTTTGATTCAATCCAGTTATATTTTCGATATTGAAAACTCTTTCCTTTAGAAACAGGAGAGCAGATGCTTGTATCTAAAACTTTACCTAGCTCTGGGGTTAGCGAGTTTTGCCAACCATCATAGAGATCATCCATATGAACAATCTCAATACTTTGATCTTTGACATTTTCTTTAAGGCGATTGGCTAGAGTAGTTTTACCAGCTCCAGCAGGTCCATCTATTGCAACTATTCGTCCAACATTACCTATTGCTCTACCCTTTTTAATGCTTGTGATGATTTCAATAAGCGAAGGCTGATTCATATTAGATTTGTTCAGCACTCTTAGATAATTTCTTCCAACGCTCTAACCCAAAGACGGCGATTATTGTAAAGACGCCATAGAGCAATGCAGTGAACCAATAGCCTTGATTTGCGTAGTGAAAAGTTCCAAAAATATCAATCACAATCCAGGCAATCCAAGTCTCATTTCTCTGAAGCACCATTGCAGTCTGTGCCAGAGTGCTTGAGATAAGCAAGAAGGAATCTGGCAGTGTTGCAGCAGCGCCGATGCTTTCAAGTATTGGTGCAGTAATAAGCCAAGATGCCACTAAAGCTGTAAGCCAGATTAATCTCTCCTTATTGTTCATATACCTAGGGATAACGCCAGTCTTATTCCATCCAAGCCAACCCCAGATTCCTGCGGCGATGAAGACAAATTGAAGTAGAGCACTAGCAATTAGATCTACTTGATAGAAGAAGATTGCATAAAGTGATGCGCTAACGAGGTACCAGGGCCAGGTCATTCTTACTCCGCGCGCCCCGAGAAGTACAGCAGTGAATGAAGTGATTACTGCGCTTAACTCCAAGGCCGATACTTCATAGCCCCAAGCTGTGAAAATAGTAAACATGATTAAACTCCCTTCCAATTCGCATTACCGAACTGGTCTCTCGGTCGACCTTCAATGAGGTCCTCTCAGCCAACTTTTGGCTCCCGATTAGTAGAACAATAGCATTAGCCCATGCTTAAGTTTGGTTATTTCGCGATGCTCACCTTCACAGTTGTCGGCTCATTCTGGTTGGAGATTTTTCTTAAAGTTGGAGTATTGCGAAGAATCAAGCGAGCGATGCTAGCGATTCTTCCAACAGCAGCCATTTTTTTGACTTGGGATTATTACGCAGTCACATCTAGGCATTGGTTCTTTGATAGAGAGCAGGTTGTAGGAATCTTTGGACCTGCTGGGATTCCGCTTGAAGAGTTTCTCTTCTTCATCGTAGTTCCTCTCGCAGCCTTAATGACTATAGAAGCGGTGCGGCGAGTAAAGCCTCATTGGAATTATGGTGATGAGCGATGAGTTACACCCAACTAGCCCTTCTTTCAATTCCACTAGTTATTCTCTGTGATTTCTATATTACTAAATCTAGAGTTTTATCAAGAAAAAGTTTCTGGAACGCCTACGCAATCATGCTCTTTTTCCAAATCATTACAAATTGGTGGTTAACATCCAGAGGCATCATTACCTATGACCCTGATGTAATAGTTGGGGTGCGTATTGCCTCTGCTCCAGTTGAAGATCTATTCTTTGGATTTTCTATGATTGTTATGGTTATCTCGCAGTGGATTTATTGGGGAAGAAGGGGAATACAGAGAAACTAGCGAGAAGCGAGCGCTGAAAAATAAGCAGGAAGCGCCGTTCTAACTCGCCGAAAATTAGAAGTCTTAGCCCGCTTGGTAAAAATTTGATAATCAATCTTCTCAACCTCATCGACAATTCCGCAGTAGAGCTCACTTGCTGCTCTAATGCACGCCCTTGCATCCGGGCTTAGTAGCTCTATTCCAGAATCTGCCTCGCTCTGCAGTTGACGCACCCTTGCAATCTGAAACTTGAGCGCATTGATTATTTCAGGGCTAATTTGCCTTTTCTCAAGCATCGTGCGATCTACACCAAATGAGGCTAGCTCTGACATGGGTAGATAGATTCGCCCGCGTTCTAGATCCTCACCTACATCTCTGATGAAGTTGGCTAATTGAAAGGCTATTCCTAACTTCTCAGCCGGAGCGAGCGCTTCAGATTTTTTCCCCTCAATTGTTCCCAGAACATGAACCATCTGGAGCCCAATTACTGCAGCAGATCCATAGACATACTCCATCAAGTCTTCATATCTCTCATACTGGGTTACGGATAAATCCATAGCCATGGAATGAAGAAATGCTTCAAAGTAAGAAATTGGAATGTTAAAACGCTGCACTGTATCAACCAGACCTCGTCCGACATGATCGCTACTTCGCCCCATAGAAATGTCGGATAAGAGTTGATCACTCCACCTGCCAAGTTCATCTACTTTTTCTTGGTGAGTAAGAGTTGATGCCAGATCATCGACAATCTCATCGGCATACCGAGCAAATCCGTATAACGCATGAACATGTGGGCGCTTAGCTTTTGGAAGGAGGAGAGTAGCTAGGTAGTAAGTCTTTCCATGAAGAGAGTTGAGCCTTTTGCACTCCAAATAAGATTTGCGTAGCTCAGGATCATGGATTCCAGCAGCGCTTAACTCATCCATATTTACTTTACTGGTCCAACAATTCTCTCTGCTGCAAGTCTTCCTGAGATTAGAACCATTGGAACTCCGACTCCAGGTTGGGTACCGCTTCCAGTAAAGACCACATTCTCATATCCCTTTGCCATATTACTTGGCCTAAAAGGTCCGGTTTGCAGGAAGGTATGCGCGCTTGCAAATGGCGCACCTCTTTCCATCCCCATCTTTTGCCAATCAAGGGGAGTTGTTACATGTTCTACTTCAACTGAGTCTGCAAAATCTTTATAGCCCCGCTCTTGCATCGTGGCATACATTTGATCTTTATAAACGTTCTTCATCTTCTTCCAATCAATATCAGCATCAAGATTTGGCGTAGGAAAGAGAATGTAATAACTATGTTTTCCACTTGGGGCAAGGCTTGGATCATCTTTTGAAGGAAGAGTCACTAAAAGGCTTGGGTCGCTCATCAATTGCTTTTTAGTAATTAGCTCATCAAAGACTTGATCCCAGGAGTGGCCAAAGTGAATATTGTGATGAGCTAAATGATCATAACTCTTGGAAGAGCCAGCCAAGATTGTTACACAAGATGGTGAGTAATTGAGTCGTTTAACTGATAGTGGGGTTTTTCCGAGCAAATCTCGCCAAGCCACAGGCAAATCAGGATTTAGCACCACAACATCACATTCAATTCTTTGGCCATCACTAGTTATTACAGCGCTTGCCCGAGATCCACTCTTTTCTACCTTTGTCACTGTGGTGTTATATTTAAAAGTCACACCATGTTTCTCGGCAGCTCCTGCTAGCGCTCTTGGAACCGCATGCATTCCACCTTTAGGAAAGAAAACTCCATTGACTGAATCCATATAAGCAATAACTGCATAAATAGCAAGTGCTTGCTGGGGCGAGACCCCGGCATACATCGCTTGAAAAGAATAGACGCGTTGAGTTCTAGGATCTTTTAGGAATTGAGAGACTTTTGGAGCAAGCTTTCTAAAGCCACCGAGAGCAATTAAACGAGCAAGATTAGGGGTTAGCAGATTTAGCGGAGAGTCAATGTTTCTATCAATAAAGTCATTCATTTCATACTTATATAACTTGGTGACAAATTCAACATATCGTCGATAGCCAGCAGCTTCATCTGCGCTAATATTTTTTGCAATCTCTGCTTCCATCTGTTCAGTATTTGCATGAACATCTAATTGAGAACCATCGGCATAAAAGGCTCGATATAGTGGCTTAAGCGGCATCAGATCGAGCCAATCTTCTATTTTCTCTCCAACGCATGCCAGAGCATCGGCAATCAGATCAGGCATAGTTAAAACACTTGGTCCAGTATCAAATGAATATCCATCTTTTTTCATTAATCCATTTCGACCACCAGGAACTGCTTCACGCTCAATCACAATTACTTCTCGCCCAGCTCCGGCAAGCCTTAGCGCACAACTAAGGCCAGCAAGTCCAGCACCGACAACTACTACCCGGTCTGTTTTTCCCTTAACTTTTCGCATTTAAAGACTCCGTTGCGTTGCAATAGTTGCCATCTCTTCTAATACAGAGAGAATACTTGTCTCAACTTGGCTATCTCGCAACGCAGAAATGGCTCTATCCCGAAGCTCTGTGATGAGCTTCTCAACTTGAGCGACCGCTCCAGAGCTAGAAATAATCTCTTGAAGCTTAATAATCTGTGTTTTATCAAGACCTTCATCTCCAAGTGAGGAAGTTAGAAGCTCACGCTCTTGTTTGCCTACTGCCTGCATGGTGAGGGCAATTAGTACCGTTCGCTTCCCCTCTCTTAAATCATCACCTGCTGGTTTTCCTGTGACCTCTGGATCCCCAAATACACCAAGGAGATCATCCCGCAATTGAAAGGCTTCCCCGAGTGGAAGTCCAAATGATGAGTAGGCGCTCATGAGTTCCTTTTTTCCAGCAAGCGCTGCGCCAAAGTGAAGTGGGCGTTCAATTGAGTATTTACCTGACTTATATCGAGCAACTTTTAGAGATCTATCAATACTAGTTGTGGCAAGTGCGCCCTCTAAAACATCTAAGTATTGGCCAGCCATCAATTCATCTCGCATATCTGCAAAGACTGATTGCACTTGAAGAAATTCATCGCCGCTTATTCCAGATTCCACCAATAAGCGATCGGCCCAGACCAGAGCTAAATCGCCCATCAGAATTGCGGAGGAACTTCCAAATCTTTCAGAGCTACCTTTGTATGAAGAATTTTGGTGATATTGCTGAAACGCTTTATGTATTGCTGGTTTATTTCTTCTCGTATCAGAGCCATCCATCACATCATCGTGAATAAGTGCGCAGACGTGGACTAACTCTAAAGATGTGCAGGCACGCAGTATCTCCTCGCGCGCTTCTGCTCCGCTTCCTAAATAACCTAAATAGGCAAAGATGGGCCGAAATCTCTTTCCACCTTGGGTTATAAAATCTGACATCGCCACTGCTACTGGCACTAATTCTGGGCCAATATCAACAAGTGCAGCGCTTCTTGCAACGGTGAATGAGGCCAAGGTCTTATCTATCTCGGCGCGAAGCTGGGATAGGTCGGGAGATTTCACGGCGCAACGGTACCCTCCCGCTATATGAATAGTGCGCCTACCTTCTCCGTTGAGTTCTTTCCGCCTAAAGATCAGGCCGGAGAGGAGCGTCTCTGGAGCGCTCTAAAGGCTCTTGCAGTCTATAAACCTGATTTTGTTTCAGTTACTTATGGCGCAGGTGGTTCAACTAGAGATCGCACAATAAGAATTACCTCAGAGATCACAGCAAGAAGTGGAATTTCAACAATTGCACACCTAACCTGTGTTGGATCTAGTAAAGATGAATTAATTGAGATTCTCAATCAATACAAAGCCTCTGGAATTAAGTCAATCCTTGCACTTCGCGGCGATCCAAAAGGTGGACCTGGCGTGAAATGGGAGAGTACAGCTGGAGGCTTTGATCACGCAGACAAGTTAGTAACTCTTGCATCAAGTATGGGCTTTGAAGTTGGAGTTGCAGCATTTCCTGATGGCCACCCAGCATCAATGGGAAATTTTGAACAAGATGTAAATGTACTTCTTGAGAAGGAGAGATGCGGAGCAAGTTTTGCGACTACTCAATTCTTCTTTGATGTTAAGGGCTATATCAATTTAGTAGATAAGATAAGAGCTAGAGGTTCAAAACTTGATATCTATCCTGGAATTCTTCCTATAACTAATTTTGCTCAATTAAAGAAAATGAGCGAACTCGCAGGCTCGCCAATCCCAACTGAAATTCAAAGAAGAGTTGAGGCAGCAGGGGATACCCCAGCTGATGTGGTTAAAGTCGGTGTAGATATTGCCAGTGAGCTATCTAAAAAGCTTCTAGATTATGGAGTACCAGGTCTACATTTTTATACTATGAATAGCGCAACTCCAACGATTGAGATAATTAAGAGAATTGGGCTTAGATGAAGAAGATAGAATTCTTTAATTCTTGGTCCAGCCTTCATGGCGGAGCAGAGATAAAAGGAATTGTTAGAGCATGGTTAGAAATTTCATTCCTGCTCTGTAAACCTCTAGCAGTTTTAAGAGTTACCCCTAATTCTCTATCAATCTTTGGTTTACTGCTAGGTATCACCTTGGTAGTAAATATTGAAAGTAATTGGGCTATAGCGCTTCTAGTATTCTCCTTGATTGCAGATGGCATTGATGGATCCTTAGCAATACTTACTGGAAAGGTCAGTAGGTGGGGAGCGCTGCTTGATGGCTTTATCGATCGAATTGTTGAAGCGCTCTGGGCCTATAGCCTTTTTCTTCTTGGAGCTCCCTATCAACTGGTCTTAATCGCTTGGCTTGCAGCATTTCTTCAAGAATATATGCGCTCAAGGGCGGCATCACTTGGCGTTACTCAATTAGGGGTTGTGACAATTGGTGAGCGTCCAATTAGAGCCAGCATTCTATTCATTGCTCTCGTTGCAAGAGCTGTTGATATGGATCTAGCAACGCTGCTCTCTCAGATCTGGGCTGTGCTTCAGGTAATCTCTCTATTTACTGTTCTAAATTTTCTTCGACCGCTTTTGCAACAATCTCAGCGCTAATTCCAACTAAAGGTAGACCTCCGCCAGGATGAGTTGAACCGCCAACCAAGAACAAGTTTTTAATCTTGGAGCGATTACGCGCTCGCCAAAATGCCGATCTTGCGCCATTGCTAGATGTCCCATAAATCGAGCCACCAGGGGCGTTAACGTTTCTCTCTAAATCTGCTGGAGACCTATATTCCAAAACTTCAATTCGGGAGCGAACATCTAATCCCTTTGCCTCCATGAGATTAATAATGTGCTGGCTATATTCCTTGGAGCTTTTCTCATCCCAATTAAAGCCATCTTTTGGTTGGTGGCGAGGGGCATTGATTAGCACCGACCAACTCTCATCAACTCCAGCTCGCTTCATCCTGGAGTCATTTGGATTGCAGATATAGATAGCTGGATCTTCTACTGGCCTTCTCTTTTCGAAGATAGAATCAAATTCAGCATCATAATCTTTAGGGAAAAATACAGTGTGGTGGCCAAGCTCTGATGAGCCACGAAGCCCAATGAGTAGAGAGAATCCAGAGAGTGATGTAGTGGCTTTGTTAAGTGAGTTACGGGCACTTCTAGTTCTGGAGCTCTTTTCAAGGAGCTGGTTATAAACTAAATCTGCATCAGCGTTGGCAATTACCACATCGCTATTATGAACTTGGCCATTAGCCAATCTAACTCCAATTGCAACGCCAGATTTAGTGATGATTCGATCAACTTTTGTGTTGAGATGCAGCTCAACTCCTAAATCACTTAGGCGAGACTCTAGAGATTTAGCAAGCGTGCCAACCCCACCGCTAACATGCCAAGCACCGAAAGCCTCCTCAACAAAGGCGATAGTTAAAAGGACGGCAGGGACTTTTCTAGGATCGGAGCCGGTATAGGTGGCATAGCGGTCAATTATCTTTCCAATATAGACATTATCGGTATAACTTCTAACTAAATCTCGAAGGGAAGTAAATGGAGCGATTGTCTTTAAATCACGGAGAAGTGATGGACTCTTTAGCATTTGAAAAGGGGAGCGGAGCTCACTTTCAACAAAAGCCTGTCTTGATGCGTCCCACATCTTCTCAGCTCTTGTCAGCAATTGATGCCAAGCATCTCCTGCCTGCGCTCCAAAACTTTCAGTTATTGCTAATACTGTGCCGCTATGTGAAAGATTTGGAAAAGTTACTCTCTTGCCATCATCAAAGATATATGTAAAAGATGGATCAACGGGGCTGAGTTGGACGAGATTTTCTAAACGCTTTCCCGTTTTAACAAATAAATCTCTATAGACAGCTGGAAGGGTAAGTAGCGAAGGGCCAGTATCAAATGAAAATCCTGAGATATCTTCAGTTCGACACTTGCCGCCAGCAAAAGAAGCTGCTTCAAAGACTTTAACTTTATGTCCACGTTTTGCAAGGCGGGCAGCAGCAGCCATACCACCCATTCCAGCGCCAATTACAATGACGGATTTTGATACTTTGCTAGTTCTGTGATGGCTCATAGTTTCCTACCGCGCCAAGAAAGTTCGCCTCGGTACTTCTTTATCCAAGAAATCGTTATTAAGTAGATCCAGATAAGCGCGCTCAATGGATGAAGTAGTGAGGCACTTGGAATCGTTCTTGTCTTTATCCCGCTTAATACTCTTGTCATAACAATTGCAAAGTAGAGATACCAACCAGAGAGATCTCCTAACAGGCCAGCTATGAGGGGAAATATAGATGTAAGAGTTAGCAAAGTTATTGCTAGAAGTGCACCTAGTGGATTAACAAAAGCACTCCATTGTGATTTGGCATAGCCTGCTATGAGTTGGCTGGCACTTGAATACATTCGACAGTATGAAACTCTTGATCCATCTGCAACGCCGCCTCTTGCGCCAGCTCTGACTAAATTTCTAGCAAGAAATAGGTCATCTACGACTTCTGCTTTAACACCTCTGTGGCCATCGCAATCAAAGTAAGCCTTACGCTTTATCACCATAAATTGACCATTTGCCACGACAGTTGATGGTCTTGGCCACTTTTGAGTGATTCGAAGTGGCAGAGTTGTAAACCAGGACCATTGAAGTAGAGGCTGAGTTAACCGTTCTAAAAATGTTAGGGCAATCTGTCGGGGATAGGCAGAGATGAAATCCCAATTCCAAGCTCTCATTGATTCAATGGTGCTTGCTATAGCCCTTGCATCCAGCCTCACATCAGCATCTAGAAAAACTAAGTAATCACCCCTTGCAGCTGCAGCTAATTGATAGCAGGCATAGTTCTTTCCTAGCCAGCCCTCTTCCAGCTCTTTTCCCGCAATTACTTTTAAGTTGTCTTGGGACATGGCAAGTAATAGCTCTCTAGTGTTATCACTCGAGGAGTCATCTAGAGCGATAATTTCAAAATTACTTAAGTCACCCTGCTCTTTTAGTAGAGTGATTACCTCAATGACATTTTCAGCTTCATTTCGCATCGGTATTAATATCGAGACTGATTGATCAATCAAAGCACTATTTTTACTAGAAACCACTCTCAGCGTAAAGAAATTAAAGACCGCTAAAATGAGCATAATTGCAATTAAAAGGGCAGAAGCATCTAATAGAAAAGTCATTTTTCCTTAATCTCGGCGGCCGTATTTAACTGAGATGAAATACCAGATAACTAGCGCTCCTAGCGCTGATCCTCCAAGGAATGCCACACCTGGACGATCGAAATGGAAAATGTTAATCACCATGCCGCCAATCCAACTCCAAGCAAGAAAGAATTCAGGAACTGCTCTACTTGATCCTAGAGATCTTCTCTCCTTAGGTAGGAAGATATTGAGAAGAGCCATCAACCCCATTCCAGTTAATAGCCAACCAAAGGTATTGGAGAGCGGAATTTCTGGTTGAAATGGAACACTTCTGCCGCCTATCTCCCAACTCCATCTTCCAGCTGAAACCATCTGAGGATCAAGAAATAAGTCCCAGGCCATAAGGCCATATCCGCCAACTAAAAAGACAAAGTTCGGGGCAACTCTTCTTGCTGCAATGAATACCGAGTGGGCCATCATGATCCAAGCAAATGGAACTACTAGTGGAACGTCAAAGATTTGATATCCAAGAGTTGGCGAATACTCATAACTTCCAAATGGCCAGGTAGTTCTCATGCCAATTTGCTCAACTAATAGGGAATAGGTGAAAGTGATTAGAAGAAATCTGATTGCATAAGTGAAGCCATAAGCAAAGAGAGCATGAAGCAACATAGCTCCTGCTGCCCAATAGACAGTGGCGATAGTAACGAGACGAAGACGCTCTCCTTCAATTAGGGGATAGGAGAGTTGAAGAGCTAGAGCAACAGTTAACACTGCAACCAGAGTAAAATTTCGCCACGGCGTAATCGTGCGCCTTGAATCAGGCTTCGGGCGATAATTTCGAATCGACATGGCTTAATTGTGCCTTATAAAGAGCCGCGAGATTCAATGAGGGCAAAGCGCGCAAACATTTCCTCGGCATACCAAGCATGGCGATGCGTCGCCTTTATTGCCTCTTTATGAGCAGCGCCTGAGTAAGCAAAATTCTTAACTGCTTCGCCAGATTCCCAGATGGAGAAGGTGCCTTGCAGACCAATTGGAGCTTCACCGATTCCAATAGCAGAAATCAATCCTGGTGAGCTATGAAGGCTAGTTGTAACTGGGGGAACTGAGCTCCAGAAAATTAAATTCTTACGCCATTTAATCCTAGCTCTTGTGATCGCAACTATTTTTCCGCTCCAATCACTACTAGCTTTAGGAATCTGATCAAACGGGCTCTTCTTTGACCAAGCGCCATTAATTGATATCGGAGATAGCTGGCCGCTAAATTGCGAATGAGATTTCTTGTTCCAACGTTTAATGATTTTTGAATTGGCAATTTCTGAGTCTTGATCAACTACAACTAGCAATCCCCAGCGAAGAACATCAGCATCCCTTGGGGTGAAGGTCTCACCCTTTCCAGCTCCTAATAGCTTCCAGAATTTAACATCACTTCTTCTAGCTAGCGCTAGACGATCAAGTCCCATATGCAAAATTGCCCAGGGGATGTAGCGAGCTTTAATCTTCCAGAAGAAAACCAGAATCACTTTGCTGCTCCTGCCGCTTTCTTGATTTCATCGATTACATCTAGGGGACTATCCCACATCGGAGCATGGCCGGTATCAGAGAATATGATCCATCTAGCATGCTTTGGCGCAAGCGATCTCTCCTGGCAGCTAGTCTCAGGAAGAGTCCTATCTGAATCACCAAAAATAATTGTCACTGAAATTGAATCAGATATCTGACGATCAAAACGCTTTAGTAACATGCCATCCCAAGCCGGGTAATAACCTTCTGCGCTTGCCATGGCAATTGCTGCATCAAGACATAATTCATAAGAGAACTCTTGCCACCGCGGGCTAACATCAGCAAAACCTAATCTGCGAGCAATTTCGAAGTGAAGCGCTGTTGGCGCAAGTTTTACTGTGTATCTGGCTAGAAATCGAGCCAGCGCTGTGCCTGGATATCTAGCGTTATAGGGGTTGAGCCAAAGTCCAGCAGGTGCGATGCCAACTAAAGATCGGACTCTTCCTGGCGCAATTGCCGCCATCTCCATTGCAATCCAGCCACCAAGTGAATTACCTGCAAGATGAAATTTATCAATTGAAGCTGCGCTCAACTCTTCCAAAACTCTGAGTGCTAAAGAGTGAGGATCCATCAATTCACCTTTTTGATAAGGACTCCTACCATGTCCTGGAAGATCAAGAGTTACAACTAAAAAGTCTTTATCTAAAGTTGAGCGAATCGGTTTGAAAGCATTGCTGGCAGAGCCCATGCCATGAATTAGAACTAGGGGATCTCCCGCGCCACTTTTTTCAATATATAGAGGAGAGCTCACAGCGCAATTCTCACTCTAATTACCAACTCTTGCAGCCTTAGCACCTGATGCCTCTAGTAATTCTTGAAAAGTAGTTGGAAATACTGCGTGTGGATGGCCAGCTGCAGCCCAGATTGATTGGTAATCATTTAAAGCTTCATCAATTAAGGTGATGCTGGGCTCATTAATCCAACCAAGTGGAGCAACTCCGCCAACAGAGTATCCAGAAATCTCCTTAACATAATCAGCATCTGCTCGATCAAGGGCAGGAACTTGCAGTAATTCAGCCACCATCTGCGTATCAACTCGATGGCGACCTGAGGTAATTACTAGAAGCGATCTGTCATCTGGCAACCTAAACACTAGCGATGAGGCGATCTGTCCAACTTCAATACCTAATCCTGCTGCCGCTTCAGCTGCAGTTCTTGCGCTATCGCTAAGAATTTTTATCTTTCCGGAAATTCCATGTCTATCAAGGGCTGCTTGAGCGCGCTTAACTGCAGCCTTTTCCAATATTGAATCCATAGTTAGATTCTAGAGAGTGCTTATCAATTCCTTAACTAGCGACTTAATCTGATCGCGAATTGGGCGGATTGCATCGATGCCTTGCCCGGCAGGATCATCTAATTTCCAATCTAGATAGCGCTTGCCTGGATAGATTGGACAGACATCCCCGCATCCCATAGTGATAACAACATCTGAGGCCACAACGGCTTCATCGGTAAGAATTTTTGGTCTCTGCGCGCCTAGGTCAATACCTTCCTCTTTCATTGCAATAGCTACAGCTGGATTTATCGAGTCTGCAGGAGCAGAGCCTGCGCTTCTTACCTCAACCGAATTAGCAGCAAGGTGCTGGAGAAACCCTGCAGCCATCTGGGAGCGCCCTGCGTTATGAACGCAGACAAAGAGAACAGAAGTTCTTTGCACTTACGAAATGAACCAAGTTTCAATAAGAGTAAAGGCTGCGATAGCAAAAACAAATATCGCAAAGGCTCGCTTCAAGGTTATAGGAGAAATCTTGGAACTATGGTGAGATGCCCAACGTGATACAAATAGTGCCATTAGCGCCATAATGATTGGTATTGACCAATTGATCTCATCCCAATGGCGAAAATGAGCAATGAAACCTGTGAGAGTATTGATTGTTATTATGAAGAGTGAAGTTCCTGCAGCTTTGGCTGGAGCAATGTTATAAAAGAGAATTAGAATTGGAATAGCTAAGAAACCTCCACCAATTCCAAAGAGGCCTGTTATTGCGCCAATAATTAGTGAGATGGCAATCAAAGCAAGAGGTGAAATCTTACGTTCACTTGATTGTTTAGCTCCAGGCAAAAGCATGGAAAATCCAGCAACTACCAATACCAAAGCAAAGCCTGTGAGAATTGCACTTTCTGGAATCTGTGGCAGAAAATAAGCACCGGTAAAGTTGGTGGTCAATCCAATTGCCCAGATCACAAGTGACTCTTTAATCAAAATTTCATTCTTCTTTAGTTTTGGAAGTGCTCCTGAGGCTGCCCCAACAAAAACCACAATCAGTGAGGCGGTCGTGGCCTGCACTGGGTTGAATCCAAAAATATAAATTAAGGCTGGGACCGCCAACATGGAGCCTCCGGCGCCGACATATCCCAAAACTGACCCAATTGCGATCCCGGTAAGAATTGCCAGCGCTATTTCCATTAGAGGAGGCTACCTAAGTTAGAAGAAAAACCCCCGCTACCAATACTTATTAGCGGGGGTTTTCGTTAAGAATTCAACTTTTGTTCAACTAGAGATTAAAAATTCCCTCTGTAATTGTTGGGCCAAATTCGACGCCGCTTCCAACCAAAACAAAGATAATCAGAGAAGCACCAGCAAGGGCGAGATTCTTCATGAAACTTGTCATCTCAGACTGCTTTGCCTGTGCATCTGTGACCGTCCAGAAGTCATGCATTTTAAATGCTGAGAGAAGAAGGAAAATAGAGAGTAGGAGCGCACCTAAATCAGCATAAATTCCAAGTGCCACATAGAGGCCGCCAATAATCAACATTAGCCCGGTGACAATCACAGATAACTTAGCTGCCGGAACTTTCTTATATTGGGCATATCCCGTCATTGCTTCAAGCTTTGTTAAGTGGGCTACTCCTGATGAGATGAACAGAAGAGAGAATAGAACTCTTCCAAGTATTAAAACGATATCCATTAAGACTCCTTATCTAGATATAACTAGTCAATAAAAGGTAGTGCATTTGACATGAAAATCCCCGCTAATTCATCGGTCATGTTGCCACCGAGATTTAGCGGGGACTTTCATCAGATTATTTCTTTAGGGTAGCCAGGTGAAGCGACCTTCCCCGGTTGTCTTGCTATAGCGAACATCACTTGATGGTATCTCTGGAAGCCCCGCTGCATTCTTTGGGAAACTTAGGAGATAGTCATAGAGCGCTTGTTCGTAGGAGACGCCAAACCCAACCTTTACGAGTTTGGCTAGCGTTGGATAGTTATCTCCACCTTCTGCTGTGAAGTTATTTGTCACAACCGTTACAGCTGGAGCATTTGCTACTACTGCTCCATCCTTAACTAGCGCGCGGCCATCTAAAAGAGTGACATCTTTTACTCTGGTTCCGGAAGTAGTTACATTTCCAGCATAAGAATCACCGGTTGGACTTGAAACTACTATCGCGGTTCCAGCTCTTGAACAGGTTACCTTCATTCCGGCCACTTGTAGGAATTGTCCGCCACCAGATGTACCAACAGAGCAGGATCTCTCAAGAATCTCCTTGATGTTTGAAGCGCTAACACTTGTAATCGCAACTAGTCGATTATCAAAGGGTAGAAGATCAAAAGTGTTGCCTCGGCTAATTGCTCCTACAGCTCCACTTGTTGGCAGAGTTACTCCACCATTTTGTCTGATACCTCCACCGTTTTGCAGAGCTACTACCGGGTTAGCACTTCCTGCTGCCGGGAGGCTTGCTCCAGCTGCTCTGGTGTTATAGGCATGTATAAATGAATCAGCAACTAAGTTTCCACCATTTGTCTCAGCAGTTCTTACTCCAAGAACAGTGGCGCTACCACGATCTGTAGCAAAGACAATCTGACTTGAAGCAATTGGTTTGGCAAATCCAGTCAAGCAGGCCTGTAATGGCACTTCAACAGCGCTTACAATCCTGGCATCGGGAGTTACTGCATCACTTACACCTAGAGCCTTTGAGACAGAAGATGAAGGAATAACTCGTCTTGGATAAGAAGTTGTTTTGTTATAGGAACTAACTTTGCCTTTGGCATCAAATGTGACATCAAAGCGACCTAGATAGCTGTAATTTCCTTTAGATGTGATGAGGGGAACATCCACGCCATCGGCATCCTTAACCATTTCAGGATATTTGCCCACTGGCTTTCCCTCACCAGGAATTAATTGGATTGATTCAGCTACATCTGGGTTTGTTAATAGGTCATCGCCGCCTCCAGCGATAGCGACATCGATGTTCTTCAGAAGCGCAATTAGCTGCTTGTCATAGGCGACGCCCTGTAAGTGGCTGACCAAAATGATCTTATTAACGCCCTTTGCTTGAAGTTCTGCAGCTTGCTTATTTACTAGAGCTGCTGTTGTAGCTATATCTGAAGTTTTTAGCTTAGAAGTTCCAGGCGAGGAGATTGTTCTAAGAGTGGGAGTAATGGCGCTAACCACACCAAAAACTGCTCCAGTGGTGTAATCCTTATGGACATAAGATTGACCAAGTTTTTTGCCAATCATAATTCCACGAAGAATCGGCTCTTTCTTGCTTACCATGGAAGATAGGTCAGCATTAGCTGTGAAATCCATATTCCCTGAAATGAATGGATAGCGATTCTTGCTAGAGAAGGATTCAATATAGCGTTTTAGAAAACCAGTTCCATAATCAAATTCGTGATTGCCTAGGACATGAACATCATATGGCATTAGAGATTGCGCAACACCATCATAAACAGTTGCAGTTGAGGCATTGCTTGCTGGCTCAGAACAAATTAAGTTCTTGCTAGCAAGGAAAGAGTCACCAGCATAAACAGAGAGCAGAGCATTTCTTGCAGATTTAGCTGCTTTGACCTCACGCTTCATAACTGATGAAAAGGCTGCAGCGCTGCCATAAATAAGTGTTCCTTGCGCTGTTTTAAATGACTGATCAGGCAAGAGAGCAGATTCGCCATCGTTGTTATGCAGGATGGTTAGAGTGACGGCAGATCCAGGATCTGAATAAAAGCTGGCATTGGCAAGTGACATCTGAGCAATTAGCGAGGTTGCTGCTAGCGCCACAACTATTTTCTTAAGTTTCAAGGTTTCCTCCATAGGCTCCGGTTGATTTTTTGCTAATTGTTAATTCGGGAAGGGGAGGGCCCGCTGAACGTGCGAAGGTTATCTCTAGGGCTTGCTTTAGAGCCGGAGGAGTGGTTAAAGGCGGGTAAAAGTCTGATTACATATGGATAGCAAGGAGATTTGAGGGGGTCAGGGGGTAGGTATAGTATTCGAACAAATGTTCGAAAAAATGGAGAATCAGAGACCGGAGATCTACCTATCCGGCGGTGAGCCAATTGAGTTCACCTATAAAGGTCAGCGCTATCGAATTTATGCCCTGCTTAGCTCTTGGCGTGAATCTGGTGGTTGGTGGAATAGAGCTAGCGATGGCTTATTTCGCCCAGATGATGGTGGACGGATTTTATGGCGCGTAGAGGCAGCTCCTATTGGAGTGATGAAAACTTTTGAAATAGAACGTATTGAAGTAATTCCAGAAGGGGCCAGTAGCGCTCCTGGTCTTTGGCAGATTCGCCCCACATCTAGACCAGCATGAGTTTTACTCATCTTCATCTTGCAAGTGGATTTTCATTTAAATATGGAACCACTCTTCCTCATCTTCTAGTTGAGAAGGCTCGCGACTTTGGCATGAGCTCACTTGCACTAACTGATCGCGATGGCTTATATGGCGCAATTCGATTTACTCAGAGCTGCGTTGAAAATGGCATTACTCCAATTATTGGAGTTGATATCACTTACAAGAATCAGAGTCGAATCACATTGCTTGCTACCCCAGGTAAAGGCTGGAGATCTTTAGTAAGGCTAGTTAGCGAACTTAAAAGCTATGGTGAGTGTGATTTAGACTTTTTAAGGAAACACTCTAACTACACCAGTAACTTAATATCGCTACAAGGCCCAGACTCTTTAATTGCTAGAGCTATTACCAATCGTCAATATGAAAAAGCGCTATCGCTATATAACGATAGCCGTGAACTATTTCAAAGCCAAGTAATTGAAATTGTCTCTCATTTAATTTATGGAGATGGACCAAGGTCGACTACCCATGCTTCAAGGATGCTTGGTTTTGCTGAAGATAATGATCTTCCAGCGATACTTAGTAATGCTGCCAGGATGTGTTTAAGGCAGGATGCGCCGATAGCAGATATTCTCGATGCAAGTCGAAGGCTCTTGCCGCTTCATAAAAATGTTGTAGAGCGCGAAAATAGCGAGGCCTTTCTTAAAAGCTCTCAAGAGATGCATCACTTAGCAGAGATAATTGCTCGCGCTTCGGGGCAGAGAAATAGCCGTAAATTATTAAGTACTACCCAAGACCTTGCTAAGCAGGCAGAGCTATCGCCTAGCCAAGATATTGGCCTGGGATCTATCCATCTTCCAGAGGCTGAGCTTTTAGGGGCTAAAAATCAAGAAGAGCTAACTATTCAACTAAGGCAGCGCTCAATTGCTGGCATTAATTGGCGCTATGGCCAGAGCAATAGTGAGGTAAACCAAAGACTAGAAAAAGAGTTAGAGATTATTAAGAGTCTAGGTTTTGAATCATATTTTCTAACTGTTGCCGATATTACAGATCGCGCGCGAGCCTCTGGAATTAGAGTAGCGGCAAGGGGAAGTGGGGCTGGATCATTAATCTGTCACCTCTTAGGAATTTCTGGAGTTGAACCACTCTCACTAGGTTTATTGATGGAGCGCTTCTGCTCTCCACTTCGAAGAGCTCTACCTGATATTGATATTGATGTGGAATCTGCTAGAAGGTTAGAAATTTATGATCAGGTGTTTGCAAATTACCCAATGCGATCTGCAACAGTTGCAATGTTTGATACCTATAGAGCTCGCCATGCCATAAGAGATGTGGGAGCAGCTCTATCACTTGCTCCTATGGAGATAGATCTAGTTGCTAAATCACTGCCGCATATTAGAGCTCGCAATATTTCACAGGCGCTAACTAATCTTCCTGAACTTGCTAATTTAAATCTAACTAGCCCGACCTGGAAAATGGCTGTTGGTCTTGCAGAGCGCTTAGATGGCCTACCTAGAAATGTTGCAATGCATCCCTGCGCAGTAGTGATTTCAAGCGCTGAGCTATATCAGAGAGCTCCAATTGAGATAAATGCTAGTAATTATCCGATGGTGCAGTGGGATAAAGATGATGTGGAAGCAATTGGGCTTTTAAAGCTAGATATTTTAGGAGTTCGAATGCAATCATCTCTGGCCTATGCCATATCTGAGATAGAGCGAAGTACTGGAAAAGTAATAGATATTGATGCAATAGCTTTAGATGATAATGAAACGTTTTCGCTCATCCAATCTGCTCAGACTTTAGGTATCTTTCAAATAGAGAGCCCAGGCCAGCGTGAATTAGTTGGAAAGTTAACCCCAGAGACTTTTACTGACTTAATAATTGATATCTCACTTTTTAGACCAGGGCCAGTAAAGAGCGACATGATCACTCCATTCCTAAATGCCCGCCAAGGTTTTAAAACTAGGGAGATATTCCACCCTGATTTAGCTGAAATCTTGAGTGATACCCAAGGGGTAGTGGTATTTCACGAGCAAGTTATTGAAATTATCGCCACTCTAACTGGATCCTCTCTTGGCCAAGCTGATGAGAAGCGAAGAGCTCTTGGCAGCAGAGAGGGGCAGCAAGAGGTCTGTGATTGGTTCTTTGCTCAAGCTATATCAAGAGGCTATGAGCTAAAAGTTATTACTCAGATCTGGGATGTCTTAAGAGCCTTTGCCTCCTTTGGATTCTGCAAAGCCCATGCCGCTGCCTTTGCTCTTCCCACCTATCAATCTGCTTGGTTAAAGCGCCATTATCCAGCAGCATTTCTTGCCGGAGTTCTAACTCATGAACCTGGAATGTATCCCAAGCGCCTGCTATTAGATGAGGCTAGACGAAATGGATTAACTATCGCCCCTCTTGATATTAATCACTCTGATATTAGCTATCGAGTGGAAGGCGATAATCAGAGCAGTATCAGATTATCGCTTAGCGATATCTCAGGAATTAGTAGCGCAGAGATATCAGCAATTATTGCTAATCGCCCTTATTTAGATCTAGCTGACTTTGTCCATCGCAGCTCAGTTAGCAGGCCAACTTCTGAAGCCTTATTAATGGTGGGGGCCTTTGATCAGCTCTATGGAGCTGAGATAAATCGTAGAGATTTATTGCTACATCTAACTGATTTATATAAATGGTCTGGTGGTAGTAGAACTAAAGTAGTTACTGGTTCGCAGTTAAGCCTAGGTTTTACCCCCACTTTATCTAAGACAGGGCTACCTGATTTAGAAGATCATGAACTGGTAAGAAATGAAGTTAAGTATCTAGGGATGGATATCTCTCACCATATGATTGAATTTTATGCTGATTTTCTCAATCAGATAGGAGCAATAAAATCTAACCAGCTTCTAGAACAAAGATCAGGATCTTTAGTATTGGTAGCTGGGGTTAAAGTAGCGCTGCAAACCCCACCCATTCGCTCTGGCAAGAGAGTTATCTTTCTAACTCTTGATGATGGATATGGCTGTAGCGATGCAACATTTTTTGAAGATGCTCAACATAGCTATGCCGAGGTGCTCTATAACTCGCAGCTACTATTAATTCGCGGCGCTACCCGTAGAACTGGGCTACGTGGTATCTCACTTAGAGCTATTGGGGCATGGGATTTATCAGCTGCTTATCAAAAGTGGCGTAGCCTAGCTATCTGTGAGTAGCCAGATGGGCGAGCATTCCACCATTCTCCATGTTGATATGGATGCATTTTTTGCATCAGTTTCTGAGCTGGATTATCCGCAATATAAAGGCAAGCCGTTGGTAGTTGGCGCAGGGGCTAGGGGAGTAGTTCTTTCGGCAAATTATGCTGCTAGAAAATTTGGAATTAAAGCTGCGATGCCAGTATCAAGAGCGCAGCGGATGGCGCCAAATGCAATATTTATTCCGCCAGATCATGAGAGATATTCACAAGTTTCAAGAAAAGTTATGGAGATTTTCTTTGAGTTCACTCCTCATGTTGAGCCGCTCTCCCTAGATGAGGCTTTTCTCGATGTCACTGGATCCAGAAAACTATTTGGCAGTGGTCGAAATATTGCAGAGTTGATAAGGAAGAGAGTTTTTGCATCAGAGAAAATAACCTGCTCAGTTGGAATTGCTACTACTAAGTTCATCGCCAAATTAGCATCCGGGCGCTGCAAACCAAATGGAATACTTGAAATTGCCCACGACCGAGTCTTGACCTTTCTTCACCCCCTTCCAGTTTCAGAAATCTGGGGAGTGGGGCCAAAGACTAATGAAGAGTTGCAAGCTCTAGGCCTTCGGACCGTTGCTGATATTGCTAATACTCCTCTTGAAACTTTAAAGCGAGCACTTGGTCCAAGTGCTGGGGTATCACTTTATGAACTTGCTTGGGCTAGGGATTATCGGGAAGTGGTAGCAGATGCTCCAGAGAAGAGCATTAGCGCGGCAGAAACTTTTGCATATGACCTCGAGGATCAAGATGAGATATTTAGAGAACTCTTGCGATTAACTGAAAGAGCCGGCGCAAGGCTAAGGGCTCGCAGTTTGCGCAGTAAAACCATTGGTTTAAAGGTACGTTTCTCTGATTTTTCTAATCTCACCCGCTCTAAAACTCTGCCACTATCAATAAGTGGCAGCCATGAAATCTATGAAGTAGTTAAGGATCTCTATCTAGGACTCAAAATTGCTGGCTCCAGAATCCGACTTCTAGGGGTTTCACTTGAGCAGTTAGTTGACCAAAATGGCGCAGTTGAGCAGTTAGAGCTAGGTGAGCGGGAGCTGGGATGGAGCCAGGCGCAGGTTGCTATTGATCGGGCCATCACTCGCTTTGGTAGTGGCTCTGTAAAACCTGCTCGGCTAGTTGGAGAGGGCGATGATGAGAGCGAGGATTCATAGCAACTTCTTACTCTTTCGACTTTCCAGATAGCCCCACCTCTACTATTGTCAGTCCTATGCCACTATCTGAGCATGAAAAACGGTTATTAGCCGAGATGGAAGAGGCGCTAGCCGCCGATGACCCTCGCCTGATTTCAACTTTTAGCGGCAAGAGCCCATCTAGGAGCCGGGTGGTAATTGGTTTTGCCCTGATTCTCCTAGGCATTTTCATTCTCTTTGGCGGCTTGATTTCTCAAGTGCCACTTGTTGGAGTTGCTGGATTTATCGCCTCACTTGTGGGGGCAGTTCTTGCTATCTCAAATCTTGGGGGACTGATGAATGGAGTTATCTCCAAAGCCCAGAGTAGAGGGCCTAAGAGGGGGCCAGGCAAATGGAGCCAAGGCTTTGAGCAGAGATGGGATCGCCGTAATCTCGGTGAATAGTTAGTTAGATCAGCACAACCGCCCGCCTCTGGCGGGTTTTTTTATGCCCAAAACAGGAGAGTGGAGGAGAGCTTTTCCAGGCCTGCTCGCCTGTGGAGATAGGTGGTTGAAAATGGAGGAAAAGGGAGTAAAGTGGGGAATTAAGCAGAACGGGGGTTCTGCGCAATAAGCAAGTAGGGGAGGTCTCTTAAGTGTTTCTTGGCACCCATGAACCTCGCTTAGATGAAAAAGGGCGGTTAATTCTTCCCGCCAAATTCCGTGACGAATTGGCCTCAGGTTTAGTAATTACTAAAGGACAAGAGCGTTGTTTATTTGTTTTTCCATCTGCTGAATTTGCACGAATTACTGAGCAGCTAAAACAAGCGCCACTTACTGCAAAAGCAGCTCGCGATTACATGCGTGTGATGTTTGCCGGTGCACATGATGAAATTCCAGATAAGCAAGGTCGCGTAATGATTCCTTCCGGCTTAAGAGAGTATGCAGATTTAGAAAAAGATTGCGTAGTAATTGGCGCAAATACTCGAGTTGAAATTTGGGATTCCAAAGCATGGAAGAGCTATCTAAAAGATCGTGAAAAAGGCTTTGCTGATGTTTCTGAGGAGGTATTTCCAGGCCTCTTCTAACAAGGGGCAAAAAAACAAAAATCTCCTCTCTCCTCTGGCCACCGCCGACCTTCAAATAAACGGCGCCCCTTCCCCGGTGCCGTTTATCCCCCGCAATCCGTCGGCCGGCGGTGACCAGAGTAGAGAGTAAGAAAGAAGAAGAAGTTAACAACTATTAAGAATTAAGGGGTGTAGGGATGAAGCTAGAACACACATCAGTTCTGCTTAATCGCTGCATCACTGTTTTATCAACCTCACTAGAAAATAAAGAGAAGCCAGTTTTAGTTGATGCCACTTTGGGTCTAGGTGGCCATTCTCTAGCGCTATTAGAGAAGTTTCCAAATTTACAGATAATTGGTATTGATAGAGATAAGAGCGCAATTGATAAAGCCAGTCAACGTCTATCTTCTCATTTAGATCGCATCACAATTTTTCATGCTGTTTATGACCAGACCCCAAAACTCCTTGATTCTCTTGGAATTTCATCGGTTGATGGCATTCTCTTTGATTTAGGAACTTCCTCGATGCAGTTGGATCAATCTGAGCGTGGCTTCTCCTACGCTCAGAGCGCTCCACTTGATATGCGCATGGATCAAAGCAGTGGAATCACCGCCCAAGAAATTATCGATAGCTACTCCAGAGGCGAGTTAATTCGCATTATTCGCAGCTATGGCGAAGAGAAATTTGCTCAAAGAATTGTCGATAACATCATTGAAGCAAGAGCAAGTGGTTTGATAAGAAGCACAAGCGATCTTGCAGACTTAATTAAACGATCCATTCCAGCTCCAGCAAGACGCCTTGGGGGAAATCCTGCTAAGCGGACTTTCCAAGCACTTCGCATCGAGGTTAATCAAGAGCTAGCGATCTTAGAGCGAGCAATTCCTGCCTGCCTTGAGCGCTTAAATGTTGGTGGTCGGATGGTTGTGATGTCATTCCAATCGCTAGAAGACAAGATTGTTAAGAACTTCTTCACGCAAGCAACAGAGTCAAAGACTCCACTTGGTCTTCCAATTGAGATTAAAGCCTTATCTGCAAAATTCTCTCTGGTATTTAATGGAAGTCAGAAAGCTAGCGAAGATGAGATCTCAGATAACTCCCGGGCAAAGTCGGTAAGACTTAGAGCAATTGAGCGGGTGGCTGCCTAATGGCTCTATCAGTTCTTAGCCCAGCTTTTGAGCGCTCCAAAAAATTAGCAATTGCGAAGTCATCAAAGGTAATCCTTAAACTTGTTCCAGAGCTTCGCCCAACACCAGGTCAACAAGCAACTGATCGCCTCTTTTATTCAATAGTTGGCGCCACATTAGCCCTTGGCCTACTTGGACTTTTGGGCATAAATATTCTTCTAGGAAATGATGCAATAAGAGTTAGAGAGCTCAAGATCGAAGCAATGATGGTTAATGAAGAGCGGGAAGAGGCACTTAGACAGGTGGCCCTGCTCTCAACTTCAGAATCTCTAGCAGAGCGAGCAGTGTCACTTGGAATGATTCCAAGTTCTTCACCGATATTTCTTGATATTTCAGAGCCAATTCCGCTTGAGGTAGAAAAGGCGGCTAAAGCCAAACCATGAGCCACCATAAGTTAGTTGAGAAAAGGATTAGCTATCTTGTCGCAATTTCGCTAGTAATTCTCATAGCTTTTGCAGTTCGATTGATTGATATTCAAGGAGTTCGGGCAGCTGGTATTGCAAATAAAGCGCAAAATGAGCTAACTAAGAAATCAGTGATTATGGCTCCAAGGGGAGCAATCACAGATATCAATGGCACCGAGTTTGCTAGAAGTGTTAGCGCCTATCGAATTCTGGTTGATCAAGCAATCGTGGTTCATCCAAAGGAGCTAGCCCAAATTGCAGCACCAATTTTAGATGTTGATCAAAGCTGGCTTAAAGATCAATTAATTGGCGAGAGGCGTTATGTAGTAATCAGCCAAGCAGTTAAACCTGAAGTTTGGAGAAAACTTGAAGCAGCTGTAGATGCCTACAATGAAGAAGTTACTAAAAGTGAAAATGGCCTTGCTAAAAGATTAATGGGCTTCTTTGCCGAGCGAATCTATATTCGCGAATACCCTGAAGGTGAATTGGCAGCTGCGGTAATTGGCTTTATCAATCGGGCTGGAGTTGGCGCTGCAGGCCTTGAATACAGTATGAATTCCACCCTAAGCGGAGTTGATGGGCTCTACACCTATGCAAATGCAGCAGGAACAATAATTCCTGGAACGCAGAAGATAACCGCAGAGGCAGTTCGTGGAAATACCGTCAGATTGACGATTGATAGAGATGTGCAATGGGTAGCACAAGAGGCAATTAGAACGGTAGTAAAGAGCTCTCGGGCCCTTTCTGGAACAGTGGTTGTTATGGATCCAAAGTCTGGCCAAGTTCTAGCTCATGCTACTTATCCCTCATTTACTCCAGGGGATACCAAAGGAGTGGATCCTTATCGCTGGCAGAACCCTTCAGTTCAAGAAGTCTATGAACCAGGCTCTACTGGCAAAGTCATGACCATTGCTGCTGCAGTTGAAGAGGGAAAGATTTCACCTGAAACGGTTATGACCATTCCTTGGAAATTGAAGCGCTCAAATAAAACATTTAGTGATCATGATAAACACCCCACTCAGAAGTTAACTCTCACCGGCGCCCTTGCCGTATCAAGTAATACTGGCGCCATCAAAGTTGGGGAGATGCTATCTAATGACACGCTTCACTCTTATCTCAAAAAGTTTGGAATTGCCGAGAAAGCCAACTCAGGACTTCCTGGTGAGGAATCTGGAAAATTACTTGATGTTAAAGATTGGTCAGGAACAACTGCGCCAACAGTGGCATTTGGACAGGGCTATTCACTCACAGCTCTTCAAGCAACATCGGTGTTTGCAACGATTGCAAATGATGGACTTCGTGTAACGCCAACTGTTATCGCAGGAATTAGCGATGGAGCAGGGCGCTACACCCCAGCAAGTCAACAAAAGTCTGTAAGAGTGATAAGTCCAGATACTGCAAAGAAGATGCGCCTAATGATGGAGAGCGTTGCGACTAATCGAGGAACTGCTGCCTCAGCTGCTATTGAAGGCTATCGAGTGGCAGGAAAGACTGGAACTGCCCAGAGATATAACCCAAAGTGTGGTTGCTATAGCGGATACACCGCATCCTTTATTGGTTTTGCGCCAGCTGATAAGCCCGAGTATGTGGTTTCAGTAACGATTCAAGATCCAAAAGGCCTTCATTGGGGCGGCTATCTAGGTGGACCGGTATTTAAGAAAGTTATGAGCTTTGTGCTAAAAGATAAAGCGATTAGACCAACGGCGCCGACAACAATTACCTATGCTCTTAATGCAAAAGAATTAAAGGCGAAAATCGAGCTAATGACTGGCGGCGCTCAGGCATCAGGGGCAAAGCGGGATAAAGCGAGTGAAAATGGCTGAGATGCATCGCTTGCAAGCTAATATAAAAAAGCTCGGCGATGTCGCTTCATTTTTAGGCGTGAAAGTTAGTGAAGAATTTGAATCACTTGAAGTAACTGGTCTTTCAAGTTCATCAAATAGAGTTAAAAACGGAGAATTATTCATAGCTCTACCTGGCGAAAAACATCATGGAGCAAGATTTGCACAAGATGCCAAAGACTCCGGCGCAATTGCCATACTTACCGATAGTGAAGGCTTAAATCTTGCCTCTAAATCACTTGGCAATTTCCCAATTCTTGTTGTAGAAAACCCAAGAAGCAGAATTGGTTATTTAGCTGACTGGTTCCATAACTCTCCAAGCAGAGCTTTATTTCTTGCAGGAATTACCGGCACTAACGGTAAGACGACAACCTCATATCTATTAAAACAGATTTGGGAGTTTGCTGGGGTGAAAGCTGGTCTTATTGGAACCATTGGAATTGAAATAGGAGAGGAGCGATTTGGCGCTAGCCATACCACTCCTGAAGCTGATCAACTTCATTACATTCTCTCGATTATGCAAGAAAGAAAGGTTAGTGCAGCTGCGATTGAAGTAAGTAGCCATGCGCTCTCGCTTAATAGAGTAGATGGTGCTTACTTCTCTGCTGCTGCCTTTACTAATTTGACCCAAGATCATCTAGATTTCCATGGAGATATGGAAAATTATTACCAAGCAAAGAAGAAGTTATTTGACTCCGCGCGGAGTGAGGTCTCATTTATCAACATTGATGATTCCTATGGAGTTCGCCTAGCAGAAGAGATTTCAATGCCATCAAAAACGATCTCTAGAAGTAACAACAAAGCTAGTTGGTACTACCAAGATATTAAGGTCACTCCAAAGGGCTATCGCGTAGACGTTAGAGGCACCGGCGGCATATTAATATCAGGTGAGTTAAACTTAATTGGCGAGCACAACTTAGATAACGCTCTTTTGGCTATGGCGATTGCTTTCGAAAGTGGTGTAGATCCGCTTGTGATTGGAAACTCTCTATCAACTCTTAAGCCTGCTCCAGGTCGTCTAGAACGTATTGATTGTGGTCAAAATTTCCTAGCTCTAGTTGATTACGCCCACACTCCAGATGCAGTGGAAAAAGTTCTTGCATCACTTAGAGCAAATACCAACTCGAAGTTAATTGCAATCCTTGGATGTGGTGGCAATCGTGATAAATCAAAGCGCCCTCTAATGGGAAAGGCGCTACTTTCTGGAAGTGATATCGCCATATTTACTAGCGATAATCCAAGAGATGAAGATCCTGAGCAAATCCTAAAGGAGATGACTGGATCACTAAAGCCCTCTGCTCCAAGTGCTGTAATCAGTGATCGCCAATCAGCAATTAAATATGGAGTAGAGAGAGCTGAAGCTGGCGATATTTTAGTAATTTTGGGCAAGGGTCACGAAACTGGTCAAGAAATAATGGGCGTCATACATGCCTTTAGTGACCAAGAAGTTTTACAAAAGTGCATCGAGGCCAGATTATGATTGACATGAAGATAGAGCAGATGGCTCAGATTATGCAGGGCAGCGCCCGCGGCCAAGCTGAGATTACAACTAAAACAATTTTTCAATTCGATTCAAGGCAGATTAATTCAGGAGATATCTTCCTTGCACTCAAGGGCGAGAAAGCCGATGGTCATGATTTTGTATCTGATGCAAGCGCAAGGGGAGCATCGCTAAGTATCGTTAATCGCCCCGTTCCAACTCCCCACATTTTGGTAGGTGATGTATTACTTGCTCTAGCTAAATTAGCAGCCTATGTAAGAAGAGAATTGAAAGACCTAAAAGTTATTGGAATAACGGGAAGCCAAGGAAAGACAACAACTAAGGACTTATTGTTTTCGATCCTTAAGGCTGAAGGAGAAACTGTTGCCTCAATTGGATCTTTCAATAATGAACTTGGAGTCCCCTTGACTCTTCTTCGTTGCACGAAGGAGAGTAAATACTGCATATTGGAAATGGGGGCTCGAAATAGTGGTGACATTGCCTCCCTCACTGCAGTTGCAAGCCCTGATGTTGGCGCTGTGTTAAAGGTGGGCAATGCTCACATTGGTCAATTTGGCTCACAGGAAATGATTGCTAAAACCAAGGGCGAGTTGATTGCTGGTCTACAAAGTGGCGCTGTTGCTGTTTTGGGAACTTATGACTCCTTTACTCCAAAGATGGAGAGCGCTCAAGGGGTAAAGAGAGTTACCTTCGGAGATAGCCCCAAATGCGATGTTCGCGCTGCAGATATTGAAGCTAGAGGTGGATTTGCTCACTTCGATTTAGTAATCGGCAGTGAGCGCCAGGCAGTGGGATTGCAGATTCTAGGTTTACATCAAATCTCCAACGCCCTTGCTGCAGCAGCAATTGCTAACGCATTAGATATCGGCGTATCTCGCATTGCAACAGCTCTCTCCAATCATCAGTCGATTAGCAAGTGGCGTATGGAGCTAAGTGAGGCAAATGGCTTAACCCTGATTAACGATTCATATAATGCAAATCCTGAAAGTATGGAGGCAGCACTTAATGTGCTCGCTCTACTGACACAAGAAAAAGGTGGACGCTCTTGGGCATTCCTAGGTCAGATGCATGAGCTAGGAGATAATTCAGATCAAATGCATCAGGAAATTGGCAAGAAAGTTGCGGATCTAGGAATCGATTACTTGGTCGCAATAAAGAGTAAGTCCTATTTGAGCAAAATTGATTCTTCGTTAACTAGCGCAAGGTATCTTTCTTCCTGGCAGGAATCATTAGACCTCTTTAGAGAGTTTAATCCAGGCGATGTAATTCTTGTTAAAGCATCAAGAGCTGAAGGCCTTGATGAATTAGCAAGTGCAATTAAGGCAAAGGCTATGAGTGAGCAAGAGGGAGAGAGCAAATGAGAGGTATTTTAATTTCTGGGGCTACGGCCTTTCTGCTTAGCTTCCTTCTCACACCTGTGTTTATTAAGTTCCTATCGCGCAAAGGCTATGGCCAACAGATTAGAGATGATGGTCCAAAGACTCATCACACAAAGCGTGGAACACCAACCATGGGTGGAGTAATTCTGATTCTGGCGGCAATTGCTGGTTACTTGATTTCACATCTTTTTACGGGAGCAGCCTTAACAACTTCTGCAGTATTGGTAATTGGTCTAATAGTAAGCCTCGGTTTAATCGGCTATCTTGATGATTGGCTAAAGGTTGTAAAGCAGCGCTCACTTGGCCTTAAAGCAAGAGAAAAGCTTCTTACTCAAGGCATTGTTGCCGGAGCATTTGGATATCTAGCAACCAGATTTCCAGATGATCTTGGGCTCACTCCTATGTCGCAATATCTATCAACGGTGAGAGACACTTCAATAAAACTTGGAATTGTGCTCTTAATTCTTCTAGCAATTTTGATGGTGCTTGGCGCAAGCAATGGTGTGAATTTAACTGATGGCCTAGATGGTTTAGCAACGGGTGCGGCAGTAATGTCATTTCTCGCCTTTGTTCTAATTGGTGTTTGGGAGTTTGGGCAGCGCTGCGAGGTAGTGAGCAGTGGAAATTGCTACAACGTACGCGATCCTCTAGATCTTGCAGTACTAGCCGCAGCTCTTGCTGGCTCTTGCGCAGGCTTTCTATGGTGGAATGCATCTCCGGCAAGAATTTTTATGGGAGATACCGGCTCTCTTGCTCTAGGTGGAGCGTTAGCGGGCCTTGCAATGACATTGAGAACAGAACTACTTCTGATTCCAATTGGCGGACTATTTGTCATTATTACTCTTTCAGTAATTATTCAAACTAGTTATTTCAAAATAAGCGGCGGCAAGAGAGTATTTAAAATGGCGCCGCTACAACACCACTTTGAGTTACTTGGTTGGGGCGAAGTCACAATCGTTATTCGCTTCTGGATTATCGCTGGACTTTGCGTAGCTGCAGGACTCGGACTCTTCTATGCTCAATGGGTGGTTGCGTGAATCAAAGCTTTATCGATTCCCTAAGAGGCGCAAAGTGCATTCTCTTTGGCGCGGGCGTTACTGGAGTGCAAACTCTTGAATTCCTAAAATCAAAGGGCGCAACCGTGATTCCAGTTGATGAGAGAGTTCAAGATAATGGAATTAAGCGCACCCTGGAAGACGAAGATCTGGTAGGGGTTAGCTTTGCAGTTGTCTCTCCAGGCTGGAGAGTTGACCATCCTTTAATCTCGCTAGTTAGAGGAGCAGGAATTGAATTAATTAGCGAGATTGACCTTGCCTGGAAGGTCAGGGAGCAGATATGCCGTAACCAGCGCTGGATAGCGCTAACTGGCACCAACGGTAAGACAACAACAATTCAAATGCTGGAATCAATGCTCGTTGAATCAGGAATTAATGCAAAAGCCTGCGGAAATGTAGGATTTACCGCAATTGAGGCAGTAGTTAAATCAAATGCCGATATTTTGGCACTAGAACTTTCATCATTTCAATTAGAGTGGAGCAATCTTGCTCACTTTGAATCGGCAGCGATTCTTAACATTGCCGAAGACCATATCGATTGGCATCAAAGCTTTGAGAATTATCTGTCCGCCAAGTTAAAAATCTCAGAACTGGCAGATTTGGTGATTCTCAATAAAGATGATCAGCATTTGGCAAAGAGCGGCAAAAATATTTCTAAGCCAATTACCTGGATTTCACTTCAAGTTCCGAGTAAGGGCGAGATTGGGCTGGTTGAAAATATCATTGTCGATCGCGCCTTTATCAAGGGTGATGCTGAAGCTCTATTTGAGCTAGGTGATGTAACCCCCTCTGTTGGCCATAACGTTTCCAATGCGATGACTGCTGCAGCGCTGGCTAGAAGTGTTGGAGCAAAACCAGATGCAATAGCCCAGGGGCTACGAAACTTTAAACTAGATCATCATCGATTAGAGGTGGTACATAAAAGCGGCGGAATAACTTTTATTAATGATTCAAAGGCAACTAATCCCCATGCAGCCATTGCTGCGCTGTATTCTCAAATGGAGTCAATTTGGATAGCTGGGGGTCTTGCTAAAGGAGCAGCTATGGATGAACTGGCTCAAAGATGCAAGAGCCGTATCAAGGCTGCAATATTGATTGGAAGTGATTCCCCAATCATTAAAGCTGCGCTATTGAAGCAATCTCCGAATCTTGCAATCTATACAACTGATTTAAGCTTGAAAGGAATCGATGTAATGCACAGCGTTATGAGTATTGTTAAAGAAATCGCTGTTAGTGGTGATGTGGTACTACTAGCTCCAGCATGTGCATCGATGGATCAATTTAAGAACTATGCCGATCGTGGCGAGAGTTTTACTCTGGCAGCAAGGCAGGCATTTAATGAATAAATCTAAGCCTTTATTTGCAACTCCCGCCTCTGCTTATTACTTGATTTTAGGCTCAGTTATCGCCCTCTCCTCGCTGGGATTGGTTATGGTGCTCAGCGCCTCATCAGTAAAGTCGTTGCGAGAATCTGGCAACTCTTTTAGCTTTGTACTTCGCCAAGCGCTTTTTCTTATTTTGGCGGCAGGGCTTGCATGGGTAGCGATGAAACTTCGCTATGAGCTTTGGAAACCGATAGCCCAAGTCTCACTAGTTGTTTCCTGCGCCCTTCTAGTTCTCCCTCAGATTGGTGGAATTGGCAAAACTGTTGGTGGTAATACCAACTGGATTGGTATCGGAAGCTTTACCTTGCAGCCCAGCGAGTTTGCTAAATTAGGTTTAATCCTTTGGTGCGCTTTAAGGCTTCGTATCCATGATGAAAGAGCAAGCGAGGGGATTGCAAGTAATCCAGCAACCCTAATTATTCCAGGCTTTATGCTTGTTATGGCATTGATTCTTTTAGGTCGAGATTTAGGAACTGCAGTTCTTGTCACCGGAATCGTTGCAGGAATTCTCTTTATTTCAGGACTGGCCTTGAAAGTCTTTGGCCTATTAGCAATGGGGGCTGCAGCTTTGTTTGCGGCCTTAATTCTGCCAAGTGCGAATCGCATGAATAGATTCTCGGCCTTCTTTGATCCCTTTGCAGAAGAGAATTATCAAGGCGTAGGTTGGCAGCAAGCCCATAGCATCATGGGACTTGCTTCAGGGGGAGCAGTAGGAACCGGTCTTGGAAGTAGTAAGCAGAAGTGGGGAAGTCTTCCTGAAGTTCACACCGACTTCATATTTGCTGTCATTGGAGAAGAGCTAGGTTTACTTGGAACGCTAGCAACTCTTGGTCTATTCGGAATTTTGATTCTGGGAATATTTAAAGTTGCAATTAATGCCCAGAACTCTTTTGATCGTTATGTCTGTGCGGGCATTGGATGTTGGATCTCAGTTCAGGTCCTTCTTAATATCGGAACCGTAATTAGCGTAATTCCCGTAGTTGGAGTAACGCTGCCACTGATTTCCTACGGTGGTTCCTCACTTATTGCTACCTTCATCGCGCTTGGCTATGTACTCGGGGTTTTGCGACGCGACCCTCAAATTGCCTCAGAGATTCGCCAGCGTAAGGCGGCAAGAACTGCGAGAGGATAAAGCCCATGGCGCAGCGTGTGGTCTTTGCAGGCGGGGGAACGGCCGGACATATTGAGCCAGCCTTAGCCGTTGCCGAGGCGCTATTACTAAAAGATTCAAAACTATCTTGCGAATTCATAGGCGTTAGAGGTGGTCTGGAATCACTTTTGATTCCTAAGAGAGGCTATCGAATTCATTACATTCCAAAGGCTTCATTTCCAAGAAAGATTTCTCCAAAAATCTTCCTCTTTCCCTTTCTTCTAGTAGGTGGAATCTTTAAAGCAAGATCGATAATAAAAGGGTCAGATTTAGTAATTGGCTTTGGTGGATATGTATCGACTCCAGCATACCTTGCAGCTTTTAGCCGAAAGATTCCAATTTTAATCCATGAGGCAAATGCAAAGCCCGGGCTAGCTAATCGCCTTGGAAGGCGGTTAGCTAAGGTAACTGCAGTCAACTTCGAAAAAGTTGCAAAACAATGGTCTGGTTCTGTTTTAACTGGAATGCCAATTCGCCAATCGCTAAATAGTCTTGCAGAGCTTTCTAACAAATCAAGTTTCAAGCAACTCAATTGTCAGAGTTGGGGATTTGATGCCAATCGGCCAGTAGTTGCTATCTTTGGCGGCTCTCTTGGCTCAACTCATATCAATTCAGTGATTGCAGACTTTCTAAAAAGATTCCAAGATAAATACCAAGAAGTGCAGATAATCCATGCTCTTGGAATAAATAATGAACTGCCGAAGGCTTCAAGTAATTATCTTCCTCAGCCTTACTTCCATGATATGGCTTCAATATATGGAAGCGCTGATTTACTAATCACGAGATCTGGGGCCGTCACCTGCTCTGAACTATCCTCTCTTGGCAAGTATTCAATTCTTATTCCTCTGCCTCATGGCAATGGGGAACAGTTTGATAATGCTGCTGCTCTAGTGGCTCAAGGTTCAGCCATGATGGTCTCAAATGATGACTTTTCAGCAGAGTGGCTTGATGAAAATCTGGCAGCAGCGTTAAGAAGCGCCCAGAAGTATCAGGCTAAATCAGTAGGTAGTAATGCCAAGGCTGCGATGAGAATTGCAGAACTTGCCCAAGAGATATTGTTAGGAAAATAGGGCTAAATGAGCAATCAAGTGATTAGCGATTGGAGCAAAGCTCGAGTCCATTTTGTCGGTATAGGCGGCTCGGGAATGAGTGGCATTGCAAGAATCATGGCCTCGCGCGGAGCAGAGGTATCAGGCTCTGATTTACATGATTCATCAACTTTAAATGGCCTAAGAAGCCTTGGGGCCACTATATATATTGGGCATAACAACCAAAATATAAATAATGCAGATCTAGTTATTAAATCAAGCGCCATTCCTGCAAACAATCCCGAGCTTGAAGAAGCTCAAGAAAAAGGCATTCCAATTTTGGAGCGAGCTGCTGCTCTGGCACAGCTAATGATTGGTACTCGCTCTGTAGCTGTTGCTGGAACTCATGGAAAAACTACCACCACATCAATGTTGACAGTTGCTCTGCAGCATTCAGGCCTTGATCCTTCTTTTGCAATTGGAGCAACGGTAAGTAACTCTGGAACAAATGCTCATCAGGGCTCTGGCAATACTTTTATCGTTGAGGCCGATGAATCAGATGGCTCCTTTACCGCCTACAAACCGCTAGGGTCAATAATTACCAACATTGAGTTAGATCATGTAGATAACTTTGCAACCCTTGCTCAAATTGACCAGATCTTTGATGACTTTGTTGCCACTATCAGACCAGATGGCTTTTTAGTTCTATGTATTGATGATCCTGGCGCGCTTCGTTTAATGGCGCGAGTGAAGAAGAAAGGTTCTTCAATTTCCATCTCCACCTATGGAATAGATAGCGATGCAGATCTACGACTGGATCGAATTCATCTGCAACCAAAGAGCGCCGAGGCAAGAGTTAGTTATAAAGGCAGAGTATTAGGGCAGATGGAACTTGCCATTACGGGCCGGCATAATCTACTCAACGCCTGCGCTGCCCTGCTGGCAGGCCTTGAGCTTGGCGCAAATGCAAATGATTTAATCAAAGGATTAGCTCTCTTTAGCGGCGCTAGAAGGCGCTTTGAAATCAAAGGAATTTCTAAGGGGATCACAGTCATTGATGATTATGGCCATCATCCAACAGAGATCAAGGCAACCCTTGAGAGCGCAAGGATTTATGCTCAAAATGGGCGAGTACTGACGGTTTTCCAGCCGCACCGCTACTCAAGAACGCAAGTCTTTGCCAGTGAATTTGCCAAAGCACTCTCTGCATCTGATTACACATACTTACTTGAAATCTATCCTGCAAGTGAAAAAGAGATTCCCGGAGTTAGTTCGTTGCTAATTTCAAAAGAAATGGCAAGTAGCAACCATAGCTATCAACCTTCAATGCCAGAGGTTGTGGAGGCCGTTGCAAAGATGGCCAAGAGTGGCGATTTGATTCTTACCCTAGGAGCTGGAGATGTGAGCTCTTTAGGTAAATTGATTCTAGAGGCAATCGAATCCTAATTGCATGAAGTTGAGTCCAAGATTAATTCTGCCTATTTCGATATTACTCATTGGAGCGCTGGCTTATCTATTGGGCTTTAGCCAAGTGTTCGTGGTGAAAGAAATCAAAATTGATATAAAAGATAAGTCCATTGAAAGGGAAGTCAAAGATCGACTCTCCCAGCCTCCTGCCGTAGTCAAACTGGGAGATCAGATCGCAAGAGTTGATCGCCGAGAAATAGCCAATCGACTCCGTCAATTTGCCTGGGTTGAAAATGTTGATTTAGACCGAAATTTAATTAATGGCAAATTACTTATAAAGATAATTTCAAGAACTCCCATCGCCCGACTAACCTCAACCACGAGTCCTCAGAGCGTCAGTATTGGGTTTATGGGCGAAGACCTTGATTACTTTTATCTTCCTAGGCAGGCTATTGATCAGGCCATCAGCTCAGGAGATAAGAGTTGGCAGCAGATACCGGAGTTAACTCTGCCCGCTGGGTCAGGTGATGGGGCAGATAACCAATTAAAGGCTTCGGCCCGGGAGTTGATAGAGCTATTTGACCAAGAGCTTGCCCCAAGAGGATTTGAATTAACGCGAATTAATGCAAGAGATAACGCCAGCTTCATTACCTCTGCCAGTTATTCAGGGCGCAACATCGAAATCTCCTGGGGCAGCATCAATGATCTTGGGTTAAAAGTTGAAGTAATGGAGCGTTTATTGGCGCAAGATGAGAATAAAAAAGTTCGAAAAATCAATTTAATTGATCCATTGAAACCAACAGTTCGATAGAAAAGTATTTCCTTAACTAATCGTGTCGGTCTTTGCCAGAGGAGCACTGCGCAACTACTTTTGCGCGCAGAGTAAACAGAAACTCTAAGTCTAAAGTTGAGAATTAGGGTTTGGAGAGAGGCGAAAAAGTGGCAACACCACAGAATTATTTAGCAGTCATCAAAGTTGTTGGAATTGGTGGCGGCGGAGTTAATGCAGTTAATCGCATGATTGATGCGGGGCTAAAAGGCGTTGAGTTCATTGCGATTAATACTGATGCGCAAGCTCTTCTTATGAGTGATGCTGATGTGAAATTAGATATTGGAAGAAAATTAACTCGCGGTCTTGGTGCAGGTGCTGCGCCAGAAATCGGTAAGCAAGCAGCAATTGATCACACTGAAGAAATTGAAGAAGTACTTCGTGGCTCGGATATGGTTTTTGTTACTGCAGGAGAAGGTGGCGGAACTGGAACTGGCGGGGCGCCAATAATTGCAAAGATTGCTAAAGATGCTGGAGCGCTAACAGTCGGCGTGGTAACTCGTCCATTTAGCTTTGAAGGCAAGCGTCGCGCGATGCAGGCCGATGAAGGAATTGAAAACTTAAGAAAAGAAGTTGACACGCTAATTGTTATTCCAAATGATCGCCTTCTTTCAATCTCTGATCGCTCTATCTCAGCACCTGAGGCCTTTAAGACAGCAGATCAAGTTTTGCTCTCTGGCGTTCAAGGCATTACTGATTTAATTACTACACCAGGTTTGATCAATCTTGACTTTGCTGATGTTAAAAGCGTTATGGATGGCGCTGGTTCTGCATTAATGGGAATTGGATCTGCAAGAGGTGAGGCAAGAGCTACTAGAGCCGCTGAGCTTGCAATATCATCACCACTTCTCGAAGCATCAATTGATGGAGCACATGGCGTTCTTCTCTCCATTGCTGGTGGGTCAGATTTAGGTCTATTTGAAATTAGCGAGGCAGCAGAGCTTGTTGCTAAATGCGCTCACCCTGATGCCAATATCATCTTCGGAACAGTTATCGATGACGCCCTAGGTGATGAGGTACGAGTTACCGTAATCGCTGCCGGCTTTGAGGGGGGAGCGCCAAAGAGACTCTCAGTTCCAGTGATCTCAACTGCTGCCTTAAATGGCCAAGCAGACCCAATTGCGGCAAATGATCCAATAGCTGTTGCAATGGATACACCAGTGACTCCAAGAAGAAAGATAACTTTTGAAGAGTTAGTGGCTGAAGATGAGATTGATATCCCTGATTTCATGAAGTAGTAAGCAGTTAAATGTCGAGGTCGCTCTTTACCTCGCGCCATGGTGGCTTAAGTAGCAATGAATTTGAAAGTTTTAATCTAGCTCTCCATGTTGGCGATGATTCAAAAACTGTTGAATCAAATCGAGATCTGCTGGCTAAAGAGCTTGGCATAAAGCGAAGCGAATTATTCTTTATGAACCAGGTTCATGGTTCAAGAGTTGTTGAAATTGATGAAAGCTCCACTTATCTAGATGAACCTGAGGCCGATGCCTTATTTACTAGAAGAAGTGGCATCGCCCTTGCTGTTTTAACTGCAGATTGCATACCTCTTCTTCTCTCATCGCCCTCTGCTATCGCTGCGGTGCATATCGGTAGAAAAGGACTTATTGCAGGAGTTCTAGAGGCAACGCTAGATAAGTTTGAAAGTTATAGGATCACTTCAAGTCAGATCAGCGCGCTCTTTGGGGCATCAATTTGCGGCACCTGTTATCAGGTAAGTCTTGAAATATATCGCCAGGTTGTAGACCAGATAGAGCAGTGCGCAACAGATGAGAGTAAGAGATGTCTTGACTTAGAGGCAGGAGTAATCTCGATACTTAAGAGCAGGGGAATTACCTGGAGCTCAAGTGGGCAGTGCAGTAAACATAGCCCTGGATATTTCTCCTATCGTCGCGATAGCAAAACTGGAAGGCAGGCAGGAGTGATAATCAGATGAGCGCTAGGCAGATAGAGATAAAGAGCGCTTTAGATGATGTTCGTGCTGAACTAAAACCTGGAGTTGAGTTAGTAGTTGTCACTAAGAACTTTCCAATTAGCGATCTTGAGATTCTGTACTCTCTTGGCGAGCGTCAATATGGAGAGAATCGAGAAAATGAGTTAAGCCCCAAGGCAGAGACTCTACCAAAGGATATTAATTGGCACTTTCAGGGAACTATTCAGAGCAATAAATTAAGAGCAATAGTTTCAGTAGCTAGCTACATCCACTCACTTGATGAGCTACGCCATGCATCTAAAATCTCAGAGTTAGCCCTTGAGATGGGCAAGAAGCAGAGCTGCTTTATTCAAGTTAATTTAGATCCAGAAGAGTTAGTCAAACAAGAAAGTAATCGAAGCGGGATAAGGGCAGAGGAATTCAAAGCCTTTTCTGAGAGCCTGCTAAAGCTTGCTGGAGTAGAAATCGTTGGAGTGATGGGGGTTGCTCCTTTAAATGAAGATCCTCGGCCAGGCTTTGAAACCCTAAGGAATTTGAGTCAAGAACTTTTGAAAGTCGCTCCAAATGCTGGCTTTATCTCATCGGGAATGAGTGGGGATTATCGGATTGCAATGGAATATGGCGCGACACATATCAGGCTAGGCAGCTCAATCCTCGGCCCAAGAAGGGTGGGCGAGTAAAATTCTGGTATGTCTAATGCCTTAAGAAAAATGACCAATTATCTCGGTCTCACCGAAGATGATGGAACTAGCGAAGTTGTAACACATAAAAACAGAGTTGCCCCAGTTAAGCGTGAGAACAAATCACTAACTGTCGCTCCATCTATGACTAGCGCTGCAAAGAGCGTAGATGCTGCTCCAATCGATCGCATCGTGACTATCACCCCTAGGTTTTATAGTGAGGCTCGAGCAATTGGTGAGTATTACCGCGAAGGAAATCCGGTGATCATGAACCTTAGCGATATGGAAGAGTCAGAGCGAAAGAGATTAATTGACTTTGCATCAGGTTTAGTTTTCGGTCATGCTGGAACTATTGAGCGCGTAACTTCAAAAGTATTTCTTCTCTCGCCACCAAATGTGATGGTCAGTTCAGAAGATAAGACGGCAGCAGCTAACGCTAGCCTCTTTAACCAGAGCTGATTTAATTCTGCTGTGATAAATATCAGCAGTTGGATTGTTCTTGCTTTAAATCTCTTTCTCTTTGCGCTATTTGCTCGTTTAATTTTAGATTATGTCAGGATGTTTCGTCCGGGCTGGCGTCCCAGGGGAGTAATTCTTCCACTTGCTGAGATCATCTACATGATTACTGATAAGCCGCTCGGTTTTATTCGCAGATTTATCCCGCCTCTTCGCATGGGACCTGTGGCACTTGATCTCTCATTTATTGTGCTCTTCTTTGGAACACAAATTCTTATCGCTTTCATTCGATAAAACTTCCCCCTTTAAGGGCAACTTCTCAAGAACCTAACTCCTGACCTAGACTCAAGGTTATGGAACGCAGCCAAGCGCAAGCTTTAGATGCTCAAGATGAGTTGGGTAAGTTTCGAAATCAGTTTGTAATTACCGATCCAAATACTTGTTATCTAGATGGTAATTCTCTGGGCCGCCTTCCTCATGCCACAGTCAAAGCCATTAGCGACTTTCTCACCCAAGAGTGGGGGCCAAAAGTTGTTACCGGCTGGGAGCATTGGATCGATGAGGCTCAAACGGTTGGAGATTTGATTGGCAGAAGCGCTCTTGGAGCAGGGCCGGGTCAAGTACTGGCCTGCGATACAACTTCAGTAAATCTTTATCAATTAGCGCTAGCAGCCATTAAGGCAAGGCCGAATAGAAAAACGATAATAATTGATGCAGCTAATTTCCCAACTGATCGCTACATCATGCAGGGAATTGCAAGTAGTCTAGGTTTAAACCTGATCACAATTAGTAATGAAGATAGCGCCATTAGTGAAAATGAATTGATTACACCAGAGTTACTTGATTCTTATCTATCAGATGATGTGGCCTTAGTTTCACTTCAAGTTGTGCAATATAGGTCAGGTGCGAGGCAGGATATAAAAACTCTTACTGATTTAGTAAAGAGTCATGGCGCTTTGATGCTTTGGGATGCAGCTCACGCGGTGGGCTCAGTAGTCCTTGACTTTGATAGAAATGGTGTAGGTCTTGCAGTTGGGTGCACCTACAAATATGGAAACTCAGGACCAGGAGCTCCTGCCTGGCTCTATGTTTCAAAAGGGATACAAAAAGAATTACAAGTTCCAATTCAAGGCTGGTTTGCCCAGCGAGATCAATTTGCTATGGGTGCAAATTTTGAGAAGGTTGAAAGTATTAGAGGTTTCCAAATAGCAAGTCCTTCACTGATGGGATTGCGATGCATTAAAAGTGCCTTTGCGATGATTGAAGAGGCTGGTATTACTGCAATTGAAGCAAAAGCAGCTACTGGAACGCAGATGATGATTGAACTCTATGAAAAGTGGTTAGCGCCTCTTGGATTCACTCTAAATACGCCAAGGACTGCAGGTAAGCGGGGTGGCCATATTTCTCTCTGTCACCCAGAGGCAAGCAAAATAGCAATAGCGCTTCGCAAATATGCCAATGTAATTCCAGACTATCGCGCTCCAAATTCAATTAGAGTTGCAATCTCGCCTTTGGTTAACTCCTATGTTGAGGTTTATGACGGATTTCAAAGAATTAGAGATTTAGTCAGTACCCGCCAATATGAAAAGATTGATGAAGGGCAGGTTCGAGTCACATGAGTGAAAATCACGATGCTGCTCTCACCTATAGCTCTTACTTAAAAGTTGATGAGCTGCTAAAGCTTCAGAGACCTCTCTCAGAAGGCCCAGAGCATGATGAGTTGTTATTCATTGTTATTCACCAGACCTACGAACTCTGGTTTAAAGAACTGATTCACGAGTTTCTTGCCGCTCAGAGAAGTCTTGAATCAGGTGATACCCATTACTCACTCTCCATTCTCGGTCGAATCAGGACCATTATGAAGATATGCGTTGCTCAGATTGACATTCTTGAGACGATGACACCACTTCAATTTAATTCATTCCGTGATCGCCTCGGGGCATCCAGCGGCTTTCAATCGGCGCAGTTTCGGCAAATTGAAGCAATTCTTGGAAGACGTGATCCAAGGGCTGCAGCACACTTATTACCTGCAGATAAGAAGTTCGTTGAAGATTTGATGAGCTCGCGATCTCTATGGGATAGCGCACTTAAATATGTAGATAGCAGAGGTTTTAAAATTGCAACAGAAATACTGAATCGCGATTTTAGCTTGGCTTATCAAGCAAACGAAAAAGTGCAAGAGGCTCTGCTTGATCTTCATAGAAAAGATCCAGAAGGGTCTCTAATCTGCGAGCGTTTGGTTGATATCGATGAGGGCTTGCAAGAGTGGCGCTACCGGCATGTAAAAATGGTTGAGAGAACTATTGGACATAAGAGTGGAACTGGTGGTTCAAGTGGCGCAACATATCTTGCTTCAACTTTATTTAATTCTGTATTTCCTGATCTCTGGCAGATTAGAAGTAAGTTCTAGGCCTTTGTAAGTTTGAGGCTAAGACCGAGCTCTTGCTCACTTGGTTCTAGCTTTGAATCTCGCTCAAATGAGATAGCAAGGACTTCCTCGCTTATCCAGGCAGCTCCACCTTCGATTGCTTTTGAAGATTGATCATCAGAGTTCCACTTCACGTGGATGCGATCACTCACATCAAAACCTGATGCTTTTCGCTCATCCTGGATGGCACGGATTGCCTCTCTGACTATGCCTTTTGCAACTAAATCTTCCGTTAGATTTAAATCCAGCGCAACGCTTTCTCCAGTGTGTGAGGCCACAGCCCACCCAGTTCTTGGAGTCTCAGTAATTACCAGATCTTCCTCGGTAATTTCTGCAGTTTTTGAGCCATAAGTTATTTGAGCTTTGCCACTATTTCTTACCTTACTTACTAATTCTTGGGCGTTTGATGAGGTAATTGCCTTTGATAGCTCTTGCACCTCGCCACCAAATTTTGCTCCAAGGGATCTGAAGTTAGCTTTAATTGAGATATCTACTAAGTCTGCTCCAGCGCTTGCAAGATCATCTAGGGATTCGACATTTAATTCATCTGAAATCTGCTCTCGCAGTTCAACAGAGAGCAACTTCCACCCAGGTGCGGCGATAAGTGCTCGTGATAGTGGTTGGCGGATCTTGACTCCTGATTGCGCTCTTGATGCTCGTCCAAGCTCTACTAATCCTCTAGTCAAAGCAACTGACTTTGAAAGCTCGTTGTCAATTAATGATGCATCACTAACCGGAAAGTCTGCTAGATGAACCGAGATTGGACTATCTTTTTCAACTACCCGTATTAACTTCTGCCAGACATGTTCGGTGATAAATGGAACCATCGGTGCCATAAGCAGCGTGACATTTTTAATGCAGTGATGCAGTGTCGAAAGTGCTGCGCTATCGCCATCCCAGAATCTTCTTCGTGATCTTCTTACATACCAATTTGATAAGTCATCTATAAATGTGGCAATGGCAGATCCGGCTAACTGCGAATCAAAATCACTGAGAGCTTGATCTACCGTTGCAATCAATTGATTCAGTTCACTTAAAATCCAACGGTCCATCGTTGATAGATTGCTGGCTTTGGTAATAGACGTTGGCGAGTAATTAGCAGCTGAGGCATAGAGCGTTAAAAAGGAGACTGTATTCCAATAGGTAAGTAGCGTCTTTCTGACTACCTCAGATATTGCATCATGGCCAACTCGTCTGGCGCTCCAGGGAGAACCAGCGGCGAGCATGTACCAACGAACTGCATCTGCTCCATGTTTATCCATAAGAGCCATTGGCTCTAATACGTTTCCTAGATGCTTACTCATCTTGCGTCCATCTTTATCCAAGATGTGGCCAAGGCAGAGCACCGTTTTATATGAAGACTCATCAAATACTAAAGTTCCAATTGCCATCAAGGTGTAGAACCAACCGCGGGTTTGATCAATTGCCTCGCAGATAAAATCAGCAGGATAGGCCTCTTTGAATTTTTCTTCTGAGCCTTGCTTATGAGGATATCCCCATTGTGCAAATGGCATAGCACCTGAGTCATACCAGCAATCAATAACTTCCGGGGTTCTTACCATCTGCGATGAGCAGCTAAGACAGTTAAATACAATCTCATCAACAAATGGACGATGGAGTTCAAGATCTGTTAAATCTTTTCCATAACGGCTCTGCAATTGAGCCTTTGAGGCAAAGGCTTCCTCATGTTTATTCTCGCATCTCCAGATGGGAAGGGGGGTGCCCCAATAGCGATTTCGCGAGAGAGCCCAGTCGATATTGTTATTGAGCCAATCACCATAGCGACCATTTCTAATTGTCTCAGGATGCCAATCGGTAGCAGCATTCTCTCGAAGTAAAGCATCCTTGATCTTGGTAGTTCTGATATACCAAGAAGGTTGCGCGTAATAGATAAGAGGAGTGTGGCATCTCCAGCAATTTGGATAGGAGTGTTCATATTGCTGGTGCTTATAAAGTGATCCAGATTTCTTTAGCTCTTTAATTAAGACCTTATCTGCTTGCTTAAAGAACATTCCTCCAACTGTTGCAATTCCTGATTCAAATTCGCCATTTGGTGCGATGGGATTTACAACCGGTAGGCCATATTTGCGGCAGGTTTGTAAGTCATCTGCGCCAAAGGCTGGGGCTTGATGGACTAATCCAGTTCCATCTTCGGTGGTTACATAATCTGCCAGTACCACATAGTGCGCATCAGGAATATCGACATAATTAAAGGGCGGTTGATATTTAACTTTCTCAAGTTGGCTTCCCTTTAATTCTCTAAGAATTTCATAGCTGCTACCTAAAAGTTCAACTAAGTTTTTTGCTATGACCAATACTTCAGAGATAACTTCTTTATCAGAGTCAGCCTTAGTTCTAACTACCAAGTAATCAACATCAGGGTTGACTGCGATTGCAGTATTTGATACCAAGGTCCAGGGTGTTGTAGTCCAAACTAATAGCGATGCACCGAGATTCTTTAATTCACCATCAATAATTGGAAAACGCAGATACACGCTTGGATCAGTAACGCTCTCATAGCCTTGCGCCAGCTCATGATCCGATAGGCCAGTGCCACATCTAGGGCAATACGGCGCTACGCGATAGTCCTGAACTAGTAAGCCTTTGCTATGGATCTGAGCAAGTGACCACCAGACACTTTCAATATATTCATTGGACATAGTCCAATAGGCCTGATCAAAATCAACCCAGAAACCCATTCGCTCGGTCATCTCAGTAAATGCACCCACATGTCGCTGCACCGATTGACGACACTTTTCATTAAAGGCTGCTATTCCAAATTTTTCGATATCACCTTTTCCAGAAAATCCCAGTTCCTTCTCAACTGCAATCTCTACTGGAAGACCATGGCAATCCCAACCTGCTTTGCGGATTACATACTTGCCCTTCATAGTCTGAAAGCGAGGGAATACATCCTTAAAGACTCTTGCTTCAATATGGTGAGTTCCTGGCAGACCATTTGCAGTTGGCGGTCCTTCATAAAAAGTCCAACTTGGACCACCTTGACGCATTCTGACACTGCCATGAAATATGTCTTGGGTTTGCCAGAAATCTAAAATTTCATGTTCAACTTTTGGAAGATCAATCGAGGCAGATAGCGCCAGATAAGGCGAATTACTTGCCACTGACAAACCCCCTCGAAATTCGAATAAAACACTCTTCGATCTCTTGGAGGGGCGATTTTTCAACCGCGGTACCACCCGCCTTGCAGCTTTTTTGCTGCCGCTTTTAAAAAAACTTACTGCTGGTTCTAGATGAGCTCTTGACTCACTTCTTCCAACTCGCTCACAGGTGATTGCCTGGTCATCGCGATAACTGATGTAAGCGCGCTCATTCTAGCCTATAGCGGGGCGAGTGGCATTTAAATCAATAAACCTTTAGCCTTCGCCGTTGTGGCATTAAAAAAGAAAGTCCGCTCAGCGGTTGCGAAGTTTAAGAAGAAATCTAGCCCAGCAAAGGCAAAACCTAAGGCCAAGAGTGTTAAGCCAAAGGCTAAAAAAGCTCCTGTAAAAAAAGTTACAGCTAAGAAAGCTCTAGCAAAAAAAGTGCCAGTAAAGAAAGCACCAGTTCGCCCAACTCTTGCTAAAAAAGCGACATTAAAGAAGGCCCCCGCCCAGATTATGAAGGGCGCTCATAAGACCGCGCTTACCAGTAGTACTGCAAAAGGTGGAGCGACAACTATTTCAGTTTATAAACCAGAGATCGAAGCAAGTGATCTGGTAGTTGTTCCAGAGAAACGTTTAGTAATGCCGCCGCCAATTAGAACTCCAAAGCCAGGCAAGAAGGCCCCAGCGCTAAAGCCAGTTAAGGCAGCGCCATCACCCTTTGTTCTAGATGGCGAGGAGTCTTGGAGCGCAGCTGAAATGAAGGCAATCAAATCAGAACTTTCGAAAGATTTAATTAGATTAAAGAAAGAGCTTGAAACTATTGAAAGTGAGATGGATGATCTAATTGAAGCCTCTGGTGTTGGGGCAGGCGATGATCAAGCTGATGCTGGTGCTAAAACATTTGAACGTGAACATGAAATCTCATTGGTCTATAACGCAAGGGATATGGTTTTACAGACCGAGAGAGCGTTAGAGCGAATTGAGACTAAAACTTATGGGCGATGCGAGGATTGTGGAAGCGCGATTGGGAAAGCCCGTCTCCAAGTTTTCCCTCGCGCAACGCTTTGCATGTTATGCAAACAGAAGGAAGAGCGCCGATAAGGTCGTCGGGTGCTAATCGCGCGCGACGACTCTTTGTAATATTTACCGTATCAATATTTGCTCTGGATTTAATTACTAAAAACTGGGCCATTTCATATCTGCAATACCGCGAACCGGTTAAGGTCATAGGAGACTTTCTGCAATTAACTTTTGCCACAAACCCAGGTGCTGCATTTAATTTAATTGGAGATGCCACTTTGATTTTGAGCTCTCTAAAGCTCTGTGTCGCTGCCTTCATCCTCTATTTCATTAGAAAAGTAACCAATGGATCCTGGGCGATTGCTCTGGGTCTATTACTTGGAGGAGTTTTTGGAAACTTGATGGATCGAGCCTTTAGACCTCCGGGGCCATGGCGAGGTGAGGTTATTGACTGGATAGAGCTACCTAATTGGCCAGTATTTAACATTGCTGATTCAGCAATTGTTACGTCAGCACTTTTGATGAGCCTTTTAGCTATTCGAAATATTGAGCCATATAAGAAGGTTATTTGATGGAGCGCGAGAAGCGAGCGATTGAGATTGATCAAGACCAAGATGGTCAGAGAGTTGATACAGCTTTAGCAAAAGTTCTAGAGCTATCAAGAAGTGTGGTGGCTGATCTCCTGAATGCTGGCGATGTTTTGCAGGGAAAGAAACCGCTATCAAAGTCAGATCGGGTAAGCGTAGGAGATCGCTTAACGGTATTAATGCCAGCTATCTATGATCCACTGGAGTTAAAAGAGACGCCGATAGATACCCTTGAAATTATCTATGACGATGATGATGTTGTTGTCGTTAATAAACCAGTGGGTTGCGCGGCGCATGCAAGTCCAGGCTGGATGGGTCCAACTGTTGTTGGCGCACTTCTTGCAAGGGGTTATCGAATCTCAACAACTGGACCACAAGAGCGACAGGGAATTGTGCAGAGGCTAGATGCTGGAACTTCTGGACTAATGCTGTTAGCAAAGCATGAACGTTCTTATGTTTCTATGAAGAATCAATTTAGGAATCGCAGTATCGAAAAGGTTTATCGCACCCTCATACAAGGACATATTGATCCAGCTGAGGGAAGTATTGATGCTCCAATTGGACGCCATCCAAGAGAGGATTATCGTTTTGCTGTTGTTGCAGATGGCAAGGCCAGCATTACTCACTATGAATTAATTGAGTATTACCAAGGAGCATCTCTGTTAAAAGTAGTTCTAGAAACGGGAAGAACTCACCAGATTCGAGTTCATTTCAATGCCCTGCGCCACCCTCTAGTTGGTGATCTGGCCTACGGCGGAGATCCCGTACTTGCCGCACGCCTGGAGTTAAAGAGACCTTGGCTGCATGCGCTGGAGCTATCCTTTAATCAACCATCTAGTGATAAGCGAATCACCCTAAATGCCCCACTGCCTGAGGACCTAACGCGCGCCCTTGCGTTGCTCGCCGTCAAGTGAGTGCAAGAGAGTAATCTGCCCGACCGTGAGCCAAGGTTTTGTCCATCTACATGTCCATACTGAGTATTCGATGCTCGATGGAGCTGCTCGCATTGAAAAATTAGCCGAGGAAGTCGCTCGCTCTGGTGATGGCGCAATTGCAATGACCGATCATGGAAATGTATTTGGCGCATTTGATTTCTATAAGACAATGAAGAACGCTGGAGTTAAACCCATCATTGGAATAGAGGCGTATGTAGCTCCGGAGTCAAGGTTTGATAAGAAGCGAATGAAGTGGGCTGAGGGCGGGGAAGATGATGTCTCAGCAGGCGGGGCATATACCCATATGACGCTCTTGGCTGAAAATAATGTTGGCCTTGCTAATTTATTTCGTCTTTCATCCCTTGCCTCGCTTGAAGGTTTTTACTACAAACCAAGAATGGATCGCGAGTTGCTCTCGCAATATAGCCAAGGAATTATTGCAACAACGGGATGTGCGGCAGGTGAGATTCAAACTCGTATCAGAATGGGGGCCTACAACGAAGCCCGGGCAGCCGCAGCAAATTACCGCGATATTTTCGGAGCAGATAATTACTTTGTTGAAATTATGGATCACGACATTGAAATTGAAAGACGCGTTAAAGATGATTTGTTAAAGCTCGCAAAAGAGTTAGGGCTTCCACTTGTTGCAACAAACGATCTTCACTACACATATGCAGATGATGCAAAACATCATGAAGCACTCCTCTGTATCCAATCCGGCACAACTCTGGCAGATCCGAAGAGATTTAGATTTGAAGGTAAAGAGTATTACCTAAAAGATGCAGCAACGATGCGTCGTATCTTTAAAGATCTTGAAAGTGCCTGCGATAACACCCTTGCAATTGCTGAAAGATGCAACATTACAATGCGCGAGAATGAGAATTTGCTCCCACAATTTGCAGTACCAAAAGGTGAGAGTGAGAACTCCTGGTTAGTCAAAGAAGCTGAAGCAGGATTATTGGAAAAATTTGGAGCAAAGAGTATGGATAAGATTGCTCCGCAATATCAGGCGAGACTTCACTTTGAATTAGATGTGATGACCAAAATGGGATTTGCAGGTTACTTCTTAGTTGTTGCAGATCTTGTATCTCACGCAAAGAGAGAGGGTATTCGTGTTGGGCCGGGAAGAGGATCGGCTGCAGGATCTTTAGTTTCATATGCTTTAGGAATTACCGGCCTTGATCCAATCAAGCACGGATTGCTCTTTGAGCGCTTTCTTAATCCAGACCGTATCTCCATGCCTGATATCGACTTGGACTTTGATGAGCGTAGGCGCTCGGAGATGATTAGGTATGCCACCAATAAATATGGTGATGATCGAGTGGCCCAAATCATCACTTACTCAACTATTAAATCTAAAGCTGCGATAAAAGATGCTGCCCGAGTTTTAGGTTATCCCTATGCTCTAGGTGAGCGCTTAACCAAGGCGCTACCACCGCCAATTATGGGAAAAGATGTTTCATTTCATGGCGTTTTTGATAAGGACGATGAGCGCTACGGCGAAGCGCAAGAATTTAGAAATATATATGAGAGTGACCCTGACTCTAAAACTATTGTAGATATGGCAAGAGGGCTTGAAGGGCTGAAGCGACAGTGGTCAGTTCATGCTGCAGGAGTAATTCTCAGTAAAGAACCTTTGATTGATGTGATTCCAATTCACAAAAGAGATGTGGATGGCTCGATTATTACTCAGTTTGATATGGGCGCCTGCGAAGCAACGGGACTATTAAAAATGGACTTTCTCGGACTTCGAAATCTTTCAGTACTTGATGACTGTCTAGAAAATATTAAGAACAACCAGGCAAAAACAATTGTTTTAGAATCCTTAGAGTTGTCAGATAAGAAAACCTTTGAATTACTTTCAAGAGGTGAGACTCTAGGGGTATTTCAATTAGATAGCGCTCCGATTCGAGCCCTGCTTAGATCAATGGCGCCAGATTCATTCGAAGACATTTCAGCTGTTATTGCGCTATATCGCCCTGGACCTATGGGAGTTAATGCCCATAATGACTATGCCGATCGCAAAAACAAACGCAAGAAGATAGTGCCAATTCATCCTGAGTTAAGTGCGGCACTTGATGAGATTTTGTCAGACACCTATGGACTCATTGTTTATCAAGAACAAGTTATGGCAATTGCACAGAAGCTTGCGGGTTTTTCTCTAGGCCGAGCAGATCTACTGCGTAAAGCTATGGGTAAGAAGAATAAAGAGATTCTGGATAAAGAGTATGTTCACTTCGAAGAGGGCATGCGTAATAATGGATTTTCAAGTATTGCTATCGAAGAGCTTTGGAAGACACTGATTCCATTCTCAGATTACGCCTTTAACCGAGCACATAGCGCAGGCTATGGCGTCCTATCATTTTGGACCGCTTACCTAAAGGCGAATTATCCAACTGAATATATGGCAGCTCTTCTTACCAGCGTTAGAGATGATAAAGATAAGTCTGCGCTTTACTTAAATGAATCTCGCCGAATGGGAATTAAAGTTCTGCCTCCTGATGTGAATTTCTCAAATGCTGAGTACACCCCAGGTGGTAGCGACATTAGATTTGGCCTAACTGCCATTAGAAACATTGGGGAAAATGTTGTGGCATCGATTGTCAAAAATCGCGTCGAGAAAGGTAACTACACCTCCTTTAGCGATTTTCTAGCTAAAGTCGATGGGACGGTCTGTACTAAAAAAACAATAGAGTCATTAATTAAAGCCGGGGCATTTGATTCACTTGGCCATTCGCGCAAGGGGCTAATGAGTATTTATCTAGAAGCAATTGATTCTGTGATGGAAGAAAAGCGCGCCCAAGCTATTGGTCAATTTGATTTATTTGGCGGGGCAAATGAAGTGAGCGCAAATGGCCTTTCAACTCTGGCGCTAGAAGTTAGTGATCAGGAGTGGGATAAGGCGCTGCTACTTGCCTATGAGAGAGAAATGCTGGGCCTCTATGTTTCAGATCATCCACTTCTTGGAGTGGAGCATATTTTAAGGAGCGCAACTGATACGACAATTAGTCAGATTTTAGATGAGGGGGTAGTTCACGATCAGATAATCACTATCGCAGGGCTAATCACATCGGTTCAACGAAAAGTTAGTCGGCAAGGGCAATCTTGGGCGATAGTGACAGTTGAAGATCTTGAGGGCGCGATTGAAGTGCGCTTCTTCTCATCTACCTATCAAACCCATGCCTTAAATCTAATTGAAGATCGCATCGTAATTATTCGCGGAAGAATTGATAAACGTGAGGAGACAGCGCAGATTACGGCTCTTGAGCTAAATCTTGCCGACATTAATCAAGCACCAATTGGACCCTTTGTAATAAAACTTGAAGCCGAGCGATGCACACCTCCTGTTGTTGATCGAATGAAGGAGATATTGCGTTCCCATCCTGGAACTAGAGAAGTTCATCTAAAAATCGAAGGTGGAACAAAGAACACCATTCTTAAGCTTGATGATGGATTGAAAATTACTGCCTCACCAAGCCTGAGTGCAGACCTGAAGTCAATTCTTGGCCCAGATTGTTTGGTTTAGGCGAGGTAATCCTCTGCGAGGTAATTGCTTGCTCAATTAGAATAGCGAAGTGAGCCAAGCCAATCTTGTTAGAACACTAGACCTAAGAGGCAAAGAGTTATCCAAAGCTCGATACCAAGAACTGCTCCCCAGGGCTGAGGTGGATATCGCCTCTGCGATGAAGGCTATTGAGCCAATTATTGAATCTGTAAGAAAGGGAAGTGAGCAGACCCTTCTTGATCTCAGCCTCAAATTTGATGGCGTTGCTCCTAGTGGCCTCAGAGTTCCTCAGAAAGAAATTGATAAGGCGCTTGCGCAATTAGATCCAAATCTTGAGAGCGTAATTAATGAGGCGATAAGAAGAGTTCGAAGTGTTCATAAGGATCAAGTGCGATCAAGTGGGACAACCAGAGTTGTTGATGGCGGGGAAGTTGAAGAGCGTTGGATTCCTGTCGATCGAGTTGGTCTATATGTGCCAGGAGGAAAAGCGGTTTATCCCAGTTCAGTGATTATGAATGTAGTCCCTGCTCAAATTGCTGGGGTTAAAAGTATTGCTCTGGCATCACCAGCTCAAGTCAATAACTCTGGTTGGCCCAGTCCAACAATCTTGGCAACCTGCGGAATCCTTGGAATTAATGAAATCTATGCAATGGGAGGCGCGCAAGCAATTGCAGCTTTTGCCTATGGAGTTAGTAGCGTTGTCGATGGAATTACCCAAGAGATATTAGAGCCAGTCGATTTAGTTACCGGGCCAGGAAATATTTACGTAGCGGCAGCAAAGAGAGCGCTGCGCGGAAAAATTGGTATTGACTCTGAGGCTGGACCAACTGAAATTGCAATCGTGGCGGATAAGAGCGCTAAAGCAGGTGAAGTAGCTGCAGATCTAATTAGTCAAGCAGAGCATGACAGTATTGCTGCAGCAGTTTTGATCACAGATTCTTTGGAGTTGGCAGATCAAGTGCAAATTGAGTTAAAGATGCGGGCAATGGCAACAAAACATAGCCAGCGAATACTCCAAGCGCTCAATGGGATTCAATCAGCAATCGTTATTACAGATAATCTTGAGCAATCTCTAGATGTAGCAAATGCCTACGCTGCTGAGCATCTTGAGCTACTAACGACAGACCCTAAGAGCGATAGCGAGAAAATTAGAAATGCAGGAGCTGTATTTCTTGGCCGCACCTCACCAGTTTCACTTGGTGACTATCTAGCAGGATCAAACCACGTTCTTCCAACGGGAGGATGTGCTTGTCATTCAAGTGGTCTATCGGTACAAACTTTCTTAAGGGGCCTTCACTTTATCTCCTATAACGAGAAAGCCTTCAGCGAGATTGCACCTAGCGTTATCACCTTTGCAAATGCTGAAGATCTTCCAGCTCATGGTGAAGCGATATCTGCACGCTTTGAAGTAGGTAAGGATTTGTAATGAGTGGTCGCTGGCCAAACTGGCTCAAATTAAATGAAAGCTTAAAGGATTTGATGCCATATGGCGCGCCTCAAATTTCTCTAGCAAATCGACTCAATACCAATGAGAATCCTTATGAACTTAGTGCAAGTTTGCAGGCTAGTATTAACTCAGCAATTGCTAAGGAAATTAAAAACCTTAACCGTTATCCAGATCGTGATGTGATAAAACTCAGGAGCGCCCTTGCCGATGAGATTAAACGGCAGAGTGGTTTAAGTTTTGGAGTTGAAAATATCTGGGCAGCAAATGGAAGTAATGAGATTCTGCAGAGTATTGCACTTGCCTTCTCTGGTGATGCGATGGGTTTTGAGCCCTCTTACTCTATGCACCCTCTGATTAATCGCTCTGTTGGCAAGAAGTGGATATCTATTCCAAGACAGGCTGACTTTTCACTCGATATCCCCATCTCTTTAAAAGCCATTAGGGAGCTAAAGCCTGGACTGGTCTACTTAACAACTCCAAATAATCCAAGTGGCAATTCCACAACTATTGAGCACATCGAGCAGATGGCTAAAACTTGCCAAGAAGTGGGAGCAATCTTTGTAGTTGATGAGGCCTATGCAGAATTCTCAAATAATGCATCAGCCCTCTCTCTTTTAAATAGATTCTCGAACGTAATTATCTCAAGGACGATGAGTAAGGCATTTGCATTCGCTGGAGTAAGAGTTGGATACATGATTGCAGATCCGATACTAATTGAAGCGATGCTGTTAATAAGATTGCCATATCACTTAAGCTCTTTAACGCAGGCAGCAGCTCTAGCTGCTCTCACTCATAGCCAAGAGCTATCGGCGCAAATTGCACAGATTATTGACTCCCGCAAATTTGTAGCTAAAGAGCTAAAGAGCCTCGGCCTCATAGTTGTTGATTCAGAGGCAAATTTTCTGCTCTTTACTGGATTTAAAGAGAGTTCAAGTGAGCTATTTACGAAATTGGTAGATAAGGGAGTATTGATTCGTGATGTCTCAATACCTGGATATCTACGGGTGACAATCGGTACTGAAGATGAGAATAAGGCTTTCCTTGAGGCCTTAACCTCGATTCTTTAACCAACTTGGGCTAACAAGCCAAGATAACTGAGTCGCAAGTACTGGCCTTGATAGGGGATAATTTCACCTATGACCAATCCCAGAAAATCTCGTGTGGAGCGCGTTACTAAAGAATCTAGCGTTGTAGTTGAGCTAACCCTTGATGGCACCGGGGTATGCAATGTTGAAACTGGCGTCCCATTCTTTGATCATATGATTTCGCAACTGGGAAAGCATTCTGGTTTTGATTTAACTGTAAAAACCAATGGAGATATCTCTGTAGATTCTCATCACAGCGTAGAAGATACCTCCCTGGCTATTGGACAAGCCCTACGAGAGGCCCTTGGAGATAAATCGGGGATTAGAAGATTTGGTAACTCACTTGTGCCACTTGATGAAGTGTTGGTGCAAGCAGCTGTTGATTTATCAGGTCGTCCATATCTGGTTCATCGCGCACCTGAGATAGTTGAATTGATAGGAACTTTTGATACCACCCTTGGAAGACACATTTGGGAATCAATAGTCTCTGAGGCAAGAATTGGGCTACACATCAGAGTTCTTGAAGGAAGAAATGCCCACCATGTTCTTGAGGCACAATTTAAAGCGGTAGCACAAGCATTTAAGGATGCTGTTGCTTTAGATCCTCGCTCTGGAGGAATCCCTTCGACTAAGGGCGTTCTTTGATAGCCATCCTCGATTATGGCTCAGGAAATATTCGTTCTGCACAGAGAGCATTTGAAAAAACAAAACATCAAGTCATAGTCACATCTGATTATCAAGAGGCAGTTAGCGCTGATGGCTTAGTAGTTCCTGGGGTAGGCGCTTTTGGATCTTGTATGAAGTCTCTACTAAAAATAGATGGCGATAAAATTATTAAAGAAAGACAACAAGAGAAGAAGAAAACTCTTGGAATCTGCGTTGGAATGCAAATTCTCTTTGAGAGTAGCGATGAGCTACTAAATGGTGAAAGCATTAAAGGGTTGGGAATCTTTCCAGGAAGAGTAGTTCGACTAGAGGCTCCAGTTATCCCACATATGGGCTTTAATGAAGTTAAGGTTGATGAAACAAGTAAATTGTTTAAAGGCATTGAAAAAGAACGTTTTTACTTCGTTCACTCATATGCTGCTAAAGATCCAGTAGTTGGCGCTAACTCTTATTGCGACTATGGCGGAGGATTTCTTGCTGCGATTGAGAGTCAAACAGTTAGCGCAGTGCAATTTCATCCAGAAAAGAGTGGAGCAGCAGGACTTTCTCTTATTGAAAATTGGGCATCTGGGTTATGAAAAAATTAGAACTTCTTCCCGCTGTTGATGTTCGCTCAGGCCAAGCTGTTCGCCTGGTCAAAGGAGAGCTATCTGCCCAGAGCAATTATGGTTCAGCACTTGATGCCGCCCTTGATTTTCAAAAGGCAGGCGCCGAATGGATTCATTTAGTGGACCTAGATGCTGCTTTTGGAACGGGATCAAATCATGAACTTCTTGCAGAGGTAGTTGGAAAATTGGATATCAAAGTTGAGTTATCAGGGGGCATCAGAGATGAAGAGAGCCTGGAGCGAGCCCTTGCCACGGGATGTCAGCGAATCAATTTAGGCACTGCAGCTCTTGAAAGCCCTGACTGGAGCGCATCGGTAATTAAGAGATTTGGAGAGAGGATTGCAGTTGGCCTTGATGTGCGAGGACGAACGCTGGCAGCAAGAGGTTGGACTCGAGATGGTGGCGATCTATTTGAAACGCTAGAGCGCTTAGATAGTGATGGTTGCACTCGATATGTTGTAACAGATGTTAATAAAGATGGAACTCTTCAAGGACCAAACTTGGAATTATTGAAAATGGTGTGCGCGGCAACTAGCCGACCAGTAATTGCTTCAGGGGGCATCTCCCAATTAAGTGATATTCAAGCCCTTCGCGAGTTAACTCATATTGGTATCGAAGGAGCAATCGTTGGAAAAGCACTCTATGCTCAAAATTTCACACTTGAGCAGGCTCTAGAGGTGGCATCTATATGAGCCTTGCCACGCGAATAATTCCCTGCCTTGATGTCAAAGATGGTCGAGTGGTTAAAGGCATTAACTTTCTTAATTTAGTTGATGCTGGAGATCCAGTTGAGATGGCTCAGATATATAACGACGAGGGCGCTGATGAGATTACCTTTCTGGATATTACCGCTAGCAGCCAGGGACGGAGCACAACCCTTGAGGTAGTGCGAAAGAGCGCCGATCAATTATTTATCCCCCTAACAGTTGGGGGTGGGATAAGTAGTACAGATGATGTGAATCAACTTCTAAGAGCAGGAGCCGATAAGGTCTCTATCAATACTGCGGCCCTAAAGCGTCCAGAATTAATAAATGAAATTAGTGAGAGTTTTGGAAGTCAAGTTTTAGTTATTTCAATAGATGCCAAGAGATCTCGATGTAGTAGTGGATTTGAAGTAACTACTCATGGTGGTTCTATCTCAACTGGCATCGATGCTCTTGATTGGATTAAAGAGGCAATCGAAAGAGGAGTAGGAGAGATTCTGCTTAACTCCATGGATACTGATGGAACTAGAGCAGGATATGACTTGGAATTAATTAGCTTAGTCCGCGCAATTTCTCCTGTCCCAATCATTGCAAGTGGTGGCGCTGGTGATATCTCAGATTTTGCTAAAGCTCTGGAATCAGGGGCTGATGCTCTTCTTGCTGCCAGCGTTTTTCACTTTGGCATCTATCGCATCTCAGATATTAAGCGTGATCTTGATAGAAAAGGCTTTACTGTGCGCCAAGGCAATCAAATAGGTCAGAATTAGGCCATGTCGCAGGAGATTATCAGTCGCTTGAGTAAGGCTGGAGAGTTAATCCCGGCAATTGTTCAAGATTTTGTAAGTAAAGAGGTATTGATGCTTGCATGGGTAAATCTGCAAGCCTATGAGGCAACTATTGCTACCTCAAAAGCAACTTTCTGGAGTAGAAGTAGGAACCAGCTCTGGGTTAAGGGGGAGAGTTCTGGAAATTACCAAGATGTTGTAGAGATAAAATACGACTGTGACTCTGATTCACTTCTTTTTCTAGTGCATTCTCATGGCCCTGCCTGCCACACAGGGCAAACCTCTTGTTTCTATCGAAGTATTGAGGGAATATAGATGGAGCGGTTAACTCTTGAACAATTTCGATCTTATGCAAAAGAATATAACGTTATTCCCGTTGCCCAACTTCTACTTGCAGATAACGAAACTCCTCTAACTCTCTATTCAAAGTTAGCTCAAGAGCGTGAAAATACATTTCTTCTAGAGTCAGCAGAACATGGTGGAGCATGGTCTAGATACTCATTTATTGGCGTTAGAAGCGAAGCAACTCTTACAGAGAAAAATGGAGTCGCTCATTGGCTTGGAAGTATGCCAGCAGGTGCGCCGAGTGGAATTGATCCCTTAGAGGCGTTAATGATTGCCTCTAAACATCTTCGTTCGCCAAAGATAGAAAATCTGCCTCCATTAACAGGTGGCTTAGTTGGCTATATGGGATATGACGCGGTGCGAAGACTTGAGAAACTTCCAACTCTAGGAGCAGATGAGTTAAAGCTTCCAGAAATTGCTTTCATGTTGACTACAGATTTAGCTGTCTATGATCACCTCCAAGGAACTGTAATTCTCATAGCTAATGCCATCAATTGGGATGGTTCAGATGAGCGAGTAGATCAGGCCTATCAATCGGCTATTACTAGATTAGATCAAATGCAGGAATCACTCTTAAGTAAGTTAGATAGCAATATCTCCAAAATAGCGAAGAAGAGCCCACCTTCTTTTACTGCCAATTTTAGTAAAGAGCAATACTGTCTAAATGTTGAGAGCATAAAAGAGCAGATTAGATCGGGCGAGGCATTTCAAGTTGTCTTATCTCAGAGATTTATGATGGATTGCCAAACATCCTCACTTGATGCATATCGAATGCTAAGGCTCCATAATCCCAGCCCATATATGTATCACCTCAGATTCGCAGATGGATTAAGTGTTGTTGGCTCAAGCCCAGAGGCGCTAGTTAAAGTAACTGGCAGTGAAGTAATGGTTCATCCCATTGCCGGAACTCGTAGGCGCTCTACAAACCAAGAAGAGGATTTAAGGCTAGGCGAGGAGCTTTTGGCAGATCCTAAAGAGCGAGCTGAGCATTTAATGCTAGTAGATCTTGGAAGAAATGATTTGGGAAGAGTCTGCGCACCTGGCAGTGTTAAAGTTGTTGAGTTTATGCAAATTGAGAGGTATTCCCATGTCATGCATATTGTCTCAACTGTTATTGGTGAGCTAGATAGATATAAGTCATCTGTGGAGGCCTTGTATGCAGTATTTCCTGCAGGCACACTCTCGGGAGCGCCAAAGCCAAGAGCCATGGAGATAATTGAAGAGTTAGAACCATCGAGACGAGGAATCTATGGTGGCGCTATTGGATATTTGGATTTCACTGGAAATCTTGATACTTGTATTGCTATTAGAACTGCAGTGATAAAAGATAAGAAAGCATATGTGCAAGCAGGAGCTGGGATAGTGGCAGATTCAAATCCAGTTAGTGAGTATGAGGAGTGCCTCAATAAAGCTGCGGCGGTGCTTGGAGCAATTGAAGCGGCAAACTCACTAGAACCAATTGGAGAAAAGGACTAGCTGCGATGAGCGTTCTTAATTCAATAATCGCTGGTGTTTTAGAAGATCAAGCGAGGCGCCAACTATCTAACTCTGAGCTAGAGGAGAAAACGGCATTAGCTGCTAAGCCTCTTGATGTATTGGCAGCTCTTAGCAAGGAGAAATTTTCAATCATTGCCGAAGTTAAGCGTTCGAGTCCGAGTAAAGGATCACTTGCCGAAATACCTTCTCCAGAAAAACTTGCAAGACAGTATCAAGAGGGCGGAGCAGCAGTTATTAGCGTCTTAACTGAGCAGAGACGCTTTGGTGGTTCGCTTGAGGATTTTGAAAAAGTTAGAGGCGAAGTCACAATTCCACTTCTACGAAAAGACTTTATAGTCAATGAATATTTGGTTAAGGAATCAAGAGCCTATGGTGCAGATTTGATTCTTCTTATTGTCGCAGCGCTTAGTGATGATGAATTAAAACAGCTCTATCAGTTAGTAAAAAGTCTTGGCATGGAGGCCTTAATTGAGATTCACAATCAAGAAGAACTTGAGCGGGCACTTGCTATAGGCCCAAAAATAATTGGAGTTAATGCCCGAAATCTAAAGACTTTAGAGATTGATCAGAGTAACTTCGCGAAACTACTACCTCAGATTCCATTCGGAATTGTTCGTATTGCTGAGTCAGGTATGTCTGAGCCAAGTGATGGGCAAAGTGCTTTGATTGCCGGAGCAGATGCGATATTGGTAGGAGAGGCTCTAGTTAAATCAGAAAATCCTGCCGATGGCGTTCGCGAATTCTTAAATGTCGCAAACTCGTCAAGGAAAGTAGACTAAAGGCTATGGAGCGCATTGAACTTGTTGGCCATTTTGGCCCTTATGGTGGGCGCTTTGTCCCAGAAGCTCTAATTGGTGCGCTGGATGAATTAGAGGCAGCTCATAACTCGGCTTCTAAAGATCCTGAGTTTCAAAGAGAACTCAACCATTTACATAAGAGCTATACCGGTCGGCCATCAATAATTACTGAGGCTAATAGATTTGCCGAGCATGCTGGAAATGCAAGAATTCTTTTAAAGCGTGAAGATTTGAATCACACCGGGAGCCATAAGATAAATAATGTTCTTGGTCAAGCACTTCTCACCAAACGAATGGGCAAGAAGCGAATCATTGCTGAAACTGGAGCGGGCCAACATGGTGTTGCTTCAGCAACTGCAGCAGCCTTGCTTGGTCTTGAGTGTGTGGTTTATATGGGCGAGGAAGATACAAAACGCCAATCTCTAAACGTTGCCAGAATGAAGTTACTTGGCGCAACGGTTATTCCAGTGACAACTGGTTCTAGAACTCTAAAAGATGCAATTAATGAAGCGATGCGGGATTGGGTAACTAATGTTTCAACTACTCACTACCTATTAGGAACTGTTGCTGGCCCACATCCTTTCCCAACTATGGTCAGAGATTTTCATCGCATAATTGGAATTGAAGCAAGGCAGCAAGTATTAGAGATGACCGGCAGGCTTCCAGATGCAGTTTTAGCTTGTGTTGGTGGAGGATCTAATGCGATAGGAATCTTCCACCCCTTTATTGATGATTCAGGTGTGCGGTTGATTGGTTTAGAAGCTGGTGGTGCCGGAGTTGAAAGTGGTAAACACGCTGCAACTATTGTGGGTGGGACACCTGGAGTTCTTCATGGCACCAGGTCTTATCTACTTCAAGATAGTGATGGGCAAACCATCGAGTCTCATTCAATTTCTGCTGGCCTTGACTATCCAGGAGTAGGTCCAGAGCATGCCTACTTGCATGACATTGGACGAGCTGAGTACCGCGCAATTACCGATGATCAAGCTATGCATGCCTTCTCGCTTCTTTCACAGAGTGAGGGAATAATCCCAGCGATCGAGACAGCGCACGCACTAGCTGGAGCGCTTCAAGTTGGAAATGAATTGGGAAGTGGCGCAATCCTTCTTATTAATCTCTCAGGACGCGGCGATAAAGATGTACAAACAGCTGCGCAGTACTTTGGAATTCCACTGTAGGAATATTGCACTCAATGAGTAAAGAGAGTTTGGCGCAAGTCTTTGCTCGAGCCAAGAGCGAAAAAAGAGCAGTCCTTATCGGTTATGTGCCAGCGGGTTTTCCAACCCTTGAAGGATCTAAAGAATTAATAAGGGCGCTAATTGCTGGCGGAGTTGACATAGTTGAAGTGGGTTTTGCATATAGCGATCCAGTTATGGATGGAGCCATAATTCAAGAAGCTGCTGAAGTGGCATTGAGAAATAAGACTGGAGCTAAAGAAGTTTTGGAAGTGGTTTCTAGCGTGAGTGTTCCATCTTTAGTGATGTCTTATTGGAATCCCATCGAACGTTATGGTGTTAAGGAATTCACAGAAGCTCTTGCTAGCGCGGGGGGAGTTGGAGTCATAACTCCGGATTTAACCATTGAAGAATCAGGTGATTGGATTGATGAGACTGAGAGAAATGACTTGCATCGCGTTTATGTTGTTGCTCCCAGCACAGATGATTCAAGATTAGCTAAAGTTGCGAATAAGTGCTCCGGCTTTGTTTATGCAGCAAGTCTTATGGGAGTAACTGGAGCAAGAAACTCTCTTGCAGATAGCGCCAGTAAATTAGTTGCAAGACTTCGCAAGGTTACAGATCTTCCGATCGCGGTGGGCCTTGGAGTTTCCACTGCAGAGCAGGCTGCAGATGTTGCAAAGTTTGCCGATGGGGTCATTGTGGGCTCAGCATTTATTAAGTTAGTACTACAGGCTCCGAATATCACCCAATCATGCAAAAACGTTACCTTGCTAGCCCGCGAGTTGTCTGATGGGGTCAGACAGGGCCAAGTCGGCTAGTTTCTAGAACTTGGTTTAGACTTATAGCCAAAGGTAGTTAGGAAAATCTAAAGGAGTAGGAATAGTGCCAAAAGAGCCGCGCCAAAGAAAAGTAAGTAACTCTGCTAAATCTGGAGATACTGTCACTAGAAATATCGTGATTGGCATGATTGTACTTGTGGTCTTATCTGGAGTTGTCTTCACTGTTTTGGATAAGAGATCTGGTTCTAGCGTTGCTCTTCCTGCATCGATTGAGAGCATCTCAAGTGCTAACAATGGTGATCCTCTAACTCCAACGATTTCTCCAGAGGCAGATTATGGCGTGGTCTTTAACGCCGATAGCCCACTAAAAATTGATATCTGGGAAGATTTTCAATGCCCATATTGCAAGTTCTTTGAAGATGCGATGGGTGATTACCTAGAGACTTTAATTAGAGAGAAGCAGGCAGAAGTTACCTATCACATGGCATCATTCCTGGGGCAGGAGTCAGTTCGCGCCTCCAATGCTGCAAATTGCGCAGTACCTGAAGGAAGATTTATTGAGTATCACAGAGCGCTTTTTGATATCCAAGGCAGGGAGAACAGTGGGCTATTTTCTAACAAGAATCTAGTTGAAATTGGAACGCGACTTGGAATAACAAGTGAGAGCTTTGCTAACTGCGTCAATAAGAATGAATCAGGTGATGTAGTTGAAAACGTAGCATCGTCGATGAAGAAAAATGGCGTTGAAGGAACTCCTACTGTATTTATTAACGGCAAGCCATGGAATCGCACCACCTCTGAATTTAGATTAGAGGAGTTTAAGGCGGCGGTCGAAGCAGCTAAGCAGTGATCTTTGCTGCTATCCCTTCTCCAACTCAGTCTCAAATAGAGATTGGTCCACTAACTTTTCATTTCTATGCGCTAAGCATCATCGCTGGGATCGTAGCTGCTGTATACATTGGGAATAGAAGGTATGTCGCACTCGGTGGTAGAGCAGGCGTAGTTAGTGATGTTGCAATCTATGCAGTTCCATTTGGGATTATTGGTGGTCGCCTCTATCACGTAATTTCCTCACCGCAGGCATATTTCGGAACAAATGGTGATCCGCTAAGTGCGCTCTACATCTGGCAAGGTGGACTTGGAATCTGGGGCGCAATTTCTCTTGGACTTCTTGGCGCATTTATTGGATATCGCAGGAATAAATCTCGAGGTGATGTTTCCTTTGCAAGCTTTGCTGACGCGCTTGCTCCAGGGTTATTGATTGCGCAAGGAATTGGACGTTGGGGAAATTGGTTTAATAAAGAACTCTTCGGACGTGAGCTAAATGCGCCATGGGCCCTTGAAATTCCAGCTTCCTATCGCCCGATTGGATACTCCAGCGTCGAGACATTTCATCCGGTGTTTTTATATGAATCGATCTGGTGCTTTATCGCAGCCTTAATTTTGATCAAAGTGGGATCTAGTGGGAAGTTGGCTCCGGGTTCAATTTTTGCCCTCTACGTCGCCCTTTACTGTCTAGGAAGAGCTCTGATTGAAACGATTAGAATCGATGAAGCGAATTTAATTTTTGGTGTCAGGCTTAATGTTTGGACCAGCGTGGTTCTGCTATTTGCCTCTCTTATCTACTTGCGTCAAAATCAATTACCAAAAGAATCGAGTGTAAAGTAACGTCGTGAGCCAATCTGAATCAGAAATAAGAAATTCTGAGCATCGCACTCATAGATCAGGGTGGCTAAGAGCTGCGGTATTAGGTGTTAATGATGGGTTAGTTTCAACGGCAGCGTTAATGATTGGAATTGTTTCAGCTCAACAAAATGACTTTGTAGTAACAGTTGGTCTAGCAGGAATTGCAGCGGGAGCGATGTCGATGGCTGTTGGCGAATATGTCTCGGTTAGATCACAGAACGATATTGAGGAATCGGATCGAATCTTGGAACTAGAGCATCATCTAATTGATCCAGCAGGAGAATTAGAAGAGATAACTCAAATTTATCAATCTAGAGGTCTATCTAGAGCAACAGCTGAGAAAGTAGCGCAAGAACTACATGCCCATGATGCACTGGGTGCTCACCTGCGAGATGAGTTGGGCCAATATGAATTAACTAAGGCTCGTCCAATGCAGGCAGCAATTGCCTCTGCTCTTAGCTTCGCACTTGGAGGAGCCATTCCTCTTATTGGAGCTCTTGCGCCAAGTCTTGGCGGGAAAGCAGTTTCAATTGTTGCAATTACATTCTTTGGCTTACTCATCGCCGGAGTAATTAGCGCAAAGACTTCCGGGTCAAAGATATGGCGACCAACCCTTCGAATCCTGCTCGGTGGCGCTATAGGAATGGCAATTACGGCATCAGTAGGTCAGATTGCCCATATCTCTGGGCTCTAGCACGCGCCAAAAAAGCAACTTCTTGATAGATTAATGCTCCTCTAAGGGCCGTCGTTGTCCCAGTAACTTCGAAAGCAAATTAAGAAAAAAATTCGAAGCAGTCTATTTTTTGTGGGAGCGATAAGTGGTCTTCTCATCTCTACCGAAGGCAGTAGGTCTCTATGATCCTGCCAACGAGCATGATGCTTGCGGTGTTGCGATGGTGGCTACCCTCAACAAAGTTGCAACTCACGAAATCATTGCAAAAGGTTTAGTTGCCTTAAGAAACTTAGAACATAGAGGCGCATCAGGAGCTGAAGTCAATAGCGGTGATGGTGCTGGAATTCTAATTTGTATTCCTGATCAATTCTTCCGCGCAGTTCTCCCATTTGAGTTGCCAGCGCCGCTTAGCTATGCAGCTGGAGTTGTGTTCTTGCCAAAGAATTTTGCGAATAAAACACGAATTGAGCAGATTGCAAGTGAGGAAAATCTAAAAGTCCTTGGTTGGCGCCAGCTGCCAATTAACTCAACTTCTCTTGGAGCTACAGCTTTATCGGTAATGCCTGAATTTGAACAGATATTTGTTTCATCCCAGGATGGAGTTAGTGACTTAGATTTAGATCGAAGAGCATTCTGCTTTAGAAAGAGAGTTGAGCATGAACTCTCAATTTACTTTACTTCGCTCTCTAGTAGGACGATTGTCTATAAAGGAATGCTAACTACAGGGCAATTAGAGGAATTCTTTCCAGATCTCTCAGATCCGCGTTTAGTATCACCTCTTGCTCTAGTTCATTCGAGATTTTCTACCAACACTTTTCCATCTTGGCCGCTTGCCCATCCCTATCGATTCATCGCTCATAATGGTGAGATAAATACGGTAAGAGGTAATCGAAATTGGATGGCAGCTCGTGAAGCGCTACTTGAAAGCGATCTGATCCCTGGCGATATCTCTCGACTATTTCCAATAGTTGATCCTTCAGGAAGTGATTCGGCCTCCTTTGATGAAGTGTTAGAGCTTCTTTATCTGGGCGGGCGCAGCCTTGCTCATTCCATTCTTATGATGATTCCAGAGGCTTGGGAGAATCATGAAACGATGCCTGAGAAGTTAAAAGACTTCTATCGTTTCCATGCATCTTTAATGGAGCCATGGGATGGACCAGCCTGCGTCACCTTCACAGATGGAAAGCAGATTGGCGCAGTATTGGATCGAAATGGATTGCGTCCATCTCGCTACTGGGTAACAGATGATGGGTTGGTTGTGCTGGCAAGTGAAGTTGGAGTGTTAGAGATTCCGCAAGAAAAAATTATTCGCAAGGGAAGACTTCAACCAGGTCGCATGTTCCTTGTTGATATCCAATCTGGTCGCATCATTGAAGATGATGAGATTAAGCAGAGCCTTGCAACTAACGCGCCATATGGAGAGTGGCTCCATGCCGGAATTGTGCGCCTCTCAGATCTACCAGCACGAGAGCACATCATTTATCCGCACTCCTCGGTTTTAAGAAGACAGCGCGCCTTCGGTTATACCGAAGAAGAGTTAAGAATGATTGTTACCCCGATGGCAAAAAGTGGAATTGAACCAATCGGATCCATGGGAACTGATACTCCGATTGCAGCTCTCTCTGCTAAGCCAAGACTCCTCTTTGATTACTTCTCGCAGCTCTTTGCTCAAGTCACTAATCCACCACTTGATGCGATAAGAGAGGAGCTAGTCACCTCACTTGGTGGGTCTATTGGTCCAGAACATAATCTTCTTGATCCTGGCCCAGCATCGTGTAGACAGATTTCTTTGGCCTTTCCAGTTATAGATAATGATGAGCTTGCAAAAATAATTAACGTCAACGCTGATAATAATCATCCAGGGCTATCTACTTATGTAATACGCGGCCTCTTCCCAATTTCTAGCGGTGGCCACGGCTTGCAAGAGAGAATTGAGGAGATTCGAGCTGAGGTCTCTGAGGCAATCTCTCAAGGAGCTCGAATTATCGTTCTCTCTGACCGTGATGGCGATGCAGAGAACGCACCGATTCCATCCCTACTTTTAACATCGGCAGTGCATCATCACTTAATTCGCGAGAAAACGAGAACTAAAGTTGGCTTAGTTGTTGAAAGTGGTGAGGTAAGAGAAGTTCATCATGTTGCGCTTTTAATTGGTTACGGAGCAGCTGCGGTAAATCCATATCTAGCCATGGAGAGCGCTGAGGATTTAGTTTTAACAGGAGTTATTACAGGAATTACTCCTGAGAAGGCAGTTAAAAACTTAATTAAATCATTGGGCAAAGGCGTTTTGAAGGTGATGTCCAAGATGGGAATATCAACGATTGCCTCATACACCGGAGCGCAAGTCTTTGAAGCTATCGGATTGTCACAAGCATTAGTCAATGAATACTTTGTTGGAACAACTTCGCGCCTTGGTGGAGTAGATCTCGAAGTAATCGCACAAGAAACAATTGCGCGCCATCACATCGCCTATCCGTCTGGGGGAGAAGTTCCAGGATCTAAACGACTTCCTATTGGTGGGGAGTATCAATGGCGCAGAGATGGCGAACCACACCTCTTTGATCCAGAGACTGTCTTTGCTCTCCAACATGCCACAAGATCAAAGCGCTATGACATCTTCCAGAGATATACCAAGCGCGTAGATGATCAATCTAAGTCTTTGATGACACTTCGTGGTCTCTTCACCTTTAGGCAGGGGCTAAGAAAACCAGTGGCTATAGATGAAGTGGAGCCAGTTTCAGAAATTGTTAAGAGGTTTTCAACTGGAGCTATGTCCTATGGCTCAATCTCGCAAGAAGCTCATGAAACGCTAGCAATTGCTATGAATCGAATTGGCGCTAAATCAAATACTGGAGAAGGCGGCGAAGATCCTGAGCGTTTCATTCCTCAAGCCAATGGAGATTCAGCAAGATCTGCAATCAAGCAAGTTGCTTCAGGAAGATTTGGCGTAACAAGTGAATATTTAGTAAACGCCGATGATATTCAGATAAAAATGGCACAAGGAGCTAAACCTGGCGAGGGTGGGCAATTGCCTGGAAATAAAATTTATCCCTGGATTGCCAAGGTGCGCTATTCAACTCCTGGCGTTGGCTTAATCTCACCACCGCCACATCATGATATTTACTCGATTGAAGATTTAGCACAATTAATTCACGACTTAAAGAATGCAAACAATAGAGCGCGCATCCATGTAAAACTTGTTGCTGAAGTTGGAGTTGGCACTGTTGCTGCAGGAGTTAGCAAGGCGCATGCCGATGTAGTTTTAATCTCTGGCCATGATGGTGGAACTGGAGCATCTCCGCTGACTTCGCTAAAACATGCTGGCGCTCCGTGGGAGCTTGGTCTTGCTGAAACCCAACAGACTTTGATGCTAAATGGGCTAAGAGATCGCATCGTGGTTCAAACCGATGGCCAGATGAAGACAGGAAGAGATGTGGTTATCGCCGCTCTGCTCGGAGCAGAAGAATTTGGTTTTGCTACCGCTCCTCTCGTGGTTTCAGGTTGCGTGATGATGCGAGTCTGTCACTTAGATACCTGCCCAGTTGGTGTTGCCACTCAAAATCCAGAGCTAAGAAAGCGTTTTACTGGAAAGCCAGAATTTGTTGAGACTTTCTTTGAATACATCGCCCAGGAGGTAAGAGAGATTCTTGCAAACCTAGGTTTTAGAAGCCTTAGCGAAGCAGTCGGCGCAGTTGAAAGCCTAGAAACTTCTGCTGCAGTGGAGCATTGGAAGGCAAGTGGACTTGATTTATCACCAATTCTTGCTGCGCCAGCACCAACTTCAGGATCTGCGCGTAGAAATACGACAACTCAAGATCATGGGCTTGAAGCTGCTCTAGATAATGAGCTAATAAAACTTTCACAGAGCGCCTTAGAAAGTAAGTCTCCAATTAAATTGCAGATGAAAATTAGAAATGGTAATCGAACAGTTGGAACGATGCTGGGCTCTGAAATTACTCGAAAACATGGCGGACAGGGCCTTGCCGATGACACTATTGATATCACCTTCCATGGCTCTGCAGGTCAATCGCTAGGAGCATTTATTCCACGTGGGCTCACTCTTCGCCTCTATGGAGATACCAACGATTATCTTGGAAAGGGGCTATCTGGGGGTAGAGTAATTCTGCGCCCTGATGAGAAGGCGATGTTTGCCTCCCATGAAAATGTAATTGCCGGAAATGTTATTGGATATGGCGCTACGCAGGGTGAAATTTTTGTAAGAGGAATAGTGGGCGAGAGATTCTGTGTAAGAAACTCTGGAGCGCTAGCTGTTGTTGAAGGTGTTGGCGATCACGGCTGTGAATATATGACTGGCGGAACTGTGGTCGTTCTTGGTAAAACAGGGCGAAACTTTGCCGCTGGCATGTCAGGTGGCCGAGCATTTGTTCTTGATTTAATCCCATCGCTAGTAAATACCGAGATGGTTGACGTTTTATCTATCCCTAAAGATCAAGAGGAGAAACTCAAATCCATACTCTCTCGTTTCTATGCAGAGACTGGTTCATTGATTGCTCATGAATTACTTGGCGATTGGCAGGCAGCATTGAAGAGATTCTCACTTGTAATGCCAAGGGATTATGCCAAGGTGCTGGCAGTAATTGATAGAGCAGAGCGCGAAGGAAAATCATCAGATGATGCAATTATGGAGGCGCTAAATGGCTGATCCCCGTGGCTTTCTAAATACTGGCAGAGAAGTTCCAAAACGTCGTCCAGTAGATGTTCGAATCAGAGATTGGCGTGAGGTTTATGAAGAGCAGGAGTTCTCATCTCTGCAGAAGCAGGCAGGAAGGTGTATGGATTGTGGAATTCCTTTCTGTCATCAGGGCTGTCCATTAGGAAATTTAATTCCAGAGTGGAATGACTTGATTTGGCGTAATGAAAAGGTAGATGCGCTAGATCGCCTCCACGCAACTAATAATTTCCCTGAATTTACTGGACGACTCTGTCCTGCTCCCTGCGAAACAGCTTGTGTTCTAGGAATTAATCAAGATCCAGTGACTATTAAACAAGTTGAGTTAAGAATTGTTGAAGAGGGATTTCAAAGTGGAAATGTGAAGCCGCTGCAACCGGATCGAATGACTGGCAAAACTATTGCAGTTATTGGCTCAGGGCCGGCAGGTCTTGCCGCAGCCCAGCAATTAACAAGAGCAGGTCATACCGTTGTGGTCTATGAAAAAGGCGAGAAAATTGGAGGATTACTCCGCTATGGCATTCCAGAATTCAAAATGGAGAAAGCAATTCTAGATCGCCGTATAAACCAGATGCAGCGCGAAGGTACAAGATTTAGAGCAGGAGTTAATGTCGGAGTTGATATCAGCGCTGCAGAGCTTCGTGCTAAATATGACGCAATAGTTTTAGCTGTAGGTGCGACCCAATGGCGTGAACTCGATATCCCCGGAAGATCACTTAATGGGGTTTATCAAGCGATGGAATATCTGCCATGGGGAAACAAGCAAGCCCTCAATGAATTACCTTCTGAGCCACCGATTAATGCTAAGGGCAAGAATGTAATCATTTTGGGAGGCGGCGATACTGGCGCTGATTGTCTAGGCACTGCAATTCGTCAGGGAGCTGCAAGTGTTACTCAAATTGAGATTATGCCAAGGCCAAGTGATGAGCGCCCTGACTCACAGCCATGGCCAACTTACCCAATGACTTACCGAGTAAGTAGCGCCCACGAGGAATCAGGCGAGCGGCTTTATTCAATTTCTACTGAAGAATTTATTGGCAATAGCGCTGGGCAATTAACCGCATTGAAAATTATTGAGACGAAGTATGTTGATGGAAAGTTTGAAAAAGTTCCAGGAACTTCTAGGGATCTTCCAGCAGATATGGTCTTACTAGCCATGGGCTTTACTGGACCCGAGAAGAATGAATTAGTAAAGGCGCTCGAGTTAAAACTTGATCCTCGTGGAAACATTGCTCGTGATAATTCATATCGCACCAACGTTGATTCGGTATATATCTGCGGTGATGGAGGCCGTGGTCAATCACTAATTGTTTGGGCGATTGCAGAGGGGAGAAGCGCTGCTTCCGCAGTAGATGCAGATCTAATGGGACATACGCAGTTGCCATCGCCGATTGAGCCAACTGCTCGACCACTAACGGTTTAATTCCTTGCCAATTACTCTTATGCCAAATAAGGCAATAAAGTAAGCACATGCGCCGCGCCAAAATTGTCTGCACCATGGGCCCTGCAGTTGAGAGCGTTGAAAAAGTCTCTGAGCTAATTCGAGCTGGAATGAATGTGGCAAGGCTAAATCTCTCCCATGGTGGATATGAAGAACATCAAAACCGTCTAGATTTAGTAAGGGCTGAGGCTGCGCGAGTTAAGCAGCCTGTTGCAATCATGGTTGATCTTCAAGGGCCAAAGATTCGCCTAGGAAGATTTGAAAACGGTCCTCATGAGTTAGTTCGTGGAGATACTTTTACAATTACCACCGATGATATTGCTGGCGACAAGTCTCGTGTATCAACTACCTATAAAGGACTTCCCGGTGATTGCAAGGCTGGAGACCTTATCCTTATCGATGATGGCAAAGTAACAGTTCAGGTTATTGAGGTAAAAGGTAGCGATGTAATAACGAAAGTTATTGAGCCAGGATTTGTCTCCAATAACAAAGGAATTAATCTTCCAGGAGTTGCAGTATCTGTTCCTGCCATGAGTGAGAAAGATATTGAAGATCTGCGCTGGGGGCTTAAAGCAGGCGCTGACTTGATAGCCTTATCATTTGTAAGATCTGCAAAAGATATCGACGATGTCCACAAAATCATGGATGAGGTGGGCCATCGCATTCCAGTTATTGCCAAGATTGAAAAACCTCAAGCGGTCGATAATCTAGAGGAGATAGTTTTAACATTTGATGGAATCATGGTTGCTCGCGGCGATCTTGGCGTTGAAATGCCGATTGAAGATATTCCACTTGTGCAGAAACGATGCATCACCCTTGCTAGGGAGAATGCAAAGCCAGTAATTGTTGCAACTCAGATGCTTGATTCAATGATTAATAACTCTCGTCCAACAAGAGCTGAGGCTACAGATTGCGCTAATGCTGTTCTTGACGGCGCTGATGCCTTGATGCTTTCAGGTGAGACTAGCGTGGGAGCATTTGCCGTTGAGGCAGTATCAACTATGGCTCGAATCATTGAAAAGACTGAGAATGAAGCGCTTCATTTAATTCCAGCCTTGCAACACAACCCAAAAACTAAAGGTGGGGCGATAACAAAGGCTGCTACTGAGGTTGGCCTAACAATTGGGGCAAAAGTCTTATCGGCATTTACAAAGAGTGGGGATTCAGCGCGAAGAATGTCAAGACTTAGATCACCGATTCCAATTTTGGCACTCACCCCTGATACTGCTACTTATAACCAGATGGCACTTACTTGGGGGGTTGAACCCCTTCTAACCCCGTTAGTTACTACTACCGATGAGATGGTTAAGCAGGTAGATACCATTTTGATTGAAAGTAAGCGAGTAGCTGTTGGTGAGTTAATCATGATTGTTGCTGGTTCCCCTCCAGGAATTCCTGGCTCAACCAATGCGATGCGCGTTCATAAGGTGGGAGATGCTGTTAGTGGCGTTGCTCCTGCCTATCGCTAGAATAATCTTCAATTAAATCTAGCCTCGGTACTCCAACGGTAGAGAGGGCGGTCTCAAACACCGCATAGTGTCGGTTCAAATCCGACTCGAGGCACGTGAATATCAATATTAAATCTGGATCCCATCGCATCCTTATTGCTGAAGATGAAACTTTAATCCGTATGGATTTAGTTGAAATGCTAAGTGAGTCGGGATATGAAGTAGTTGGCCAGGCAAGCAATGGACAAGAAGCTATTGATCTTGCAAGAGAGTTAAAACCTGACTTAGCAATTCTAGATGTGAAAATGCCAATCCTTGATGGGATCTCTGCTGCTAGTCAGATAATCGAGATTTCTCCAGTTCTAATGCTGACTGCATTTAGCCAAAAAGATTTAATTGAACGGGCAAGTGAAGCTGGAGCTATGGCATATGTTGTTAAGCCATTTACAATAAATGATCTAATCCCAGCAATTGAGATCTCAATTAGTCGTCATAGACAGATGAAATCTCTAGCACTTGAGGTTAGCGACCTTCACGAAAGACTTGAGAGTAGAAAGTTAATTGACAGAGCTAAGGGAATTTTGATGAAAGCCCTGAACCTTTCAGAGCCTGAGGCATTCTCATGGATTCAGCGGGCTGCGATGGATCGGCGAATTTCAATGAAAGAGGTGGCCAAGGCCGTAATTGACCCCTCGGCCGCTCCTAATAAGTAGGTATGCACCGCTTTTCATCAAAAAGTAACAGTAATGTAATTCTCTAGGCGAGACACCCGGTTGCCCCACTGTTGAACCTAAGGCTAACCTTCACCCCTCCCTGTCCTAGGGGGCATGATCATGAATGAAAGGTACTAAATGAAAAAGCGTGGATTAATTTCGGTTGCTGCAGCGGCCGCACTAGCAGCTGCGTCACTGGTTGCAGTTGCACCAGCGTCAAATGCAGCAGCTAAGACAATCACCCTCGCGTTTCAGGGTCCTCTAACTGGTGAAGAAGCATCAGTTGGTCAGGATGAATTGGCTGGCATGCTTTATGCCATCAAACTCTTTAACGCAAAGAATAAAGGTAAGTATGTAGTTAAGGTTGTTCAGGCAGATGACCAGGGCGATCCAGCACAATCTGCAAAGGTTGCTCCAGGAATCGCATCAAACAAGAAGATCATTGGTCTTGTTGGCGCTGCTTACTCAGGTGCAACAATTGCCGCACTTCCTTACTACAAGCAACGTAACCTGCCAATGATTTCACCATCTGCAACTCGCGTGTCAATCACTGACCCAGCTGCAGGAAACATTGGATTCCCAGTGTTCCACCGCATCCCACCAACCGACAAGGTTCAGGGTCCAGCACTATTTAAACTAGCAACCAAGGGTGTCTCATCACCTAAGGTATTCGTAGTTGATGATCAATCAGCTTACGGCGTTGGTCTAGTTGATTACATGAAGCCTTCAATTCCTGCTGGTCAATCAGCTGGATTTGATAGCGTTTCTGACAAGACAACTGACTGGTCTGCAACGATCTCTAAGATCAAGACTGCAGCTGCAAACGTTGTTATTTACACCGGTTACTTCCCACAGGCTGCACCATTCTTTAAGCAGCTACGTGATAGCGGATACACCGGAATTCTTGCAGGCGGCGACGGCGTACTAAGCCCAACTTTCGTAACTCTTGCTCCAGCATCAGTTCTCGAGGGTGTTCGTCTAACTGCAGGAACAGTCCCACTTGCTGAAATCGATGCAAAGCTTGAAGCAGATTTCGTCAAGAAGATGGGTAAGGCCTCAGGCGTTTACGCTGCTGAGTCCATCGATGCTACAAACGTCTTCCTAGCCGGTATCGCGAAGGGTGTTTCCACTCGCGCTGCAATGCTTAAGTTCGTTAAGTCATACAGCGGCAAGTCACTAACCGGCACCACCATTAAGTTTGATGCTTATGGCGATGTCGCTGGTGGCGCGTTGAATGGCTTCGTAGTTAAGGGCGGCGTTATCAAGTTCGACGGTCCAGTAAAGTAAAAAAGTAGGAAAATAGTTTTCGGCAGGCTCTCCTAATAGAGGGCCTGCCGAAACTTTAATTCAAAGTTTTAGATAGGAATCAGGCGCCTTGATAGGAAACTTTCTAGATCAGTTCTGGTCGCTAACTTTTGGCGGCTTAAGCCTTGGCTTTATTTACATCCTCATAGCCTTGGGCTACACAATGGTTTACGGCGTCCTTCGCATGATCAATTTTGCAAATTCAGAGATATTTATGGTGGGCACATTTGCCACGATTATCATAATTAGAGATTTATTTAAGTTTACGCAAGTTTCAGAGTATGCAACTGGCTTTCGCTTATGGTTAATTCTTGGAACGGCGCTAATTTTTGCGATGTTAGTTTCAGGAATACTCTCCATGTTAGTTGAGATGGTGGCTTATCGCAGATTGCGAAGGATGAACTCTGGAGTTCTTGCTCCTTTGATTTCAGCAATCGGCGTTTCAATGGTGCTTTCAGAGTCTGTTCGAATCCTTACTGATTCCAGGCCAGTGGCAAGCCCTCGAGCCATGGAAAAGAAGTTTCTTGGTCAATTCTTTGATGCTGGTATTCGAATAGATAACACCATAATCGTAATCTCAGCTCTAGTTCTCTTTGCAATTCTCATAACTTTCGTCAATAAAACTCGAATGGGTAAAGCCATCCGCGCTGTATCAATGAATCCAAATGCAGCTCGCTTGATGGGCATAAATATCGATGGAGTTATCTCTGCAACATTTTTAGTTGGTGGCTTAATGACAGGAGCAGCAGGATTTTTCTATACCTTAAAGTATGAAAATACCTCGGCATTTATTGGATTTGAATTGGGAATTGCAGCATTTACTGCTGCTATTTTGGGCGGAATTGGAAATATTAAAGGCGCTTTCTATGGTGGCCTTGCGCTAGGTCTGCTTGAGACCTATGCCTCATTCTTCCTTGGAACGCAATGGAAGGCTGTAACAGTATTTATAGTTCTTGTTTTAGTTCTATATACCAAACCGAACGGGTTATTCGGTGAAGCGCTAACCCAGACGAGGGCATGATGTTTAATCTTCGCGATAAGGGAGCAGAGATCTGGGAGAACCAGGGACGCGTTGGTCGCATAGTTATAGCTGTAGGCGCCATTGCCATTGTTGCGGCATTGCCATTTATGGGCGGAACTTTTCTTAATACTCCCATAGCGGATTACGAATCAGTTCTGGTTTATCCAATTGCCATGTTTGTTCTAATGGCTATTGGCTTAAATATCGTTATCGGAAAAAGTGGTCTTTTAGATCTTGGTTATGTGGCATTTTTCGCAATTGGTGCCTACACAATGGGATTACTTGGAACTAAGACTGGTCTAAATACCTGGGAGATTCTGCCAATTGGAATTGCTATGGCTATGTTCTCTGGAATTATTCTCGGTGTCCCAGCTCTAAAGCTTCGTGGCGATTACCTAGCAATTATCACTTTGGGCTTTGGTGAAATTGTTAGAATTGTGGCGCTAAACCTTGGAGCATTAGGAAGATCAGAGGGAATCCTAGGAATTCCAACCCCACCTGGATTTTTTGGTATTGAATACGCCTTTGATAGTCACCGCATTTATTACTGGACTCTATTGATTCTTATTTTGCTTGCCATCTGGATGGTAAGACGACTATCTGCGCGCCGCGCTGGCCGTGCCTGGGAATCGATTCGTCAAGATGAGGATGCAGCAGAGTTACTTGGCGTTCCAACATTCAAATATAAAGTTTGGGCATTCGTCCTTGGCGCATCTGTTGGGGGAGCTGCTGGCGTTCTCTATGCCTCAAAGACTTTGTTTATTGCTCCAGATAACTTCACCCTTCAAATCTCGATATTAATCCTCGCCTGCGTAGTCTTTGGTGGCATGGGAAATATCTGGGGAGTCATTCTTGGCGCAGTTATTCTTGGTTATCTGCCTGACCGTATTCGTTTCTTATCAGAGGCACGCCTTCTTGTTTTTGGCTTAGTTTTGGTAATCATGATGAATCTACGCCCGGATGGAATTCTTCCTAGAAAGAAACGCGAAAAAGCAATTGTTAAAAAGGATGCCTCATGAGCAAATCCTTAATGGAGCTAAAGAATGTCACCATGAAATTTGGTGGCGTTACTGCCCTAAGTGATGTGACCTTTGATGTTAAAGAGAAAGAAATTTTGGGCCTGATTGGGCCAAATGGCGCGGGCAAGACAACGGTATTTAATGTAATCACCGGCGTATATCAAATAACATCAGGTGAGATTATTTTTGATGGACAATCTCTAGCTGGTGTTAAGCGCTATAAGATAACAAAGAGAGGAGTAGCTAGAACTTTCCAGAACATTCGACTCTGGGGAGATATGACTGCCCTTGAGAATGTTATGACAGCTGCTGATACTCATAAGAAATCTGGTTTAGTTTCAGGGTTATTCGGGTTTCCAATTTCACGTCGCGAAGAGAAGCGCGACAAGGCAAGAGCGCAGGAGCTATTAGATTTCATCGGCATTGGCGAATATTCAGATCGCCTGGCAAAGAATCTTCCCTATGGCGTGCAGAGAAGACTTGAGATTGCAAGAGCAATGGGAGCAGAGCCAAAGTTGCTTCTCCTTGATGAGCCAGCGGCTGGATTTAACCCTGCAGAGAAAGTTGAGTTGGCGGCAACAATTAGAAAGATTCGTGATGCTGGATACACAGTACTTCTCATTGAGCATGACATGTCTCTAGTTATGAAGGTTTCAGATCGAGTGGTAGTTCTAGATTTTGGACAGAAAATTGCTGATGATTCACCACGCAAGGTTCAAGATGATCCAAGAGTAATTGAGGCTTATTTAGGAGTACCTGAAGATGCGTCTTGAAATTAAAGATCTTCGTGTTGCCTATGGAAAAATCGAAGCAGTAAAAGGCATTTCACTTGTTGTAAACCAAGGTGAAATTGTCTCCCTCATTGGAGCCAACGGCGCTGGAAAAACTACACTCCTTAAGACCATTTCAGGGCTTCTAAATCCGACGTCAGGCACAATCACCTACGATGGTGAAGACATTTTGAAATATAAGGCCCACCAAAGAGTTTCACTTGGCATTTCTCAAGCTCCAGAGGGTCGTGGAATATTTCCTGGAATGACCGTTCTTGAAAATCTAGAGCTTGGTAAATACCACCTTAAGATGAAGAAGTCTGAGGTTGCAGAGGATCTTGCAACAGTTTATGAGTTATTTCCACGGTTAAAAGAGCGTGCCACTCAAGCAGGAGGAACTCTCTCAGGCGGCGAGCAACAGATGCTTGCGATTGGGCGAGCACTCATGGCCAACCCAAAAGTACTCCTTCTTGATGAGCCTTCAATGGGACTTGCCCCACAGATGATTGCCAATATTTTTCGAATCATTACCAAGATTAACAAAATTGGAGTGACAATTCTTCTGGTAGAGCAAAATGCTCAGCAAGCGCTACAGCGCTCAGACCGAGCGTATGTGTTAGAAGTTGGAAATATCACCAAGGAAGCCAAGGGCAAAGACTTGCTAAATGATCCGCATGTTAAGTCAGCTTATCTTGGAACAGGGGCGCACGAGCTAGATTAACTAGCGCTGAGCAAGAATTAAGCATGTAATTCTTGCAGTGCAGGTTTTCTCGCCTTTTTCGTTTGTAATCTCAACATTATAGGTGCAGAGAGTTTTTCCAAGGGTTACCGCTGTTGCAACTGCTGTTACATAACCCTCTGTTGCGCTCTTGTGGTGGCTTGCACTTATCTCAATTCCAACAATTCTTCGAGAGGGTCCTGCATGTAGATGGGTTCCAACCGAGCCTAAACTTTCAGCTAGAACAACATTTGCTCCGCCATGAAGAAGGCCAAAAGGTTGCGTATTTCCTTCAACCGGCATTCTGCCAACTAGGCGCTGCGGGCTAGCTTCAGTGATTTCAATTCCCATCTTCTTATCAAGGGTCCCGCGGCCACGATCATTTAATATCTCATTGAAGTCTGTCATGTGGGCAATTGTATGTGGCAATGCCTAAGATTAAGCGCGATGAAGAAGAAGTTGCTCATACTTGATGGCCATTCAATGGCCTTTAGAGCTTTCTATGCCCTGCCAGTTGAGAACTTTTCAACCTCGAGCGGTCAGCCCACAAATGCAATCTATGGTTTTGCCTCCATGCTGATTAACTTAATCAGAGATGAGAAACCAACTCATATTGCAACCGCCTTTGATGTATCTCGCAAGACCTTTAGATCAGAAAAGTTTCCGGAATATAAAGCAAATAGAGCCGCCACTCCTGAGGAGTTTCGCTCTCAGGTTTCCTACATCAATGAGCTCTTAGATGCCTTTGCCATTCCACACTTTGAACTTGAGGGCTTTGAAGCCGATGATGTAATCGCAACTTTTGTAAAGCACTTTAGCGATGAGGCAGAGATATATATCTGCTCTGGAGATCGTGATTCATTTCAATTAGTAAGTGATCAAGTAACTGTCCTCTATCCAAAGAAAGGCGTGACCGAACTTTCCAGAATGACGCCCAGTGCAGTTTTCGAAAGATATGGGCTAACGCCAAAGCAATATCCTGACTTTGCTGCCCTCCGCGGTGATCCAAGTGATAACTTGCCATCAATACCTGGAGTTGGAGAGAAGACAGCAACTAAATGGATTCACGAATTTGGCTCCCTTTCAGAGTTGATTGCCAAGGTAGATACCGTTCCAGGCAAAGCAGGGGAGGCGCTGCGGAGCGCTCTTCCTGCAGTAATAACCAATCGTGAATTGACTCAACTAAGAAGTGACTTACCGCTATCGCCCGACTTAACAGATCTTGCATGGAGCGGTGTTGAAATATCAAAAGTGAATCAATTATTTGAAAAACTTGAAATTAAAGCTCTCAAAGCAAGGGTTGCTCCCTTTGCTAAAGGAGGGCAGGTAAATCAAGTTGTTGCAAAAAAAACGAGCGTTCGCGATGTAAAGAAAAATGAATTTGAAAAAGCACTTAGCTCTAGCACGGGCCTTGTCGGCCTACTACTTTCAGAGAACCAAGCAGCAATTTCGATTGAGCCACAGGTCGTATTGGTTGCACCGCTTAGTGAGGTATCAGATTCGATAGCTAGCTTTAAAGGATTTATCTTTCATGGCGCAAAGAAAGCTATCTCCTCTAAGCTTTTGAGATCGGCAGCTGTTGATACTGAAGTTGCTGCCTATTTACTCAATGCTGGTTCGAGAGATATTGCACTAGCTGACCTTCTGCAGAAGTACCTCGGTGTTGAAAGCGAAAACACACCTACAGACCTCTTCTCCACAGATTGGAATCCAAGTATCACTTCCCACCTAGGTGAACTCTGGGCAACGCTTTCAAAAGAACTAGAAGCAATGAGTTGCCTTGATTTATATAACCAGATAGAGATGCCCACGATGCATGTGTTGGCCGAAATGGAGGCAACTGGCATCGCAATTGATAAAGCAGAGATGAAGTCTTTATTGAGCTTCTTTGAGAAAGAAGAGGCAAAGGCGACATCCCTTGCATACAAGTCGGTTGGACACGAATTTAACGCTGCCTCCCCGAAGCAATTGCAGGTGGTTTTATTTGAAGAGTTAAAGCTTCCGAAAACAAAGCGGATCAAAACTGGCTTTAGTACCGATGCTGAATCTTTAGAGTGGCTTTATTCAACAACTAAGCATCCAGTTTTGGCTTCGCTTCTGCGAATTCGCGAAGTTGGAAAGCTGAGAACAACTGTTGATGGACTACTTAATTCAACTAAAGCTGATAGCAGAATTCACACCACGTTTCAGCAGACGACAACTGCAACAGGGCGACTTTCATCAACAGAGCCGAACCTGCAAAATATTCCGATTAGAAGTGATGAGGGGAGAAGAATTAGAAACTGCTTTATCGCCCAAGATCCATTTGTTGAACTATTAACTGCTGATTACAGCCAGATTGAGATGCGCATTATGGCCCACTTATCTGATGACAAGGGACTACTTGAAGCATTTAGAACCGGGGAGGACTTGCATTCAACAGTTGGCGCACAAGTATTTGATGTTCCAGTATCAAAAGTTGATGCAGATATGAGAAGGCAGATTAAGGCCATGTCCTATGGACTTGCCTACGGTCTTTCCTCCTATGGACTTGCCCAGCAATTAGATATTTCGCCAACTGATGCAAGTATTTTGATGAGCAAGTATTTTGAACGATTTGGAGGCATTCAAGATTATTTGAAAGAAGTTGTAAAAGTGGCTAGAGAAAAAGGCTATACCGAAACGATTCTGGGCAGAAGGCGCTATCTACCTGATCTAAACCATGAAAATCGTGGCAGACGTGAAATGGCAGAGCGGATGGCTCTTAATGCTCCAATTCAAGGATCTGCTGCAGACATAATTAAAGTTGCCATGCTAAATGTTGAAAAAGCTATAAAGAGTAAGAATTTATCATCAAGACTATTACTTCAGGTCCATGATGAATTGATCTTTGAAATCGCCAAGGGTGAGCATGAGGTCATGGAAGAATTAGTAAGAAAGCAGATGGGAAGTGCTTTTGAGCTAAAGGCTCCGCTTGATGTCAATATCGGCTTTGGAAAGAGTTGGGATTTAGCAGCCCATTAGCCTCAAATTGACCGATAAGCGCATTAGAAAGTAGATTTACGCCCCTCGCTTAAGGTTCCTGTGCATCCTCGGACGTAGTAGGAAGCGCCCCTTTGCTAGTAGAAAATCTACAAGTAGATGGAGTCGGACTTTGTGCGTGCCCTACTAGAAAAATTCCCCACGGAGTACCTTGTCAACTCAAATAACAGTAAACGATGTTGGAAATGCAGAAGATTTTCTCGCCGCAATCGAAGGCACGATAAAGAATTTTAATGATGGAGATCTAGTTTCTGGCGTAATAGTCCAGGTAGATCGCGACGAAGTCCTACTTGATATTGGCTACAAAACTGAAGGAGTAATTCCAGCTAGAGAGCTCTCGATCCGCCATGACCTTGATCCAAGTGAATTGGTAAAAGTTGGAGATCGCGTTGAAGCCCTAGTTCTGCAGAAGGAAGATAAAGAAGGTCGCTTAATACTTTCTAAGAAGCGCGCACAGTATGAAAAAGCCTGGAGCGATATTGAAGGCAAGAAAGAGCGCGACGAAGTTGTCACAGGTACAGTAATTGAAGTTGTTAAGGGTGGCTTAATTGTTGATATTGGCCTAAGAGGCTTTCTTCCAGCATCGCTTGTTGAAATGCGCCGAGTTAGAGATCTCTCACCATATATTGGAAAAGAAATTGAGGCCCGCATTATTGAACTTGATAAGAACCGTAACAACGTAGTGCTATCCCGTAGAGCATTTTTAGAGCAGAGCCAATCGGAATCTCGCACAACTTTCCTTAATCAGTTGATCAAGGGTCAAGTGCGCGAAGGTGTAGTTTCATCAATCGTTAACTTTGGTGCATTCGTGGACCTTGGCGGCGTTGATGGTCTTGTCCACGTCTCTGAGCTCTCTTGGAAACATATCGATCATCCAGGTGAAGTTGTTGCTGTTGGCGATGAGGTTACTGTTGAAGTTCTGGAAGTTGATTTTGAGCGTGAGAGAGTTTCACTTTCCCTCAAAGCAACACAAGAAGATCCATGGCAGGCATTTGCTCGCACTCACACTATCAATCAGGTAGTGCCAGGTGAGGTTACTAAATTAGTTCCATTCGGCGCCTTTATAAAGGTATTTGATGGAATCGAAGGTTTAGTTCACATCTCAGAGCTAGCAGAACGCCATGTTGAAATTCCAGAGCAGGTAGTTCAAGTTGGAGACTCTTTGTTTGTAAAGATCATCGATATTGATTTAGAGCGCCGCCGCATCTCACTTTCTCTTAAGCAAGCAAATGAGGGACAAGATGTTGCAGTTGAAGCTTTTGATCCAACTCAATATGGAATGCCAGCTCGCTATGATGAAAATGGAAACTTTATTTATCCTGAAGGCTTTGATGCTTCAACCCAGGAGTGGCAGCCAGGATATGAAACACAGCGCCAGGAGTGGGAGAGGCAATACGCTGAAGCTCAAACTAGATTCTTGGCTCATAAGAAGCAGAAGTCAGAGGCTCAAGCAGCCGATGCTGCAGCTGCCTCAGTTGCTACCCCAGAAGCTGAGTAACTCTGCCCTGTTTTAAATCACTGGGTCCTTCTTTGAAGGGCCCAGTTTTATTTTTCTAGGTAGGCTGAAGCAGTGTTAAGAGTTGCTTTAACTGGCGGTATCGGATCAGGTAAGAGCCTGGTTGGTGAGATTCTGGAAGAACTTGGCGCATTAGTTATCGATTCTGATCAATTAGCCCGTGAAGTCATTGAACGAGGAAGCCCGGGATATGAGGAAGTTATTACCGTCTTTGGCGACTCAATTTTAAGTGAAGGACAGATTGATCGTTCAAAATTGGCAGCAGTTGTCTTTAAAGAGGGCGATTTACGAAAGAAATTAGAATCAATAATTCATCCGCTAGTTCGAGAAGCTGCTGAGAAGCTAGCCAGAAAGCTGCCGAGCGGAGCCATTTTAATTAATCAGATTCCCTTACTTGTTGAAAGTGATGGCGCCAAGAGATTTGACTATGTTGTAACAGTCTCAGCAGATGAGGAAATAAGACGTGAGCGTTTACGTTTGCGGGGCCTAAAGGATTACGAGATTACCCAGCGCATGGCAGCTCAAGTCAGTGATTCGGAGCGGGAGAAGATAGCTAATTACATCATTAGAAATGATGGCAGCATCGATGAGTTAACTCGGGCGGTGGAGGAGTTAATGGCCAATGAGCTCCTGCCAAGAGCTCAGAAGCAAGGTTTGTAATATGGCGCGGGCAGTTACATCAACGCCAAGAGCTAATCGGGCCTTTGAAGTCATCAGCGGTTTTAAGCCAGCTGGAGATCAACCAGATGCGATTGCAGAGCTGACTCGCAGAATTAATAGCGGTGAGAGCGATGTGGTCTTACTCGGAGCTACTGGAACTGGAAAGTCTGCAACCACTGCCTGGCTAATTGAGGCAGTTCAGCGTCCAACCTTAGTTCTTGCGCCAAATAAAACTCTTGCCGCACAACTTGCAAATGAGTTTAAAGAGCTGATGCCAAATAATGCCATTGAATACTTTGTCTCTTATTATGACTATTACCAACCTGAGGCCTATGTCCCTCAGACTGATACCTTCATAGAAAAAGACTCCTCAGTTAATTCTGAAGTTGAGCGTCTTCGATACTCGGCCACATACTCACTTTTAACACGGCGCGATGTAATAGTTGTTGCTTCGGTCTCATGCATATACGGCCTTGGCACTCCGCAGGAATATATCGATCGAATGATTACTTTAGCTGTGGGAGATAAAATCGATAGAAACGTTTTGTTAAGACGTTTTGTTGATATCCAATATAAACGAAACGATATGGCCTTTGAAAGGGGAACCTTCAGAGTTCGTGGTGATACCGTTGAAATCATTCCAGTCTATGAAGAGCTCGCTACCAGAATTGAATTCTTTGGTGATGAAATTGAGCGCTTAACTACTTTGCATCCACTAACTGGTGAGATTGTTAGTGATGTTAAAGAAGTATTCATATTTCCAGCTACTCATTACTCAGCAGGACCTGAGACGATGAAACGCGCTATTGCAAATATTGAAGCAGAGCTAGATCTTCGCCTTAAAGAGTTAGAGAAGGCTAACAAGCTACTTGAGGCCCAGCGCCTTAGAATGCGAACCACATTTGATATTGAAATGATGCTGCAGCTTGGCTTCTGCTCAGGGATTGAGAATTACTCAAGGCATATAGATTTTCGAGAGCCAGGCTCTGCCCCTAACTGTCTACTTGATTACTTTCCAGAGGACTTCCTTTGCGTCATTGATGAATCTCATATCACTGTTCCACAAATTGGAGCGATGTATGAAGGAGATGCATCAAGGAAGAGAACGCTTGTGGAGCATGGTTTTCGCTTACCAAGCGCTCTTGATAACCGCCCCTTAAAGTTTGATGAATTTTTGGAACGAACTCCACAGAAGGTTTATCTCTCAGCAACCCCTGGCCCCTATGAGATGGAGAAAACTGGGGGAGTATTTGTTGAGCAGGTTATAAGACCAACTGGACTAGTTGATCCCAAGATTGTTCTAAAGCCAATAAAGAATCAAATCGATGACCTAATGTCAGAAATTAAGATAAGAGCTGAGAAGAATGAGCGAGTATTAGTTACAACGCTGACTAAGAAGATGGCAGAGGATTTAACAGATTTCTTTACAGATGCTGGAATCAGAGTTCGATATTTGCACTCAGAGGTTGATACTTTAAGAAGAGTGGAACTGCTTAGAGAATTAAGGCTTGGTGAATACGATGTTCTAATCGGAATCAACTTGCTACGCGAAGGTCTAGATCTTCCTGAAGTATCACTTGTTGCAATTCTCGATGCCGATAAAGAGGGATTCCTGCGCTCAACTCGCTCGCTAATTCAAACTATTGGACGCGCTGCCCGAAATGTTTCAGGCGAAGTTCATATGTATGCCGACAAGATCACTGATTCCATGACTAGAGCAATTGATGAAACCAATCGAAGAAGAGCTAAGCAGGTGGCCTATAACCTTGCAGCAGGGCTTGATCCTCAGCCGCTTCGTAAGAAGATTGCAGATATCACAGATTTAATCGCTGAGGAGAGCGATGACACCAACGCTTTGCTGGCTGGAAATAAGAAGCGCACCATAAGTCAAACTCCAGTTGGCGTGCATGCCAAATCACTCGTAGCCTTACCGCTTGCCGAGTTACTGGGCCTTATAGATTCTCTAACCGAGCAGATGAGAAATGCTGCATCTGAACTGCAATTTGAACTTGCAGCTCGTCTGCGAGACGAGATAAAAGAGTTAAAGAGAGAGCTTCGAGGGATGCAGGAAGGAGGCATGCGATGAGTGCAGATCGTCTAATCGTTCGAGGGGCAAGAGAACACAATCTAAAGAATGTCTCCCTTGATCTTCCAAGAAATGCCATGATTGTTTTTACTGGGCTCTCTGGCTCTGGCAAATCATCACTTGCCTTTGACACAATATTTGCTGAAGGTCAGAGGCGCTACGTTGAGTCCCTTTCTGCCTATGCGCGCCAATTCCTAGGACAGATGGATAAGCCCGATGTTGACTTTATCGAGGGGCTCTCTCCAGCTGTATCGATTGATCAAAAATCAACAAATCGAAATCCCAGATCAACAGTTGGAACCATTACCGAGGTCTATGACTATCTTCGCCTTCTCTTTGCCAGAGCAGGAAAGCCACATTGCCCAAAATGCGGAAAAGAGATTGCAAAGCAGACCCCACAAAATATTGTCGATCAAATCCTCGAGCTTCCGGCAGAGACTAAGTTTCAAGTGTTAGCACCAGTTATAAGGGCGCGAAAGGGAGAGTTTGTTGATCTTTTCAAAGATTTCATTGCTCAGGGATATTCAAGGGTCAGAGTTGATGGAACTACAGTTGCCCTAACTGAGGCTCCAAAACTAAAGAAACAAGAGAAACATACGATTGAAGTAGTAATTGATCGTTTGACTGCTAAGCCAGAAGGAAGGCAGCGTCTAACTGATTCAATTGAAACAGCTTTAAAGCTAGCCAATGGCCTTGTGACTCTAGATTTTGTTGATGCAAAAGGCGCAGATAAAGAGCGAACTTATAGTGAGCTCTTAGCTTGCCATGATTGTGGCCTTTCCTTCCAGGAGATGGAGCCAAGATCGTTTTCCTTTAATTCACCATTTGGGGCCTGCGCTGAGTGCACCGGCATTGGTTCAAAACTCGAAGTTGATGAAGAGCTAGTAATTCCAGATGACTCAATTTCAATAAATGATGGCGCAATTGCTCCCTGGTCAGGGGGGCAATCTTCCGACTACTTTATAAATCTTTTAGAGGCTCTAGCTGCTGATGTTAAATTCTCTCTAAATACCCCGTGGAGCAAACTCTCTGTTAAAGCTAAAGATGCAATTTTAAATGGCTATGAATATGAAGTTCATGTTAAGTACAAGAATCGCTATGGCCGAGTAAGAAATTACTCCACCGGATTTGAAGGAGTCATTCCTTTTGTTCATCGCAGGCACTCAGAGACTGATAGCGATTACAGCAGAGAGAGATTTGAAGCCTATATGCGCCAAGTCCCATGTCCTGCCTGTAAGGGTTCTCGTCTAAAACCAGAGGTGTTGGCTGTTACTTTAGGTGGCAAAAACATCGCAGAGATATGCGAGCTTTCAATCGAGGATTGTGCGAAGTTTTTAAAGGGCTTAAAACTTGCATCACGTGAGGCGAAAATCGCAGAGCGCGTAATGAAGGAAGTACATGCTCGACTTGGGTTTTTACTTGATGTTGGACTCGAATACTTGACTCTTGCAAGACCTGCAGCGACGCTCTCGGGAGGTGAGGCGCAGAGAATTCGCCTTGCAACTCAGATTGGCTCAGGCCTAGTTGGCGTTCTCTATGTTCTAGATGAACCAAGCATCGGTCTTCACCAAAGAGATAATAAGCGCCTGATAGAGACTCTGACGCATCTTAGAGACCTAGGAAATACCTTAATAGTTGTCGAACATGATGAAGAGACGATTAGAACTGCAGACTGGATCGTTGATATAGGCCCAGGAGCGGGAGAGCATGGCGGAGAGATTGTCGTATCAGGGGATTATCAAGCTCTGATTGATTCAAAGAAGTCAATTACAGGTGCCTATATAGCAGGTCGATCAAAAATAGCTATCCCTAAGAAGCGACGAGCGATTAACGCTAAGCGAGTTTTGACGATCAAGGAAGCGAAAGAGAATAATTTAAGAAATGTTGATGTAACTATCCCGCTAGGAGTTTTCGTTGCCGTTACGGGAGTCAGCGGCTCTGGAAAATCTACTTTAGTAAACGACATTCTCTATTCTGTGCTTGCAAATAAGCTAAACGGAGCTCGAATAGTTCCTGGTCGCCATAGAAGCATTACCGGTATTGATCAAATAGATAAAGTCGTTCACGTGGATCAATCACCAATTGGTAGAACTCCGCGCTCAAACCCTGCTACCTACACTGGAGTCTTTGACAAGATTCGTGCGCTATTTTCTGAGACAAGTGAAGCAAAAGTGCGCGGCTATCAACAGGGGCGCTTCTCATTTAATGTTAAAGGTGGAAGATGTGAGAATTGCTCTGGTGATGGAACTATCACAATCGAGATGAACTTTTTGCCTGATGTTTATGTGCCTTGCGAAGTCTGCCATGGGGCAAGATATAACAGAGAGACTTTAGAGGTTCATTACAAGGGTAAGACGATTGCTGAAGTTCTTGATATGCCAATTGAGAAGGCTCAAGATTTCTTTGGATCAATTCCTGCCATTCATCGCTATCTAAAGACGCTCTGTGATGTGGGCCTTGGCTATGTTCGACTTGGTCAATCCGCACCAACTCTTTCGGGAGGAGAGGCGCAGAGAGTAAAGCTTTCAACAGAGCTACAACGCCGATCAACGGGGCGAACAATATATGTCCTTGATGAGCCCACTACTGGACTTCACTTTGAAGATGTAAGGAAACTTCTTGGCGTGCTTCAAAGATTAGTTGATACTGGAAATACTGTTGTCGTTATTGAACACAATATGGATGTTATTAAGTGCGCAGATTGGATTATTGATCTAGGACCGGAGGGCGGATCTGGGGGAGGAAGCATCGTTGCTGAAGGAGTTCCAGAGGCAATTGCAAAGGTTTCTGCCAGCTATACCGGAAAGTTCCTCCGCGAAACACTAAAGAAGTAGCTATGACAGATCCTGCTTCATACCGCCCAGAAAGTGTTCCCGATGAACCTGGGGTCTATCGCTTCTTTAATGAAAAAGATGAAGTTATCTATGTAGGAAAGGCGAGATCGCTAAAGAATCGGATTAACTCCTACTTTCAAAGAAATGTTGGCGAGAAAACGTATCGAATGATTCATTCCGCCAATAGAGTTGATTGGACGTTAGTAAGAAGCGAGGTTGAGGCGCTTCAGTTGGAATTTACCTGGATTAAAGAGGAGAACCCTGCATTTAATGTGCAATTTAAAGATGATAAGAGCTATCCATATCTAGCGCTTACAATGGATGAGAAATATCCACGTCTACTCATAACCAGGAGAGCAAAACAGAAAGGTGTCACCTACTTTGGCCCCTTCACCCATGCCTGGGCGCTTCGCTCAACATTTGATGTTCTCCTAAAGCTCTTTCCAGTTAGATCATGTTCAAATAGCAACTTTGAAAGAGCTCAGCGAGCTAAGCGTCCCTGCCTACTAGGGGATATCGGAAAATGCGCCGCTCCATGTGTAGATCGAATTACCGAAAGCGATCACCGAATACTTGCACAGCGCCTAGGTGACTTCATCTCTGATGGTTCAGCAGATATTACTCAAACTCTGCGCGATCAGATGGCTGAGGCTGCAAGAGTAGAGGAGTTTGAAAGAGCCGGAAAATTGCGAGATCAACTAGAGGCGCTAGAGCGGGCAAGTGAGTCAACAGATAGCGCTCTATCCGACTCCATCTTCGCTGACTTCATTGCAATTCATCAAGATATTACCCACGCTGCAATCTCGATATTTAGAGTGAGAGCCGGACGCGTCATAAGCTCGCGTTCTTGGATGATTGATTTAGCAAACCTGCCGGAGGATTCCTCGCTACTTGAGGCTTGTATTAATCGGGTTTATCAGGATTTTGAAATTGGCAAGGAAATATTAGTTAATCAGGAGCTTGATGGAGGCGCTCTTGCAGATTATCTCTCAGAGAGAGCTGGATATAAAGTAACTATTAAGAAGCCAGAGCGTGGTGAGAAGAGTGAGATCTTGGATATGGTTAAGCGAAATGCCAACCAAGCTCTAATTCAGTTTTTAAGTAAGCGAGCAAATGATGCTGGAGTAAGCGGGCGAGCGCTGGAAGATTTAGCTAGTGCACTTAATTTGGAAGAGCTGCCATTAAGAATTGAATGTTTTGACATTTCAAATATCCAAGGAACCTCGGTTGTTGCATCAATGGTTGTATTCGAAGATGGACAGGCCAAGAAGAGCGAATACCGTCGCTTTGGAATCGATGATAAAGAGAAGTTTGATGATACAAGGGCGATGCATCATGTTATTACTAGACGATTTAAGAGATACCTAGCAGAGAAAGATTTAGATCTATCAGAAATAGAGTTAAGTGGAGGGCCGCGGCCTAAGTTTGCCTATCCGCCCCAGCTAGTAATTGTTGATGGCGGTAAGGGACAGGTTAACGCTGCTGCCAGAGCCTTTGCTGAACTTGGAATTACAGATATAGCTTTGGTAGGACTTGCTAAAAGACTTGAAGAGATTTGGTTTGCTGATCAGAGCTATCCAGTAATTCTTGATCGACATGGCGAGGCTCTTTATTTGGTGCAGAGGATTCGCGATGAGGCCCATAGATTTGCAGTGACTTTTCATCGCTCAAAGCGCTCTAAATTAATGCTGGAATCACTTCTTGATGAAATCGATAATCTGGGAGAGGTTAGACGGGCAGTTTTATTGGAGCACTTTGGATCTATTGCAGCTCTGAGTAAAGCAAGCCTTGAGGAGATAGCAGCTCTTCCAGGAATTGGACCCAAGAGCGCTGAAAGCATTCTCGCTGGCCTTGCTAATTCAGCTTCTGGCTACTTCGTTGATACCTCAACAGGTGAAATAATTGAGCGTTCTTGACACATCTAGGATGATGTAGACATGGGACGCGAGATAGTAGTTATAACCGGAATGAGCGGGGCAGGTCGCTCAACGGTGGCTCATGCTATGGAAGATCATGGCTGGTATGTAATAGATAACTTGCCCCCTTCTTTGCTAATTCCACTCTTTGATTTGACTCAGAGCAGCGATGATTCAATTGCAGTAGTAATTGATGTGCGGGGAAGACAATTCTTTGATGATTTGAATAAAACCCTAGCTGAGTTGGCAGAGCGGGGAATATCTCGAAAAATTATCTTTGTTGACGCCTCAGATGATGTTTTAGTTCGAAGGTTTGAATCATCTAGACGTCCCCACCCGCTTCAGGGAAGTGACCGAATCCTCGATGGTATTGAAAAGGAGCGAGAGCGACTAAGGGAACTTCGCTCTGGGGCCGATCTTGTTGTGGATTCATCGCAATTAAATGTTCATCAATTAGAGAAAAAAATTGCCGAGCTTTTCTCGGTAGATTCTTCAGCCTCGCTAAAAGTTAATGTTCTTTCCTTTGGATATAAGTTCGGTCTTCCCGTTGATGCAGATTTAGTTATGGATTGTCGCTTTATTCCAAACCCACATTGGGATCCTGAACTTAGGGCGATGAATGGCCTTGATAAGCAAGTTAGTGAGGCAGTCCTTAGCGCTGAGAGCGTTAGTGAATTTTTAGAGCGATACTTAGCTCTCTTTAATAGCTTAGGGCAGGGATATTTGAGAGAGGGAAAGAAATATATAACTCTTGCAATTGGTTGCACTGGCGGAAAACATAGAAGTGTTGCTGTTGCTGAAGAGCTTGCAAGAAGAATTAATGGCAGCGCAATTGATGGAGAACATAGCGTTTCGGCTCACGCGATTCATAGAGATTTAGGTAGGGAGCGTTGAATAACCCCAAGGTTGTTGCACTTGGCGGTGGACATGGCCTTGCTGCCACCTTATCTGCTTTAAGAAAAATCACTAATGAGTTAACCGCAATTGTTACTGTTGCCGATAATGGTGGATCAAGTGGGAGATTAAGAAAAGAATTTAATTCACTTCCGCCAGGAGATTTAAGAATGGCACTTGCTGCGCTCTGCGCAGATGATGAATGGGGCAGAAGCTGGGCAGAGATAATGCAATATCGTTTCACCTCAAAAGGTGAGTTAGATGGCCATGCACTTGGCAATTTACTATTAACCGCGCTCTGGGATAGCGAAAGTGATCCGGTAAAAGGGTTAGATAAAGTTGGTGCGCTATTAAAAGTCGTAGGGCGAGTACTGCCAATGGCTCTAGAACCTCTTGATATTGAAGGAACTTTTAAAACTTGGCAAGGCACTCATTTAATTAGAGGGCAACAAGAGGTAGCGCTAGGAAGAGGAATCCTCGAAGACTTAAGGCTAATACCGGATAATCCGACGCCAACTTCTCAAGGAGTTGATGCAATTGCGAAAGCGAACTTTATTACTTTAGGTCCAGGCTCTTGGTTTTCAAGTGTTCTGCCACATCTTCTCGTTACCAAACAACGTCAGGTGCTTGAGAGTTCAAGGGCTAAGAAAGTTATAATTCTTAATCTTGATGCCTCACCAAGCGCCAGTGGGGATGAATTGGCTGGTAGTTCTCCAGCAGATCATTTGAGAATCTTGCGCAGATTTGCCCCAGATCTAAACTGTGATGTTGCTCTACTAGATAGCTCAATCGCCGCTCGTTCTGAGCTATTAATAGAGCTAGAGGGCCTTGTTGAGGCGATGGGTGGAAGGGTATTTGTTGCAGATCTTGCATCTCACCCAGGAAGTAATCACCACGATACTGAAAAATTATTTTTGACTTTGAGCCACATTTTTCAAGCCGAGATGCTTAGATAACCCACATGGCAATGACTGCAGCGGTTAAGGATGAGTTAAGCCGCCTCACGATTTCAAAGCCTTGCTGTCGAAAGGCGGAAGTTTCTGCGATATTGCGCTTTGCTGGAGGGCTTCATATCTCAGCTGGAAAAATCATGGTTGAGATTGAACTTGATACCGCTCAAGCTGCCAGAAGAATAAGAAAAGATATTGCTGATATCTATGGCCATGACTCCGATCTAGCAGTAATTAGCGCTGGCGGTTTAAGAAAAGGTAGTCGTTATTTAGTTCGAGTGATTAGAGAGGGCGATAATCTAGCAAGGCAGACTGGGCTTGTTGATTCCCATGGACGTCCAGTAAGAGGATTGCCACCACAAGTTGTCTCTGCAGGAATTTGTTGTGCCGAAGCTGCATGGCGGGGCGCATTTCTTGCACATGGTTCGTTAACTGAACCTGGAAGATCATCAGCTCTTGAAATTACCTGCCCAGGACCAGAAGCTGCGCTTGCTCTTGTTGGCGCTGCTCGCAGATTAACAATTGCTGCAAAGGCTCGTGAGGTTCGAGGAGTTGATCGAGTAGTAATTAGAGATGGCGATGCCATTGGGGTTTTATTAACTCGTCTTGGAGCCCATGAAAGTGTTATGGCTTGGGAAGAGCGAAGGATGAGAAGAGAAGTCAGAGCAACCGCTAATCGCCTGGCAAACTTTGATGATGCCAACTTAAGGCGCTCGGCAAGAGCGGCCGTTGCTGCATCTGCGCGAGTTGCAAGAGCGATGGAGATTTTAGGAGAAGATATTCCAGGCCATCTTCGTGAAGCAGGACAGCTGCGAATTACTCATGGGCAGGCAAGCCTTGAAGAGTTGGGTTCGCTATCAACGCCGCCGATGACTAAGGATGCAATTGCGGGACGAATTAGGCGCCTATTGGCAATGGCCGATAAACGCGCGAGCGATCTAGGAATTCCAGATACCGAGGCCGGGCTCTCACCAGAGCTACTCAATTAATCTTTGAGCCCAATTTATCAAGGCAAGCGTTCACCAAATATTCACTGATAGGATTTACCCAAGTCCACAAAGTCGTGGCAAGCCTGGTCAAAAATTAAAACAGCGGCACATGAGTCGCCCATCCGATGGAGCGTGGTTATCTTGGTAAAAGTTGGAATCAACGGTTTTGGTCGTATTGGACGTAACTTCTTTCGAGCAGCGCTTACATCAAAGGCTGATATTGAAATCGTTGCCGTAAATGACTTAACCGACATTGCCACCCTTGCTCATCTACTCAAATATGACTCAATTCTTGGTCGACTTGGCCAAGAGGTTTCTTATAACGAAAATTCAATAACCGTTGGAAATAAGAGCTTTAAAGTATTTGCAGAGCGTGACCCAGCAGCACTTGCCTGGGGATCAGTTGGGGCAGATATCGTTGTGGAATCAACTGGGCACTTTACAAAAGCTGCAGATGCAAAGAAGCACCTGGTTGGGGGAGCAAAGAAGGTAGTTATCTCAGCTCCAGCAAGTGATGAAGATGTCACTCTAGTTCTTGGAGTTAATGATTCTGCCTATGATCCAGCAAAGCATCAGATCATCTCTAACGCCTCCTGCACCACCAACTGCCTTGCTCCAATGGCTAAAGTGCTGCACGATAACTTTGGAATTATTCGAGGCTTTATGACCACAGTGCATGCTTATACCAACGATCAGGTAATCCTAGATTTTCCTCACAAAGATCTACGCCGGGCAAGAGCTGCGGCAACAAATATCATTCCAACGTCAACTGGAGCAGCAAAGGCAATCGGTCTAGTGCTTCCAGAGTTGAAGGGCAAGCTTGATGGCTACGCTCTACGTGTACCAGTGCCAACAGGATCAATTACCGATCTAACAGTCGAGCTATCTCGCGAGGTAAGCGCTGCTGAAATTAATGAGGCAATGAAGAAAGCGGCAGCGGGTCCTCTTAAGGGAATTCTTTATTACACCGAAGATCCAATCGTCTCTAGCGATATTGTCACCGATTCTAACTCCTGCATCTTTGATGCTGGGATTACTAAGGCAATTGGCAATCAAGCAAAGGTTGCCGGTTGGTATGACAACGAGTGGGGCTATTCAAATCGCCTAGTTGATTTAATGAGCTTTATTGGGAAGAGCCTTTGATTCAAGGTTTATCCTCTTTAAATCCAGCAGGGAAAAGAGTTCTACTTCGCTGTGATCTAAATGTTCCTCTCAAAGATAACGGTGATGGAACTAGAGTTATTACCGATGGTGGTCGTATCCGTGCATCTCTCCCGACAATTCAGGAACTACTCTCACTAGGTGCGTCGGTTGTCATCATTGCTCACCTCGGAAGACCAAAAGGTGAAGTTAAAAGTGAGTTATCGCTAGAACCAGTTGCTAAACGCTTAGCAGAACTACTTGGAAGGCAGGTCGCATTTTCAAGTCAGATAGTAGGGCCAGAGGCTTTCGAAAAGGCTGCTGCCTTAAAGAGTGGAGAAATTCTGCTATTAGAAAATATTCGCTTTAACGCCTCTGAAACTAGTAAAGATGAGAAAGAGCGTTTAGCTTTAGCAAAAGAATTAGCAAAGTTGGGCGATCTCTATGTGGGAGATGGCTTTGGCGCTGTACATAGAAAACATGCATCAGTATTTGAATTAGCCCAATTACTTCCGCACGCTGCTGGAAAATTAATCGCAGCAGAGGTCGTTGTTCTTGAGAAACTAACTCAATCTCCAGAGCGTCCCTACGGAGTAGTTCTTGGCGGAGCTAAGGTCTCAGATAAAATCGGAGTAATTTCAAACCTACTTGATAAAGTAAATATTCTTGCAATTGGCGGGGGAATGCTCTTTACCTTTCTTGCAGCGCAAGGAAAAGAAATTGGAAAGTCATTATTTGAAGCGGAATCTGTTGACTTGGTTAAGCAATTACTAGAACGAGCAGAAAAATTGGGAGTAAGAGTTTTACTACCAAGTGATATCTGGGTAGCTCCAGCCTTTGCTAACGAATCCCCAAGTTTAGTTAGTGCAGATCAGATCCCAAGTAATCATATGGGACTCGATATTGGCCCAGATAGCGCGCATGTATTTGCATCTGCAATTAAAGAGTGCGCCACAGTATTTTGGAATGGGCCCATGGGAGTTTTCGAATTTCCTAATTTTGCCTCAGGGACCAGAATTGTTGCTCAAGCTTTAAGTGAAGTCTCAGGGCTTTCAGTAGTTGGTGGCGGAGATTCAGCAGCTGCGGTGCGAGCTCTTGGCTTTAGTGATAGCGATTTTGGTTACATTTCAACAGGCGGGGGAGCATCACTTGAGTACTTGGAAGGAAGAGAGCTTCCAGGACTAATAGCCTTAAGATAAGCAAGTAGCCAACTAAGGAGCAGAAATGAGCACACGTAAACCGCTGATTGCTGGCAATTGGAAGATGAACCTAAATCATCTTGAAGCAATTGCTGTAACTCAGAAGTTGGCCTACTCACTAGAGGATCGTGACTTTGATGCAGTTGAAGTAGCAGTACTGCCGCCATTTACAGATTTAAGATCAGTTCAAACTTTAGTTGATGGAGATCGTCTCAAATTATCTTACGGAGCTCAAGATATCTCACCAGAAAAGTCTGGCGCATTCACTGGGGACATCTCTGGTGCGATGCTTAAGAAACTTGATTGCACCTATGTGCTAGCAGGACACTCTGAGCGACGAGCAATACATGGCGAGAGTAATGAGTTAATAAATGCAAAGATGCGCGCCATATTAGATAATGAGATGGTGCCAATTTTTTGTATTGGCGAAGAATTAGCAATGCGCGAATCAGGAGCACATGTAACTTATGTAATTAACCAGCTTCGCCAAGGGTTAAAGGGATTTCATAAACCAGATTTAAAGAAGATCGTTTTTGCTTATGAACCAGTATGGGCTATTGGAACTGGAAAGACTGCCACTCCAGATGATGCTCAAGAGGTATGCGCAGCTATTCGCCTAGAGCTTGCTGATATTGGAAGTGATGAGATTGCTCAAAATGCCAGAATTCTCTACGGCGGCTCAGTGAAGTCGGCAAATATCGTAGAAATTATGCGACAGAGCGATATCGATGGCGCCTTGGTTGGCGGGGCTAGCCTTGATGCTGAGGAGTTCGCCCGTCTATGCAAATTCCACCGGGTTCTCTAGCGCCCAGATTCGTTAGGAATCACCGCCTTTAGGTAGTATTTGCCCCTTATTCAACCCAAGGAGAAAATAAGTGTCGTTAGCCCTCTCAATCCTTCTGGTGATTACCAGCATTTTGATGATTCTCTTAGTTCTGCTCCATAAAGGAAAAGGCAGCGGACTTTCAGATCTATTCGGCGGGGGAATGTCCTCAACCTATGGTGGATCATCTGTAGTTGAGAAGAACTTAGATCGCATCACAATTGTGGTCGGCGGTCTCTGGTTTGCCATCATCATCGCACTTGGTTTAGTTTTGAAATAAAAAGTTTTATCAATCTTTAGAAAAGGGAGCAATTAAATGGCTGGTGGAAGTGCTATCAGAGGTTCACGCGTTGGCGCAGGCCCAATGGGCGAGGCTGAACGCGGCGAAGCTATTGCGCGCTTTCACGTTTCTTACTGGTGCCAAAATGGCCATGAAACAAAACCTTCCTTTGCTGAAGATGGAACAGTTGTTGTTCCTGCTGAGTGGGATTGTCCAAGATGCGGTTTTCCAGCTGGGCAAGATAAGAACAACCCACCATCACCAATCAAGAATGAGCCTTATAAGACTCACTTAGCCTATGTAAAAGAGCGTCGCACAGAGGCCGAAGCTAAGAAGATTTTAGAAGCAGCGCTTAAGAAGCTACGCGCTGAGGATGAAGATTAAATCTTTTCTGCCGCGCTAAGCAGTTCTGCAATACCTTGCTTTCGATTCTTTAAGTGAAAACGAATGACGCTAAAGCCTCTACTAGATAAGGCCTCCAGATCACCGAGGGCTTGAGCCATAATCAAAGTCTCAAAACCAAAATCTCTTCCTGGAATTGGCCAATTATTTTCAGGATCTGCTGTGACTTGAATAAATGAACCAGTGCTGGGCCCACCTTTATGGAACTGGCCAGTTGAGTGAAGAAATCTCGGACCCCAGCCAAAGGTGGTTGGAAGCTTTGATTTACTCTCAAGTAGTGGGGCTAGATCTTTTATTTGATCATCGATGCCGCGGTGAAGATAGGTCATTATCGCTAAATAGCCTTTGGAGTTTGCTATAGCTCTTTCTAAGTAATGCGCCACAGAATCTTCTTGAAGTGTTGAATAAACTGCAATACTGCCACTTTCAAATACTGGATTGATTTCCTCTCGCCCTTTACTCCATCTTGAAAGCAGGGCATTAGTCTTATCTTTAGCCTCTGTGACATTTGGTTGATTAAATGGGTCGACTTGAAGTAAATATCCTAGAAGAGCTGTGACCCACTGCCAGAAAATAAATTGTTCACCAAGACTTGCTTCAACGCTGTTTTCTCCACTTCCATCAAAGGTAATTACTGGGTAGTTAAGCTTGCTTTTCCTCGTCAAAGTTATGGGTAAAACGCCTTTGCCATCTTTGCCAGTTGACTCTGCGATTAGCTGCTCTATCCACTCCCCAAGCCCAGAGACGGTAGAGCCGGTATCGAGAAATCCTGCAAATGAAAAAAACTTATCAGCCAAAGCAGCCGCAACTTGAGTAACCACTGAGCCAGGCTTGGTAAAAGATTGTGATGCCTCATAAGCATCATCCAAGAGAATTGAGATATCAATACCTACAAGAGCAGCAGGAGTAAGTCCATAGGCGCTAAGTGCGCTAAAGCGCCCACCGACATTTGGATCAGCATTTACTACTCTTAAGTTACTTTCCCTTGCTTGAATATCAAGTGGGGATTCAGGATCGGTAATCACTACAAAATGATTCTTTGGATCTAGGCCCTGCTTAATTAACTGCTGATTGGCTGCTGCCATCTGAGAGGCTGTTTCAATAGTTGATCCAGATTTAGAGCCAATAATTATGCAAGACTTAGATAAATCTTGATCCAAAACTTTCTTAACATGAGCAGGATCTGTGGAATCCAGAATTGTTAATTCCTTTTTATAGACCTGCGCCATAACTTCTGGCGCTAGAGATGAACCGCCCATGCCGCAGAGAATAAAAACCTCGTGGCCAAATTCTCTTGACCAAGCAGAGAGAGCATCAAGCTGTGGGAGAAGTTCGCGAGATTCCTCGGGGAGATTAACCCAATTAAGTCTTATCGCTGCCTCTTTAGCAGCGCTCTCGCCCCAGATGGTGGGATCACAATTAGCAAGGCGAATTGTGGCTTTATCTAACTTTCCCCAAAGGCCCCTGCCTTGTTTAAAGCCAGTGAGTTTGATCATTTACTAGCAGCCTCAACATTTGCGATCAACTCAAGCCAAGGCTTAATAAACTTATCAATTCCCTCTGCCTCCAACTTATCTGCCACCTCTTCAATATCTACTCCAATTGAAGCTAATTGATTGATGACTCTAGCTGCATCTAAGTATTTTCCTGAGATGGCATTTCCTTTGAATTCTCCTTGAGCTTTAACGGCATTTAAAGTCTGCTCCGGCATTGTGTTGACACATAATGGAGCAACTAGCTCCATTACATATTGGGTTGGGTCATAGTTTGGATCCTTTACCCCAGTTGAAGCCCAGAGCGGCCTTTGGATATTGCCTCCAAGTTTTGCAAGCACTTGCCAGCGATCTGAGTGCAAGATCTCTTCAAAGTGCCGATATGCAAGGTGGGCGTTAGCAATTGCTGACTTTCCGAGCAAATCTAACGCCTCTTTGGATGCACTTGCTTTAAGTCTTGGATCAATTTCGGTATCTACCCGACTTATGAAAAAGGATGCAACTGAGTGAACATTAGAAAGCGGGAGTGATTGTCGTGCCCGATCCTCTAATCCCTTTATGAATGCACCTAAAACTTGCTCATAGCGCTTAGTTGAGAAAATTATTGTCACATTGACGCTTATTCCCTCTGAAATTAGAGTTTGGATAGCAGGAAGACCTTCAATAGTTGCAGGAACCTTAATCAGAAGATTTGGTCGATCTATCCTTTTCCAAAGATCTCGAGCTTGAGAAATCGTTGCCTGGGTATCGCGAGCAAATCTTGGATCTACTTCAATACTTACTCGGCCATCAACTGCACCACTTGAGAGAAATACTTCTTTAAATAGATCGCATGCCTTAGCAACATCGCTGCAGGTAAGTTCCGTAATAATCTGCTCAGCTGGATAACCCTTGGCAGCCAAAGCCTTTAAATCATCGCTATAGAGTGAGGATTGCGATATTGAACTTGAGAAAATCGCAGGGTTGGTAGTTACACCAACTACAGATTCCTCAGCGATAAGCGATTTAAGCGAGCGCGACTTCCCATTATCAATCATCCGCTCTCGAGATAAATCATCAAGCCATATTGAGGTTCCAGCCTGGCTTATGTGAGCAAGCGTTTTGCTCATTTAAAACTCTTTGCTATCGAAGCTTGGCAAGCCTTTACTACTGCCTCCGGAGTAAATCCAAATTCTTCAAACAAGACAGGGGCAGAGGCTGAGGCGCCAAAATGTTCCAAGCTGATGGCAACTCCGCAATCACCAATTAATTCATGCCAGCCCTGAGCAATACCTGCTTCAACGCTAACTCGAGCTTTGACTGATTTTGGCATTAGTAAATCTTTATATCCTTGATCTTGCTCTCGATACCATTCCAGGCATGGCGCGCTAATAACTCGAGCTTTAATTCCGCTTTGCGCTAGCTCTTCACTTGCTTTGAGCGCAATAGAGACTTCAGAGCCAGTTGCAATAATTAAAACATCAGGAGTTGAAACCTCGTTTAATGCATAGGCCCCGCGTTCCACCCCAGATATTGAGCTATAGAGGCTTCGATCAATTACTGGAAGATTCTGTCTAGAGAGAAGCAATCCAGCAGTTTTATCTCTCTTTACGATTTGCGACCAGCAGGCAACGACTTCATTTGCATCAGCGGGTCGAATGACATCAAGGCCTGGAATGGCTCTAAGGGAGGCGATATGTTCAATTGGTTGATGAGTAGGTCCATCCTCACCTAGACCGATCGAATCATGGCTCCAAATGAAAGTCACTGGAAGTTTCATAAGTGCAGCAAGGCGAACTGCGCCTCTCATGTAATCGCTAAAGACTAAGAAAGTTCCACCAAAGGATCGAGCAAGACCATGAAGTGCTATTCCATTTAATATCGAGCCCATTGCATGTTCACGGATTCCAAAGTGAATGATTCGACCATAAGGCGAAGCCCCCTTCATTTTGGAAGTGGTAGGCAAGAATGATCCGCCTCCCTCAATTGTGGTGTTATTGCTCTCAGCAAGATCTGCAGATCCGCCAAATAACTCCGGCATTTTTGCAGCCAGGGCATTGATTACATCACCAGAGGCTTTTCTAGTTGAGACTTCTTTATCACTTGCAAAGACGGGAAGATCTGCGTTCCAATTAGTTGGTAGCTCGCGCTTTCTCAATCGCTCAAGTAGCGCTGCTCGCTCTGGGTTTGCGCTCTGCCATTTGGAGAATTTGCCTTGCCAATTACTCTTTAACTTAGCGCTTCGCTGCTGAACCTTTCTTACATGCTTCTCAACTTCCTCTGGGAAGTAGAAATCTTGCGCCGGAAGATTTAGCTCAATCTTTGTCGCCGCTACTTCATCGGCGCCAAGTGCAGAGCCATGTGACTTGGCAGTATTGCGAGCTTTAGGTGCAGGCCAAGCAATAACAGTTCTAAGACGTATCAGAGTTGGCTTATCTGTAATTAAAAGCGCCTCTTCCATAGCTGCTTCAATTGCCACTCGATCAACATCTCCATCTGCCTTTGCGCTTACTTCAATTACATGCCAGCCATAAGAGCGATAACGCATAGAGACATCTTCAGTGAAGGCATAATGAGTATCACCTTCAATTGATATGCGATTATCATCATAAATAATTTTGAGATTTCCTAGCTCCTGGACTCCAGCAAGAGATGAGGCTTCAGCGCTTACTCCCTCCTGTAGATCTCCATCGCTACAGATCACCCAGATGTTATGGTCAAAGACGCTCTCACCCTTTGGCGTATCAGGATCTAATAGCCCTCGCTGATATCTTGCAGCCATCGCCATTCCAACAGCGTTAGCAACTCCTTGACCAAGAGGACCAGTAGTTGTTTCAACTCCCAAGGTATGGCCAAATTCAGGATGTCCTGGAGTAAGTGAGCCCCAAGTTCTAAATGACTTCAAATCATCAAGAGTTAATCCATATCCAGAAAAAAGTAATTGAATATAAAGAGTTAGCGAGGAATGACCACAAGAGAGAATGAATCTATCTCTGCCAATCCAATTTGGATCCTTTGGGTCATGGCGCAAAAAACGCTGAAAGAGGGCATAGGCAACTGGGGCCAGAGACATTGCAGTTCCAGGATGGCCATTGCCTACTTTTTGAACTGCATCCATAGCAAGGCCCCTGGCAATTGCTACTGCCTTCTCATCTAAATCTGTCCAAGGCGCTAACTCTGGTTGCATTACAACCCTTTCCGGGCGATCAGATTAGCGCCGAGATTACTAGAGATAAATAAGTTCCAAGCGGATAACCACACCGCGATAGATCCGATGATGTGGGCGGCAACTAGGGCCTCGGGCAACTTGGTGAAATATTGAATGTAGCCAATTCCTCCTTGGGCAAGGGCAACAATTAGAAATATCTGTATCCGCCCAGATAAGACTTGGCGTGCTTGCCCAGTAAGGCCAAGGCGAACTGCAATCAATAAAGCGATGCTTACGCCAAGCAGAGCTATTACTAGGTCGGCATGGATCCAAGCCATAGTCCGTGAATCAAGATTAAATCGCTCAGCTGCGCTATCGCCTGCATGAGGCCCACTACCAGTGACAATTGTTCCTGCAACTATAACTAAAGCTGTCAGCAGTAGATGAAGCCAGATAAGTTTTGAGACCAATGGAATTAGATTAATTTCAATTGGGGATTTGCCATGAGCTCTCTGGCGCAGCGAGAGGGCCCCTGCGATTAGAATTATTGATAGCAGGAAGTGAACTGCAACGGTTGCTGGATTAAGAGCTGTTAAAACTGTTATTCCGCCAAGAACTCCTTGGGCCAAAATTCCTAGTATCTGAAGCGCACCTAATTTTCTTAACTCACGCTTTCCGCTCTTTAAGATAGTAAACATCAGAGCAAGAGCATTAATGAGAAGAACGAAGGTAAGGAGTCGATTTCCAAATTCAATCCAGGCATGAAGTGGAGCCTCTGGTTGATCAGGAGTTGGGGTGTATGAGCCAGGGGTGCACTCAGGCCATGTTGAGCAGCCCAGACCAGATCCGGTAATACGAACTAGAGCTCCGGTGAAAACAATTGCAGATTGAGTAAAGACCATTAAAGTGGAGAGTTTTAATAGCGCTTTATCGGCGAGGGGGGCCATAGCCCAACCCTAGAGTGCCAATGGGCGCTTTGAAGTGGCGCTTGGCCATGAATTACGCAACACTTGCGTTGTGAAATCCACCCTAGCCCCATCTGAGGACTTAAGAACTAAGGATCAGGTCGCTCGAGCCATTTTAGAAAACGGCCCATCAACGGCAGTTGCCTTAGCTGCCTCCCTTGGCTTAACCCCAGCCGGTATTCGCCGCCATTTAGATTCGCTAGTGGGCGAGGGAATTCTAGAAGAGCGCGAACCACATATTAGAAGCGCAGGTCTAAGAGGTCGCCCTTCAAAGGTATTTGTGATGAGCGATAAAGGGCGCGAGAGATTTGAGCACTCATATGATGATCTTGCGGTCTCTGCGCTGAAATACATGGCAGCTAGCGCAGGAGCGCATTTAGTTGATGGCTTTGCCAAGCATCGCGCTGATGAAATTATTCGCAGATCAAAGAAAACTGTAACTAGCTCAAAGAACTCTGTTGATGGCTTAGTTGAATTCTTAAGTGATGAAGGATATGCAGCAAATGTTCATCCCAAAGCAATTGGACTTGAGCTCTGCCAACACCACTGCCCGATAGCCCATGTCGCAGCTGAATATCCTCAGCTATGTGAAGAAGAGACAGCAGCTTTTTCAAAGATATTAGGAACCCATGTTCAACGCCTAGCAACAATTGCCCATGGCGATGGAGTCTGCACAACATTTATTCCCCAACTAGGAAGTAAAGGCAAGAAAATCGAGAAAACCCAAACCAGCAATAGAAAGCAGAGTAAACGATGAGCCAAATCGCCCACCCAGAGTTAGAGGGAATCGGAAACTACGAGTTCGGTTGGTCGGATAAGAATGATGCCGGCGCCAATAGCAAACGTGGTTTAAACGAAGAGGTAGTTAGAGATATCTCTGCTAAGAAGAATGAACCTGCTTGGATGCTTGAGCTGCGCCTAAAGGGTTTAGCGCTCTTTGATAAGAAGCCAATGCCAAACTGGGGATCAGATTTATCTGGGATTAAGTTTGACACTATTAAATACTTTGTTCGCTCCACCGAGAAACAGGCAACTTCCTGGGAAGATCTGCCAGAAGATATTAAAAATACCTATGACCGCCTAGGCATTCCTGAGGCTGAAAAACAGCGCCTAGTAGCAGGGGTTGCAGCGCAATATGAATCTGAAGTTGTTTATCACTCAATCCGTGAGGATCTAGAGAAGCAAGGTGTTATCTTTCTTGATACTGATACTGCCCTAAGAGAGCATGAAGATATCTTCAAGGAATTCTTTGGCTCAGTGATTCCAGTTGGCGATAACAAGTTTGCAGCGCTTAATACCGCAGTCTGGTCTGGTGGTTCATTTGTTTATGTGCCAAAGGGCGTTCATGTTGAGATTCCACTTCAAGCATATTTCCGAATTAATACCGAGAATATGGGGCAATTTGAGAGAACTCTAATCATCGCTGATGAAGGTTCTTATGTTCACTACGTCGAAGGCTGTACAGCTCCTATCTATTCATCAGATTCTCTCCACTCAGCTGTAGTTGAAATTATCGTGAGAAAGAATGCTCGCGTTAGATACACCACGATACAGAACTGGTCGAATAACGTTTATAACTTGGTGACCAAGCGCGCAATTTGTGCTGAAGGCGCCACGATGGAATGGATTGATGGAAATATCGGATCTAAGGTGACGATGAAATACCCAGCTGTTTTTCTCATGGGCGAGCATTCAAAGGGTGAGACTCTTTCAATTGCTTTTGCTGGAGAAGGACAACACCAAGATGCAGGAGCCAAGATGGTTCATGCTGCGCCTCACACTTCTTCAACAATTATCTCTAAATCAGTTGCACGTGGTGGGGGAAGAACTAGCTATCGTGGATTGGTTCAAATCAAAGAGGGAGCGCATCACTCAAAGAGCACTGTGAAATGCGACGCTCTTCTAATTGACACAATCTCTCGCTCCGATACTTATCCCTATGTTGATGTCCGTGAAGATGATGTGACGATGGGACATGAAGCAACTGTTTCAAAAATTAGCGATGACCAACTCTTCTATCTAATGTCTCGCGGACTAGAAGAAGATGAGGCTATGGCGATGATTGTTAGAGGCTTTATTGAGCCAATCGCAAGAGAGCTTCCAATGGAATATGCCCTTGAACTTAACCGTTTAATTGAGATGCAGATGGAAGGTTCGGTCGGTTAATGAGCAGCGTTCTTCCAAGTAATTACTTAACGCCGACTGGGCGTGAGGAGGCTTGGCGCTTTACTCCGTTAAAGCGCATTGCAGGCCTTCATGATCCTGCAGTTAGCGTTAATGATCGAATTTCAATTGAATTATTCGGAAGCGCTAGGGCCGGCTTCAATATCTCAACTGTTAAGGCAAGTGAGCTTCCAGCGAAATCAACAACTACTGATTCGATTGTTCAGCGCCTTAGGAGCGAAGTTACTGAAGTAGTGCATCTAAAAATTGATAATGAAGCAGTCATTAACGAACCAATCTTGCTAAAGCGAAACGTTGGAAATAGCGGTGAGTTCTCAAGAACTGTTATTACTGCAGGGGCCCATAGCAAAGCTAGCGTTATAGTTGAAAATACAGGCGACGGAATTATTGGTGAAGAAATTGAGATCAGAGTTGAAGCTGGAGCTAATCTGACCTTTATTACTCTGCAGGAGTGGGGCCCAAAGGCAGTTCATATGGGGCGCCATCATGCAATTATTGGAAGAGATGCAAATTTCAAATCAATCACAGTAACAATTGGTGGCTCGCTAGTTCGCCTCTTGCCAACAGTTGAATACTCAGATCAGGGCAGCTCCGCTGAGCTCTGGGGATTTTATTTTGCAACTGATGGCCAGCATCTAGAGCATCGCGTCTTTGTTGATCATGGCATACCAAGAGCTAAGTCCCGGGTGAATTACAAAGGAGTTCTTGCTGGAGATGGAGCAAGAACGGTTTGGATCGGCGATGTCTTTATCAGGCAGAACGCTGAAGGAACCGATACCTATGAGCTAAATAAGAATTTGCTTCTCTCAGATGGAGCTAGAGCAGATTCAGTTCCTAATCTAGAGATTGAAACTAGTGAGATTGTTGGAGCGGGCCATGCCAGCACAACGGGGCGCTTTGATGATGAGCAACTGTTTTATCTCATGTCTCGCGGGATCCCGATGAATGAGGCACGGTGCTTAGTCATTAGAGGCTTCTTCACCGAAATTATCGACAAGATCGGTGATGAGGCTATTCAAGAGCGTTTAATGTCAAAGATTGATAGCCAGCTAGAAACTCTTGGGGCATAAATGGAATCTATCGAGATAAAAGTAGATCAACTTCAAGAATCAAAGCCAGTTAAGTTCACACTCGGTTCAGAGGATGTCTGTGTGGCAAGAATTGGCGATGAGGTCTTTGCAGTCGCTGATATCTGTAGCCATGCCGAGGCATCCCTCTCTGAAGGATATATTAAGGATTACAAGATTGAGTGCTGGCTCCATGGAGCAGAGTTTGATCTAAGAAGTGGAGAGGTTTTAACTCCGCCTGCTTTTGAAGCAATTGAAACATATGCAGTAGTTCGTGATGGAGATACTGTCACGATATCAAAGAAGTAATAACGTTAAGGAGTAAGTCGAGATGGCACAACTAGTAATCAAAGGTCTTCAAGTAAGCGTTGAGGGCGAGAGTGGAGCTATTGAGATTCTCCGTGGGGTTGATCTTACAATCAACTCTGGTGAGGTCCATGCGATTATGGGCCCCAACGGCTCTGGCAAGTCAACCCTTGCATATTCCATTGCAGGTCATCCGAAGTACAGCGTTACAGAAGGATCAGTAACACTTGATGGCGTTAATGTCCTTGAAATGAGCGTTGATGAGCGAGCAAAGGCAGGGCTCTTTCTTGCGATGCAATATCCGGTGGAAGTTCCAGGAGTATCTGTTTCGAACTTTTTAAGAACTGCAGCAACAGCTCTTCGCGGAGAGGCGCCTAAGGTAAGAACTTGGGTAGGAGAGGTTAAAGAGGCGATGAGCAAACTCTCTATCGAGCCCACTTTTTCAGAGCGCAGCGTTAATGAGGGATTCTCAGGCGGAGAGAAGAAGCGCCATGAAATTTTGCAGATGGAGCTACTCAAGCCAAAGATTGCAATCTTGGATGAAACAGATTCGGGCCTTGATGTTGACGCGCTAAGAATTGTCTCTGAGGGAGTAAATCGCGTAAAGAGCGAACAGAATCTTGGAATCATGTTAATTACTCACTACACCAGAATTCTTCGCTATATAAAACCAGATTTTGTTCACGTCTTTGCTGGCGGAAAGATCGTTGAAGAGGGTGGCCCTGAACTTGCTGATCGACTTGAAGAGAAGGGCTATGCGCAATACGCAAAGGCGTAGGCGATAACTCGTGTCTAAATTAAATCTCTCAGCGATAAGGGCGGACTTTCCTATCCTTAAGCGAGAGATTCGTGGCAACAACCGCCTCATATATTTAGATAGCGGAGCAACTTCACAGAAACCAAACTCAGTTATCGCAGCTGAGCAAGATTTCTATGAAAACCATAACGCTGCAGTTCATCGAGGCGCACATCAATTAGCAGAAGAGGCAACAGAGCTATATGAAGGAGCTCGGTTAAAAGTTGCTGCCTTTATCAATGCAGATGTCGATGAAGTCATCTTTACAAAGTCAGCAACTGAGAGCATCAATGCAATTGCGTATTCACTTGGAAATGCTAGGCCAGGGTCTAAGTTTCATATAAATCCTGGTGATCGAATTGTTGTCTCTGAGATGGAGCACCATGCCAATTTAATTCCATGGCAGGAGCTATCTGCTCGAACCGGAGCTGAGTTGGTTTGGTTTAAGGTAAGTGATCATGGCCGTTTAGATCTATCTAATATGGATGAGCTAATTAATGAGAGAACTAAAGTTGTTGCCCTTACTCATCAATCAAATGTGCTTGGATCTATAGTTCCCCTAGATCAAGTAACAGCAAAAGCACATAGCGTTGGCGCGCTATTTGTTCTTGATGCCTGCCAATCTGTTCCACATTACAAAGTCGATGTAAAAGTGTTGAATGTTGATTTTATTGCCTTCTCTGGCCATAAGATGCTTGGCCCAACCGGGGTTGGAATCCTCTGGGGCAAGAAGAACTTGCTAGATGAGATGCCACCCTTTCTAACCGGTGGATCCATGATTGAAACCGTAACAATGGAGAGAGCGACATATCTTGATGCTCCTAAACGCTTTGAAGCTGGTGTGCCAAATATGGCGCAAGCAATTGGGCTTGGAGCAGCAGTTGATTATCTAAACGCTATTGGTCTTGATAAAATTCACGCCCATGAAGTTGAGTTAACCAGAAGAGCACTTGATGGTTTGCAGAGCATTAAAGGACTCTCAGTAATTGGACCAAAAGATTTAGAGATGCGCGGGGGAGTAGTCTCCTTTGCTGTCGAGGGAGTCCATCCTCATGATCTTGGTCAAGCCCTTGATCAATATGGCATCGCGGTAAGAACTGGCCATCACTGCGCATGGCCGCTCATGAGACGCTTTAAGACTGTTGCTACCACGCGAGCTTCTTTCTATCTATATAACGACTTTGATGAGATTGAAGCTTTAATTGATGGAGTGGAGCGCGCAAGAAAGTACTTCGAGAGCCGATAATGGAACTAGATTCTCTCTATCAAGAAGTTATTTTGGAGCACTATAAGCGCCCTCTTAATAAGGCGTTAAAACCAAATCCGACAATTCAAGTTCAACATATAAACACCTCTTGTGGCGATGAGATTACTTTAAATCTGCATACTGATGGCAAGAATGTGATAGACGTTAGTTGGGACGGAATTGGCTGCTCAATCTCGCAAGCTAGCACTTCAGTAGTATCGGATTTAGTGATGGGCAAAGAAATCGCTGAGGTCCTAAAGATTATCGATTCATTTCAGGGCATGGTCTTGAGCAAAGGAACAGATTCTGGCAATGAAGAGCTAATCGGAGATGGCGTAGCTTTTGCTGGAGTTTCTAAGTTTCCAGCTAGAGTAAAGTGCGCTCTATTGGGATGGATGGCAACGAAAGATGCAATACTTCAGGCAACAAGTAGCGAAGGGAAGTAGATGATGAGCGCATCGAGAGATGATGTAACAGAGGCAATGAAGGATGTTATTGACCCAGAGCTAGGAATCAATGTAATTGATCTAGGACTTGTCTACGATGTCTCAATCGATGATTCAAATGTCGCAGTACTTGATATGACTCTTACCTCTGCAGCTTGTCCATTGCAGGATGTGATTGAGGATCAAACTAAATCAGTGCTTCAAGACCTAGTCACGGATGTAAAGATTAATTGGGTATGGATGCCACCATGGGGACCAGATAAAATCACCAATGATGGGCGTGAACAGCTTCGCGCAATTGGCTTTACTGTCTAGTTCGTTCCTCTCCTTCGCGATTCTGGTCTAGGGTAGAGATATGTCCCAAATGGCAGTTTGGATGTCTTTTCGTTCCTTCACAGCCGATTCTTCAGTCAGGAACGCGAAACTAAAGCCAGGAACTGTAAAGAGAATCTTTGGATTTGCTCTTCCTTATAAGACCTTTTTAATTTTCTTTTTAATAACAGTGGTTATCGATGCTTTCTTAATTGTGGCTACTCCACTACTACTTAGAAATCTAATAGATGATGGCGTCATACCAGGCAATTCTGCCTTGGTTACTCAGATAGCACTTTTGGTTGCCTTCATCGCAATTCTCGATGCCCTCTCTAACATGATTGGTAGATGGTTTTCAGCAAGAATTGGTGAGGGACTAATCTTTGACCTTCGCTCGCAAGTATTTAGCCATATTCAAAAGCAATCAATTGCTTTCTTTACCCGTACTCAAACCGGAGCATTAATCTCAAGAATTAACTCTGATGTCATGGGGGCTCAGCAGGCCTTTACCTCAACCCTTTCTGGGCTGATCAGTAATGTCCTAAGCTTGATTCTGGTAACTGTAACGATGTTAATTCTCTCCTGGCAGATCACACTGGTTTCTTTACTACTGCTTCCCGCCTTCATTATTCCGACTAAGTGGGTCGGCAAAAAACTTCAGGGATTAACCAGGGATTCATTTAACCTAAATGCTGAAATGTCAGCAACGATGACCGAGCGCTTTAACGTCTCTGGAGCGCTATTAGTTTCACTTTATGGTAATCCAAGTAGTGAGAGTTCAACTTTTAGCGCCAGAGCTAGAAAAGTAGCAAATATTGGTATTTCAATAGCTCTTTTAAACCGACTCTTCTTTATCGCGCTAACTTCAATCGCAGCAATTGCGACTGCTTTTGCCTATGGAGTTGGCGGACACTTCACAATCAATGAGCAGATATCACTAGGAACTCTGCTTGCAATTACCGCGCTTCTGGCTCGTCTTTATGGTCCACTAACAGCGCTCTCTAATGTGCGCGTTGATGTAATGACTGCTTTAGTTTCATTTCAGCGCGTATTTGAAGTACTTGATCTTCAACCTATGGTCTCTGATAAGCCAGATGCTAAGCCAGTTAGCAGTGGGGGGCTGAGCATCAAATTTGATTCAGTCCGCTTCTCCTATCCAAGGGCTGAGCAGATCTCACTTGCCTCTTTAGAATCAGTAGCAAAGCCTGAGACAGTTGATAGTGGTGAGGTATTAAAAGGAATTTCATTTGAAGTTCTGCCTTCAACAATGACTGCTTTAGTTGGAAGTTCGGGGGCGGGAAAGACGACGATTAGTGCGCTTCTACCACGTTTATATGATGTTACCTCTGGCTCCATCGCGATAAATGGAGTTGATATCCGAGATCTGCAAGTTCAATCACTTCGCTCAAGCATCGGGGTTGTTACCCAAGATGCGCATATGTTTCATGACACGATTGAGGCAAATCTTCGATATGCAAAAGTTGATGCCACAACATCTGAGATGGAGAAGGCTTGTCAAGATGCTCAAATACTTGAACTGATTAATTCCCTACCTAATAGATTTGAAACCGTTGTCGGGGAGAGGGGCCATCGACTCTCAGGCGGCGAGAAACAAAGACTTGCCATTGCAAGGCTGCTTTTAAAGTCACCTAGAATTGTAATTCTTGATGAAGCAACGGCGCATCTAGATTCTGAAAATGAATTCTTGGTTCAAGCTGCGCTAGCAAATGCTTTAAAAGATAGAACAAGTATTGTTATCGCTCATCGCCTCTCAACAATTAGAGCTGCTGATCAGATTTTAGTTCTTGATAATGGCCTGATTGCAGAGTGCGGCAAACATGATGAACTCTTGGCGCTAAATGGAATGTATGCCGAGCTTTACTCTCGTCAAAGCTTCGGCGCTTGAGCTTTTCGATCCTCACGAAATACGAGATACCAAGCAAAGAGCACTAGGAATATAAAGAGTATCCACTGGAATGAGTAAGCCAGATGTGGTCCATCGCTTAGTTCTGGCAAGGCAGTTGCAACCTCTGGCGTCACTTCAGGATTTGAACTAGAAATTAAATCAAAGTAGATGGGCTCTGTTTCAATGTCTTGTTCCGAGTTCCACTTAACTAACTTTGGCGTTGAGTCTGCTCCGGGCAGAGCAAAGACGCTGCCTTGAACGCTTGACTCAATCTCAGAGGTTCTGACTCTGGCGGTGATTTCAATAGGCAGTGAATCAATCTCTTGAATAACTGGGGGAGTTTGGGCATCTTTGCCAGCTATCACCCATCCACGATCAATCCAATATCTCTTACCACTATCAGAGATAAATAGCGTGATTACACCAAAACCATATTTACCCTCGTGATAACGATTTCTAATCAGGAACTCTTTGCTTGGATCAAAGTTTCCTTCAAGTGAGATACTGCGCCAAGCAATTTCTGAAGCTGATTTACTGCTTAAGTCATCTTCTGAAAGTAGAGCAGGTATAGAAACGTTTTTCCGGATTAACTCGTTATTTGCATGGCGAATTTCATATCTCTCATATTGCCATAAAGCGCCTTGCACACAGCCAAAGATAAGTAGTAGAGCCAGGGTTGAGACGGTGATAAGGCGGCGCATTAAAGCAATCTTAGACTTAACCTATTTCGCGTTGTTTGCTTCTTAGCACTGCGCTCCTACCTCTAATGGTCTCCCTGCCACCATTTGCCATAATCACTGAGATGTAGGGAAGGGTTACTGCTCCAACTAGAAAGAACCAGCGATAAGGGCTTGGCGTAAAAACTGCTAGGAGAAAACAAGCAGTTCTTATCATCATCGAAATGAAATAGCGCTTCTGTCTTGAGGGAAGATCATCAGAGAGGGCAGCGCCTGCCTCGGTAATGTTTTGATAATTGCGCCTCTTAGGCATCGCCAGATTCCAACGCTTTAAGGCCATAGCTAAGCGTAGATGGGATAGACAATAAGCGCATTTTGACCTTCATTTTCGCACTCGCTAGTATCTAGCCCTTGGTCAAATGACCAACATGAAGTGGAGCTAGCCGCTCCCACCTACCTCACTCTTAGGTGAGCTGGTCAACAAGAGCAAGACCAAAATATTGGTCTCATTCTGGCGGCTGACTTCCATCATGCTTTTAGTGAAGGGAAGAGTTATCAGCACCACTGATCCTCGTATCAACGATCGAATTCGCGTTCCAGAAATTCGTCTGATTGGAGCATTAGGTGAGCAAGTTGGCGTCGTAGCGATTGATAAAGCGCTAAAGATGGCTGATGAAGCAGGTCTTGATTTAGTCGAGATCGCACCTGAAGCAGTTCCACCAGTATGCAAGATTATGGATTTCGGAAAATATAAGTACGAAATTGCTCAGAAAGCGCGAGAGGCCCGGGCTAACCAGACCCACATTGTGGTTAAGGAAATCCGATTGGGTTTAAAGATTGAGAACCATGATTACGAGACTAAGAAGAACCATATTGAAAAGTTCTTACTTAGCGGAGATAAGGTGAAGGTAACTGTTCAATTCAAAGGACGGGAACAGACAAGACCAGAGATGGGATTTCGATTATTGCAACGTCTTGCAGAAGATGTAGCGACTTCGGGATTTGTCGAATTTGCTCCAAAGCGCGAGGGTAGAAGCATGACGATGGTGCTTGGACCAGTGCGCAAAAAGAGCGAAGCACTTGCTGAAGCAAAGCGCGCCCGCGCCTCTAAGGCTAAAGAAGTTTAAGTAAAGACAACAGGAGGAAAGAAATGCCGAAAATGAAGACACATAGTGGCGCCAAGAAAACCTTTCGCGTCACCGGAAGCGGAAAGATCGTGCACGAGCGCGCTGGCAAGCGCCACCTCTTGGAGCGTAAATCTTCTCGAGTAACCCGTCGCCTTTCAAAGGATCAGACGGCCAATGATCGAAACACTTTTTCTGCCAAGCGTTTGCTTGGAATGAAGTAAGGGGGAGCAATAATGGCAAGAGTAAAACGCGGTGTTCATGCCGCAAAGAAGCGCCGCACCACACTTGAGAGAGCTAGTGGCTATCGCGGACAACGCTCCCGTCTTTTCACAAAGGCAAAAGAGCAAGTAACTCACTCTCTGGTCTATGCCTTCAATGATCGTAAAGATAAGAAAGGTGATTTCCGCCAGCTCTGGATTACCCGTATCAATGCGGCAAGTCGCGCTAATGGAATTACCTACAACCGTTTTATCCAAGGATTAAAGTCTGCAGGAGTTGAGGTAGATCGTCGCGTTCTATCAGAGCTTGCAACTAATGATCCTGCTGCTTTCACCGCATTGGTTGAAGTAGCGCGCAAGAATGTAAAAGTTTCCTAAAGTCTCGCGTTAGAAAGCGATGATTACGAGCCTTCATTCGCCTCATGTTGAGGCAGTGAAGGCTCTTTTAGGTTCTCGGGGCGGTAAAGCAAGAAAAGAGAATGGGCAATATGTAATTGAAGGGCTCTCATGCATTAAAGAGGCCCTTGATTCTTCTCCAGAAGAAATCACAACCCTCTATTTAACTAGCGATGGCATGAGCAGACTGGCAACAATTCCTGAGGGCTATTTTGAAATTGTTGAGGTCTCAGCTGAAGTCATGAAAGCAATGACTGATACCGTCACACCACAAGGTTTATTAGCTATCGCTCAGATTCCAGAGAATTCATTTGCAGATTTTCTTGCAGCGTCAAAGAGTGAGTTAAAGATTGCTTACTTCTGGCAGATTCAAGATCCAGGAAATGCTGGGACGGTGATCCGAGCTGCGGATGCTTTTGGTTTTGATGCAGTGATTTTCTCTGACAACAGCGTTGATATCTATAGCCCGAAAGTAGTTCGCTCCAGTGCAGGTTCGCACTGGCATATTCCTCTATTTACTTCAATTTCCGAAGGGGAACTTAAAACACAGCTCTATGGCAAGGCCTTTGATATCTATGGAACTGATGCAAGTGGGGGACTTGAACTATTAGAGGCAGCTAATGAATCAAAGAATCGCTCTGCAATCTGGGTATTTGGCAATGAGGCTAGAGGCCTTGAGGCGAAGGTGATCTCAACACTGGGAGCCAAGCAAGTGGCAATTCCTATTTCAGGCAACGCAGAGAGCCTGAATCTCGCTACCGCTGCCTCAGTGGTGATGTATGCCGTATCGGCAGCTCGAAAATAACCACTTCTTGCCACTTGGATTAGTAGAATTCCCAAGTGTCGTTAGATAACGCAAGTATTGAGCAGATTAAGGCCGTTGCGCTCGCTGCAATAAAAAGTTCTCAATCCCTAGATGAGCTGCGTGAGGTAAGAATTGCTCATGTCGGAGATCGCTCGCCAATAGCAAGGGCTAATCAAGGACTTGCAGAGATTGAGATTGAAAAACGAGCAGCGATGGGAAAATTGATTGGGACAGCCCGCGCTAATATCAATCAAGCATTTGATGATAAAGAAAAAGAGTTAACTGCGCTAAGAGATAGCAGAGCTTTAAGCAATGAAAGAGTTGATGTAACCCTTGCTAGTAATAGAAATCCTCGCGGAGCGCTACATCCTTTAACACTTCTAACTTATGAGATTTCTGATCTTTTTGTTGGCATGGGATACACAGTGCAAGAGGGGCCAGAGCTGGAGGCTTCCTGGCTCAACTTCGATGCCTTAAATATTGCTGAAGATCATCCGGCTAGAACTATGCAAGATACATTTTTTATCGAGCCGCTCGCATCAGGTCTTGTAATGCGAACCCATACCTCGCCAGTTCAGATCAGAACTATGTTGGAAAATAAACCTCCAATCTATGTGATCTGTCCAGGTCGTACTTATCGAGCTGATGAGTTAGATGCAACTCATACCCCAGTATTTAATCAAGTAGAAGGTTTAGTAGTTGATAAGGGCATAACGATGGCCCATCTAAAAGGAACTCTGGACCACTTTGCGGCAAAGATATTTGGCCCAGGGGTTACAACAAGAATTAGGCCATCTTTCTTTCCATTTACTGAGCCAAGTGCAGAAGTTGATTTCTTCTACAACGGTCGCTGGGTTGAGTGGGGCGGCTGCGGTATGGTTAATCGAAAAGTTTTGCAGGCAGCAGGAATTGATACCGATATTTATACTGGATTTGCATTTGGAATGGGCCTTGAAAGAACCTTGATGGTGAAATATGGGATCACAGATATGCATGACATCGTTGAGGGAGATGTCCGCTTCTCAAGGCAGTTCGGAAGTGGTGGGCGATGAAGCTTCCATTATCTTGGCTCTCGGAGTTTGTTGACTTCCCTAAAACCATTTCAGTAGCAGATATTGCCGCTGGATTTGTGAAAGTGGGTTTTGAAGTAGAGTCAATCGATAATCCAGCCGAGAAAATCAAAGGTCCACTACTTGTTGGAAAAGTTCTCACTATTGAGGAGCTAACCGGACATAAAAAGCCCATACGCTATGTCGGGCTTGATTGCGGGGAAGCTAAAACAAGATATGTAATCTGTGGTGCTACTAATTTTGTTGCTGGAGATCTAGTTGTCGCAGCTCTCCCTGGCGCGATCCTGCCAGGAAACTTTGCAATTTCAGCCCGTGAAACATATGGCAAGACCAGCAATGGAATGATCTGTAGTTCAAAGGAACTTGGCCTAGGAGATGACCATTCAGGAATAATCGTTCTAGATGGCAAAGCAAAGATTGGTAGCCCAGCACTTAGGGTTTTAGGAGCAGATGATCCAATTATTGATATCGCAGTAAACCCCGACCGCGGTTATGCGATGAGCGTTCGCGGCGCTGCAAGAGAGCTTGCAATGGTGCTAGGGCTTAACTTCAAGGATATTTCTTCAAAGTCCTTAATTGCATCACTTGAGAAAAAGAAGAAGCGGGGAAAGATAATTCCAGTACAGATTTCAGATAAAACTGGAGCAGATCAAATCTACCTGCGAAGCTTAAGTAATGTAGATCCGCTAAGGCCAACACCGCAGTGGATGGCAAGACGTCTATCTCAAGCAGGGATGCGCCCAATATCTATTGCAGTAGATATCACCAACTATGTGATGTTAGAGCTGGGTCAGCCGCTACATGCTTTTGATAGCGCCAAGATTTCTGGAACTTTAAGAGTTGCAAGAGCGGGAAAATTCACCGAATTGATAACCCTTGATAAGGTCAAAAGAAAGCTTGCTAAGGATAATCTTCTAATAACAGATGATAAAAAAGTACTAGCTCTAGCTGGGACTATGGGCGGGCTTGATAGCGAAGTGAGTGAATTTACTGTTGGCATCACTTTAGAGGCGGCCCACTTTGATCCAATGTCAATTGCGCGTAATTCAAGGAGCCATATTCTAAGTTCAGAGGCTTCGCGTCGATTTGAGCGTGGAGTAGATCCATTGCTTGCTGAGTTGGCTTCTGCTCGGGCAGCGCTACTACTTATCGAATATGCAGGAGCTATCTATAACGGAAGCTCAGTAAAGAAAACTCCGCTAAAGAAGAGAAGCATCACTATTTCTGCCTCTGAAATTTCATCACTTATCGGAACAACTTATAGCGACAAAGAAATTGAAAAATCGCTAAAGGCGATTGGCGCTAGCTTAAGAAAGAGTGGAAAGAAATGGGTTGTTACCCCGCCATCCTGGCGCCCAGATCTAAACGAACTTCCAGATCTTGCAGAAGAGATTGCTAGATTCTTTGGATATGACCGCATTCCTTCTCAACTTCCGCCAGTGAAATTGGCAAGTAATGGAAGTTCAGGACTTACCCCTATGCAAAAGCGTCGCAGATCAATGAGTTTGAAATTGGCCAATAGAGGGCTGGTCGAAGTTCATAACTATCCTTTTGTAAGCCAATCCCAAATGGATCTCTTTGGTTTCACTGGAGATCGCGCGAAGACTTTCAAGATTGCTAACCCAATGTCTGATGAATATCCCTACTTAAGAACTCATCTAACCCCTGGACTTCTGGCTGCAGCTGCAAGAAACCTCTCTAGGGGAGAAAAATCGGTAGCACTCTTTGAAAGTGGTGCGATATTTAGAAACATTGAAACCTTAAAGCCAGCAGGAAGTGTTTCAGTCAGTAAGAGACCGACAGAGTTGCAGATAAAACAGATTTATCAGAGCGTACCTAAGCAACCTCTTCATATTGCAGGAGTAATTGCGGGAGAGATGACAAACTCTGGTTGGTGGGGCAAGGGAAGAGTTGTTGAGTGGAGCGATGCTGTTGATCTAGTAAGAGAGTTGATTGAAGATTCTGGAAATGACTATTCAATTGAAGCAGTGGATCTTGCGCCTTGGCACCCTGGAAGATGCGCTGAATTTAAAGTTGATGGAAAAGCTGTGGCGCATGCCGGCCAGATTCATCCACGAGTAACCTCAACGCTTGCTCTTCCTGATGCAACTGTGGCGTTTGCTCTCATCGTTGACGCTCTAAAATTTCCAGATAATTTTAAGGCCAGTCCAATAAGTGTTATGCCAGCTGCCATCCAAGACATCTCCCTCTTTGTTGACCAGAAGGTGCCAGCAGAAAAAGTTGAAGCCGCCCTTCGAGAGGGCGCAGGTGAACTACTGGAGAGCATTGCGCTTTTTGATAGATATCAGAAGGAGGGAGAGGCTCAGGTTTCGCTCGCTTTTTCTCTAGTATTTAGAGCCGCAGATCGAACTCTTACCTCTGATGAAGTTTCAGAACTTCGCGCAAAGGCCGGGGCGATGGCCAGCAAGAAGTGCGGAGCCCAGATACGCACATAGTGCATAATTATGCAGGGATTTGCATAACTATGCACCAAAGGCTAACCTGCCTCCATGAAAATCGGAGTCCTTGGGGCTAGCGGCTATGCCGGGGGCGAGCTGTTGCGTTTGCTGTCTGGGCACCCAGATTTTGAAGTTAGCTACATCGCCGCAGGTTCAAATGCGGGAGAGAAGATTACTGATCTCCATTCACATCTAATCACCTATGGCGATCAGAGATTTGCTAGTACAGATATTGGCGCAATCAATAATTGTGACTTGATTTTTCTTGCCCTTCCTCACGGCCAATCTGCTGAGATAGTTAAGCAGATAGATGAAAAAGTAAAGATTGTTGACTTAGGTGCCGATTTTCGTTTGAAATCAGAACAAGCCTGGAAACAGTATTACAACGATAGTTATGCAGGAGCTTGGGCTTATGGATTGCCAGAACTGCCTGGAAAGCGTGAGTTAATAAAGAAGTCTTCAAGGGTTGCAAACCCTGGATGCTACGCCACCGCTATAGCACTGGCAGCCGCTCCTGCCGTGCTGGCAGGTGGAGTAGATGCAGGTGACATTGTTGTTGTTGCAGCAAGTGGAACAACTGGAGCAGGAAGAAGCACCAAGGTAAGCCTAAGTGCGAGCGAGATAATGAATTCGATGGTCTCTTATAAATTTGGCGGAGTACATCAACATACTCCTGAGATTGAACAAACGCTTGCAGAGCTTGGTTCAAAAGAAGTGAAAATTTCATTTACCCCAATTTTGGCGCCCATGCCAAGAGGAATACTTGCGACTGTCACTGCCAAAACAACTGTTTCGGAAGATGAGATTCGTAAAAGCTATGTAAAAATGTATCAAGATGAACCATTCGTTCACTTACTTTCAAAGGGTCAACTTCCTGAGACTTCTTCACTTACTGGTTCCAATTCAGTTCAGATGCAAGTAGCTGTTGACACCCATACTTCTAGATTAATCGTCTCTGTTGCCATTGATAATTTAGGAAAAGGGGCGGCAGGACAAGCTATTCAAAACGCTAATTTAATTTCAGGACTTGTCGAGACAACTGGACTATCAGCATTGGGCATAGGGCAATGACTCTAAAGAGTGAATATAGCCAGAGCCTTCCCAAGGGCTTTAGGGGATCTGGAGTTAGTGCCGGGCTTAAAAGCTCTGGGGCTAAAGATATAGCTCTCATTGTTAATGATGGACCTGATAATTTCGCAAGTGCAGTCTTTACTACCAATCAAGTTGTAGCAGCTCCTGTTATCTGGAGCCGGCAAGTTCTAAAAGATAACCAAGTCTCCGCAGTCTTACTAAATAGTGGTGGAGCAAATGCCGCCACTGGCCCTGATGGCTTTGCTGATACCCATAAATCAGCAGAAGAGGTAGCTAGTTTGCTATCGATTTCATCCTCTGATGTCGCTATCTGTTCCACTGGATTAATTGGCGTAAGACTTGATATGGAGAAATTACTTGCAGGAGTCAAAATCGCCCACTCTGCTTTGAGCAGTAATTCAACCGAAGATCTCGCAAGAGCAATTATGACTACTGATTCAAAACCAAAGATCGCTACCTATGAGAGCTCAGGTGTTAGTTTTACCGGAATAGCCAAGGGAGCCGGAATGCTTGCGCCATCACTTGCCACCATGCTTTCGGTAGTAATGACTGATGCAAAAGTGGATAAGGCAGTGGCCGATGAGATTTTCGCCAAAGTTTGTGAGAAGACTTTTAATCGAATTGATTCAGATGGGTGCACATCAACTAATGACACAGTTCTCTTTCTTTCATCTGCTGCTTCAGGAGTTGAGATATTAGATGAGCAGCTTGAGCGTGCGCTATTTGCCGTTGCTGCAAGTCTTTCAAAGCAGCTAATTGCTGATGCTGAAGGACACTCAAAGATCATTTCAATCACCACAATAAATGCTAAGAGTGAGAGAGATGCCGTCGAGGTGGGTAGAGCATGTGCAAGGAATAACCTTCTTAAGTGCGCACTTGGCGGAGAAGATCCTAATTGGGGTCGAGTTTTAGCAGCGATTGGAACAACCAATGCGGTAATTGATCCACTCAATATTGATGTTGATCTAAATGGAGTAAAGGTTTGTAAGTCAAGCTCGCCAGGGGAGGATAGAGCTAAGGTAGATATGACTGGGGAATTGCTAGAGATTCTGATTGATTTAAAGGTAGGCAGCTCCTCGGCAACTATCTGGACCAATGACTTAACTGCTTCATATGTTCACGAGAATTCGGCTTACTCAACATGATCGTTATTAAATTTGGTGGTCATGCCATGGGGGAGCACTCCAGAAAATGGGCGAGCGAGATTGCTAGCCGCTTTGAATTAGGGGAGAGATTTGTAATCGTCCATGGCGGTGGACCGCAGATAGATAAGGAGCTTGCAAGACGCGGTATTGAAAAATCAAGCGTCAACGGCTTTCGCATTACAACTCCTGAAATTATGGAGGTTGTTGAATTTGTCCTAACCGGAAGTGTGCTGCGCTCGGTCGTTAGAGATTTAATCGCTGCTGGATTTCCTGCAGTTGGAATCACAGGAAGTGATAACCAATTACTAGAAGTTGAATTAAGGGATGAGGCTAAGTTTGGCCTGGTTGGAAAGATTAAAAAAGTGAATCCAAAGATCATTAATGATTTACTAGATATGGGATATTTACCTGTCATATCTCCAGTTGCCAATGACAGTTCAACTAGGGCCCTTAATGTAAATGCAGATATCGCAGCAGGGGCTATTGCAGGCTCACTTCGAGCAAATGAGGCTCTTTTTCTTACCGATGTCCCTGGCATCTATAGCGCATGGCCAGATCGCTCTTCATTGATAACAGAGATCACTATCTCTGATTTGAAGAAGATCTCATTTGAAGGTGGAATGGTTCCAAAGGTTGAAGCGGTAATCAACGCGATTGAATCTGGAGCATCATCTGCAAGGGTTATTGATGGCACATCACTTCCAGCATTTATTGATGCCTTAAGCGGCGATGGTGGAACGTTGGTAAAGCCATGAAGAAAGGTAATAAAGAATCACTGAAAAAATGGAACTCTGTAATGCAGAGCAATTATGGAACCCCCAGCATCTCTCTTTCAAAAGGTAAAGGTATTGAAGTCTGGGATTTAGATGGGGTCAAATACCTAGACTTCCTGGGAGGTATTGCAACAAATCTTCTGGGCCATAACCATCCAGCCATAGTGGCCGCTGTCTCAAAGCAGATTAGGCAATTAAGCCATGTTAGTAACTTCTATGCACATCCTGTGGCGCTAGAGCTTGCTGGGAAACTTCAGAAAATGACGTCAGATAGGAGCGCAAGAGTTTTCTTCTGCAATTCAGGAGCTGAGGCAAATGAAGCAGCTATAAAAATTGCTCGTCTTCATCGCGGCAAAAGAATAGTTGCCGCAACTGGGGCATTTCACGGAAGAACCATGGGAGCACTTTCGCTAACTGGACAGAGTTCTAAGAGGGATGCTTTCAAGCCATTGCTTCCTGGAGTTAAGCATGTGAAATATGGCGATATCAAAGCTTTAAAAAGGGTAGTTAATAAGAGAACTTCCATGGTAATTCTTGAGCCCATTATGGGCGAGGCCGGGGTAGTAACTCCTCCAAGTGGCTACTTAAAGGCAGCGAGGCAGATCTGTGATGAAAATGGCGCTCTGCTTGCAATAGATGCAGTGCAGACCGGTATGGGTCGCTGCGGAAGTTGGTTTGGATATGAAGATGAGGGAATAAAGCCAGATCTAATCACAATTGCAAAAGGCTTAGGGGGCGGACTTCCATTGGCAGCAATGATCACGTTAGGCAAAGCATCTGAACTTTTTAAAGCTGGATCACATGGCAGCACCTTTGGAGGAAATCCTGTTGCTGCTGCTGCAGCGATTGCAGTTATTGATGAGATTGAGAAGAAGAATTATCTGGCGCTAAATACTGTAAAGGGAGCGCTAATACGAAACTTGATCTCGCCAATCATTGGAGTGGAACAAGTTCGAGGCAAAGGCTTACTAATAGGTATTTGTATAAAGGAGAATAAAGCTAAGAAGATTGCAGCCGATATGCAATCTAGAGGGTTTCTAGTAAATGCTGCCAGCGCTGATGTAATTAGAATTGCTCCAGCTTACGTAGTAAGCGAAAAGCAGATCATGTCTTTTGTCACTGCTTTTAATTCAAGTTGTGAGGAGATTTATCGTGGCTAAACGTGGAACTCTCTCCTCTAATGCAAGACGGGCGCTTGTAGTCAATTTTGTTAACCAAGGCCTTGTTCATTCGCAAGGCGATTTAGTGGAGCTTTTGGCTGATGAAGGTATTGAAGTAACGCAGGCAACTGCAAGTCGAGACCTCGATGATGTTGGAGCGGTTAGAGGTAAAGATGCCTCTGGGGTAATGCGCTATCAATTTCTCGATTCAAGCGTGGAACCTTTGGCTAGAATGGCCCGAGTCTCTGATCAACTTTTATTGAGTATCACCGCTAGCGGAAATATCGTTGTTATAAAGACTCCACCAGGGGGAGCGCAACTACTTGCTAGCGCCCTTGATCGCGCTTCGGAGAGCTCAGAGCTTTCAAATGCAATAGGAACTATCGCAGGAGATGACACAGTTTTAGTTATTTCACGAAACGCAAGCGGAGGAAAGCTTCTCGCTGCCGAGCTTCGTGATTACATTGCTTCTGAGTTTTCAAGTAACGCTCGGAAAACGAGCAAGTCAAAGAAGGCGAGAAGGTAATGGCGCTTTGGGGCGGCAGGTTCTCAAAAGAGGCTGGAGAGGCGATGTTTGCACTCTCAAGGAGCGTCCACTTTGATTGGCGCCTTGCTTCCTATGACTTAAGAAGTTCGCTAGCTCACCTTAATTCTTTAGAGGCAAGTGCCATAATCGATAAAGCCCTAGCGGCCAAAATAAGAAGTGCAATCAAAGAGCTACAAAGTGAAGTAGCAAGTGGCAAATTTGCTCCGATTGCTAGCGATGAAGATGTCCATTCAGCACTTGAGCGAGGACTTATAGAAAAACTTGGCGCAGAAGGTGGAGCAATAAGAGCTGGTCGATCACGAAATGATCAAGTAGCTACCGATTTTCGACTCTACTTAATTGATCACATGATTGAAATTGCACTAGAGACTCTAAAACTTAGTAGCGCTATCACCGATCTAGCAGGTGAATATGCAGGCGATGTTTCACCTGGCTTTACCCATCTTCAACATGCTCAACCAGTTTCATTTGGTCATGAGTTAGCTAAGCATGCTCACAGTCTAAGTAGGGATGTTTCAAGAATCTCAGATTGGCTGACCAGGAGTAATCTCTCACCCCTTGGCGCAGGCGCGCTAGCCGGATCATCACTTCCACTGAATCCTGAATCAAGTGCTAAGGAGCTTGGATTTAGCGGAGCAATAGCAAATAGCATTGATGCAGTTAGCGATAGAGATTTTGTCGCAGAGGCTCTCTTTGTTATTTCGTTAATCGGTATTCATCTCTCAAGAATCGGTGAGGAGTGGAGCCTTTATGCAAGTAGTGAATTTGCTTGGGTTGAATTAGATGATGCTTATGCAACAGGCTCTTCGATTATGCCGCAGAAGAAAAATCCCGATGCAGCAGAACTTGCGAGAGGAAAAGCTGGGCGATTTATTGGATCACTAACTGGATTATTAACCGTTCTAAAAGGTTTGCCCTTTGCCTATAACCGCGACTTGCAAGAGGATAAAGAGCTGACATTTGATGCAGTAGAGAATCTCCTGCTATTGCTTCCCGCAATTACTGGGATGGTTGCAACTAGTAAATTTGATAGAGAGAAGATGAGAGCAGCAGCGCCCCTTGGTTTTTCCCTTGCTACTGAGATTGCCGACTTTCTAGTTCTTAAGGGAGTGGCTTTTCCTATCGCCCACGATGCCGCAGGTAAAGCGGTTAGAAGATGTGAAGAGCTTTCAATTGAACTTGATCAATTAAATGATTTAGATCTTAAGAGTATTCATCCGCTCTTAAGTGGCGAGGTTCGAAGCCGTCTTAATCTTGATGCAGCCTTGGCTGCTAGAGCTAGCGCAAGTGGAACCGCCCCTGAGAGCGTTAAGAAACAGATTGCTAATTTACGAGTGAAAATTTCTGCTGACGCTAGCGAATTTGCCGGCGAGCGGAAGAGATTTTCAGGCATGATGGACCAATGAGCAAAGCGCTACTAGATGATTTAACTTGGCGCGGCTCTATCGCTCAGAGTACAGATAGAGCTGAGTTAGAGAAGTATCTATCTAACCCTGGAGCAAGTCTTTATCTTGGATTTGATCCAACTGCTCCAAGTCTTCACATTGGAAATTTAGTTGCTCTAACGCTGCTTCGCAGGTTTCAATTAGCTGGTTATAAACCGATAGCACTTGTTGGGGGAGCCACAGGTTTAGTAGGAGATCCAAGTGGGCGAAGCGCTGAGCGAAGCCTAAATGAAGCTGATTTAGTTGCTGATTGGGTTGAGCGAATCAGAAAGCAATTAGAGGGCTTTCTTGATTTCACTGGCAAGAACGCGGCGATTATGGCAAATAATTTTGATTGGACGGCGCCTGTTTCAGCAATTGAATTCCTAAGAGATATTGGAAAACACTTTAGTGTCAATCAGATGCTAGCTAAGGATTCAGTGGCCTCTCGCCTTGAATCAGGTGGCATTTCCTATACTGAATTTTCTTATCAAGTGATGCAGGCCTTTGATTATCTGGAACTTTTTAGAAGACATAACTGCGCACTACAAATTGGTGGCAGCGATCAGTGGGGAAATATTGTTGCAGGCGTTGATCTAATTCGTCGCGTGGAAGCAAAGAGCGCGCACGCCCTAACAATCCCTCTTCTTGCAAAAGCTGATGGAACAAAGTTTGGCAAAACTGCAGAGGGAGCAATTTGGCTAGATCCCACTATGACCTCGGCCTATGCGCTCTTTCAATTTTTCTTAAATTCTGATGATAGAGATGTTGAACAATTGTTAAAGACATTTTCATTTAAGTCTCGCGGGGAGCTCGAGGCGCTCTTTGAATCTCTCAAAACAAATCCTGGGGCAAGAGAGGCCCATCGAGAACTTGCCAGAGAGGTAACAACGCTTCTTCATGGCGCTGATCAAGCAAGAAAGGTAGAAGCTGCAGCGAAAGCTCTATTTGGTCAGGGCGAGATAAGAGATCTCGACATTGAAACTTTAAAGTCGGCGCTAGCAGAGCTTCCAAAGGCAAGAATTAAAAAGGGAGCAGAGATTCCTTCCTGGGTAGATCTAATTGCTAGCTCTGGAGTGGTGGAATCTAAGTCTGCTGCGCGAAGAGTTATCAAAGAGGGCGGGGCATATTTAAATAATGAGAAAATTACTGGCGAGGATTTCGCTCCAAAGAGTTCTGATCTGCTTCATGGTCAATTTCTCTTGCTCCGTAAAGGAAAACGCGATCTGGTTGCGGTAGAAATCACCGATTAGAGGACTTGCACCCCTTAAAAAAGAGCGTTATCCTTGGCTTCCTCGCTACGAAATCGGACTTCAACACCAGGCCGAGTAGTCGAGCAAGAACTTCCCTAGAAGCTAAAACCCTTATTTATCAAGGTTTTTTGGCCTCTGCGCCCCATTTTTTGGGTTTTGCAGGGGGTGATTTGACCCTAAGTGATTAAAGGCCTAAGTTTCTCCTTCTGCCCTGTAAAAGGGGCGGATTGGTTGTGCCCTGCCAACGGCTGTAAGGCCCGGAATCGGTGCGCACCCGTACCTTGAGAACTCAACAGCGTGCCAAAAGTCAATGCCAATTACCTCGATGAGGTATGGCTTTATTGCCATGCCCGTCGAATCCTTTGTAAATAAATCAATTGGTCAAAGACAATAAATAAACGACAGTTTGTTATGTCTTTCGCCGGAATCAACGTCTCGTTGAATCAAAATTCAATGGAGAGTTTGATCCTGGCTCAGGACGAACGCTGGCGGCGTGCTTTATACATGCAAGTCGAACGATGAAGTTCCTTCGGGAATGGATTAGTGGCGAACGGGTGAGGAACACGTGAGAA
>Ga0194120_10000052_pt1 | contig 169102 bp, 161 predicted proteins | sample TA2MahCa65mmetaG_FD_148642 | JGI IMG/M metagenome (GOLD analysis project Ga0194120, IMG submission 148642) | Freshwater microbial communities from Lake Tanganyika, Tanzania - TA2015019 Mahale Deep Cast 65m | ecosystem: Environmental > Aquatic > Freshwater > Lake | place: Tanzania: Lake... | reverse complement strand
GCGCCGCTGCGCAGCGCGGCGCCTTCGACGAGGCCGAGCTGGCCGTCGCCGCGCTGGTCACGCCGGGCGCGATCTTCGACGCGCCCGCGCCCCTGATGCAGGTCGTGGCCGCCGCGTACCGGGAGCTGATCGCCGCGCTTCGCGACCCCGCGTCGGTCGATCGGCCGCGGCTGGGAAATCTTCTGAAGCTGGTTCTCGCGGCGGGCGGCGACATCCACGTGCTCGCTCCGCTCTGCGCGCTCACCGAGGCCGCGCTCCGCGCCGGGCTGCCCGAGCTCAGCGCCGGGTGCGAGCGGCCGCTCGAGCGCGCCGAGGCGAACGGCGTCGCTCTCACGGCCGGCTGGGTGCAGTCGATCCCGAGGCTGCTCGCCGGCTGCGCGGCCGCGGCCGGGCGCAGCGACGAGGCCGAGCTCGCCTACGGGCGCTCGATCGCCGCGTCGCGTTCCGGCCCCGCGCCCGTCGAGCTCGCGCTCGCCCTGTTCGAACGCGCGCGACTTCGCGCCAGTCGCGGAACGGACGGCGACGCCGCGAGCGCGAGAGAAGACCTTCGCGAAGCGCTGGCCATCGCGAGCGACCGCGAGCTCCACCCCCTGGCCAGACAGGCCCGGGGGTTGGCCGAATCCCTACCACCCTAGATAGGAGAGCCCGAAGATGCCTGGACCGACCGTCGGCAACGTCTCGAAGGGGAGCTTCATGCGCAAGCTCGACCTGGTGCTGAACACCGCCGCCACGCGCGAGAAATTCTACGACCGCTTCAAGGCGAAGAATGCCGACGGGACCTGGCGCGAGAAGGTCCTCGACGTCGCCGCGGACATGATGCCGCTCGACGCCGAAGAGCGCGCGCACATCGGCCGGCACTGGTTCGATCCCTACCAGAGCTGGTGGCCGAAGCAGCAGCCCGTCGACATCATCGTGCGGCTGGGCGTGATGCAGATCATCGAGCTGGTGAAGAGCCCCGGTGGCGACGTCCGCGGGCGCACGGTCGACTGCTACTGGCTGAACGGCGTGGACCAGGTGCGCCTCACCGCGCTGCTCTCGCCCACACAGGTGACCGCGATCCTGTTCACGCCGGAAATTCCGTTCTCGGACCGGATTCCCGCGAACTTCGCGGCGTCGGCCGAGCCCGAGCCGATCTTCACCGTGCGCCACGCGAGCCGCGGCCCCGGCGAGATCCTGGTGAAGCCCGTCGAGGCCTTCTGCGAGGTGGTGCAGCCGCTGATCCCGCGGGAGTGACGCTCTCGGCCTGCTAGAGCGAGAAGGCGCCGCGCAGCTCGGCTGCGGCTTGCAGCAGAGCTGCGCGGCCCCGATCGATCGCGCTTCCCATGCCGAGGAAGCCGTGGATCATGCCGCCGTAGCGGGTGAGCGAGGCGCGAACCCCGGCCGCGGCGAGGCGCGCGGCATAGGCCTCGCCCTCGTCCCGGAGCGGGTCGTACTCGGCGGTGATCACGGTCGCGGGCGCGACACCCGAGAGTGTCGCGGCGCGGATCGGCGATGCGTAGGGGTCGGCCGCCTGCTCGGGCTTCTCCAGGTAGTGGTGCCAGAACCAGCGCATCATCTCGCGGGTCAGGAAGTAGCCCTCGGCGTTCTCGAGATAGGATCGCGTGTCGAAGGCGCAGTCGATCACCGGGTAGACGAGCAGCTGGTGCGCGAGCCGCGGGCCGCCTCGGTCGCGCGCGAGCAGCGCGGTCACCGCCGCGAGGTTTCCGCCCGCGCTGTCGCCGCCGACGGCGATGCGCCCTGCGTCGACGCCGAGCGCGCGGGCGTTCTCGGCGATCCAGCAGGTCGCGGCGAAGCAGTCCTCGGCCGCGGCGGGGAACTTCGCCTCGGGCGCGAGCCGGTAGTCCACCGACACCACCGCGCAGCGCGCGGCGTTCGCGAGCGACCGGCAGGTCGCGTCGTGCGAGTCGAGATCACCGATCACGAAGCCGCCGCCGTGGAAGAACGCCAGCACGGGAAGCGCGCCGGCCTCGCGATCGAGCGGCGAGTAGATCCGAACCGGAAGCGCGGCCCCGCCGGGCCCGGGGATCTCGCGATCCGCGACGCCGCCGATCGGCGCCGCCGGCGCGGCGACGCGCATCTGGCGCACCTGCGCGCGGAACGCCGCGGGGTCGACGGTCCACGGGTCCGGGGCCGCGACGGCGGTGAGCACGTCGAGCACGCGCCTGGCTTGCGGGTCGAGGGGCATGCGGAATCCGCGCGCGGCTACTTCCCGTGGAACTTCGGCTCGCGCTTCTCGAGGAAGCTCATCATGCCCTCGCGGAAGTCCTGGCTCTGGAACAGCGGCAGGAGCTGCAGGAAGACGTGGTGCACGTGCTCGCCGAACGGCTCCGAGAGGCCCATCCGCATCATGCGCTTGGCCGACTGCACGGCGAGCGGCGCGTTCGAGGCGATCTCGTTGGCGAGCGCGCGCGTGGCCTGCGCGAGCTCCGCCTCGGGCACGACCTGGTTCACCAGCCCCAGCGCCAGACACTGATCTGCGTCGAGCGTGCGGCCGGTGAAGATGATCTCCGACGCCTTCGCCCAGCCGACCAGCCGCGGCAGAAGCCACGTCCCGCCCGACTCGGGCAGCACGCCGCGGCGCGTGAACGCGGCGGCGAGCTTCGCGCGCGAGCTCGCGATGCGGATGTCGCAGCCCAGCGCCAGGTCCATTCCGTAGCCCGCCGCGCCCCCGTTCAGCGCGCAGATCACGGGCGTGTCGAGCTCGTGCAGCACCGTGGGCGGGGCGCTGCGCAGGTCGAGCGTCGAGCCCATCGCTCCGCCGCCGCCGATCCCCTTGCCGCTCGATGCGTCCTGCAGGTCGAGTCCCGCGCAGAACGCGCGGCCCGTGCCGGTCAGGACGATCACGCGCACGTCGCGGTCCGCGTTGGCCTCGAGCAGCCGCGCGGAGAGCTCGTCGAGCATCGGGCCCGAGATCGTGTTCATCCGCTCGGGGCGGTTCAGGGTCAGGGTCGCGATCGGTCCGTCTTTCTCGTAGAGCAGCTCGCTCATCGGGGTCTCCTTCGGCGCGTGCGCCGATCGTATCAGCCGGGGGTGCGGGTTGTCGGGCTCGCGCGTCTAGACGCCGGCGCCCGTGCGCAGCGTGATGCCGCCGTCGACCTTGATCTCCTGCCCGGTGATGTTGATCGCGTCGTCGCTGGCGAGGAAGCAGACCAGCTTGCCGATGTCCTCCGGCGTCTGCTCGCGGCCGAGCGGCGTGGCCTGCTTCACCATGGCCAGGAAGATCTCGCGTGGCTCCATCGCGCTGAGCTCCGCGCGCGTGAGCTTCATCATCGTCGCCAGGCCCTCCCAGGCGCGCGTCCAGAGGAAGCCCGGGCAGATCGCGTTCACGCGGATGTTCGACGGCCCGAGCTCCAGCGCGAGCGACTTGGTCAGGTGCACCACGCCCGCTTTCGCGGCACCGTACGCTGCGAGCTGCGGAGAGGGCATCAGACCCGCGATCGAGGCGATGTTCACGATCGCGCCGCCGCCGCGCGCGCGCAGGCGCGGGATCGCGGCGCGGCAGCCCGCGAACGTGGTTCGCAGGTTGTTCGCGAGCTGCGAGTCCCACGAGACCTGCGGCAGATTCTCGAGCCCCGGGCCGGTCGGGATCTCCTCCGGCCGGATCACGCCTGTGCCCGCGCCCGCGTTGTTCACGAAGATGTCGAGACCGCCGAGCTCGGCGTGGATGCGCGCGGTCGCCGCCGCGATCGCGTCCACCTCCGAGGCATCCGCGGCGACACCCACCGCGGCGACCCCGAGCGACGCCGCGGTCTTCTCCGCTTCCGCGCCGTCGATGTCGACGATTCCGACCTTCGCTCCTTCGGCCGCCAGGCAGCGGGCGATGCCCGCCCCGATCCCGCGCGCGCCGCCGGTCACGATCGCGATCCTTCCCGTGAGCCTCATGCCGCCTCCTCCTCGGCCGGTGCGGCCGATTCCAATTTCGCCTCCGGCGCGCGCCGCGCTCGCGGCACGCCCGGACGCAGGATCGAATACAGCGCCGGCACCAGCGTGACCGCCGCAAACATGTTGATCGCCATCAGCACGATCAGAAGCTGCGCCATCTCGGCCTGGAAGCGCAGGTCCGAGAGAACCCAGAAGCCGATCCCGCCCACCACCGTCGTGCCCGTGAAGGTGACCGCCATTCCGGTCGTGCGCACCGCCGCGCGGATCGCCTCTTCCAGGTCCGCGGCGCGCGGCAGCTCCTGGCGGATCCGGTCGACGATGTAGATCGCGTAGTCCACGCCGATCCCGACGCCGACCGCCTGCACCGGAAGCGTATTGATGTTCAGGCCCACGCCGCGCACGGCCATGAACGCGAGCGAGAGCAGCGTCGCGGTCGCGAGCTGCAGGAAGATGATCCCGCCCGAGAGCGTGGAGCGGTACGTCACCGAGTGCAGCACGAAGATCACCAAGAGGATCAGCGAGATGTTCGCGAGGTGGCCGCGCTCGACCTCGTCGTTCACGGCCGCGAGCATTCCGAGCGGCCCGCCCGCCATCACGAACTGCACGCCGCGCGTCCACTGCTGCGTGGGCTGGTAGACCGGCGCCGTGCCCTGCGACTTCTGATCCTGAACCAGCAGGTCCTTCGTGTTCACCGCGACGGCGCGGATGCGCAGCTCGTCGTTCTCGAACCATTGGTCGACGTCCGAGGCCTGCCAGTCCGCGAGCTGCTCGGGCCAGTTGAAGACGCGCCCCGGGCGACGCGAGCTCGCCTCCTTGGCGTACTTCGCCAGCGCCGCCACGCGGAACTCCTCGAGCCACTCCGGCGCGCCGTCGCGCGCGACGGTCTTCACCTCGAACGGCACGTAGGCGCCGTCTTCTTTGCGCAGCACGCGCAGCGTGTGCGCGCGAGCCGGCAGGAGCGGCCCGAGCATGTAGTAGACGAAGTCCTTCACGCGTTCGGGCCGCCACCAGGCCTGCTCCGGCGTGCCGTGGTTCTCGGCCAGCCGGATCGAGATCGCGCCCATCGGATTCCTGGCGATGAAATCCTGCGACACCTCGACCGCGCGGCGGATCGTCTCGCCCTTGTGATCGGGGTAGATCGCCGTGAGCGTCGCGGCGCGCCCGTCGTTCGTGACGATCGACGAGAGCGCGCCGGGCGGGCTGTTGAAGCGCAGGAAGATCAGCAGCGCGCGCGCCGACTCGGGAATGATCTCCTGCTTCGGCTCGCCGTAGCGGAACGAGCGGTTCGCGGCGCGCACCAGCGGGACCGGCGAGATCACCGCCACCGCGCCGGTCTTCGCGCGCAGCTCGCGCTCGAGCTCCTGCATCTTGCGCAGCACCTCGGACTCGCCCGCGGATTCGTCGCGGTCGCCCTCGGCGTAGATCACCAGCGCGTCGGCGCCGCCGAACTTCTCGCCGATCACACCGGTCGCGACGTTGAACGGGTGGTCCGGCCAGAACAGCGGCACGCCGGGCCGAGCCTCGCCGATCGTCGACCAGCGCAGCGTCGCGAAGCCCGAGACGAGGAAGATCGCCGCGAACGCCGCCGTCACCGCCCAGCGCCCGCGCGGGTGCGTGACCACGTCGGCGACGAAGCCGACGTAGCGGGTCATCAGCGCCGGCGAGTAGTGGTGGAAGTCCTTCGGCGCGGGCAGGAAGCAGATCAGCACCGGGTGCAGGATCTCCACCGTCGCGACGATCGATGCGACCCAGAACGCGCCGAAGATGCCAAGGTCGCGCATCTGCGGGATCGTGGTCACCAGGATCACGAGCAGGCCCGCGACGTCGGTGAGGATGCCGAGCGTGCCCGGCACGACCAGCTCGCCCATCGCGACCGCGGCCGCCTCGAGCCTGGCGCGCTCGCGGTCGCCGTACACCGGATAGAGACGCTCGTAGTCCTCGAAGAAGCGCTCCGCCATCTGCACCGTGTGCGAGACCGCGCGCGCGGTGATCAGCATCGGGATCACGATCACCAGCGGGTCGAAGGCGATCCCCGCCCAGCCGGTGAAGCCGGTGCCCCAGATCACCGTGACTCCCGCCGCGACCATCGGGATCAGCACGCCGTGCCAGCGGCGGAAGTACGCCCAGAGCAGCGCGAAGATCGCCAGCACCGCGCCCACCACCGAGAGCCCGAGCTGCCAGGCGTGGGCGAGCAGATGGCCGACCGCGAGCGGCGCGCCGGTCACGTAGACGCGGTGCCGCGCGTCCTGCTCCCGCTCCTGCATGGCGCGCAGGTGGTCGAAGACCGCGCGGTAGACCTCGAGGCCATTCAGCCGGTGCGTGACGAAGCCGGCCGTGATCAGCGCCGCCTTCTCGTCGCGCGACACGAGCATCTGGCGCATCTGGTCCGGCATCAGCTCGAGCGCGCGGCGGCGGATCAGGTCTGCCTCTGCCTGTGTCTCGGGCGGATCCTCCATCAGGAGCTCGGCCGTGATCGTGCCGTCCTTCTCCATCTGCACCACGCGCGAGGACAGGTGCGTGATCGAGCGGACGTGGTCGTGGTTCACCGGATAGGGCGGGAAGCGCCGGTCGAGCTCGGCGCGGATCTCGTCGCGGCCGAGCCGTCCCTCGCGCTCGAGCTCGGCGCGCAGGTGCTTGCGCTCGTCCGCGCGCGCGTCGTAGTCCCAGCCGTCGAGCGACTTGGTGATCGCGTCGATCTTCGCCAGCGTCTCCGGCGTCCAGATCGTGCCCTGCTCCACCACCACCGCGATCGCGACCAGCGTCGAGTTTCCGAACTCCCCCGCGAACTTGTTCTGCGCGTGGATGAAGGCGTGATCCGGAAGCTGCGCCCGCGCGTCGCTGCCGATCCGCACCGAGGGGCCGGGAAGCGGTCGCCCGAGCCCGGTCGAAATCGCGTTCACCGTCGGGTACAGGAAGAAGAGCGTCGCGAGCGCGAGCCCGGCGGCGATCGCGTGGCGAAATCGCACGACGAATTTTCCGAAGCGGTGGGTCGCGCGTTCGCTCATCGGGCGCTCCAGGCGATTCGCGCGTCGACCGTGCGATGCAGTGTGTGCTCGGCCGGCCGGAATCCGTGCCGGGTCCAGAACACCGATCCGGACGGATTCGCGGCCAGGAAGTGCAGCCCGCAGCGGCGCACGCCTTCTCGGCGCATCCAGGCGAGCGAGTTCTCGAGCAGCGCCGCGCCGACGCCGCCGCCCCGCTCGCTCTCGCGCACCACGCCCTGGAACAGGTAGACGGTCGCGTCGTCGCGGAGCGGCCAGGGCACGAACGAGCGCGGCGCGAAGAGCTGCATGCCGAGCGCGCGGCCGTCGCGCCAGGCGACGAAGATCGGGCAGCGCGGCTGGCCGAGAAGCGCGCGCGTCATCGCCTCTTGCGGCTCGCGCAGGATGCGCAGATCCGGCAGGAACATGGGCGCGCGCGCGTGGAAGCGCCGCTGCTCGGCGAGCAGCTCGAAGACGCCGGGAAGATCGCCCTCCTGCGCCTCGCGGATCTCGAGATCCGCGCGCGGAGGCGCTGGCAGAGGCTCGACGCCGCGAAGCGCGAGCGTGAAGTGCCGGCCGAAGCCGAGCGCGGACCAGGCGTCCGCGACCTCGCGCTCGGACACGAGCACGCCCACACCGAAGTCGAGGAACCCGTCCCTTACCAAGTCGGCCGCAAGGAACGCGAAGAGCTCGCGGTAGACCACGCCGGGATCGTGACCCCCGGCCACCGCGTGGCCCGAGAGCGGGCTGCCGACCGAGAACGCCGGGCTGAAATACGAGAGCGCCGAATCCGGCGCGGTCAGGTTCGCTTGCGCGAACAGGAAGCCGATCGGCGCGCCGGATGCGCTCGCGATCGCGCCGCGCACGTACTTCTCGGACGCGAGGCGCTCGAGCACCTTGCGACACGAGGCCGTGTCGTGCGGCGCGAAGGCGGAGCCGGCCGCCGGCGCGCCCGCGCGCGCGAAGCGATCCGAGAGCAGCTGCGCCGCGGGCGCGAGATCCGCGCTCGCGAAATCGCGAACCTCGATCCGACTCACCGGCCCGCGACCTCGACGCGCTCCCCGGCGGACGAGAGCTCGATCTGGGCGAACTCCGCCTCGCCGCGGCCGTGCTGGAACAGGCTCACCGCGATCAGCCAGACCGCGACGATCCGCGCGGGCGGCTCGCCCATCGCGCGCGCGCAGTCGGCGAAGACGTTTCTCCGCTCGCTCTTCCAGGCGCCGAGCCCGTCCGCGCCGGAACGCACCACCAGGTGGGTCTCGCGCGGGGTCCACTGCGGAATCGGGCAGGCGAAGTGCGTCTCGGGCGGGAGCGCCGCGCTCCAGTACCAGGACAGATCGCGGCCGTTGTCGAACTCGACCGCGACCGAGAGATAGTCGTGGCACAGGAGCTGGTCCTCGGGCTTCGCCGACGGAAGCGACGTCACGCGCCAGCGCCAGGCGATCTCCGTGTCGGGTCCGAGCGGAAGAGAGACGGGCCGGCGCAGGATCGCGACGTCGTCGTCGGTCACGCAGCCGATGCTCGGGCCGACGTCGCGCGAGCGCAGCGTGCGGAACGTCTCGCTCTGGCCGAGGAACCACAGGTAGTTCCAGCCCGCCGGGCGCACGGCGGGATTCGCCATCCGCGCCAGCTCCGCGGCGACCAGCGGCTCGCCGGGCGCGGCGCGCTCGATCGCCGCGAGGCCATCGCGCGCCTCGCCGCGCCAGTGCAGGATCAGCGCGAAGATCTCGCCGGTGAGACCCGCGTACGCCTCGACCGGCGTCGCGAGCACGCCGTCGGGCGACTTCCACTCGCCGTTGTAGATCGCGAGCTCGAGCGCGCCGTCGCGATCGCAGCGGAAGCTCTGCGTGTCGCGCGTGCCGGTCCAGATCGGTCCCCGTCCGCCGAGCCGCGCCCAGAGCGCGTAGCGCGGCCGCGAGGCGAGACCCGCCTCGACCGAGACGATCGCGCGCCCCTCGGCCAGGATCGTGACCTCGTCGCCCTTGGCGACGCGAATTCCCGTCTGCGTCCACGGCGGCACGTTCGCGGGCAGCCGCAGCAGCTGCGCCCCGGCGAGCGTGCGCGCCAGAAGATCGCGCGGCAGGCGTTCCCGCAGCGCCCCCCAGCGCTTCGCGAGGCTGGCTAGAGCCACGGCTCGCTCCTCACGATGAACTCGCTCATCGGCGTGGTGTTCATGGTCGCCATCTCGGTGAAGGCCGCGAGGTCGTCGGTCACGCGCCGGATGTTCGCCAGGTCGCCCCCGAAGAAGCGTTTGAAGTCGAGGATCTCTTCGAGCGAGCGGAAGCGCTCCTCGACGATGGCGCGAAACGGCTTCGCGCCGGGCGTGAGCGGCCGCGCGACCGCGTTGCGCACGTACTGCCAGAGCGGGTGGATCTCGAACGAGAGCGGCGTGTGCGAGCCGTACCAGTGCGCGAAGAACGCCTCGTCGGCCAGCCGTTCGGGCTTGGGAAACGCGGTCCAGAGCGTGACGCCGGGGCTGCGCACGCCGTCGGGCCAGGTCCGGTCCGGGCAGCGCAGCGGCACCGACTCCGTCACCAGATAGCCGTCCACCCTGGATGCGACACCTGCGAGTGTCGCCTCGAGCGCCGGGCGCGCGTCCTGGGACTCGAGCCAGACGGAGACGCAGGCCGAGACCTCGCGGCCGTCGCCCACGACCAGCGGGTGGCGTGGCGGGATCTGCGCGTGCAGGTCCGCGACGTTTGCCACCAGCGAGAGCGCGCCGTCGGCCAGAAGACGTGGGGCCGCCCGCTCGAGCAGCCGCTCGCGAAACGGCTCGATGCCGTCGGCCCCGCGCTTCCAGAGCAGGTAGACGAGCTTCTCCACGCCGCGTCTACAGCACCAGCTCGGCCATCGTGCGCATCACCGCGGGATCGCCCGCGGCGACGAGCAGCGTGGTGACCGGCGTCTTCTTCCACGCCTGCAGCCGGTCGCGAATGCGCTCGATCGGCCCGACCAGCGAGACCTCGTCCGCGAACTGGTCCGGCACCGCGGCGATCGCCTCGGCGCGCTTTCCCGCGAAGAACAGGTCCTGGATCTTGTCGGCCTCGGCCTCGAAGCCCATCCGGCCCATCAGCTCCTTGTGGAAGTTGCGCTGCTTGGCGCCCATGCCGCCGATGTAGAAGCCGAGCATCGCCTTCACCGGCGCAAGCCCCGCCTGCAGGTCGTTCGTGATGTTCACCGCCACGCCCTGCGCGATCTGGAAGCCGGGCTTCGCGCCCGCCAGCGACTCCGCGTAGACCTCGGGCCGGAACGGCGAGAAGTAGAGCGGCGTCCAGCCGTCGCAGATCTCCGCGGCCAGCGCGACGTTCTTCGGCCCCTCCGCGCCCAGGTAGATCGGCAGGTCCGCGCGCAGCGGGTGCACGATCGAGCGCAGCGGCTTGCCCAGCCCCCACGCGCCCGGGCCGGTGTAGGGCAGCGGGTAGTGCGGGCCAGCGTTCGAGACCGGCTCCTCGCGGCGCAGGATCTTGCGGATGATCGAGACGTACTCGCGGGTGCGCGCGAGCGGCTTGTCGAAGGGCTGGCCGTACCAGCCCTCGACCACCTGCGGGCCCGAGACGCCGAGCCCCAGGATCACGCGGCCCTTCGACAGGTGGTCGAGCGTGAGCGCGTGCATGGCGGTCGACGCCGGCGTGCGCGCGGAGATCTGCACGATGCCGGTGGCGAGCTTGATCTTGCTGGTGTGCGCTCCGATCCAGGCCAGCGGCGTGAACGCGTCCGAGCCCCAGGCCTCCGCGGTCCAGACCGAGTCGTAGCCGAGCCGCTCCGCCTCCTGCGCGAGCGCCACGTGGTTGGTGGGCGGCTGTCCCTGCCAGTAGCCGAGCTGCAGTCCGAGCTTCATCGGGAACTCCTTGTGGTCCCGCATCTTACCGTCACCCGGGGCCTGCGTGCGTGGACACGTTTCTTTGGAACGTGTTCTAATCCGCAGGGATGGCCGCCGACCCCAAGCGCGACGACGCGCCGCTCACGGCGCTGCACCACGTGGAGTACACCTACCGCCGCTCGGTCGGTCCGGTGCTGGGCCGCTTCTTCGCGGGCCTGCGCGAGCGGCGGATCGAGGGCGTGCGCACCCGCGCGGGGCGCGTGCTGGTCCCGCCCGCCGAGTACGACCCCGAGACCGGCGAGGCCACGAGCGACGAGTTCGTGCCGGTCGGGCCGGGCGGCACGGTCAAAGGCTGGACCTGGGTCGGGAAGCCGCGCGCGAAGCAGCCGCTCGCGCAGCCGTTCGCGTTCGCGCTGATCCTGCTCGACGGCGCGGACACGCCGCTCCTGCACGCGGTGGACGCGCTTGCCGAATCGCGCATGCGCACGGGAATGCGCGTGCGCGCGCGCTGGCGCGACGAGACGCGCGGCGAGATCGGCGACATCGCCTGCTTCGAGCCGGAGGTCTAGCCGTGGAGCTGGTGAAGAGCATCTCGGCCCCCGTCGCGCTCGACTACGACTACGTCACCGGGCGCGCGCAGAGCCGCTTCCTGCGCGGCATCGCGGAGGGCCGCATCCTCGGCCAGCGCTGCATCGAGTGCCGGCGCGTGTACGTGCCGCCGCGCGGCGCCTGCCCGCGCTGCGCGGTGCGCACCGAGGAAGAGGTGCAGGTCTCGAACAAGGGCACCGTCACCACGTTCTGCATCGTGCGCGTGCCGTCGGAGAACCTGTCGTTCAACCCGCCCTACACCTGCGCGGCGGTGCTGCTCGACGGCGCGGACATCCCCATGCTGCACGTGCTGCAGGAGTGCGCGCTCGAGGACGTGCGCATGGGCATGCGGGTCGAAGCGGTCTGGGTGCCAAGGGATCAGCTCGGCCCGACCATGTCGAGCATCCGCTACTTCAAGCCGATCGCCGAGCCCGACGCGGAGTACGACTCGTACAAGGAACACCTCTGATGCGCGAGGTGGCGATCGTCTCGTTCGCGCAGTCGACCAGCCCGCGCGACACGCGAAACGAGGTCGAGTTCCTGATGCCGGTGGTGCAGGAGGCCGTGCGCGCCGCGAAGCTGCCGCGCGCGGAGATCGGCTTCACCTGCTCGGGCTCGAGCGACTACCTGCAGGGGCAGAGCTTCGCCTTCGTCGGCGCGCTCGACGCGGTCGGCGCCTGGCCGCCGATCAAGGAGTCGCACGTCGAGATGGACGGCGCCTGGGCGCTGTACGAGGCGTGGATCAAGATCCAGACCGGCGACGTCGACTCGGCGCTGGTCTACTCGTTCGGCAAGTCGTCGTCGGGGGATCTGGCCGAGATCCTGGCGCTGCAGCTCGACCCGTACACGATGCTGCCGCTCTGGCCCGACGCGCACAGCCTGGCCGCGATCCAGGCGCGCGCGTTTCTCGAAGCCACTGGCAAGAGCGAACGCGACCTGGCGGCCGTCGTCGCGCGCAGCCGGCGTGACGCGGTGGCGAATCCGCACGCCGTGGTGAGCGGCAGCGTCGACATCGAGAAGCTTCTCGCCGAGCCGTACGTCTGCTCGCCGCTTCGCGCGCACGACCTGCCGCCGATCACCGACGGGGCGTCGGCGATGGTCGTGGTCGCGGGCGAGAAGGCGCGGGAGCTCTGCGCGCGGCCGGTCTGGATCCGCGGCTTCGATCACCGGATCGAGCCGCTGGGGCTCGGGCTTCGCGACCTCTCGCGCTCGGCGTCGACGGAGATCGCGGCGGCGAAGGCGGGCGTGCACGCGGGCCGGGTCGACTTCGCCGAGCTGCACGCGCCGTACTCGCACCAGGAGCTGATCCTGCGCGCGGCGCTGGGGCTCGGCGAGGGCGTCGCGATCAACCCGTCGGGGGGCGCGCTCGCCTCTCACCCGTACATGGCCGCGGGGCTGGTCCGGATCGGCGAGGCCGCACAGCGGATCGCGGCCGGGCGCGGCGATCGCGCGGTCGCGCACGCGACGCAGGGCCCGTGCCTGCAGCAGAACCTGGTCTGCGTGCTGGAGGGCGACTGATGGCCAGCCGCAGCGCCGTGATCGGGATCGGCCAGACCAAGTACGACGCCAAGCGCATCGACGTGTCGATGCCCGGGCTGGTGCGCGAGGCCGCGCTTCGCGCGCTCGAGGACGCGGACCTCTCCTTCGCCGACGTCGACGCGGTCGTGATCGGCAAGGCGCCCGACATGTTCGAGGGCGTGATGATGCCGGAGCTGTTCCTCGCCGAGGCGCTCGGCGGCGCGGGAAAGCCGATGATCCGCGTGCACACCGCCGGCAGCGTCGGCGGCTCGACGGGAATCGTCGCGTCGTCGCTGGTCGAGTCGGGGATCTTCGAGCGCGTGCTCTGCGTCGGCTTCGAGAAGCAGTCGGAGTCGAACGCGATGTGGGCGCTCACCGTGTCGCCGCCGTTCAGCGTCGCCGTCGTGGCGGGCGCGGGCGGCTACTTCGCGCCGCTGATCCGCGCCTACATCCGCCGCTCCGGCGCGCCCGAGGACACGGGCATCCGCGTCGCGGTGAAGGACCGCCAGAACGCGCTAAAGAACCCGTACGCGCACGTGAAGATTCCCGGCGTCACGTTCGAGCAGGTGATGAACTCGCCGATGCTCTGGGATCCGATCCGCTATCTCGAGACCTGCCCGTCGTCGGACGGCGCATGCGCGATGATCTTCGCGAGCGAGAGCGCGGCGGCGAAGGCGCCGGGAAAGCCCGCCTGGGTGCACGCCACCGCGATGCGCTCCGAGCCCACCATGTTCGCGGGCCGCGACCAGGTGAACCCGCTCGCAGCTAGGATGAACGCCGCCGATCTGTACAAGAAGGCGCGCATCACCAACCCGCGCGCCGAGATCGACTGCGCGGAGATCTACGTGCCGTTCTCGTGGTTCGAGCCGATGTGGATGGAGTCGATGGGCTTCGCCGAGGAAGGCCAGGGCTGGAAGATGACCTACGAGGGCGCGACCGCGATCGACGGCGATCTGCCGGTGAACATGTCGGGGGGCGTGCTGTCCTCGAACCCGATCGGCGCCTCGGGCCTGATCCGCTTCGCCGAGGCCGCGATGCAGGTGCGCGGCCAGGCGGGCGAGCACCAGGTCGACGGCGTGCGCAAGGCGCTCGGCCACGCCTACGGCGGCGGCTCGCAGTACTTCAGCACCTACATCGTCGCCGACCACAAGCCTTAGGAGGCGCGAATACCGTGGCAGACCATGGCTTCTGGAGCTACGCGCAGCGCGACCCGTCGCGGCTCGCGTTGATCGCGCCCGACGAGCGTGCCTACACTCGCGGCGAGCTGTTCGCGCTGCAGAACCGGATCGCGAACGGCCTTCGCGCGCTGGGTCTGCGACAGGGCGACGCGGTGGCCGTGGCGCTTCCGAACTGCGCGGAGTTCTTCGCGCTGAACCTCGCCTGCGCGCAGTCGGGCTGGTACCTGGTGCCGATCAACTGGCACCTCGCGCCGGCCGAGATCGCCTACATCGTCGCCGACAGCGAGGCGAAGGCGTTCATCGCATCGGACCGAATCGCCGACACCTGCCGCGCCGCGGCCGACGAGATCCGCTTCCCCGCTTCGGGGCGATTCGCGATCGGCGCGATCCCGAGCTTCCGTCCCTTCGACGAGCTCGTCGCCGGCCAGCCCGAGACGCTTCCCGCCGAGCGCGCCGCGGGCGCGGTGATGAACTACACCTCGGGCACGACCGGAAAGCCCAAGGGCGTGCGCCGGCCGCTGCCGCCGCTCGATCCCGACATCATCGCGACGCTCTTCACCGGCTTCCTGTCGATGTTCGGGATCAAGCCCGAGGACGGAAACGTCCACATCGTCGGCTCGCCGCTCTACCACACGGCGGTGCTGGTCTTCGCGTCCTCGTCCATGCACTTCGGTCACCCGGTGGTGCTGATGGACAAGTGGACGCCGGAGGACTGCCTGCGCCTGATCGACAAGTACCGAGTCACCACGAGTCACATGGTGCCGACGCAGTTCCACCGCATGCTCGCGCTGCCGCCGGAGGTGCGCGCGAAGTACGACTGCAGCTCGACCCGCACGATGGTGCACGCGGCAGCGCCCTGCCCGCCCGACGTGAAGCGGCGAATGCTGGACTGGTGGGGCGACTCGATCTTCGAGTACTACGCGGCCACCGAGGGCGGCGGCACGCTCGTCACGCCACAGGGGTGGCGCGTGCACCCGGGCACGGTCGGCCGCGCCTGGCCCGGCGCCGAGATCAAGATCTTCGACGACGCGGGGCAGGAGCTCCCCACCGGCCAGCAGGGCACGGTGTACATGCGCCTGGGGCAGGCCGACTTCGAGTACCACAAGGACAGCGAGAAGACGCGCAAGAACCGGATCGGCAACTACTTCACCGTCGGCGACGTCGGCTACCTGAACGACGCGGGCTACCTGTTCCTGTGTGACCGCAAGATCGACATGATCATCTCGGGCGGCGCGAACATCTACCCGGCCGAGATCGAGAACGTGCTGCTCGGCCACCCGAAGATCGCCGACGTCGCGGTCTTCGGGATCCCCAACGCCGACTGGGGCGAGGAGGTGAAGGCCGTGGTCGAGCCCGCCGCCGGCGTCGAGCCGGGCCCACAGCTCGCCGCCGAGATCCTCGCCTTCTGCGCCGACAAGCTCGCGAAGTTCAAGCTGCCCCGGACGATCGACTTCCTCGCCGAGCTCCCGCGCGACCCCAACGGCAAGCTCTACAAGCGCAAGCTCCGCGACCCCTACTGGGCCGGCCGCGAGCGCGCGATCTGATGCGCGGCGACGCGGAAGACACGATCGAGATCACGCAGCTCCTCTACCGCTACGCAGTCGCGATCGACGCCAAGGACTGGAAGGCGCTCGAGCGCGTCTTCACGCCCGACGCGCGGATCCACTACGCGGTCGCCGGCGGCATCGATCTGCGCTTCCCCGAGCTCGCCGGCTGGCTCGCGCACGCGATGTCGATCTTCAAGTCCACGCAGCACGTGATCACCAACCCGCTTGTCGAGCTCGCGGGCGACGTCGTGCGCTGCAGCTCCTACCTGACCGGCACGCACGTTCAGGTGCGGATCGATTCGGGCGAAGAGGTCCTGGTCACCGAGGGCAGCCGCTACGACGACGAGCTCGTGCGCACCCGCGACGGCTTCCGCATCTGCTCGCGCCGCCTCGAGCGCATCTGGCTCGACGGCCGCTACCAGGGGCCCGATCAGATCCGGCTCTTTCCGACGACGTGAGCTCGCGCCGCGCGCGCTACTCGCCGGCCGCGCGCGGCGCGACGCGGTCCGGGAACTCGGCGAGCAGGCCGAAGCCGACGGCGAGGAGGACGGGGCCGACGAACATTCCGAGCAGGCCAAGGCTGGCCAGGCCGCCGAGCACGCCGAGGAAGACGAGCAGGAACGGGATGCGCGTCGAGCCGCTGATCAGGAGCGGGCGCAGGAAGTTGTCGACGGTGCTGACGATCAGCGCGCCGTAGAGGGCGAGCGCGATCGTCGCGCCGACGCGGCCCTCGAAGTAGAGCCAGACGCAGGTCGCGCCCCAGATGATGGCCGGGCCGCCCGGCAGCAGCGCCGTCAGCACGGTCGCGAAGCCGAGGAAGACGGCCGACGGCACGTCCAGCACCCAGAAGCCGAGCCCCGCGAGCGCCCCTTGCACGATCGCGGTGCCGAGCAGGCCGAAGACCACCGCACGCACGATCGCGCCCACGTGGTCGACTAGGCCGGGGTCGTTGCTCGGCATCAGCAGCACGGCCAGGCGCCGCGCCTGCGTGCCGACGCGCTCGCCGTCCAGGTAGAGCGCGAAGAGCACGACGATCGTGATCAGGAAGTCGAGCAGGTTGCGCGCGATGCCGCCCGTGATCGTGACCGCGCGCGACGACAGGTCGCTGCCGTAGCGGCCGATCCACTCGCCGAGCCCCGCGTGGCCGAAGAGCGTGTTCTCGCGCAGCTCCTGCAGGCGCGAGTCGAGCCAGGGTCGAGCGGTCACGAACTCGGGGAACGGCGCGCCCTGCGCGGCCCAGTCGCGAAGCTGCGCCGCCACCTGCGTGGCCTCGGTGGCCAGCACCACCAGCAGCCAGCCGACTGGAATCGCGACGATCGCGGCCAGCACGAGCGTGAAGAAGCCCGCCGTGAGCGCCGGGCGCTTGGTGAGCGCGCGCGCCCGCGCGTAGACCGGCCAGGTCACGTACGCGGTGATGGCCGCCCAGGCTCCCGGCACGAGGAACGGCCGCAGCACCCAGAGCGTGGCCACGAGCAGCGCCAGGCCAACGAGCACGCGCGCGACGACGAGGCCCGCGCCCTTGCCTGGCTCGTTCATGCGGCGAGTATCCCGCTTCGCGCGGCGTCCGGCTAGCGCGGCGACTCGCCGAGAAGCTTGCGCGCGAGCGCGAAGTTGTGCGGACCGCTGCGGCGGAGTCGCTCCGCGAGCTCCGGGTCGAGCGAGGATCGCGACGCGAGCGCGTCGAGCTTCGAGGTCCAGGTCGAGAGCAGGTCCGCGAACTCCGGCGTGTGGCACTCGACGCAGCGAGCCGCGAGCGCGGCCGGGCGGTTCGCGGCGCGCGTCGGTCCATGGCAGTCGGCGCAGGCGACGCCCTCCGCGTGCACGTCCGGCTCGACGGGGGAATCCCCGAAGCGCCCGGCGAGGAGCCGCTCGGCATCCTGGTGACAGTCCCTGCACTCGCGCCCCTGCGCGCGGAAGCTCTGGTCCGCGTGGCAGGCGCCGCAGTCCAGCTTCGCGTGCAGGTCGTCGAGCTCGAAGCGCGTGTCGCGGGCGTGGTCGAAGTCCTGGCTCCAGCCCGACTCGGAGTGACAGGAGCGGCAGCCGTTCTCGGAGCGCATCTTGCCGCGGTGCGGATCCTCGTGGCAGGTCGCGCAGTCGGGATCGGCGGCGCGACCGGGCGCCGTGCCGGACTTCCGCTCCTGTTTGCGTCGCTCTTCGGTGTGACAGCTGTCGCAGGCGACCGAAGCGTGCGCGCCGCGGAGCGAGAAGTGCGTGTCGGCGTCGTGGTCGAAGCTGCCGCGGCGAAGCTGCGCCGCGCGAAAGCCCGACTCGCGATGGCAGGTCGCGCAGTCGCGGGCCGCGAGCGGGTGCTCGGGATCGCGCGCCGCGAGCGCGGGCGCGGACTCGTCGAGCGCGACCTGGCGGATCTTCCCCAGGTTCTCCGGCGCGCGCGGGCCGCCCGCGTGCGGATCGACGTGACAGTCGGTGCAGCTCGCGAACGGCACGCCTTGGTAGTGGAAGACCTTCTCCGCCCGGCCCGACGCCGGCAGCGCGAGGTGGCAGTCCTCGCACTTTGCCGTCTGGTGCTCGCCGCGAAGCGGAAAACGCGACAGGTCGTGCTGGAACGAATCGCGCTCGAAATCGATCAGCTCGGCGTCCGCGCCGCGGTGCTCCGCGTGGCAGGTCCGGCACGGCTCCTCGAACGTCGCGTGCCAGCCGAGCTTCCGCTGCGCGCGGGCGCCGATCTCCTGGTGGCAGGCGACGCAGCGCGCGTCGATCACGTGACTCGCGCTGCCGTGGCAGTCGAGACAGCTCCCCACACCTGCTAGATCCGCGTGCGCCGCGGAGAGCGGGCCGGGATCGAGCGCGCCGCCGAGAAGACGGTCCGCCGCGGCGACGATTCCCGGCTCGGGGGCCGACTCGAGCGCCGGCTTCTCGACCGGCGCCGCGTCGCTTCGCGCGCCCGAGCGCAGGAGCAGTAGCGCGAGCAGCGCGGGCACGAGCACGATCGCCGCGAGCAGGACCAGTCGGAGTCTCACGGCTCGCCCCGCCCGTCGCGCTCGACCGAATCGAGCCAGCGCGAATGGTGGTGCGCCGCCCAGTCGCGATCGACGTCGCCGCGGACCATCGCGCGCAGCGCCGGGCGCGTGCTCGGATTGATCAGCGCCATGAACAGGTGCACGGCGAACGCGGGGATCCAGGCCAGGAAGCCGCTCACGTGCACGACCAGCGCGAAGAAGGAGCCGGGCTCCCACCACAGGTGCATTCCGGTCGCGATCATCGCTCCCGAGATCGCGGCGACCGCGAGCGCGTTCAGCTTCTGCCCGGCGTTCAGCTTGTGCTGCGCGGGGAGCTCGGCGCGGCCCAGCATCGCGAGCGGCTGCTTCACGAGCCAGACCAGATCGTCGCGCCCGAGCCGCGCGGTCTCGGACAGATCCGCGAGCCAGGCGCGCCGGTCGCCGGACAGACCGATCAGCCAGGGCGCGGTCAGGATCACCACGCCCGCGATCTTGTGGGTCTCGATCAGGCGGGCGATCCAGACGCCCGAAAGACCCAGCTCCGCACGCGCGAGCAGAAGCGCCCCGCTCGACGCGAGCGTGAGGAACGCGAGCGCGAAGGTCCAGTGGAACCAACGCGTGGTCCGGCCGAAGCGCGGCACGCGGCGCGGAGTCACTTCGGCCCCTGCGCCGGCTTCGGGGCCAGCCGCTCGTAACTGCCGCTGCGCGGGTCGCGCCGCTCCAGCACGACCTCGCTCTCGGGGCCCGCCCGGAGCTCGAAGCGACGCTCCGCTCCCGCGGGAATCGCCTGGTCCAGCGCCGCGCGGAGCCGGATCACATCGTCGCCGGCGCTAAGCCGCACCTCGCGCGGACCGAAATTGCCGGTCGGAAGCGCGTGCGGCAGGCCGTTTCTCACGTCGACGATCCAGCGCTCGCCCTCGCGGCGCGCGACGAGCTCGATGTCCTCCCAGGGCTCGAGCGGAACGCCGAAGCGATGGCGGCGTCCGTCGATCGGGCTGCCCAGCGCGACGAGCACGCGCGAGTACGGCCGGGACGCGTCGTAGCTCTCGATCGTGCGGTGCACCGACGGCATGTGGCAGCCCTGACAGGTCTCCTTCTCCGAGCCGTCGCGCCTGGCCGGCGACTCGCGGTACTGCTCGAGCGCCGCCTCGTGGCAGGTGCCGCAGAGCTCGGGCTTGGCGAAGAGCTCGTCGACCGCGATCGGGTGCACCTCGACCGGAGAGGTTCGCGCGTGCGGGCCGCGCATGGTGAGCGGGGCCGCGTCCGGCATCAGGTGACAGCTCACGCAGGTCACTCCCTCCTCGCGGTGATCCGCGCGAAGCGCGATCTCACCCTTGGGCCCGAGCGGAGCGGGCGCGTGACAGCCGACGCACGCCTCGGCCGAGTGATCCGCCGTGAGCGCGGCGAACTGCTTCGAGGTCCAGGCGACCGCGTGCGGCGAGTCGGACCACTCCTCGACCACCTCGGAGTGACAGCGGCGGCAGTCCTCGGCGACGGGGAGCTGCTGCTTGTCCAGGCTGAACAGCAGGTCGTCCGCGAACGGAACCGAGAGGCTGCAGCCGGCGACGAGCGCAAGCGGCGCGACGAGCCAGCGGCGGCTTCGCGACTCACGCGCCACGCGGCACCTCGAGCGCGTTCCTTCCCCAGACCGCGAATCCGATCGGCAGCCGCAGCAGCACCAGAGTCAGTCCGTAGACGAGCGAGTACGCAAGCCAGCTCGACGCGGGGCCGAAGCCAGCGAAGAGCGCGAGCATGGCGGCCTGGGCGGTGCCGATCCCGGCGGGCGAGATCGGCAGCGCCGCGACGCTCTGCACCAGCGGCATTCGCGCGAGCACGTCGAGGAACGGCACCTCGAGCGCGAAGCACGGAAGCGTGAGCCAGACGAAGAGCGCGAAGCTCGCGTAGAACAGACCGCGAAGCGCGACCACTCGCAGCAGGTCCCGAGCGCGGAACCCGGCCACCGCTGCGGCGAGCTTGCCTCGGCCGAAGCGCGCGACGCCGAGTCGCGCCGCGATCAGGACCCCGGACGCGACGGCCGCGATCCCGAGCAGGATCGGCCGCAGCAGGATCGCGACGGTCCCGCCTGCGGAGAGCGAGCCGAGCGACGCGACCGTCGCCAGCGCGACCAGATCGCAGGCGTAGTGCGCGAGCATGGCCGCGGAGAGGCTCGACACCGCTGCGCCGGTGCTGCGCCGCAGACCCGCCACGAGCGCGACGTTCGCCAGATCGAACGAGACGACCATCCACGGGTACGTCGCGGCGCGCGCCAGCGCCATCTCCCGGAACGAGAGCGAAGCGCCCACCCGCGCGAACACCCCGCGCAGCACGAACGCGTCGAGCGCGAGCCAGACGGCGGTGAACAGGATCGCGACCGGCGCATAGGCGCCGAGCTTCGCGGCCCCGAGCGCGGCGAGCGTCGCCTCGCGATCGACGCGCGCGAACAGGATCGCGAGGATCGCTGCGGCGGCCAGCCAGGGAAGCGCGGCCCGCGTCCGCTTCATGACGCGAGGAATCCCACGCCGTGCACGTCGAGACAGGCGCCGTTCACGCGCACGCCCGCCTCGCTGGCCAGGTAGACGGCGGCCATCGCGACGTCCCACGGCAGCGCGCGCTGCGGAGCCGGAGCGCCGCGCGGCGCAGCGCCGTCGATCCCGAACCTGCTTCGTGCACGTTCCCCCCTTCGCTCTGCGATGCCATCGCGCCGGGCGCCCGTCAAGGCGAGCGCGCTTGCGCGGCACATGGCGATGGCGGACTTTGCGCGGCGTGGACGCGATCGACCCGGGCCTGCTCTCGAACCGGCTGCCGCAGATCGAAGCCGTGCTCGCGCGCCTCGCGCCGAGTGCCCGCGAGCGGCTGCTCGAGCCGCTGCTCGCGTTCGTCGCAGATGTTTCAGAGCCCCTGCTGGCGCGAATCTCCGCGGGAACCGCGCTCGGCCTGATCGGCGATCCGCGGATCGATCCGCTCCGGCCGCGGATGTGCCGAGTGCCTGCGGGCCGCTTCTGGATGGGCACCGACCTTGCCGAGGTGGCCGAGCTCGCGCGGAGGTGGAACGTTCCGGAGGCGTGGTTCGAGAAGTCGACGCCGCGCCGCCAGGTGGAGCTCGACGCGTTCGAGATCGCCGTCCATCCCGTGACCGAAGCGGAGTGGGCGCGTTTCCTGGCGGAGACGGGCGTCGACGAGATCCCCGCGCACTGGCCGAGCGGCGTGCCCGCGCGCGGCCGCGCGAACCACCCGGTGTTCGGCGTGTCGTGGCAAGCGATCCTGCTCTACGTGGAATGGCTCTCGGAGCAAACCGGAACCACCTTCCGGGTGCCGACCGAGCCCGAGTGGGAGCGGGCCGCGCGGGGCACCGACGCGCGCGCACACCCGTGGGGCGAGGCGTTCTCGGCTTCGCGCTGCAACACGCGCGAGGGCGGGATCGGGGGCACGACACCCGTTGGTGTCTATCCCGACGGCGCCTCGCCCTGCGGCGCGCTCGACATGGCGGGGAACGTCGAGGAGATCGTCGCCGATCTGTACCGACCCTACCCGGGCTCGAAGTTCGCGGACCCGGATTACGGGAGCTACCGGGTGACGCGCGGCGGGGTCTACACGCTCGACGGAGACCTGGCGCGCTGCGACCGACGCCACGGAGCCGCCTTCGCCGGGCCGACCGGCGTCAGACTCGCGCGCAGCGCCGCGCACGGGTGGCAGGGCCGCTGAGGTCTGCGCCTCCGGGCGCTAGCCCGCGAGCGCTCTCGAGAGCGCGCCGACGCTCGAGCGGATCCTGCGGGGACCGCGCGAGCGCAGTGCGGGAACCAGCGAGGTGAGCGCGTCGACCGCCGGAAAGCGCCCGACCAGCGCGGAGTGTCTGACGCGCGCCAGGCGATCGCGGTCCGGGTAGGCCGCGACGAGCACACCGAGCAGGGCCCCTGCCCGCGCGCCGGCCGCGCGCTGAAGCGACGCCACGAAGCCCGCGATCTCGACCGCGATCAGCGTCTCGACCCGCCGTGGGTCGGTGTAGGCGTACTCGAAGTCGAAGCTCACCCACTCGCCGGCGCGATCGATCAGATGTTCGAAGCCGGGATGCGCCTGGATCAAGCCCGGCTCGCGCAGCCTCTCGGCGAGCGCGTGTCGGCGGCACCACTCGGCGCCGAAGCGGGAAAGCCCCGCTTCGAGTCGCTCGATCGAAAAGCGGGCATCGCGAAGCTCCGAGCGAACCGTCTCGCCGTCGATCCGCTCCAGGACGAGATAGGGCCGATCGTCCGATTCGGGAAGCGGAAGATCGAGGATCTCGGGAACGGCGAAACCATGCCGCCGCCAGAGTCCGAGAATCCTGGCGTCGGTGTCGCGCCGCGTGCGCGCGGCCAGGCCCGTCTTCGCGACCAGAAAGCGGTGGCCGAACGCGCGCGCCAGCATCGGGAATCGCGTCCGCTTGCGCCCGTACAACTTGACGATCACGGGTCTGCCTTGAATCTGTGTCGAAACCACCTGGTGTCGGCCGTCGCCTCTTCTGGAGATCGCGAGCAGGGTTCCGTCGAGACCGGCGACGCGGATCGGCATGCCGACGCCCGAAGTCATCCGCGGCCCAGCATGGTGTCCAGGCGCGCGGCGATGCGGTACTTCGACGAGCTCTTCTGGGCGCGTTCGCGGAAGGCCAGGTCGAGCTTGCGGCCGAAGCGCACCAGCGGATTCGGATCGGCGAAGGCGAACTCGCGCGTGTAGGTGAGCAGATCGCGGCCCGGATAGTGCGCGACGGTCTCCTCGAGAAACGTGTCGAACTCGTCGTGGACGGTTCGCGCCATCGACTTCAGGTAGCAGAGGATCTCGCGCGCGACGATCTCCTTCACGCGATCGCGCGAGCGGAAGCAGGTCTCGAAGTCGAAGAACAGGAACTCGTCGCCGACGATCATCACGTGCTTCAGATCGCCGTTCTCGTGCACGAAGCGCGGCTCGCGGCGCTCCACGGCGAATCGATGGCGCCGGTGCCAGACCGGCAGGAAGCGACGCCACGTTTCGAGCCGGGTCGCGATCGGGATGGTCCGGTCGGCGAAGTAGTTGACGAAGCGCGGCGCGTCGACCCATTCGAAGAGCGCGTAGCCGTCCGGCGGCAGGCCCTCTACGCGGTCGTAGTAGACGTTGAAGACGCGAAATCCAGCCTCGCGCCAGAGCCGGATGCAGTCGAGCTCGGTCTTGCGCCTCGACCAGGGCATGACCGCGGTCTGGTTGGCGACCAGCAGGTTCCCCGCGCTCTTCCAGCGGTAGCGCCACATCGGCAGGCTTCCGTAGTAGACCTTCAGCACCGCGAAGCCGCCCTGGTAGGGCACCTTGTAGAGGAAATTCCCGTTCTTCAGCAGCAGGTACTGCTCGAGGTTCTCGAAGCGAAGCACGGGCGACGACTCCATCATTCGCGGAGTTAAGCAAAACCCGACCGGATCCGCCGCAGTGGCTGTGCTCAGCCAAGACGGCTCGTCGCGATCCAGAGCCGGTCGCCGAGCCAGGCCTCGACATGACACCGGCTCGTGTCCTCGCTGGCTCGGAGCTCCACTTCGAGCCCGACGGCCTCGCTCTCGACGGCTCCGGCGCAGACGAGCAATAGCCGCGCTTCGCGAGGCGCCCGGACTCGGACGGAGCTGCCCTCGCGGGAGACCTCGAAGGAGTCCACCGGCGCGATCCCCTCGAAGGCGACGTAGCTCCGGCCCTCGCGCAGCGCCTCCAGGATCGCGGACGCGCTTCGCTCGCGAACGCGCACGTGGGTGGTGAGCAGGCGGAACGTGTCGCGGTAGCGGTCGATCGTTCCGCCAAGCGGCCCGAGCGCGCGGAACTTCGCGTGCGCGTCGACGCCACCGACGATGCTTCGGGCGCCGGGCAGCTCGGACCAGCGCGCGAGATTCGCGCGCGGAGCGCCGAGCAGCGGGCGCAGCGCCAGCTGCGCGGGGAGCAGCAGGTGTCCGAGTGCGAGCCGGGTCGGCACCTCTGCGGCGCGCGCGTGCAGATTCGCGATCTCGATCCCGTCCGGCTCGGCCGCGGCGAATCGCGCCGGCTCCATCAGCGCCGAGCGCTCGATGTGCCCGACGAACGCCGCGCCGCCGCGCGCGTGGATCTCTTCGACCAGCGCGCGCGGCGCGCGAGGCAGGCGCGCCGCGTCGCTCACGCCGAGCGCGAGCATCGAGCCGCCCAGAACCGAGACTTCCCAGCCGGGGATCAGGATCACGCCGTCGATCACGCCGCTCGCCGGGACGCCCCGGGCGTTTCGCGTGTGCTCCGAGAAGGCGACCCAGGCGACCCCGGCTCCGTTCGCCGCATCGACGACTGCTGCGATGGATCCGTGACTGTCGTGTGACACACGGGTGTGCACGTGCACGACTCCGCGAAGATCGATCCAGCCGTCGCCGGCGGCAGCGCCGGTCTGGCGAGCCGAGCCGCTCGGCCACGGCAGCGAGGCGCACGCGCTGAGCAGCAGCGCCGCGATCACCAGCCCGAGTCGTTCGATCGAGTGCCGGATCACCACCCGGCTCCTATCGGACCGTGTCGGGGATCGTTACAGGACCGACCGGATCAAAGTGTGATCTGCGCACTGACGGTGCAGATTGGCCCGCTGTAGCCTCTGGCCACCCGAAGGATCGGGGGACGAGGAGGGTTCATGCTTCGAGGAGCTCTGATCGCGATCGCGGTTTTCGGACTCGCGGCCTGCGGGCAGCAGGGAGACCGCGGCACGCCCGAGGTGGGCGCCGCCAGAGGGGCGCCGGCCAACGAGTACGCGGCGACGTGTCTCGAGACGGCGGCCGCGCAGAACTGGGCCGAGGCCGCGCGACTCTGCTCGCTGGCTCTCGGAGCCGATCCGAACGACGAATCCCTCGCGCAGGCGCTCGCGGCCGCGAAGGCCGCACTCGCCGGGGATGCCGCCGCAGAGGGTGTGGCCGAGCCGGCCGACGACGCGGCGGAGCAGGCGCTCCCGAACTGAGCTTCCTGCTCCGCGAGAGGCCGGAAGCTCCCTGGGACGCCGCCATGCCCGAGAGCCGGGCGGCATCCCAGGGAATTCTCCGGTTACTGGATGTTGAGCTCGACGCGCCGGTTCTGGGTGCGGCCGTCGTCGGTCGCGTTGTCCGCGACCGGGTTGGTCTCGCCGAAGCCGACCGCGCTGAGCCGCGATCCGTCGATCCCGTGAGTGGACAGGTACTCGAGCACCGCATTCGCGCGCCGCTCCGACAGACCCTGGTTGTAGGCGTCGGTGCCCACGCTGTCGGTGTAGCCGGCCACCTGCACGCGCACGTCCGCGTTCTCCTTCAGAGCTTCCACGCCCGCGTCGAGCACGCCCTCGAACTCCGGCTTGATCGTCGCGCGGTCGAAGTCGAAGTTGATGCCGCGGAGCACGATCGTCTTGCGGGTCGCGGCCGCGACGGAGACCGCCGAGCTGCCCGAGCCCACGGCGTCGTAGCTGTCGGTCGCGCTGCACTTCGCGTTGTAGTTACCCGCTGCGGTGTAGGTGTGCTTCGCGTTCTGCTCGGTCGACTTCCCGCCGTCGCCGAAGTCCCACGCGTAGCCCTTGATCGTGCCGGTCTCGGAGGTCGCGACGCAGCGGCACTCGACGGCGAGCGGAGGCGCGCCCGAGGCCGGCGTGCAGGTGGAGCGAACCGTCGGCGGGTTGCGCACGTCGTCCGGGGCACCCAGGGCGCAGAGCAGCGCGCCCGTCACCGCACCGGCGCCAGCGCCGATCGCGTAGCCGGCCTTCTGGTCGTTCCGGTGATCTTCGTTGTTGCGCCAGTCGGAGGCGATCGCGCCGATGCCTGCACCCGCCACGCCACCGAGTACCCCGCAGACGACGGGAGCCGCGTCTCCGAACGTGTCGTGCATGGTCGCGCAGCCACTCGTTCCGAGCAGCAGAACGCAGGTCAGGGCGAGGGAAATGACTCGATTCATGATTCAGGATCCTCCCGATGGGCTGATGGGGAAGCAGTGACGCCCGCATCCTGCCGCACAGGTGCTCACAGGCGCAAGAGGCACGCAGGTCGCCGCGGCCGACGCGCATGATGATGGGAATTGCGGGATTTGCAAGTACGGGTCCAGAATCACGCAGAAATCGTCCCCGATCCGTCGGGCTTCACTCCGCAGCGCTCGTTTCCGATCGAACGCATTGGCCTCGGCGGGCGGCCCCGAACCCGGGAGGCGATGGAAGACATATGCATCGAGCGACATCGAACAGCTTGCGGGCGCTTCGCGCGCTCGGCGTCGCGGGCGTGATCGCCCTGGCCATGCCCGCGGTAGCGGCGGCGGAGAGCTTCGACAGCTTCTGCGCGCAGTGGATGGGCAAGCTCGCGGCCCGCGAGCAGCAGAACCTGCAGAAGATCCAGTACGTGCCGAACGGCGGTCAGGTCGTCGGCGCCTACACCGGCTACGAGAAGGTGCCGATCCGCTGCCAGACGCGGGCCAAGCCAGGGGCACCGGGAGTCGGCACGCTCGTCTACAACGAGGTCCGCTACCAGAAGGCCGGCCCGACGGTGGAGGGCGCGAAGTCGAGCTCGCCGCAGGTCGTCGAGAAGGTCGAGATCATGGAGATCTTCCGCTTCGACGGCGCGAAGTGGAAATACTGACCGGACGACGAAGCGTTGCAGACCAAGGGGCGGCAGGCGCGACGGCGCAGGCCGCCCCTTTTTCGTCTCACGCGTCCGAGACGCGTTGACGTACTCCGAGGCGGGCGACCACAATCGCGCGAGCCACTCGAATCTCGGGGGTGAGGGATGAATCGCGCGCTGGTCTTCCACGGCAAGGCGGACGTCCGGCTCGAGTCTCTCCCCGACCCGACGCCGCCGGATTCACGCGGCGCGATCGTGCGCGTCGAGCGGACCGCGATCTGCGGCTCGGACCTGCACCTGTATCACGGCACGCTTCCGATTCCGCCCGGATTCACGCTCGGTCACGAGTTCGTGGGTGAGATCGTGGAGACGGGCCGCGACGTGCGTCGCTTCCGCAGCGGCGATCGGGTCATCGTCTCGGGCGTGATCGGCTGCGGTGAGTGCGGCGCCTGCGCCGGCGGACATCCGATCCGCTGTGAGCGCCATCTGACGCGCGTGTTCGGGAACTCGCGCGAGCTTCCCGGCGGACAGGCCGAGGCCGCAGCGGTCCCCGGCGCGGACGCCGCGCTGCTCCGCGTGCCGGACGGAGTCAGCGTGCAGCAGGCGGTGCTGCTCGCCGACATCCTGCCGACCGGCTACTACGGCGCGAGGAACGCGGAGATCCGCCCCGGGCAGACGGTCGCGCTGATCGGGCTCGGCCCGGTGGGCCAGTGCGCGCTCCAGTGCGCGCAGCTCTTCGGCGCGGCGCGGATCTTCGCGATCGACCGCGTGCCCGAGCGTCTCGCGGCGGCGCGCGCGGCGGGCGCGATCCCGATCGACGCGGCGCAGGATCCGCTCGCAGCGATCCTCGACGCGACCGGGGGCCAGGGTCCCGACGCGGTGATCGAGGCGGTGGGCGCCGACGAGACGATCCGGCTCGCGATCCAGCTCGTGCGCGTGGCGGGCGTGGTGTCGGTGATCGGCGTGAACGCGAACATGGCGTTTCCGTTCCCGATGCTGCTGGCGCTGATGAAGGACCTGACCTTCCGCATCGGCATCTGCCCGGTGCCCGAGCTCTGGAGCGATCTCGTGCCGCTGCTGCAATCCGGGCGGCTGCGCCCGGAGTCGGTCTTCAGCCACGAGCTGCCGCTCTCGAAGGGCTCGGAGGCCTACGCGCTCTTCGACGCGCGACGCGACGGCGTGATGAAGGTGATGCTCGATCCGAGCGCGTGATAGGCTCGCGCGCGCGTGAATCCGGTGATCGAGACGACGAGTGGCAAGCTCGCGGGCCGCACCAAGAACGGTGTCACGCGCTTCCTCGGCATTCCGTACGCGCGCGCTCCGGTCGGGGTGCGCCGCTTCCGACCGCCCGAGCCGCCCGAGAGCTGGGTCGGAGTCCGAGACGCCGACGCGTTCGGCGGCTCCGCGCCGCAGACCGCCTTCGGCGCCGGCGCGCTGCCGGGAACCAGCGTCGGAGCGCAGAGCGAGGACTGCCTGTACCTGAACGCCTGGACTCCGTCCCCTGATGGCGCACGCCGCCCGGTTCTGGTCTGGATCCACGGCGGAGGCTTCACGGTCGGGTCGGGCTCGCAGGAGAGCTACGATCCGACCGGGCTCGTCTCGCGCGGCGGAGTCGTCGTGGTGACGATCAACTACCGGCTCGGCGCGCTCGGGTTCCTGTATCTCGGCGCGCGCGGTGCCGCGGGGCTCGGCGCGCAGGCGAATCTCGGACTGCTCGACCAGATCGAGGCGCTCGCGTGGGTGCGCGACAACGCAGCCGCGCTCGGCGGCGATCCCGAGAACGTGACGATCTTCGGGGAGTCGTCGGGCGGGCGCAGCGTGGCCGCCCTGCTCGGCACCCCGGCGGCGCGCGGCCTGTTCCAGCGAGCGATCGCGCAGAGCGGAGCGGCCAGTCACCTGCACGACGAGGCGAGCGCGAGCGCGATCGCGATCGCGGACGAGCTCTTGCGCGAGCTCGGGATCGCGAGGGACGCGACGCGGGCGCTCCGCGACGTGCCCGTGGCAGTGCTGCTCGAGGCGCAGTCCAGAATCGTCGCGCGGCGCGTCGGCACGCCGGGCTGGCTTCCGTTCCAGCCGGTCGTCGACGGGATCGTGCTCCAGGAGCCGCCGCTCGACGCGATCCGGACCGGGCTCTCGCGCGACGTTCCCCTTCTGGTAGGGAGCAATCGCGACGAGTGGAAGCTCTTCGCGGCGATGGATCTGCGGCTGCAGAAGCTGGACGAGGCGGGCCTTCGCGCGCGGGTCGAGCAGCGCGTTCCCGGACGCGACCCGGAGCGCGCACGCGCGCTGATCGAGGGCTACCGCCGCTCGGGCGAGGCGCGCGTGGGAACTACGCCCGTCGACCTGTTCTGCGCGCTCGAGACCGATCGCGTCTACCGGATCCCGACGCTCGATCTGGCCGACGCGCAGCTCGCCGCCGGCGCGAGCGTGCACGCCTACCTGTTCACGCGGCCCGCGGCGCTTCTAGGAGGGGCGCTCGGCGCCTGCCACGCCGCCGAGATTCCGTTCGTGTTCGGCAACGTGCGAAGCGCGGCGGGACGGGCGTTCGCGGGTAGCGGCCCGGACGTCGAGCGACTCGAGGCGCAGCTCGTCGACGCGTGGTCCGGGTTCGCGCGAAGCGGCGCGCCGGGCGCGAGCTCCCTGCCCGATTGGCCTGCCTACACCGTGGAGCGTCGCGAGACGATGACGCTCGACGCGACCTGCGCGCTCGAGCTCGATCCCGGCTCCGCGACCCGGCGCCTCTGGGCGGGATTTCCGGGCAGGGCCACGTCGTGACGGCCCGATGACCCAGGCGGCGCAGCGGATCGAGCTCGCGGCAGTCGCGCTTCGGGACGCGGATTCGTTGCGCCGACCGCTCGCGGCATGGCCCGACGGCGCCGGGCCGCGCGACCTCGCCGAGGCCTACACCGTTCAGGATCGATTCGCCTCTCACCTCGGCCGCACGATCGGCTACAAGATCGCCTACATCAATCCAGCGGTGCAGCGGCAGCTCGGCATTCCGTCGCCGCTCTTCGGCCGGCTGATCGAGGGTCGCGTGGCGAGGAGTCCGGCGCGGCTCGATCCGGCGCGCTTCTCGAACCTGCTGGTCGAGACCGAGTTCTCGTTCCGCATCGCGCGCGCGCTCCCGGGGCGCTCCGCCCCGTTCGAGCTCGACGCCGTCGTCGACGCCGTCGGCGCCGCGATCCCGTCGATCGAGCTGGCCGACACTCGCTTCGCCGACTGGCGCAGCGTCCCGGCGCTGGACGCCGCGGCGGACAACGCGCTCGGATCGCACTGGGTCGGCGGCGAAGAGATCGAGGCGTTTCGCGCGCTCGACCTCGCGCAGCTCGAGGTGACCACGTTCGTGAACGGGCGCGAGGCCTCGCGCGGGCGCGGCGCGAACGTGATCGGATCGCCGCTCCTGGCTCTGCGCTGGCTCGCGAACGAGCTGCCGCGCTGGGGACGCGGACTCCGTCCGGGCGAGATCGTCACCACCGGCTGCTGCATGGACATCCTCGAGCTCGCCCCGGGCGACGCAGCCGAGGCGGACTTCGGCCCGCTCGGGCGCGTCCGCGTCGAGTTCCCGGTATCGGGTACGATGCGGCGATGAGCGAGACCGCGACAGGCACGGGGGACGTCCGGGGCATCCACGAGGCACGCGTCGGCGACTGGCTCGCGAAGCACGTCGAAGGCGCGCGCGCGCCGTTCCGATTCGAGCTGATCGCGGGCGGCCACTCGAACCTGACCTACAAGGTCACGGCCGCCGACGGCGAGCTCTTCGTGCTGCGTCGGCCGCCGCTCGGCGCGGTGCTCGCGACCGCGCACGACATGGGACGCGAGCACAAGATCGTCGCGGCGATCGGCGCGAGGACGGACGTGCCGGTCGCTCCCGCGCTCGGCCTCTGCACCGACGTCGCCGTGAACGACGCGCCGTTCTACGTGATGAAATTCGTGGCGGGCCACGTGATCACCGACGCGACGACCGTCGCCAGGCTGTTCTCGCCCGCGCAGCGGCACGAGATCGGCGAGTCCCTGGTGGGCGTGCTCGCGCGCCTGCACCTGGTCGATCCCGACGCGATCGGCCTCGGCGACCTCGGCCGCAAGGAGGCCTACCTGCCGCGACAGCTCAACCGCTGGCGCACGCAGTGGGAGAAATCGAAGACCCGCGAGCTGCCCGCCATGGACGAGGTGCACGAGGCGCTGGTCGCGCTGATGCCCGAGCAGAAGTACACCGGCATCGTCCACGGCGACTACCGGCTCGGCAACTGCATCACCGGCGCGAACGCGCGCATCGCCGCGGTGCTCGACTGGGAGCTCTGCACGCTCGGAGATGCGCTGGCCGACCTGGGCTACCTGATGAACAACTGGGCCGAGCCCGGCGAGGCCGGCGGCAGCGCCGCAGCAGCCGCCTCGCCGTCGGCCGCGGGCGGCTTCCAGACCCGCGCCGAAGTTCTCGCGCTGTACTCGAGGCTGACGGGCCGCCCGATCACCAACGTCGACTACTACCGCGCGTTCCAGTACTGGCGCCTCGCCGCGATCGTCGAGGGCGTGATGGCCCGCTACCTGAAAGGCGTGATGGGCGCCAACGCCGACACCAACGCGTTTCGCGCCCAGATCGACGGCCTGGCCAGCTCGGCGCTCACGCTCGTGCGCACGCTCGGCGGCGGCTGAGTACCGACCGAAACGCGATCGGATCGCGTCCTGCGTTCAGGCGTCGTCGAACGGATAGCGGCGCACGAAGCCGCGCTGGAGCTCGTTCTCGGGCGCGGAGCCGCGCATCGCGTCCGCGCCGCGAAGCTCGCGGATCGTGGCCTCGAAGCTCTCGCGAGTCGCGCGGCCGATCCGGATCAAGTGGATTCCCGCGACGGTCCCCGTGCGGCCGCGCCCGCCCCAGCAGTGCACGAAGCAGGGGCGGTCGAGCGCGAGCCTCGCGTCGATGAAGGCGAGGATCGCGCGCATCCCGGCGACGCTCGGAATCCGCTGGTCGACGATCGGAAAGCGCGCGCACTCGATCTGGAGCTCTCGCTCGCGCGCGAGCTCCGCTGCGATCGGCGCGTAGGGCGCGAACGCGGCCCCGTCGCGGTTGCTCTCTCGCTCCTCCATCAGGTTCACGAACGCGCGAATCCCCACGTCCAGGAGCGCGGCGACCTTGTCGCGCGCGATCCTCGGATCGAGGTCGCCCGGGTAGGCGCCGCCCATCAGGCGGCCCGGCTCGATCCACCAGGTTCGTTCAGGCAGGGCGCGCGGCGCGGAGCGCATCGGCGGTCTCCTCGATCAGCGCCCGCATCGCGAGCTTCTCGCGCCAGGCCGCGGGGATCGCGGACTCGCCGTAGAACGCGCCCGCGAGCTGACCGCAGATCGCGGCCGTCGTGTCGGCGTCCTCGCCCAGGTTCGCCGCGCGCAAGGTGGCGTCGCGATAGCTCGTCGTCTTGGCGAAGCAGAACAGCGCGGCCTCGAGCGACGCGACGACGTATCCGCTGCCGCGGATCTCGCGCTCGGACTTCGCCGTGTAGTCTCCTCGCGCAATCGCCGCGATCTTCGGCGCGAGCGGCGCGGCATCCCCGGGCAGATCCCTTCCAGCCGCGAGCACGGTCTCGCGATCTGCGCCGGCCAGCGCGCGCGCGAGCATCGCGCCGAAGAGCCGGCAGGCGTCGATGGCCTCGTCACATCCGTGTGTCGTTCGCGAGCTCTGGCCGCTCCAGTGGATCGCGGCGACCGAGTCGGGCGCATAGAACATCGGCACCGGCGCGAGCCGCATCAGCGAGCCGTTGCCGGCGCTGCGGGGATCGGTCGAGCCGCTCCACGGATCGCCACTCTCTCGGAAGCGCGCGAGCGCGTCGGCAACGGTCGTGCCGATGTCGAAGCAGCGACCGTTGCTCGACAGGTACCCGTCTCGCTGCCAGCGCGCGTAGCGCTCGATCTGATCGCGCGCGTCGAAGCCTCCGGTCTCGACCAGGCTGCGCGCGAGGCAGAGCGCCATGGAGGTGTCGTCGGTCCACTCGCCCGGACGAAGACGGAAAGCGCCGCCGCCGATCATGTCGTCGAGCGGGGCGAAGCTTCCGCGCGGCCTGAATTCGACCGACGTGCCCACCGCGTCGCCGCAGGCCAGGCCGAGAAGCGCGCCGCGGAAGCGCTCGCGTTCGCCGGTCAACACGCGCCCGCACAGAAGCGGAGACGCGCGGGCTGGCCCCGCTCTCCCACGACGATCGCCTCCTGCTCGCAGCGCTCTCCCAGCGCGAGCGCCTGCGGCTCGGAGATTCCCAGGATCAGGACGCTCCGCTCGGGCGTCCACTCGGCGCTCTCGCCGACGCCCTCTCCCTCGAAGAAGCGGAAGCCCTCGTGCTCGAGGCGCCGGACCAGCGCGTCGTGCCGCAGCGCGTTCTCGCCCGGGGGAAGCGCTTGCGCGCGCGGATTCCAGGCCGTGACGTACGCCCAGCTCGAGACGCCGCGGGAATCGAGCAGCTCGTCGAGCAGCGCATCGGTCGCGCCGATCCGGATCGCGACGCGACCGCCTCCGATCTCGGCTCGGAACTCGGTGCGTGCGAATGCGTCGTACAGCGCGCCCCGCTCGCTTGCCGCATAGCGCGAGGCCGCGCGCAGGATCGGCCGCCACAGAGGGGCGTCGCGCCGTAGTTCGATCTCGAGCCAGCGCAAGCGCGGATCCACCCCCAGGTACGCGGCCGGCACGCGGCCGCTCGCGACGGCGGCCCTCGCGCGCGCCGAGACTCCGGCCCCGCGGCAGAGCTCGGCGATCTCGCAGCGCAGCGACGTCGGATCGTGAAACGCCTCGTAGCCGAGGCTCGCTTCGGTCGGCGACCCGCTTCGCGGCGAGCCCAGGTCGAGGATCAGCGCGCGGCCGAAGCTGCGCAGCATCTCGGCGACGCGAGGCTCCGCATCGCTCGGATCGCTCGCGAGGCTTGCAGCTGCAAGCGCGGCCGCTGCGACGGGCAGCTCGCGCGCGTCAGCGCTCCGCGCGAGAACGAGAAGCGGGATCGCGGTCGAGTCGGCAGGCGTTGCGGAGTTCGTCAGTTCGGCGCCCCTCTCCTGCGGATCGCGCCATACTACCCGCACAGGAGGTGGAAGATGAAGATCCGCCGCGTCGTCACCGGTCACGATCGCTCGGGCAAAGCCGTGATTGCCTCGGACTCACAGGTCGAGGGAATCACACCGGGGCTTTTGCCCGGCTCGGAGTTCCACCGGCTCTGGGGCGCGAACCGCGCGCCGTCCTTTCCCGACGACGGCTCGCCGCCGGAGCAGAATCCCTACTTCCCGCCCGTCGGCGGCTTCCGCTTCGGAATGTTCACGATCCCGCCCGATTCGCACACACGGCCCGCGGTGGCCGACCTGCCCGCCGCGGTGAAGGAGCTCGAGGCCGCGCTGCCGGGGCTTGCGAGCCACATGGAGGCGGATGCGCCGGGGATGCACACCACCGCGACGATCGACTTCGAAGTGGTCCTCGAGGGCGAGGTCTGGCTCGAGCTCGACGACGGCGTGGTCGCACATCTGCGCGCCGGTGACTGCGTGGTGCAGAACGGCACCCGCCACGCCTGGCACAACCGCGGCCACGTGCCCGCGCGGCTCGCGGTGTTCCTGGTCGGGGCGCACCACGCGAAGTTTCCGGGAACCTGAGGGAGGATCCATTGCGCTTCAGCGTCTGGCCCGCGCCGATGCAGAGCTTCGCCGACGTGCTCGAGATCGCGCGGCATGCGGAGTCGACCGGCTGGGACGGGATCTACTGCGCCGACCACTTCATGCCCGATGGTGCGAACACGCGGGTTCCCTGGCCGGAGTGCTGGACGACGCTGGCCGCGCTCGCCGTCTCGGTGCCGCGGCTCCGACTCGGCCCGCTCGTGACCGGAAACACCTACCGCCATCCGGCCGTGCTCGCGAAGATGGCCGCGACGCTGGATCAGATCTGCGGCGGGCGCTTCGTGCTCGGCCTGGGTGCAGGCTGGCAGGAGAACGAGCACCGCCAGTACGGAATTCCGTTCTACACCGTGAAGCAGCGGCTCGAGCGACTGGCGGAGGCGTGCGAGCTGATCAAGTCGCTCTTCGCCAACGAGACGACGACGTTTCGCGGCGCGCACTACGCGCTGTCGAACGCGGTTCTGGAGCCGAAGCCGGTGCAGAGACCGCTGCCGCTCTTGATCGGAGGCGGCGGCGAGAAGGTCACGCTGCGGATCGCGGCGCGCTTCGCCGACGAGTGGAACGTCTGGGGCGACGTGGCGAGACTGCGCCACAAGATGGCGATCCTGGACGGCTACTGCGCCGAGCTCGGCCGGCCGACGCGCGCGATCCAGCGCTCCGCGGTGGCTCTGCTGTTCCTGACCGACGACCGCGATCTCGCCGAGAAGCTGCGCAGCCGGCCGATCGACCGGCCCTCGATCATCGGCAACGTCGACGAGGTGCGAGACATCGTCCGCGAGTATCGCGAGGCCGGCGTGGACGAGCTGATCGTGCCCGACTTCACGCTCGGCCCTCGCGATCGGAAGCTCGCGACGCTGGACCGGTTCATTCGGGAGGTTGCGGCGCCCCTTCGCTAGCCGGCCCCGTTCCGTGCCGCTCGTGGAAGCGCTCGCGGCGCTTCTTCTTCTTCTTCTTCTGCTCGCACCAGGCGGGATCGGCTTCGCACTTCGCCCTGAACTCGTCCCGGCGCTGCTTCATCCGCGCGCGCTGCTCCTCGCACTTCTGCGGATTCTGCTTGCAGAACTCCTGGCGCTGCGCGCGATCCCGCTTCGGGGAAGGGACGTCGTCTGCGAGCGCGGGTCCTGCGATCAGCAGAACTCCGACGATCGCCACGAACGCCAACGGACTTCGGTCGAGCCTCATGGCCTTGCTCCTCGTCGTCATCGGAACGGGCTCGATCCCGTCCCGATGGTGCAACCGCGGGCCACGCGCCCGGTTGCGAGGGCTCAGGCGTACTTGCGCAGGAACTCCTGCAGCGCCTCGTTCACCGCCTTCGCGTGGGTGAGGTTCGCGGCATGTTCCGCACCGCGCACGACGACGAGTCCCTTGCAGTCCGGAAGGCCGTCTCGCATCGCCTTGGCCGCGTCGAGAGCGAAGGCCGCGTCCTTGCTGCCGTGGACGAGCAACGACGGGCAGCGGACGTCCGCGAGGAAGGGAGTGAAGTCGTCGCGCGCGAGCATCGCCTCCCAGGGATGGGCGAACTCGCAGGGCAGCTTCGCCTGCCACTTGCCGATCCAGGGCTCCGCCTTGTACTTGGGCCCGAAGATCATCGTCGCCATCCGGGTGGCGATCTCGCCCACCGGGCCCTGCGCGAGCCAGCTGTCGGCGATCTCGCGCTGCGCATCCTGGACCTCGTCGTCCGGCAGCGCGGCGACCGTGCCGATCAGCACGAGCGACTTCACGCGCGGCGCGAACTTCGAGGCCGCCCGCAGCGACAGGAATCCCCCCTGCGACATCCCCACGAAGGCCGCCTTCTCGATTCCGAGGTGGTCGAGGATCCCGATCGCGTCGGCCGCGGAGTCGTAGTAGTCGAAGGGCCCGAGGCAGTCGCTCATGCCGTGGCCGCGCTGATCCCAGGTGATGCAGCGGAGCTGGCCCGAGAAGGCCTCGACCTGCGCGCCCCACATCGAGTGATCGAGCAGGAACCCGTGGCTGAAGATCACGGCAGGCCGGTTTCCCCCGGAGTCCTCGAAATAGAGGTCGTGGCGGTTCACGCTCGCGAAGGGCATCGGCAAGGCTCCAGCAGGATGAATCCCGAGGATAGCCATTCGAGACTCCCGCCGCCGTGACACCCCGAAGTGTCGGGTGTCCGCAGTCGGGGAATCAGAGGGACGGGGGCTGACTGTACGTGCCCGTCACGGTCCTCACGACGAGGTCGTCCCAATAGGTGATGCCCGAGCCGGCCTGGTACAGCGCGAACGCTCCGGTGTCGCTCGCCGCCGGCACGTCCGTCCAGCAGTCGGCCTGCCACCGACTCGGCTCGATCTCGGCCGGACGCCAGATCTTCGCGCGAAGCCGCGCGACACCGCCCGGCGCCGTGTGGCGTAGCCGAAAGCGATACCAACGGCCGCGCGAGATCCGCACCCCCGTCGACGGAGAGCCCGCGCAGGTGAGTTCGGGCTTTCCGAGCTGGTCCAGCGCGAACTCGCCAGCGCCGTCTCCACCGAGCAGGAACCCCGCGTTCAGGTAGGCGCTCGCGCGCAAGGCGACGCCCGAGGCCGTCGATCCGAGGAGCACCATGATCCGCCCCTCGAGCTCGTACGGCGCCCAGCCCGAGCTCTGGGCCCCGACGAAGCGAGAGACGCTCAGGCCATCGTTTGCGGGAACCGGCGAGCCGACCACGAGGTTCCCGTCCGAGAGTCCGCGAATCGCGAAGGCGCCGCGGTAATCGAGAAACCCCGGGTAGCGGCTCTCGTCGGCAGAGTCCTCGAAGTCCGCGGACCAGCCCGGCTCCGAGACCGTCTCGCGATCGCCCGTGAGAAGCACCCGATTGGAGCGCGCGGATTCGCGCCCGAGCGAGTCGTAGGACGTCATCTCGATCGAGAGCAACGGCGCGGTGCGATCCACGCCGCGCAGGCGCACGCTCACGACGCCGTCGGAGCCGGCCGCCGGGCGCCCCAAGTCGATGGCCGCGGCCACCAGCGGCCCCGGCCCCGAGCGAGCGATGTACGCCTTGTAGCCGGCGACCGCGCTGCCCGCCGCGGGGTACCAACGAAGCGTCACGTCTTGCGCGGCAGCCGAGCCGGCGAGCGCCATGAAGACGAGTAGATGGATCAGAGGGCGCAGAACCGAGAACGACACGATGAATCCCCCAAGCGATGCAGACCTGATCGCGACGAGCCGCTGATCTCAGGGGCGTGCCGCCCTACGGGGGCGACGTTTGCATCGGGTCGGATCCGGAGCCGTACCCTGGATCACAATCGTGGTTTTTTTCCACCGGGAATTTCCCGCGAACAGGAATCGAAAACGGGCGCTCGCGGCTGTGTGCCGTCGTCAGGGTTTTCCGGGCGGACCGAAGAGCCCCAGGAAGGCGCGCTCCAGCGGCTCCGCGGGTCGGTCGTCCTCGGCCGGCGCGGCGGTGCCCTCGTCGAGCGCGGGCTGATCGGCGTCGAGCTCCTGCAGCGCGCCGTGCAGCCACTCGTCGAGTCGCGCGAGCTGCTGCTCGAGTTCGCCGAGCCGCGAGGCGACGCGCACTCGGTGCGCGCGAAGCGCCTCGAGTGCGGCCGGGCCGTCCGGATCGCGCATCACCGCCACGACGTCGGGCAGCGGCATCTCGAGCGCGCGCAGCAGCCGCACGCGCAGCGCGTCGGGAAGCTGCTCGGGCCGATAGAAGCGGTAGCCGCTGCCGGGATCGACGCGCGCGGGCACGAGCAGCCCGAGGCTCTCGTAGTGGCGAAGCGCTCGGATCGTGAAGCCCGAGACCTGGGCGAAGCGACCGATCGGGATCCACTGGCTCATCCGGTCCCATGGTACAAGAGCGCGCGCGATGAACCGCTTGCATCTGTTCGAGCTCGAGGACCAACCGTGGTTCCCGAACGTGCTTCGCGACGCCGGCACGGCGTACCTCGCGTTCGCCTCGCGCGTCGCCGGACACGGGGCGGCGCTCGCGCCGAAGCTCGAAGCGACGCTCGCGGCGGCCGGCGAGACGCGGATCGTCGATCTCTGCTCCGGCGGCGCGGGCCCGATCGCGGAGATCGTGGCCTCGCTCGCGGACCGGAGCGTCGACGTGAGTGCGCTGCTCACCGACGCCTACCCGAACGAGGGCGCGCTCTCGCGCGTCTGCGCGCGCTCGTCCGGGCGGATCGACTGGCATCGCGAGCCCGTCGACGCGACGCGCGTTCCCCGCGAGCTCGCGGGCGTCCGGACGCTGTTCAACGCCCTGCACCACTTCCGGCCCGAGACCGCGCGCCGGATCCTCGCCGACGCCGCCGCTTCGGGCCGCGCGATCGCGAGCTTCGAGGTGATCGGGCGCGAGCCGCTCGCGCTGCTCGGACTCCTGCTCGCGCCGCTCTCGGTCGCGCTCTCACTCCCCTTCCTGCGCCCGTTCCGCTGCTCGTGGCTGCCGCTCACGTATCTCGTGCCGATCGTGCCGCTCTTCGTGCTCTGGGACGGGATCGTCTCGTGGCTGCGGATCTACTCGGAGCGCGAGCTGCAGGCGCTGGTCGACGCGCTCGAGCCGCGACACCGAGATGCGTACACCTGGGAGATCGGACGGATCCGCCTCGCGGGGCCGCCGATCCACGCGAGCTACCTGATTGGAGTGCCGCGAGCGGGTCAGAGCCCTTCGTAGAGCGCGTCGAGCAGGGCGCGCGGCCGCGGGTCCGCGAGCCAGGCGCCGGTGTGCATCAGGTTCATCACGTAGCCGAAGCCGACCTTCGTCTCCGGATCCGCGAGGCCGAGCGATCCGCCCGCCCCGCCGTGCCCGAACGTGCGCGGGTTGGGACCGAGCGGCTCGTTTTCCGGCGGAAGCATGAAGCCGAGACCGAAGCGGGAGACGAGCGCGAGCACGCGGTCCGGGCCGTACGACTCCTCTTCGCGAGCGCGCTCGATCGTGTCGCGCCGAAGAATGCGCACGCCGTCGAGCTCGCCTCCGCTGGCGAGCGCGGCGTAGATGCGCGCGAGCGCCGGAGCGGTCGTGTGTCCGTTCGCGGCGGGCAGCTCCGCCGCACGCCAGGCTCGGGTGTTCGGGCTCATCAGCAGGAGCGGCGGATTGCCGAAGGCCTTCGCGAGCACGCCGTTCGGCTCGGCCGCCATCCGCTGCATCAGGTTCGGCCCGTCGGTCGAGATCGGACCCTGGTGCAGCTCCGCGGTGCGCGCGTCGAGCTCTTCGGGAAGCCCGATCCAGAACTCCGCGCCGAGCGGCGCGGCGACGTGCTCGCGCACGTAGCGCCCGACGCTCATGCCGCTCACGCGCCGGATCAGCTCGCCGACGAGCCAGCCGTAGGTGAGCGCGTGATAGCCGTGGTCGGCTCCCGGCTTCCACCACGGCTCCTGCTCTTCGAGCGCGCGCGTCATGGTCGCCCAGTCGAAGAGATCCTCGGGCGCGAGCGGCCGGGTCACGGCCGCGAGTCCGGCCCGATGGTTCAAGAGCATGCGCACCGGAATCGAGGCCTTGCCCTTCTGCGCGAACTCGGGCCAGTAGCGCGCGACCGGCGCGTCGAGCTCCAGCTCGCCGCGCTCGACGAGCTGGTGCGCCGCGATCGCGGTGATGCCCTTCGTCGTCGAGTACACGTTCGCGAGCGTGTCCCGTCGCCAGGGACGCGTTCGCTCCCGGTCCGCGAATCCGCCCCAGAGGTCGATCAGCTCGCGCCCGTCGACGACGACGTTCAGACCGGCGCCGAGCTCGGCGCCGCTCTCGAACCCCGCCTCGAAGAGCTCGCGCACGCGCTTGAAGCGCGGGTCACAACGGCCCTGGATCTCGAGCTTCGCCATCTCGTCGTCCTCCCGGTGTCTCGCTTCGGCCAGACGACCTCGAGTGTACTACTCGGCGACGAAGGCGTTTCCGGCTGCTCCGACGAGGACGTTCTTCAGCACCTTTCCGGTCGCGTTTCGCGGCAGCGGCTCCGCGCGCAGCTGCCAGTGCGCGGGGACCTTGAAGGCCGCCAGCGCCTCGGCCACCCAGGCCGCGAGCTGCGCCGCGCTCACCCGGGCGCCCGGACGGGGCACGACGATCGCCTTCACTTCCTGGCCGAGCTCCTCGTGGTCGACGCCGACCACCGCCGCCTCGAGCACGTCGGGGTGCGCTTCGAGACGCTGCTCGATCTCGACCGGGTAGATGTTCTCGGCTCCGCGCAGGATCAGGTCGCGCGCGCGCGAATCGACGTAGAGCCGGCCCTGCTCGATCCGCCCGACGTCGCCGGTGCGAAGCCAGCGGTCCGCCGCGATCGATTCCGCGCTGGCCTGCGGGTTGCGCCAGTATCCGGCCATCACGAGCGGGCTTCGCACGCAGATCTCGCCGGTCTCGCCCTCGGCGAGCGCGCGCCCGTCGGCGCCGCGGATCTCGAGCTGCACGGTCGGCAAGGGTCGTCCCGCCGTGGTCGGGTGGCGCGCGAGCTCCTCGCCGAACGCGAGCGTCGCCAGCGCCGTGCATTCCGTCAGGCCGTAGCCGAGCCCGAGGCTCGCCTGCGCGGTCGGAAACACGGCTCGGATCTTCTGCTGCAGCTCCGGGCTCATCGGCGCGCCGCCGGAGCCGATGCTCGCGACGCTCGAGAGATCGTACTTGGCGACGTCCGGATGATGGACGACGCGATGGACCATCGTTCCCATCGGCCCCCAGGACGTGACCCGCTCGCGCTCGATCAGTCGCATCACGTCCACGGGATCGAAGCGTCCCGAGCGCCAGACCGTCTTCGCGCCGCTGGCGAGCATCACGATCGCGCCGGTGTACAGACCCGAGACGTGGAAGAGCGGCGTCGTCACGAGCGCGCAGGGCGGCCGTGCGGGACCGGTGGGAGCCCGCCCGTCGGCGGCCGCGGCCAGCATCATCCGCGCGCCGTGGAAGAACTGCAGGCCGAGCAGCGCGAGGATGTTGCGCTGCGTGTTCGTCGCGCCCTTCGGCCGGCCGGTGGTTCCGCTCGTGTAGAGGATCGCCGCGGGATCGTCCTCGCAGATCTCGACCTCGGCGAGCGGAGCGTCGTCGGCTCGCGCGAGGAGCCGCTCGAAGTCGCTCTCGATCTCGAGCACCGGCACGCGGAGCTCGGACGCGGACACTCGCTCGAGCCTGCGGCGATCCGCGATCAAGAGCTTCGGATCGCAGTCGCGAACGCCGTAGCGGATCTCGTCGCCGACCCACCAGCCGTTCAGGCCCACGGCGACCGCGCCGAGCGCCTGCGCGGCCCAGAACGAGAGGATCCACTCGGGGCCGTTCTCGGCCAGGATCGCGACGCGATCCCCCTTCCGGACTCCGAAGCGGTCGCGCAGCACGCCCGCCAGCTTCGCGACCAGACGCAGGTGCTCGTCGTACGAGATGCGCCGGTCGCGATGGACGAGATACTCCTTCTCTCCCTGCGCCGACGAGAGCTCGAGCAGACTGCGCAGCGAGCGCAGCCGGTTCTTGAACACCGGCATTCGCGCGCCGAGCACGTCTTCGACCGCGATCTCGAACGGGCCGCCCGGGCCGGTGAGGCGCGCCTCGATCGCCGCGAGATCCGCCATCAGCCCCGCGCCTTGCGGATCACGTTCGCAGCGAAGCCTTCGAGGTAGCTGCGTTTCTGCTCGAGCGTCGAATTCGGCCCGAGTGCGAACGTGAACGGGTAGCTCACCGTGCCGTGCGCACCCTGGTCCTCGAGCCGGCGAAGCACGTCGGGGTCGGGCGGCGTGGTGAGCGGCACGACGGCCTCGAACGGCAGCTTCTCGCGGCCGGCCTCGCGGCGCAGCCGCGCGAGCTCGGCGAGGATCCGCGCAGCCTCTTCGGGGTCGGAGCCGTTGCCGAGCCAGCCGTCGCCGCGCTGCGCGGTGCGGCGCAGCGCCGCGTCGCTCGCGCCGCCGACGTAGATCGGCACGCTCCGCTTCGGCTTCGGGCTCATCTGCAGGCGCGCGAAGTCGAAGAAGCGCCCGTGGTGCTCGACCATCCCGCCGGACCAGAGCGTGCGCAGCACGTCGATCGACTCGTCGAAGCGCGCGCCGCGGGTGCGGAAGTCGACGCCGAGCTGGTCGAACTCCTCCTTCATCCAGCCCGCGCCGACGCCGAGGACGAAGCGCCCGTCGGAGAGCAGGTCGAGCGTGGCGGTCGACTTCGCGACTTCGAGCGGATTTCGCAGCGGCAGGATGTAGACCAGCGTCGCGAAGCGCAGCCGACGCGTGACCGCCGCCATCGCGGCGATCGCGGCGAACGGCTCGGGCCACGGCGTCTCGGGCGTGAACCCCGGGTCTCCGTCGGGCGAGTAGGGGTACTTCGATTCGAGCCTGCCGGGAAAGAAGAGATGATCGGACAAGAGGAGTCCGTCGAAGCCGACCTGCTCCGCGAGCTTCGCGATCTCGATCAGCTGCTCCGGCTCACTGAACGATGCGGACTGCCAGAACTTCAACGGCGTTGCTCCTTCTCCGCGCTCGAGCCCGGATCGCTCGTCGCCAGCGGCCTCGGCGCGGGCCCGTAGATGCGATCGCCTTCCTTCGAGCCGTCGGCATCGGCGGCGCTGCCGACGCCGTAGAACGCGACGCGTCCGACCTCGCGCGCGGGCGCGATCCAGTCGAAGCTCCAGCTGCGTCCGCCCGCGTCGCCGACGCCGGTCCCGAAGTAGGAGTGGCTCATGTACTGGCGATCTCCGAACGTACCCGCGATCCGCTGCGTGTTCGCAGCGTCGGTCACCGCGAACGACCCCGCGCCCGTGAGCTTCGTCGCGCTCACGGCCGTCAGCTGGAAGCCCCAGCGTCTGCGCTCCTCGTCGGGGTGGCGCAGGTCGAGAACGAGCCGGTAGCGCTGGCCGGGGACGTAGCGCGCAGGAACTCCCGCGAGTGTGAGCCGGTCGCGGCCGTCGGAGTTCAGCGGAAAGCCGCCCTGGCACGAGATGCAGGTCGGCTCCGCCTCGAAGCCCGCGCCCGCCGGCACGCCCGTCGAGCCCGGCTGCGGACCGCTCGATTCGGAAGACGCGGGTGCCGCCAGAGCCAGGGAGATCGCCACCATCCCCGATGCGATCCGCGCGCTACGCAGCGAGAGAGAAACCCTCATGGAGAAGCTCCCTCTCGCAGCGGCTCTGCGAACCGACCCGGCGCCCTCCTCGACTCCGCCCTTCCCGTGCGACACCCGCGCCTTCTCGAGGCGGATTGGAACACGTTCCATTCCGGGCGACAAGCGCCTAGAGCGCCATTCCGTAGTCGAGCCAGATGCAGATGGAATGAGCGCTGCGCATTCCCGCGCGCTCCATGTTCGCCTGGCTGGTCCCACCGAACGGGGTCGTGCTGACGACGTAGCGGCAGCCGGCCGCAGCCGCGTCGCGCCAGCGGCGCGCGATCAGCGCGGCCTGGGCGCCGCGCCCCCGCGCTTCGGGAAGCGTTGCCGATACGCAGAGATAGCCCACGTCCCCGCGCACGTAGAGAGCGCCGCACGCGATCGGCTCGCCGTCGAGAATGGCAAGGTACCGCTCGAGTCCCGGCACGCTGAACCAGGCCTCGCGAAGCCGCTTCACGTCGGTCCAGAGGAATCCGGGCAGCGCGAATCCGCGCGCCCAGAGGTCGAGGAACAGGTCGATCTCCTCGAACGGCGAGGGTCGGATCGAGACGGACGACGCGCGCGGCGCGACCAACGCGTCGATCGGCGCGTACACCACCGTCTCGATGCGCTCGACGCCGACGCGCTCGATCGCGAGCTGCAGCGCGAGCGCGTTCGTGAGCTCCGCCGGGCCGATCTCGAAGCGCGCGCGAATTCCCCGCGCGCGGAAGAACGCGAGCATCTCTGGAATCGCGGCTGCGTCCTGGAGCTCGAGGCCGACCACGCGGTTGTACCACTCGACGATGGCGAGCTTGGCCGAGAGCGTCGCGGTCGCGTGCCCGAAACGGCGAACCTCGACCTCGAACGGGTTTCCCTCGAGCGCGGCCACGGCGCGCATGCCCTCGACGTGCAGGGCCTCGTGCGCGGCAGCGAGCTTTCGCGCCAGCGCGATCGAGATCGTGGGGGTGTCGGGCATTGCGGTCCTCGGCTCGGCGGGCAGATCCGGACTTCCGAGGTATCGGTGCCAGAAGCGCCTCTCTTGCTGCGACGCTGGTGTACAACGTCGCCGCTGCGCGAAATGACTAGGGGCGGCGCTCGGGAACCTCTACACCGATCTCTGTCAGGACTTCGGTCGCGTAGCTTCCCGCGGGGAGCGCGAAGCCGAGCCGGACGACATCGGCGTCGACCGCGAGCTGGGGCGGCTCCAGGAACGGAACGATCAGCGCGCGGCGATCGCCCGGGCTCGATAGTGCTCGGCCGCGCTCGAAGGAGCTCCAGTCCACGCCGGTCGACGCGCTCCAGGCGCGCTCCTCCGCGGCGATCGCCGGGCTCGGCGCGTACGCGTCGAAGCCCGGCAGCGGACCGGTCGCCGAGATCTCGAGCCTTCCCGGCGCCGCGCGCGCGGTGATCTCGGCCGCGTCGCCGGGAAGGCAGCGAAACAGCCCGCCCTCGCGGCGGCGGGCGACGTCGCCCGCGCGCAGCGTGTGCAGCAGCCCCGCCGAGCGACGCGCCTCGAGCACGGAGTTGAACACCGCGCTCTGAGCCGCCGACGCTATCAGCTGCGCGAAGCGCCGTCCCGCCTCGCGAAGCGCGAGCTCGGCATTTGCGGGTGCGCGGCGCAGCGCGCCGAGCACGCGCCCGGAGGGGCCGGGTCGAAAGCCGGAGGGCAGCGGGTCGCCGAGCTTCCAGCCGCCGGTCGGATCGATGCACAGCTCCACGGCGCGCGCGGTGTCTCCGCGCGCCCAGGCGATCGCGATCGCGACGTTCGCCGCGCCGGCGCCGAAGCGCTGCGCGCCGAACCGGTTCGCGACGCCGAGCTCCGTCGCGCGCGCGAGCGCCGCGCGAAGCTCCGCGAGACCCGCGTCCGGCGCGCCGCCGTCCGCGCCCAGACCGAGTCGGAATCGATTGCCGCGCAGCTGCCCGAGCCGGAGCTTGCTGCGGTCGCGCGAGGTCGCGAGCAGCGAGATTCGCGCGCCCGCGGGCGCCTCGATCCGCAATAGCGCCGCCTCGTCCGCGAGCCGGATGCTGAACCACTGCCGCGCGATCGCCACGCGATCCTTGCGGCCCGCGTAGCCGATGTCGCGCGCGGGCCGTCCCGTCGCACGGCTCAGCGCGTCGACGACCCGATCCGAATCGACGCCCTCCTTCTCGATCCACGCGTACAGGTGCTCGCCCGAGCCGGAGGGCTCGTAGATCGGCAGCTCGGTGACTTCGAAGTTCCTCGCCCCGGCCAGGAGTCGCATTCCCGGCCACGGTAGGTCAGCCGGGAACTCGCTGCGAACCTGGTCCCAGCAAATCGTCCGCCGCGTCGGCCACCGGCCGGCCGGCCTGCGCCAGAACGATCCCAAGCTTTGCCGGCAGCTTCGGCGAGACGTGCTGCCACACGCGTATGTCATCGAAATGTAATATGATTCCGGCTTCCACCCGTTACCGTCTGGAAGCCGAGATGGATGCCGCCGAGGGCTCGACAGCAGTCCGATTTCTCAATCGCGAGCTCTCGTGGCTCGACTGGAACTGGCGCGTGCTCGCGCTGGCCGAGGACCCACGGCAGAGACTTCTCGAGCGCGTGAAGTACGTCGCGATCGTCGGCTCCAACCTCGACGAGTTCTTCCAGGTTCGGGTGGCCGGGCTCCGCGCGCAGGTCGACGCCGGCGTGACCAAGCCCGCATCGGACGGGCGAACCCCGCGCGAGCAGCTGGCCGAGATCCGCTTGCAGGTGCTCGAGCAACTGCGCGTGCAGGAGGGAATTCTGCACAAGGAGATCCTGCCCGCGCTCGCCGAGCAGCGGATCCGCCTGGCCGCGTGGGCGGAGCTCGACGCGACCGACCGCAAGCTGCTGCAGACGGTCTTCGAGGAGCAGATCCTGCCGGTGCTCACGCCGCAGGCCGTCGACCGAGCGCACCCGTTTCCGTACGTCTCGAACCTGTCGCTGAACCTGGCCGTGGTGGTGCGCGACCCGGGCAGCGGCGACAGCCGCTTCGCGCGCGTGAAGGTTCCCGGGCTGCTGCCGCGCTTCCACGCGCTGCCCGACGGCGAGCGCTTCCTTCCGATCGAGCAGCTGATCGCGGCCCATCTCGACGCGCTCTTCCCCGGCATGGAGATCGTCTCGAATCATCCGTTCCGCCTCACGCTCGACGCGGAGCTCGCGCTCGACGAGGACGACGCGGACGACCTGCTCGAGGCGATCCAGTCCGGCCTGCAGCGCCGGCTGCGCATGAACGACGCCGTGCAGCTCGAGATCGACCGGAGCATGTCGACGCGCGTGCGCGACCTGCTCGTGGCCGAGCTCGAGCTCGAGCACGACGAGGTCTACGTGCTCGACGGGCCGCTGGGGCTCAACAGTCTCTGGGCGTTCTACGCGCTCGACCGCCCCGACCTGAAGGATCCGGCCTGGCTGCCGCAGACGCCGCCGCGGCTGGTCCCCAGCACCACGGCACCGGATCTGTTCACGGTGATCCGCGAAGCCGACGTGCTCGTCCACCACCCCTACGACTCGTTCCGAAGCTCGGTCGAGGCGTTCCTCACGCAGGCCGCGACCGACCCGGACGTGCTCGCGATCAAGCACACGCTGTACCGGACCTCGGGGCGCGACAATCCGATCGTGCGCGCGCTGATGCGCGCCGCGCAGACCGGCAAAGAGGTCGTCGCGCTGATCGAGCTGAAGGCGCGCTTCGACGAGAGCTCGAACATCGAGTGGGCGCGGCGGCTCGAGCAGGCCGGTGTGCATGTCGTCTACGGCATCGTCGGGCTGAAGACCCACGCGAAGATCGCGCTGGTCGTGCGCCGCGAGGGCAGTTCGATCCGGCGCTACTGCCACATCGGCACCGGGAACTACAACCCGACCACCGCCGACACCTACGAGGACGTGGGCCTGCTCTCGGCACGGCCGGAGCTCGGCGCCGACATCTCCGAGGTCTTCAACTTCCTGACGGGCTGCGCCCGGCCGAGCGGCTACCGGCGCCTGCTGGTCGCGCCCGCGACCCTGCGCTCGCGACTGCTCGACGAGATCCGCCGCGAGGCGGAGTCCGGGGACGGCCGGATCGCGATCAAGGTGAACAACCTGTCCGACGACGGGATCATCGACGCTCTGTACGCCGCGGCCCGAGCCGGAACCGAGATCGACCTGATCGTGCGCAGCATCTGCTGCCTGCGTCCGGGAATCGCCGGTCTCTCCGAGCGCATTCGCGTCCGCTCGACGCTGGGGCGCTTCCTCGAGCACTCGCGCATCCTGCGCTTCGGCCATCCCGATCGCACGCCGCGCTACTTCATCGGCTCCGCCGATCTGATGACGAGGAACCTCGACCGTCGCGTCGAGACGCTGGTGCAGATCGACGACCCGACGCTGCAAGCGAGGTTGGAGGAGATTCTCGCGGTGAACCTGGCGCCGAACCCGCTCTCCTGGTCGCTCGGTTCCGACGGGGTCTGGCGGCGCGACCCGCAGGCCGCGGTGCCGACCTCGCACGATCGCTTCCAGGACCTCGCGCGACAGCGAGCGATGGCCGACGATAAGGGCCGGTCGCGCGCGCCATAGCAGGGCCCGGCGCGCGCGCGTCGGGCGCACTACTCTAGTCACCGAGGGTGGGAGTGAAGATCTATCTGGTTCGCCACGCGAAGGCGCAGCGTCGCCTCGGCTGGGAGAATGCCGACGGCATGCGGCCGCTCTCGCCCGCGGGTCACGACCAGGCGCTGGGTCTGGTCGAGCGGTTCGAAGGCGTCGCGCTCGCGCGCGTGATCTCGAGCCCCGCGCTTCGCTGCCGGCAGACCGCGGAGCCGATCGCCGCGCGGTTCGGGCTCGGCGTCGAGATCGACGCGCGAATCGCGGAGGGAGCGAGCACCAGCGGCGCGCTCTCGCTCGTGCGGTCGCTCGGCGGCGAGACGGCGCTGCTCGCGTGCCACGGCGATCTGATTCCCGCGCTGGTCGAGAAGCTCGTTCCCGGCGCGCTCGAGATGGAGGGCGGAGCGGGCTGCCCCAAGGGCTCCACCTGGCTGCTGCAGGACGGCGCGGGAGGGCGCGCGAGAGCGTCGTACCTGCCGCCGCCCCGCGCCGGAGCCGCGCGGCCCGACGTCGACGCCCGGCGGCGGATCGCCGTCGTGGATCTGGGCAGCACCTCGTTCACGCTGCTGGTCGCCGACGTGACCGCAGACGGTCACATCGTGCGCGTCGCGCGCGAGCGCGAGATGCTCCGGCTCGGCGCCGCGCTCGCGCAGGAATCGAAGCTCTCCGACGAGCTCTGCGAGCGCGCGGTCGACGGCGCGCGCAGGCTGCGGCGCCTCGCGGACCGCGCGGGCGCGCAGGAGCTGGTCGCGGTGGCGACGTCGGCGATTCGCGACGCGAAGAACGGCCGCAAGCTCGCCGAGCGTATCACCCGCGCGCTCGGCAGCGAGGTGCGCACCCTCTCCGGCGAGGAAGAGGCACGCCTGATCTTCTCGGCGTTCCGGCGCCGCGTCGGCCTGGGCGACGAGAACGCGCTGGGGCTCGATCTGGGCGGAGGCAGCCTCGAGCTCGCGGTCGGCAACGCGTCCGGGCTGCGCTTCGAGACGACGCTTCGCCTCGGGGTCACGCGGCTGCACGGCGAGCTGGTGCGCTCGGATCCACTCTCCGCCGCCGAGGTGCGCGCCGTGCGCGCGCGCGTCGAGGATTCGCTCGATCCGATCGCCGGCCGGATCCGCGCGCTCGGGTCGGTGCGCTGCATCGCGGCGGGGGGAACCGTGCGCGCGCTCGCACGGCTCCTGCTCGGCGTCCCCGACGACGCGCCGAGCGCGGATCTGCGCGGCCTGCTGGTCAGCGCGGAGGACTTCGACGGTCTCGCGCGCAGGCTCGCGCGCTCGAGTCATGCCGAGCGCCTCGCGCTGCCTGGAATCGACGAGAAGCGCGCGGACCTGCTACCGACCGGAGCGGTGATCATGTCGGCCGTGCTCGCGCGGCTGGCGCTGTCGGGGCTGATGATCTGCGACTGGGGTCTGCGCGAAGGGGTGATCCTCGACGCGCTCGCCGCGCGCGCGTTCGAGCAGCCGCACGCCGGAGTGTTCCAGGCGGGTTGACCGGCTCGATTGGAACCCGTTCTAATGCGGGTCTTCTCGAGGAGAAGCCCGCATGTACATCGACCTCTCGCCCGAACTCGCGCTCCTGCGCGACCAGCTTCGCGGCTACTTCGCGAAGCTCATGACGAAGCAGCTCGTGGCGGAGCTCTCGGCGGGCGGAGAGGGCGGCGGCCCCGAATACCGCAAGGCGCTCGCGAAGATGGGCCGCGACGGCTGGCTGGGGATCGGCTGGCCCAAGGAATACGGCGGCCAGGACCGCACGCCGCTCGAGCAGTTCCTGTTCGCGGACGAGGTGCAGCGCGCGGGCTTCCCCCTGCCCTTCCTCACGCTCGGCACGGTCGGACCGACGCTGATGGCGTACGGCAGTCCCGAAGTGAAAGCGGAGATCCTGCCGCGAATCCTCGCCGGCGACCTGCACTTCGCGATCGGCTACTCCGAGCCTGGGGCCGGAACCGACCTTGCGTCGCTTTCGACCAGCGCCGTGCGCGACGGCGACGAGTGGGTGATCAACGGGCAGAAGACCTTCACGAGCCTGGCGGATTTCGCCGACTACATCTGGCTCGCCGCGCGCACCGACCCGACCTCGAAGAAGCACCGCGGGATCTCGATCTTCATCGTTCCGACCACCGCGCCTGGATTCAAGCTGACGCCGATCTGGACCATGGCCGACGTGCGCACGAACGCGACCTTCTTCGACGGCGTGCGCGTGCCGGCGCGCTACCTGATCGGCGGCGAGAACAACGGCTGGGGCCTGATCACGAACCAGCTGAACCACGAGCGCGTCTCGCTGTTTCCGATCGGCCCGTTCGAGAAGCTCCAGGACGAGGTCCGGGCCTGGGCGAGGAAGACGCGGCTCGCCGACGGCGGGCGCGTGATCGACCAGCCCTTCGTGCGCCGCAACCTGGCGAAGTGTCAGGCGGGCGGCGAGGCGCTGAAGCTCATGCTCTGGAAGCAGGCCTGGACGCTGACCCACTCGCGCCTGCACCCGGCCGAGGCCTCGACGGTCAAGGTCTACGCGTCGGAGTTCTTCGTCGAGGCGTACCGCGCGATGATGGAGATCTTCGGCGCCGCGGGAAAGCTCAAGGCCCGCTCGCCCGGTGCGATCCTGGCGGGGCGCGTCGAGCGAATGTACCGCTCGGCGCTGATCCTCACGTTCGGCGGCGGTACCAACGAAGTCCAACGCGACATCATCGCGATGGCCGGCCTGCAGATGCCGCACTACAAGGCATAGTGTAGAGATGAACTTCGCCTACAGCGACGACCAGAAGGCCCTCTCCGAGCTCGCGCGGAAGATCCTCGGCGACCGAGCTTCCCACGAGCGCATCGGGGAGATCGAGCGGAGCGGAAGCGGACACGACGCCGAGCTCTGGAGCGAGCTCGCGAAGGCGAATCTTCTCGGCGCGTGTCTTCCCGAGGCCTACGGCGGCAGCGGGCTCGGCGTGATCGAGCTCTGCTGCCTGCTGGAGGAGGTCGGCCGCGCCGTCGCTCCGATCCCGTTCTGGGCCACGCTCGCGCTCGGGGCGCTGCCGATCGCGGAGTTCGGATCCGCCGCACAGAAAGCCGCGTTCCTTCCGGGTGTGATCGCGGGGCAGGTCGTGCTCAGCGGCGCGTTCGAGGAGGCCGACTCGGACGATCCCACGAAGCCCTCCACGCGCGCGACGCGCGACGGCGCGTCGTTCAGGCTCTCGGGCACGAAGGTCTGCGTGCCGGCCGCGAAGCTCGCCGCGCGGATCCTCGTGCCGGCCAGCGTCGGGGGCGGACGCGTGGGTCTGTTCCTGGTCGACCCGAAGGGCCCCGGCGTGAAGCTCGAGATGCAGACGGCGACCAACCGCGAGCCGATCGCGACGCTGCGCCTGCAGCGAGCCAGGGTGAAGGCGCAGGACGTGCTCGGCACGTTCTCGCGCGGCAAGAAGATGATCGAGTGGATCACCGAGCGCGCGATCACCGGCCTGTGCGCGCTGCAGGTCGGCGTGGCCGAGCGCGCGCTGCGCATGACGGCGAGCTACACCAGCGAGCGCAAGCAGTTCGACCGGCCGATCGGCAGCTTCCAGGCCGTGCACCAACGCGCCGCCGACGCCTACATCCAGCTCGAGGCGATGCGGCTCACGATGCAGCAGGCCGCGTTCCTGCTCTCGCAGGGACGGTCTGCGGCGACGGCGGTCTCGGTCGCGAAGATCTGGGCGGCCGACGGCGGCAACCACGCGACCTACGCCGCGCAGCACCTGCACGGCGGGATCGGCATGGACAACGACTACCCGCTGCACCGCTCCTATCTGTGGACGCGCCAGATCGAGCTCACGCTCGGCTCCGCCGCGCGCCACCTCGAGCGCCTCGGCGACGCGCTCGCCGACTAGAAGCGGTCTCGAGAACCCGCTCCCGTCGCCGGGCACGCGTCTTCGCCCCGATCTCGTCGTTGCGAGAGCTCGCCGTATCGACGAGATACGCCTGCGCTCTCGCGCCTCGATCTCGGGCCGAATCCGCGCGCCGGGCTCGGGTCGGGGTCTCTGAGACCGCTTCTAGCGCCCCTTGAAGACCGGCTTGCGCTTCTCGGCGAAGGCGCGCGGGCCCTCCTTCGCGTCCTCGCTGGCGAAGATCGGCCAGCCGAGCTCGAGCTCCAACGCCAGCGCCTCCGACTCGCTCATGCTCTGATCGTACAGGCGCAGCGCCTTCACGATCGCCTGCACCGAGAGCGGGCCGTTCTCGCAGATCGTCTCGGCGATCCTGCGCGCCTCGTCGAGCGCCGACCCGGTCGGCACCACGCGTCCAATCAGCCCGAACTCCTTCGCCTCGCTCGCGCTCACGTGGCGCCCTGTGAGCAGGATCTCCGCCGCGAGCGTGTACGGGATCTGCCGGCGCAGGCGGATCGTCGAGCCGCCGAGCGGGAACAGGCCGCGCCGCGCTTCGGTCACCCCGAACACCGCCGACTCGCCGGCCACGCGGATGTCGGTTCCCTGCAGGATCTCCGTGCCACCCGCGAGCGCGTAGCCCTCGACGGCCGCGATGATCGGCTTCATCGGCCGGTTGTGCCGCAGCAGCGCCTGCCAGTGCAGGTCCGGCACTTCCTTCATGCGCTTCTGCATCTCCTCGTCGGGCTTCTCGCGGCCCATCGTCTTCAGGTCCGCGCCCGCGCAGAACGTTCCGCCCGCGCCGGTCAGGATCGCGCAGCGCAGATCCGCGTCGGCGTCGAGCCGGCGCCAGGCCTCGTACATGCGCCAGAGCATGTCCGGCGACAGCGCGTTCTTCGCCTCGGGGCGGTTCATGGTCACGACCAGAACGTGACCTTCCTTCTCGACCAGGGCGTGGGCTGGGCTCATGGCTCGATTGAAACACGTTCCAATCTGCCCCTCAACCGTCTTGCGAGCCCGGGTAGAACGTGTTCTGATCCGCAGATGAATCTCGAGGACATCGACCTCGCCAACCCGGACCACTTCGTCGCTGGAACGCCGCATCACTGGCTCAAAGAGCTGCGCACCCGCGACCCCGTGCACTGGCATCCCGAGAGGAACGGCCCCGGATTCTGGTGCGTGACCAAGTACGAGGACGTGAAGACCATCTCGCGCGATCCGCTGCTCTACTCGAGCTGGCTCGGCGGCACGAACATCGAGGACCGCGACGAGACGTCGCTCGCGGGCATTCGCCTGCTCATGCTGAACATGGATCCGCCGCAGCACGTGAAGTTCCGGCGCATCGTGCAGCGCGGGTTCACGCCGCAGATGGTCGCGAAGCAGGAAGACTACCTGCGCGGACTCGCCAGGCGCATCGTCGACGGCGTCGCGCACAAAGGAGAGTGCGAGTTCGTCGGCGAGCTCGCCGCGGAGCTCCCGCTGCAGGTCATCTGCGAGCTGATGGGCGTGCCGCAGGAAGACCGCAAGCTGATCTTCGAGCTCTCGAACAAGCTGATCGGCTTCGACGATCCGGAGTTCCAGAACAGCGAGGCGGACGCGCGCGACGCTTCGGCTCAGATGTTCGGCTTCGCGATGAAGCTCGCCGAGAGGTACCGCAAGGATCCGGCCGACAACCTGACCACGGCCCTGCTCTTCCACGAGATCGACGGCGAGAAGCTCTCCGAGCTCGAGTACTGCTCCTTCTTCCTGTTGCTGCTGGTCGCCGGAAGCGAGACGACGCGCACCGTGACGACCAATGGAATGAAGGCGCTTCTCGACCACCCCGACCAGCTGGCGCGGCTGGTCGCGAACCCCGCGCTGGTGCCGCAGGCGGTCGAGGAGTTCGTGCGCTTCGATCCGGCGGTGCACTACTTCCGGCGCACGGCGACCCGCGACACGGAGCTTCGCGGACGCAGGATCGCGAAGGGACAGAAGGTCGTGATGTGGTACCCGGCGGCGAATCGCGACGAAGAGGTCTTCGTCGAGCCGGACCGCTTCGACATCGGGCGCGTCGACAACCCGCACCTCGCGTTCGGGATCGGCGAGCACTTCTGTCTGGGCGCGAACCTGGCGCGGCTCGAGCTGGTGGTGGTCTTCCAGGAGATCCTGAAGCGGCTCCGGAACCCCCGCCTGGTTTCGCCGCCGCGCCGACTGCGTTCGAACTTCGTGAACGGCGCGAAGGAGATGCGGATCGCCTTCGATCCCGAGCGAGCCTGAGCGCGGCGAGCTAACCGCCGCTCGACCATTCTCCCCGGCGCCGGATCGCGATCTCGAGCAGCGCGAGGTAGCGCTCGCGCGGAATCTCGACGCAGCCGAAGCGCGCGAGGTGCGGCGTCGAGAACTGCGTGTCGAGTAGCTCGAATCCGCCTGCGCGAAGTCGCTCGACCAGCTCCACCAGGCAGAGCTTCGAGGCGTCGGTTCCGCCGATCTCCAGCCGGCTGAACATGCTCTCGCCGAAGAACGCCGCGCCGATGTGGACGCCGTACAGCCCGCCGACGAGCCGTCCCTCGCGAAACGCCTCGACGCTGTGCGCGAATCCGTGCGCGTGCAGCTCGACGTACGCGGCGATCAGCCGCTCGTCGAGCCAGGTCTCGGTCCGCCCTGCGCGGGGCTCGGCGCAGGCGCGCATCACGCCCTCGAAGACGGTGTCGCTGCGGATCTCGAAGGGCCGCTTCGCGCGCACGCGCGCGAGGCTTCTCGGCACGTGGAAGCGCTCCAGCGGGATCACGGCGCGCGGATCCGGGCTGAAGTACTCGATCCTGCGCTTGCGCGGATCGACCATCGGAAAGATCCCGCTCGCGTAGGCGCGAAGCAGGAGCTCCGTGTTGGGGCGCTGCGGATCGAGCTCGCCCGAATCGGTCACGGCGATCCGCGCACCCACATGGCGGCGTTCGAGAGCAGCCAGATCGACGCGGCGATCAGGACGTACACCGGGCCGGTCGGGAGGTCCGCTGCGTACGAGAGCTCGAAGCCCCCGAGCGACGAGACCAGGGCGATCGCCGCCGCGACGGCGAACGTCGTCCGCATCGAGCGCCCCAGGCGAAGCGCCGCCAGCGCCGGAAGCACGAGGAAGGCGAACACCACCATCGGCCCCGCCGTCATCACGCCGATCGAGATGGTCGCCCCGAGCAGCAGATGGAGCACGAGGTCGTAGCGGACCGGGTCGCGGCCGATCGTTCGCGCGAACTCGGGGTCGAACGAGACGAGCAGGAGCTCGCGGCGGAACAGCACGAAGACGAAGGCGATCACCGCTGCGACGGCCACGAGCACGATCAGGTCGCGGTCGGAGATCGAGAGCAGCTCTCCGCGAAGCAGGCTCGTCATCTCGAGATCTCCGGTCGGGGACATCGCGACAAAGAGAAGTGTCGCGGCCGTCGCGATCGCCAGAACGCCGCCGATCCGCCATTCGACCGGCCGGGTCGCATTCCGACCCGCGAGCACGAGCGCGCCCAGCGCCGTGAACGTGGCCAGGAGCGACCCGCCCAGCGCGAGCGCGTGCGCCTGACCCGGATCGCCGTGCGAATGGCCGGTCGCGAAGAAGACCGCGGCAATTCCGGCGGCGCCGGCCTGCGGCAGCGCCACGCCGAGCAGGACCAGGCGCCGGAGCACCACGTAGACCCCGAGCACCGAGCAGAGCACGCACACGATCGTGCCACCCACGATCGCGTTCCGGAACAGGAGATCCCCCGAGAGCAGCTCGATCACGCCGGCACCTCGAGCGCCACCGCGCCTTCCGCGACGCGCGCGATCCGGTCGACCCGCCCGCGCAGCGCCTCTTCGTGGTGCGTGACGAGCCAGATCGAGAGCGAGCGCTCCCGTCGCAGAGCCGAGAGCGAATCGAGAATCGCGATCTCGGAGCCGCGGTCGACGCCCGCGGTCGGCTCGTCCAGAAGAAGCAGGTTCGGCGCCGTCGCGAGCGCGCGCGCGATCAGGATCCTCTGCCGCTGTCCACCCGAGAGCTCGGCGTAGCGGCGGCTCGCGAACTCGAGCGCGTCGCAGGCCCCGAGCGCTGCGCGAGCGCGCCGCTTCGCGTCTCGGCCCAGGCGGCGCCAGAACGGCACGTCGCCATACGTGCCGAAGAGCGCGACGTCGGCTCCCGAGAGCGGATAGTGCGAGTCGAGCGTCTCGCGCTGCGGCACGTAGCCGATGCGCGCGCCGCGAGCGCGAACGACGCTTCCCGAGAGCGGCGGGAGGAAGCCGAGCAGGCTGCGCAGCAGGGTGGTCTTCCCCGAGCCGTTCGGGCCGAGCACGGCGACGAACTCCGCCGGGCGGATCTCGAGCGAGACCTGCCGCAGCACCGGCTGTCCGGCGTAGCCGAGGTCCGCGCGCTCGACGACGAGCGCCGGCTCGTCCATTCGCGCCGCTTGCGCGGTTATCGCGGATCTCCGTCGCCAGCCGCCGCGAGCACCGCGCGCAGATTCGCCTCGATGAACTCGACGTAGCTCTCCGCTCCGGGCAGCCCGCCCGTCAGCGTGGCGACCGTCGCCACGCGCCCGCCGGTCCGGCCGGCGATCGTCTCCGCGAGCGGCATCTCGTAGGCGACCTCCCGGATCACGAGCCGGACGTCCTCGACCTTCATCCGCGCGATCAGCTCCTCTACGTGTCTCGGTGTCGCGGGCACGCCCGGCCGGGTCTCGATCGTCCCCTCGAGCACGAGCCCGAAGCGATGGGCGAAGTAGACCAGATCCTGGTGGTAGGAGACCGCCTTGCGTCCGCGCAGCGGCTTGGCGAGCTCGAGCCAGACGGGGATCTTCTCGTCGAGGATCGCCGTGAACCGCGCGAGCCCCTCGCGGTAGACGCTCGCCCCTTCGGGGTCGACGCGCTCCAGCCCCTCGGCGATCGCTCGCGCCATGAGCTTGCCCTGCACCGGGTCCATGTTGAAGTGCGGATTGCCGAGCGGGTGGAGCTCACCCTGGCTGCGATCCTGGCTGCTCGGAACGTCGAGCGTCTCGACGAAGAGCGAGCTGTCGATGTAGGCCTTGGCGCCCGGCGCGATGCGCGGGTTCCGAGCGGCCTCGAGCAGCGCGGGAAGAAACGCGTGCTCGAGTCCCAGGCCCTGCACGACGAGCACGTCGGCGCGGTTCAGCTTCGTGACGAAGCTCGGCTTCACGGGGACCTTGTGGGGATCCTGCGTGCCGGACGCGAGCGTGGTCACCTCGACCCGATCGCCCCCGATCTGACGCGTCATGTCGGCGACGTCCGGAGTGGTGGCGACGACGCGAAGCGCGGTCGCGAGCGCGAGAAGCGAGCTAGCGATTGGCGAAGCCATGACTGTGACTCCCGATGAAGGCGGTCCACTGCAGCCAGACGCGCAGGTCGTTCGGCCCGGACTGGTCGATCTCGCCGAGCTGGAAGCGCAGGCGTTGGAACTCCGACGGCTTCCAGGTGACGAAGCCGGCGTAGGTGTTCTGGCGCGCGGCCTCGTCGGCGATCTCCTCGGCATGGTCGAAGAGGATTCCGCCCGAGAAGCTGCGCCCGAAGAAGCCCTCGAGATACGCGTAGCCGCCGTCGCGATGGAATCGCTCCGAGCCTCCGGCGCCGTCGAGGAAGTCCTGATCGTTCCAGTACCACTCCGAGCCGAGCACGGCGCCCTGGTAGAACGAGTTCGTTCCCGGCTGGTGTCGCAGCGCGAGGTCGACCCCGTAGAGGCGCCGGCGCGTGCCGCTCGGCGCAGCAACGTAGGTTCCGCCGAGCTCCAGATTCAGGACGTCGGAGAGATCGAAGTAGGTATGCGGCCGAAGCAGATAGGTGAGCTCGCTGTAGGACGGCTGGCCGACGAAGCTCTCGAATCCGTCCGGCAGCTCGCCGATCGAGTTGTAGACGCCCGCGGTCAGCTGCACGAACTGGTCGATCGGCGCGAGCCAAGAGGCCTCGACGCCCTCCGCGCGCGTCTCGCCGCCGAAGATGCGGTCGATCGACGCGGGTCGTTCCACGAACGGCAGCGCCTCGTCGTGCCAGTGCGGAAAGCGGCCGACGTCCGCGAAGAGCCGACCCGCCTTGACGGTCAGGTTCAGCGGCAGCGCGGTCGTCACGAGCGCGGCCTCCTCGACGTCGAAGGACTCGTCGCTCGTCGCGTTGATGCTCACGTAGCCGCGCAGGTACGGGTCGATCGGTGCCGAGATGAAGAGCTCCGCGGAGCCGAGCAGGAAGCCGACGCCGTCGTCGCCGTGCGTGTCCGAGCGCGCCTTCGCGTCGACCACGAAGCTGATCGCCGGATTGCTCGCGTCGACCGGCGGCAGGCGCGCGGTCTCGTCGGCGGCCGGCGCTCGCGCCTCCACTCGAGCCGGCTCGCGAGAGCTGACGTCGTCGACCTTTCGCGACAGGTCCTCCACGAGCGTGATCGTCCGCGCGAGCGTCGCTCGGGTCTCGTCGAGCTCGCCCCGGGTGGCGGCGAGCTCGCTGCGCAGGGTCTCTACTTCGTTCTCCGCGCTCGCGGCGCGATCGGGTGCAAGACAAGCCGCGAGTGCGAGCGCGGCGCAAGCCGCGTGAGAGCGCAATGGTGCCATCGATTCCTCCATCGGGCCGTGCAAGGCCCCGAGCACCGTCCGCTCGAAGCGGACGGCACCGAAACGATCGTCGGAACTCGACTCAGATTGCGATGGAGGGCGCGGGCGGGGCGCGCGCGGAACGGCGGTCGAAATCGGCGCGCTTCGGCACGGCTTCGGGCTCGCTCACGACGCTCTCTCGACCGAGGACGACGGGCTCGACGTCCGGCGTCGCGACCAGACCCGCGGCGGCGCCGGCGTCGTGGGCGAACAGGCTGCAGACGCCGCAGTCGCCGGAATGGCTCGCAGCGCCGTGCACCAGCGGGAGCAGCGCGCTCGAGACGATCGCGAGAGCTGCGACGAGTGCGAGACCGCGCAGCGGCGGCGCCCAGCGCCGTGGCTCGTCGGTGCGCCGTTCGCGGGTCATCGGGCGCAAGCTATCCGAGGCTCCGGGACGTGTCAACGAACCAAGCCGCGCGAGCTCCACCGTACCGTGCAGGGTTGCCGGCTGCGCTTCAGCCGCTGGAGACTGGAGTTCGCATCGTCACGAACTCCTCGGCCGCGGTGGGATGGATGCCGATCGTCGCGTCGAAGACGGCCTTGGTCGCCCCGGCCTTCACGGCTATCGCGATCCCCTGGATGATCTCGCCCGCCTCGGGGCCGACCATGTGCGCGCCGAGAACCCGCTGACTCGCGCTCTCGACCACGAGCTTCATCAGCGTCTTCTCCTCGCTGCCTGTGAGCGTGTTTCGCAGCGAGCGGAAGCTGGTGCGGTAGACGTCGATTCTGCCGAAGCGCTCGCGGGCGGCGGATTCCGTGAGCCCGACGGTTCCGATCTGGGGCTGGCTGAAGACCGCCGTCGGCACGTCGCTGTGATTCGGCGCGGTGGGCCGTCCCGCGAAGAGCGTGGCCGCGACCGCCATGCCTTCGTGGATCGCGACCGGCGTCAGGTTCAGCCGGTTCGTCACGTCGCCGATCGCCCAGATGCTCGGCACGGAGCTGCGCATGAACGCGTCGACGATCACGGCTCCCGCAGCGTCGAGCGCCACGCCCGCCTGCTCGAGCCCGAGCCCGGCCACGTTCGGGGCGCGACCCGTCGCGTAGAGGATCTGCTCGGCCTCGATCTCCGAGCCGTCCTCGAGCTGCGCGCAGAGGCGGCCCGCGCGCTTCTCGATCCGCGCGACGTTCGCGCCGAAGCGGAGATCGACGCCCTTCCCCCTCATCTCGCGCGCGAGCGCGCGGCGCAGATCGTCGTCGAAGCCGCGCAGAAAGAGCTCGCCGCGGTAGAGCTCGGTGGTGCGCGAGCCGAGGCCGTTCCAGATCCCGGCGAACTCGACCGCGATGTAGCCGCCGCCGACCACGACGACGCTTCGCGGCAGCTCCTTCAGGTGGAAGGCCTCGTTCGAGCTGATCGCGTGCTCGATCCCGGGGATCGCGGGGAGCGTCGGCCAGCCGCCGGTCGCCACGAGCAGGTGCTGCGCCGTGATCGTGCGTCCGCCGATCTCGACGCTGTGGGGGTCGACGATCCGCGCACGTCCCGCGAAGCGCGTCACGCCCGCGTCGTCGAGCAGGCGCTCGTAGACGGAGTTCAGTCGCTTGATCTCCCGATCCTTGTTCTCGATCAGCCGGGCCCAGTCGAAGCTTCGCTCGCCGACGCTCCAGCCGAAGCCCGCGGAGTCGGCGAAGTGCTCCGCGTACTCCGATGCGTAGACGAGAAGCTTCTTCGGGATGCAGCCCACGTTCACGCAGGTGCCGCCGAGCTCTCGCTCCTCGGCGATCGCGACGCGCGCGCCATGCGCCGCGGACATCCGGCTCGCGCGCACGCCTCCGGAGCCCGCACCGATCGTGAACAGGTCGAAGTCGTATCGCGCCATGGGCGGAATTCTAACGGTTGGGTCCAGCGAAATCGCCGAGCGAGAAGGCGACGCCGCCCGCGAGTCCGTCGACCGGCGGGTGTAGCTTCGTCGCGCGCAGCCAGAGCTCCGCGCCAGGAGGCAGCAGCGCGCGCAGGTGGACGAAGAGCTCGTGCGCCAGGCGCTCCACCAGGTGGAACTCGCGACCCGCGCAGAGCGCACGCGCGGCGTCGATCAGCTCCGCGTAGCAGACGGTTTCGGCGAGCCGGTCGCTGGTGCAGGCCCCCGGCAGCTCCGCGAAGCGCACGGCCACGTCGAGGTCGACCGGCTGGGGCCGCGCCCGCTCCCCGGCCGTGCAGCCGAGAAGCACGTCGAGTCGTGCCCCGCGAAATTCCAGTACGCCCAAGCGACCTCCGGGATCGCGCCCCGAGGGGATCCTAGCCGGATTCTGGTAGATTAGGCGAGCTTGAGTTTCAGACGAGTTCGTCCAGTGAATCTTGACAAGATCGATCTCAACAAGCTGCGCACCTTTGCCGCGGTCGCGCAGCACGGCGGGGTGAGCCGCGCGGCGCGGCAGCTCTCGCTCACCCGCTCCGCGGTGAGCCAGAGCGTCGCGGCGCTCGAGGCCTCGCTCGGCGTGCGCCTCTTCGACCGGATCGGACGGCGTCTGGCCCCGACCGCCGAGGGCCGCACGCTGGCGCGCCTGTTCGGGCCCGTGCACGAGTCGCTGCGCCTCGCGCTCGCGGAGGTCGCGAACGAGGAGCGCGCGGTGCGCGGCGTGGTCCGGCTCGGGCTCTTCCCGGGCGCCTCGCGAGCCAGGGTCGCGCGGATCGTCGCCGCGTTCGTCGCGCGGCATCCCGATGCGCGCGTGAAGCTGCTCTTCGCGCCCCACGCGGAGCTTCGCGAGCTGCTCGCGCAGAGCCGCCTCGATTTCGCGCTCAGCCTGCGGGGCGGCCGCTCTGCGTCGCCGCGCATCCGCTCGAGTCTGCTGTTCCGGCAGAAGCTCGTTCTCGTCTCGAGCCAACGCCCGCCACGCGGGCGCATCGACGCGGGCGGCCTCTCGGGGCTGGCCGTGATCGACTACTACCCCGCCAGCCCGTTGATCCGTCGCTGGCTCGCGCATCAGTTCCCGCGCCGTCGCATCGCCGTCGACGTCCGCGTCTTTGCTGCGACCACCGACATGGCGCTGGAGCTCGCGCTGCTCGGCGCCGGCGCCGCCGTGCTGCCGCGATCGATCGCGGACCCGCACCTGCGAGAGGGGCGCCTGCACCAGATCCGCGGACCTCGCGCGGACCTCGACGATGCGGTCTGGTTGGAGGAATCGGCGGGTGCCTGGCGCAGCGCGGTGCTCGAGGCGTTCCGAGCGACGCTCGTCTCCGAGCTCGAAGATGCGCAGTGACTGCACTCGGCATCGCGCTGGAGATCACGCCCCCGCGGGAGCGGCGCCCCGAGCTGCTGCTGCGCCGGGCTCGACTGCTGGGCGGATGCGCCTCGTCGGTGCACGTGATCCAGCGACCCGCGCGCCAGACGAGTCTCGAGGCTTCGATCGATCTCGAGCGCGCGGGGATCTCCGCCGTCTGGCACGTCACCAACCGCGGCCGTGGAGCGGCCGAGATCGAGGCCGAGATCGAGCGCGCCGCGCGATCCGGCCTCTCGGCCGCGCTGGTCGTCCGGGGCGAATCCGGCCCCGAGGACCGCAAAGACACCCCGGCGCTGCGGACGCTGGTCGCCAGGATCCGCTCGGCCCTGCCGGGCGCGCGGATCGGCGTGACGATGAACCCCTACCTGGAGCCGGAGCGCGCGCTCCCGAACCTGTGGCCGAAGCTCGAGGCGGGCGCCACGTTCGTGCAGACGCAGCCGGTCTTCGCGGCCTCGACACTCTGCGGTGTCGGCGAGCGGATCCGCCAGCGCGCGCCCGGGGTCTCGATCCTGCCGATGGTGATTCCGATCGTCTCGGCCGTGGCTGCGGAGAGGCTCGCGCTTCGGCTGCGCCTGCCGCTTCCGGGGCGATTCGCCGCCACTCTGGCGAGCGGAGGGGAGCCGGGCGGTTGGACGCTCTTCTCGCAGACGCTTCGCGGGCTCCGGGGGTCCGGCGTGGCGGACGGCCTGGCCGTGATGACGCAGGAGATGGATCCGCCGGCGGCGTTCGCAGAGCGGATCCGACTCGCGCTGCGCGAGAGCGGCTGGGCGTAGCGCTCGGAGCGCCCGCCCTCACCACTCCCCGTTCGAGATCCGCGCGTCGTGCAGGATCGCCCAGACGTACGCCGGCCCCGAGACGAACTTGTTCAGCTTCGCGGCCGGCACGGGCAGCAGCGGGAAGGCCAGCTCGAAATCCGAGCGCGGGATACGCAGATCCGTGTGACTCGGAAGGACGAACGCACCCTCGACCGCGTAGGTGAACCAGCGCCCCGCATCGGTCTGGAAGAAGCTGCCCGAATGCGCCGTGATCCGCGCCCAGACCGGCTCGAAGAGGGCGCCGAGGTCGCTCATGCAGGCGATCCGAGGACGGAGTCGAGGAACGCCCCGACCACCTTCACGAACTCCTCCGGCCGGTCGCCCGCGACCGAGTGGCTCGCGCCCGGGATGCTCACCAGCTCGACGCATTCGACGGCAGAGGCGAAGCGCTCCGCCATCTCGCGGGTCAGCACCGGGCTCGAGCCGCCGTGCACGAGGAGCGTCGGACAGCGCAGCGCCCGCGAGGCCGCGAGCGCGTCGACGCTCGACCTCGCGATGCCCCCGAAGCCGTCTCGGAAGCGCTCGTCGTACTGCTTCGCCAGCTTCCCGTCCGGCGTCTCGCGGAGCGAGACGGCAAGGCGCGCGCGGATCCGCTCCTTCGAGCGCCAAGGGTAGTAGCGGTGGGTGTGCTCGACCCACTCGTCGAGCGAGTCGAGCTGGTAGGGGCCGGCCACGAACGCGCCGACCTCGCGCGCGCCGTCGACGCTCACCTCCGGTCCGACGTCGACGAGCACGAGCGCTCTCACCCGCTCCGGGTGACGCGCCGCGAAATCCAGCGCGTTCATGCCGCCCATGCTGTGGCCGATCACGACCGGCCGCTCGAGGCCGAGCTCCCGGATCACGCAGTCGAGATCCGCGACCATGTTCTCGCGCGTGTAGTCCTCGACCCGCTTGGCGCGATCGGAGAGACCGTGACCCCGCTGGTCGAAGGCCAGAAGCCGCAGGCGAGAGCGGAGTCCCGGCGCAACCTCGTCCCAGGAGTGGCAGTTGAGCGCGAATCCGTGCAGCAGGATCGCCGGCGCGCCCGCCGACCCCGCCCAGTCCATGTAGTGCAGATCCAACCCATTGGCGCGCACGCGCCGATCGATCGGGGCCTGCGTCATCGAAGCTCCTGCGATCGACGCCAACGCCGCGCGCGGAAGGCTCGGGCCCTCAGCCGGTCCTGCGCCGCAGTCCGAGCAGGCCGAGTCCGGCGAGAATCAGCAGGCCGGTTCCCGGCTCGGGGACGCTCGGCCGGACCCACTCGACGATCATGCCGATGATCCGCGCCTTCGGGTTGGCCAGATCCTGCTCGTCGTTCCAGGTGCCGCGCAGGTCCTGACCGTTCTGGTAGTAGTGGACCCACATCGTGAGGAAGCGCTCGTTGATGCCGCCCTCGTCATTCGGCTCGGCGGGAGCCCAGTTCTCGTAGCTCCACGTCTCGGGCGCCACCTCGGTGTTCACCGCCCACTGCCAGCCCTCGGTCGCCGACTGGCCGTCGAGCTGCCGGCCGCCGAGCCAGACCTGGTTCTTGTTGATGCCGATGTTCGCGGCCGGCATGACGGCGCTGAGAATGAACGCCTGCTCCTCGGCGGAGCCGATCGTCGCGAGCTGGCCGACGGTTCCCTCGGGCCCTTGTGCGGCTCGCGCCAGCGCGTCGGCTTCGGTCCAGGTCGTGGTGTAGGCCAGGGACACGAAGCTGTAGCTGTTTCCGGTGGCGCCCACGCCCGAGTCCCAGGTCACGCAATGAGGCGGCTCGCATACGATCGGTATGGCCTGGCTGGGCGACGCCGAGAAACCGATGGCCATCGCGACGAATGCGGCCAACACCGCAGGGCGATTTCCGAGCAGCGTTCGTGCGACGATCACGTGGCGACCCTCCGAGGCGATTTCACCAGTCTACCGCATGAGAGTGGGCAACTACAACGACTCGTGACGCTCCAATCGGCCCTTCTCGAATTCTTCGCCGCTCCGTCAAGAGCCCGTGCGACGGGCACCAAATCCCGCAACGCGGCGTCCCAATTGGGGGAACGGCCACGAGCTGTGCATCCGACACCGGCTCGCTCGAGGCCGGCGCCCCGACGGCGCCCCCGAGATGGAGTCGCGTGTAATTCGCCACACCTCGGAGAAGCCAGGCAGCGACCCCGCACGCTAACGGCGCCCCGGAGCGCTGCCGATAGTTCTGCCGTCGATGGCCAACTCCCCGATCGCCGATGCGTCCGACCAGCTTCTCGGCCGCGTGGCGGTGGCGGCGAAGCTGATCAGCGTCGATCAGCTCGCCCAAGCCACCCGCGAGCAGTCCCGCTCCGGCTCCGAAAAGCGCCTGGGCGAGGTGTTGGTCGAGCTGGGGCTGATCACGCCCGAGAAGCTCCGCCGGGCGCTCGAGCTCCAGAAGGGAGTTCTGGAGCGCGCCCAGAGGAAAGAAGCCCAGCCGGTCGAGCCCCCCGCGGCGAGCCCGCCGAAAGTCGCAGCCGCCCGGCCGACTCCGGCACCGGCGAGCGAGATCGGCGCCGAGACGGACGGCCAGGCGGCGCGCGCGTATGCCCGGACCGCCGTCACGCCGCCGACCACCCCGCGAGAGGTGGCTCCGGTACCCGCGCAGCCCCGGTCGGCGGCCGGTCCGACCGGCTCGATCCCGCTGGACCGCGGCCTCGACACGCTTCTGATCGAAGCCGCCGGTCGCGGCGCGAGCGACGTCCACCTGCACAGCGGTGCGAGCCTGTACGTTCGCGTGCGCGGCAGCCTCTGCGAGGTGCCCGACTCGAAGATCAGCAGGGACGACACGGAGCGGCTGATCCTGCCGATCCTCTCCGCGGACGAGCGCGCGCTGCTCGAGTCGCAGGGCGAGATCGACCTGGCCTACACCGTGAAAGGCCTCGCCCGCTTCCGGCTGAACGTGTACCGGCAGCTGCGCGGCCTGGACGCGGCGATCCGGCGCATCTCGCTCCAGCCGCCGACGCTCGCCGATCTCCGGCTGCCCGCGGCGTTCGCGAAGTTCACGAACTTCCACCAGGGCCTGGTTCTGGTCACGGGCCCGTCGTCGTGCGGGAAGTCGTCGACGATGGCCGCGCTGGTGAACCTGATCAACGAGGAACGCGCCGAGCACATCCTCACGGTCGAGGACCCGATCGAATACCTGCACCCGTCGAAGCGCTGCATCGTGAACCAGCGCCACGTGAAGCGTCACACCGAGTCGTTCGCGCGCGCGCTTCGGGCCGCGCTTCGCGAGGACCCGGACGTGATCGTGGTTGGCGAGCTGCGCGACCGCGAGACGATCGCGCTCGCCATGACCGCCGCCGAGACCGGCCACCTCGTGCTCGCGACGCTGCACACCGACAACGCGCTGCGCACGGTGAACCGGATGATCGGCTCGTTTCCGCCGGACCAGCAGGAGCAGGTCCGCACGATGCTCTCCGAGTCGCTTCGCGCCGTGATCTCGCAGCGCCTGCTCCCGCGCGCCAACGGCAAGGGGATGGTTCCCGCCGTCGAGGTCCTGACCATGAATCGCGCGATCGGAAACCTGATCCGGAAGAACGAGACGATCCAGATCCGATCGATGATGCAGACCGGCAGCGCCCAGGGAATGAACCTGCTCGACACGTCGCTCGCGCAGCTGGTCAAGTCGGGCGAGGTGAAGCGCGAGGACGCGCTGCTCCACGCCGACGAACCGAAGCTGATTCCGAACGCATAGGCACGAGGAAACGCCTTGGCGCAGATCGACGCTCTCCTCCGCTACCTGAAGCAACACGGCGGCTCCGACCTGCATCTGGCCGCCGGGATCGATCCGCGAGTGCGCGTGAACGGCGAGCTGCGCGCGGTGGCAGGAACCTCGCCGCTCGACGACGCTGGCCTGCGCAAGCTGATGCGCGAGATCACCAGCGACACCCAGTGGGCCAGCTACAGCGAATGCCGGGATCTCGACTTCGCCTACAGCCTCGAGGGGGTGGCGCGCTTCCGCGTGAACTTCTTCGTGCAGGAGCGCGGCGCCGGGGCGGTGCTCCGGATGATTCCGGAGAAGATCGTCCCGCTCGAGGAGCTCGCGCTTCCCAAGGCGATCGACTCGCTCGCAGAGCTCGGCAAGGGACTGATCGTCATCACCGGACCGACGGGCTCCGGAAAGTCGACGACGCTCGCGGCGATCATCGACCGGATCAACCGCACTTGCGCGAAGCACGTCCTGACGCTCGAGGAGCCGATCGAGTTCGTGCACCAGAACAAGAAGAGCGTCTTCTCGCACCGCGAGATCGGCCCGCACACCAAGGGCTTCGGCCCCGGGCTTCGCGCCGCGATCCGCCAGGACGCCGACGTGATCCTGGTCGGCGAGATGCGCGACTACGAGACGATCTCGCTGGCACTCACGGCCGCCGAGATGGGGCTTCTCGTCTTCGGAACGCTGCACACGAACAGCGCTCCCAAGACGATCGACCGGATCATCGACACGTTCCCGGCCGACGAGCAGGCGCAGGCGCGGCTCTCGCTCGCCGATTCGCTGGGCGCCGTCGTCGCGCAGCTGCTGCTGCCGACCGCGGACGGAAAGGGCCGCGTGCCCGTGAACGAGATCATGCTGCGGACCAAGGCGCTGCCGAACATCATCCGCGAGGCGAACGTCTCGATGCTCGGCTCGTTCATCCAGCAGGGCAAGCAGGACGGCATGCAGCTGATGGACGACGCGCTCTTCGAGCTGGTGCAGAAGAAGCGCGTCGCGCCCTACGACGCGTACCTGAAGGCGAGCGACAAGGCGCGCTTCGAGGGGCTGCTGCCGAAGGATTGAGCCCGGCGGGAGCGTGCTAGGCTCGGGGCCATGCTCGTCGTGAACGTCTGGTCCGACTACCTCTGACCCTGGTGCAACGTCGCGGCGGTCCGGCTGCGAGCCATCGTTGCGGAGTTCGGGGACTCGATCGAGCTGCGTTGGAAGAGCTTCCTGCTCCGCCCGCAGCCGGAGCCGGGGCGCGACCTGGAGAAGTTCCGGCGCTACACCGAATCGTGGCGGCGAGCGGCGGCCGAGGAGCCGGAAGCCGCCTTCCGGGTCTGGCAGGGCGACGAGGGGCCGCCCTCGCACAGCGTCCCGCCGCACCTCGTCGCGAAGGCGGCGGCCTCGCTCGGTCGAGACGCGTTCGAGCGCGTGCACGAAGCTCTGCTGCGCGCCTACTTCGCGGAGAACCGCGACATCTCCAGCGCCGCGACGCTGCGCGCGATCTGGCTGGGCGCGGGACTCGATGCGCGCGAGCTCGCCCGAGCCGCGGACCCCGCGCTGCTGCGCCAGGTGGCCGAGGAGCACGGTCAGGCGCTGGAGCTCGGTGTGGGCGGGGTTCCGGCGGTCCAGATCGAGGGCGTGGACGCGGCGATCACGGGCGCGCACCCGGTCGAGCTGTACCGGCGCTGGATCCGCAAGCGACTCGAGTCATAGCAGGGTTCCGCCGAGGGTCAGGCTGGCCGTTCCGAAGTAGATCAGCAGACCCGACACGTCGACGAGCGTGGCGACGAACGGCGCCGAGGCGCTCGCCGGATCGAAGCCGAGCCGGCGAAACAGGAACGGCAGCAGCGACCCGGTGATGGTTCCGAACATCACCACGCCGAGCAGGCTGACGCCGACCGTCGCGCCGAGCAGGAGCGCGTGCTCGCCGTAGTCGGGCCAGATCGCCTGCCAGAGGACGACGCGGATGAACCCGAGCGCTCCGAGAAGCGCGCCGAGCGCGAGGCCGGCGCCGATCTCGCGCTGCACCACGCGCCACCAGTCGCGCAGGCGCACCTCGTCGAGCGACATCGCCCGCACCACCAGCGTCGACGCCTGCGAGCCCGAGTTCCCGCCGCTCGAGATGATCAGCGGCACGAAGAGCGAGAGCACGATCGCGCGCATCAGCTCGTCCTCGAAGTACGCCATGGCCGAGGCGGTCAACAGCTCGCCGACGAAGAGCACCGAGAGCCAGCCGCCGCGGCGGCGCAGCATGCGGCCGAAGGCGATCTCGAGGTAGGGCTCCTCCATCGCCTCCATGCCGCCGAGCTTCTGGATGTCCTCGGTGGCCTCGGCCTGCACGACGTCGACGATGTCGTCGACCGTGACGATGCCCTTCATGCGGCCGTCTCGGTCCACGACCGGCAAGGCGATCAGATCGTGCTGCGCCAGGATCTGGCTCACCTCTTCCTGGTCCTGGTCGTCGCGCACGGTCACCAGGTCGCGCCGCATCACCTCGCGGACCGTGCGCTCGGGCCGGGCCGCGAAGAGCTCGCGGAACGAGACCACGCCGAGCAGCCGCTGATCCGCGTCGATCGCGTACAGGTAGGAGAGCAGCTCGAGATTCGTGCGCGCCTGCCTGCGCAGGTAGCCGATCGCCTCGTCGACGGTCATCTCGGGCCGCAGCCGCGCGTAGCGCGGATTCATCAGCCCGCCGGCCGCGTCCTGCGCGTAGGCGAGCAGCGCCGTCACCTCGTGCCGGGTCGCATCGTCGAGGAGCGCGAGCAGCCCCTCGCGCTCGGCGTCTGGAACCTGCTGGATCAGGTCCGCGGAATCATCCGGCGGAAGCAGCCGCATCCAGGCGCGGCGCTCGTTCCTCGGCAGCTCGAGCAGAAGGCTCGCGAGGTCGGCGGAGCCGAGGCCCAGGAAGAACTCCTCCGCGTCGTCGTGCGGCAGCAGTCGAAAGCCCTCGAGCCGCTCGTCGGGCGAGAGGATCCGCCACAGGTTGCGCAGATCCTCCGGCGTGAACTCGGAATCGCGTGCGGCCGGCGTCGTCATGGGTGCTGCCTCGGGCGCGAGTCTCAGTGCATCGCGGAGCCCGCGCGGATCCAGGCCGCGGGGGCGAACTTCTCGTCGCTCAAGCTGCGCCAGAGCTCGCGAAGCTCCTCGAGCTCGCCCCCATCGCGCCCTCTGCTCGTGGTGGCGTCCGCGCGCGCGGACAGGAAGAAGAGCTGCGCGCTCGTCTCCCGCGCGCTCGCGGACTCGTCGTGAAACACGATCTCGTTGTGCAGCTCGAGCAGCGCCTGCGAGAGCTGCTTCCAGCCGTCGTCCGAGAGCGCGTCGGAATCGTAGAGCAGCGCCTCGGCCGCTTCGATCTTCGCGCGGTACGGCGTCGGGTCGAGGCGTCCCAGCGAATCGACGGGCGCGCTCGAGACCTGGCGCGGATCGGGCGCAGGCCTGCCCTCGTCGCGCCCGCAGGCGAGCAGAAGCACGATGCAGGCGGGCAGCAGACGGGCGCGCATCACCGGCTCAGCTCGCGTCGACCGCGTCCTCGGGGAAGACGCCGAGGTAGGCGAGCGCCGCGTGCGTGAGCTCGCCGACCAGAGAGAGCTCGGGGCTCGCGAGGTTGGCGGCGGCGGGAAAGAGCAGCCGCTGCAGCATCGCGCCGCCGATCAGGCGACTCGTGAACGCGGCCGCGGCGATCGGGATCGGGTGCAGGATCTCGTGTCGGCGCGCGACGACCAGCCGCGCGAAGAGACCGTCGATGGACGCGGTCATCCGCAGGCCGCGATCCCTGAACTCCGCGCACTCCGCGGAGCGCAGCACGATGGCCCGCACGAGACCGGCGTGCTGGTCCTGGATGCGGACCTGAAAGGCGACCAGCTCGCGAACGATCTCGCTGATCGACGTCCCCGCCCAGCGCTTCTCGCAGAGCGCGCGCTCCGCGGTCGCGATCGCCTCTTCCACGAAGCGCTCGTGCAGCGCGGAGAGCAGCGCGTCCTTGTCGCGAAATCGCGCGTAGAACGCGCCCACCGACGAGTCGGCGCGCCGGACGATCTCGGCCACGGAGGTGTCCTCCCAGCATTTCTCGCGCAGCAGCGACTCCGCGGCGTCGAGGATCCGGCCGAGGGTCAGCTGGCTTCGCGCCTGGCGGGGCGGGCGCACCCACTCGAGCGCTCCGGGTTGGGTTTGGGGGGCGGTCATCGAGGCTCTCCGTTCGCAGAGGGGTGGGAATGAGAATTCCGATTCTGATCCGCATGAATACGCGCCCGCGCGGTGCCCGGTCAAGATCGCGCGAAAGCGCCGGACGGGCTGGGCAAGCGACGCCGGCTGGGCTACCCAACGCGGCGCATGGCGACCCCAGCCTGGCGGGAAGGCAGCAAGCTCGTCCACCCCTTCAACCCCGAGCTTGGGGTCGGACTCGTGCGCCGAGTCGATGGCCGCTACCTCGTCGTGTACTTCCCGACGGTGGAGCGCGAGGTCACGCTCGCCGCGCAGGGCGCGGGGCTCACGCCGCTCATCATGCCGCCGGGGTCGCTTGCGATCGAGCTCTCGGCCGAGCGCGAGGTGCGCATCGATCGCTGGGACGGCGACGCGTACCTGCTCGCGGACGGGCGGCGCGTCGCGGACGCCGACCTGTGGCCGGTCGAGGGAAGCAAGGGTCCGATCGAACGGCTCGCGCTGTTCAAGCTCGACCGGCTGGGGTCGTTTCGCAATCGCGTCGACGGCATCTCGCTGCGCACGATCCGCGAGGCCGGCGGGCTCGGCAGCTTTCTGGGCGGGCGGATCGCGCTGTTTCCGCACCAGCTGCACACGGCGCTCGCGGCGGTGCGAATGGAGTCGGTCCGCTGGCTGCTCGCGGACGAGGTCGGCCTGGGCAAGACGATCATGGCGTGCCTCGTGCTCTCGGCGCTGGTTCGAACCGGGCGTGCGAAGCGGGCGCTGGTGATCGCGCCCTCGACGCTCACCGTGCAGTGGCTGGGCGAGCTCTACCGAAAGTTCCACCAGGTCTTCGTCCTGCTCGACGAGGCGCGCATCGAGAGCGTCGAGCGCGACTACGGCGAGGGCAACAATCCCTTCGACGTGCATCCGTTCGGCGTGATCTCGATGGAGGACCTGGCCGCCGATCCGTCGCTCGCGCGAATGGCGCGCCACGCGGAGCTCGACCTGGTCGTGGTCGACGAGGCGCACCGGCTCGCGCTCGAGGACGTCGGCGCCGCGCTCGGGCCGATCGTCAGCCAGTCGAAGCACGCGATCCTGCTCTCGGCGACGCCGCTGCAGGCGGACCGGCGCGGCTTCTTCCGCCTGCTGCAGCTGCTGCACCCGGAGCGCTTCGGCGATTTCGACGCCTTCGACGCGTCCGTCTCCGAGGGCCGCGCGGTATTCCCGTGCACCAGCGCCGTTCGGCGCAGCGATCTGGGCGGGCTCCCGCCGCGAGTGCCGGTCCGGATCGACCTGGGGCCGGTGGCGAAGGACCTGAAGAGGGATCCGCGCACCGAGTGGCTCGCGAAGAACGTGCGCGGCTGGCACAAACGCAAGGAGAAGGCGCTCGTCTTCGTGCACGACCTGGAGCGGCTCGAGAAGCTGCGCAAGCACCTCGAGACCACGACGCACACGCACATGGCGATCTTCCACGAGGCGCTCACCCCGGCGCAGCGCGATCTCGAGGTCGCGCGCTTCCGCGAGACCAACCTGCCGGTCCTGCTCTGCACCGAGGCCGCGACGGAGGGCCGCAACTTCCAGTTCTGCGACAGGATGGTGCACTTCGACCTGCCGCTCGATCCGGTCACGCTCGAGCAGCGCATCGGTCGCCTGGACCGGATCGGCCGCACGAAGGACGTCGAGATCGTCTACTTCCGCTGCGAGGGCGCGCGGCCCGACGTCGCGGGACTGTACGAGCGGCTCGACCTGTTCGCGCGCCCGTCCGCGGGGCTCGATCTCGCGCTCTCCGGCGTGCGCGAGGCGCTCGAGCGCGCCGAGCGCGAGGAATCCGAACTCGACCAGGACGCGCTCTGCGCGTCGATCGACGCCGCGCGATCGAAGACGATCGCCGACGTCCCGCGCGTGATCTACCAGGACGCGTACGACGAGTCGCAGTCCGAGAAGCTGCTCGGTCTGGTGCCCCCGGAGCTCGAGACCCTGACGCGCCGCTACACGCTCGGCGCCGCGAACGACCTCGGCCTGAAGATCGTCGACAAGGGGGGCACCGCGCTCTACTACTTGGAGCTCGGCACCTCTCTCACCGTCGAGTCGATTCCCGGCGTGCCCGACGAGAGCCGCTGGCTCGGCACGTTCGATCGCGTCGAAGCGCTGCAGAAGGACGAGTTCGACTTCTTCGCGAGCGGCCACCCGCTGGTCGAAGGCCTGCTGCTCGAGCTCGAAGACGGCGCGCGCGGCCGCACGGCGATGTTCACGGTCCCGTCGCCCGACCTGCGCGGCGCGGGCGTGATCTGCTTCTACAAGGAAGGTGCCGCGGTGCGACCGATCGTCTTCGACACGAAGGGCGAGCAGCGCCCCGAGTGGGCGACGAAGATCGTCGCGTCGCTCGCGAAGGCGCGGCCCGCGAAGCCCGAGGAGCTGAAGCTCGACGCTCGCGCGGCGGACGGAATCCGCGAGCTCGGCTCGATGTGCGAGCTCGAGGTGTCCGAGACGGCGGTGCTCGAGTGCGCCGCGTTCTTCCGCTTCGTGCCCGAGGACGCGGCCGCCGCGTAGCCGGATCAGTCCGCGCGGTCGAGCTGGCGCAGCCGCTCCGTGGCGACGGCCGAGACCGCGGCCTGCAGGTTGTAGCAGGGGATGAAGCCGGCCATCGGCACGCGGATCGCCGCGTCGCAGCGATCGCGCACGTCCCTCGGGATCCCGCCGTTCTCTCCGCCCACCACGAAGACCCTCGGCCCCGAGAGATCGAGCTGCCACGGCGCGCGATCGCCTGACTCGTCGAGCGCGAGCAGCGAGTGCCCGGTCGCGGCAGCTGCGTCGAGAACCGACGCAGCGGAGCGCCAGTACACCGGCATGAACTTGTCGGCGCGCATCGAGGCGCGCAGCGCCGCGCGTTTCGCCTCGTGATCGAACTCGCCGTCGATCGCGATCGCGTCGGCCCCCGAGACCTCGGCGGTGCGGATCACCATGCCGACGTTTCCCGGGTAGACCACGCCGACCAGCAGCCAGAACGCGCCGCGCCGCGCGAGCGACGCCTCGAGGTCCGCCTCCGGGTCGCGGCCGACGAGCGCGAGGACCTCCTCGGCGGGTCGCACCCGGCAGAGCCGCGAGACCACGTTCCGCGTCGCCGTTCGCACGGGGATGCCGAGCTCGCGAGCGCGCAGCGCGAGTCGCGCGACGTCTTCATGGCGCGCGTCCTCCTGCACGAGCAGAAGCCGCACGTCCTGGCCGCAGGCGAGCGCCTTCTCGATCTCGCCTGCGCCGGCGATCTGTCGCACGCGGGGGGCCTGCATCGCCGCGAGAGCTTACGGGAGAAAGACCGCGCAGACATGCGCGATCCCGGGCGCTTGCCCTGCGAGTGCGCGGCGCAGCCGCACGACGTCCTCGAGATCACAGCCGGCCGAGCCGCCCACGTCGCACTTCTCCGGCGCGGGAAGCGCGGCGAGCGACCCGGCCAGAAGCGCGCGAAGCGCGCTCACGTCCGCGGCGTCGACGCGTCCGTCTCCGCTCGGGTCGCCGCACTGGCAGACGTCGCCGATCCCGTCGGGGAGAGAGCTCGCCAGGCCGCCCGAGTCCGTCTGCGCGGGATTCGCGGCGACCGGGCAGTCGTCCAACGCGTCCTCGACGCCGTCGCCGTCGTGATCGCCCGTCGCGGCGGCGACGCCCCCCGCCAGGTGTCCGCGCACGACGATGCCGTTCGGGCTCGCGGTCGCAAAGAGCAGATCCGCGCCCGCGAGGCCGCCGGCGCTGTTCGCGTGCAGGATCATCGGGCCCGGGCAACACTCCCCGCCGATCACTCCCGCCGGGCCGGTGGCGGCCAGCGTCTGGGCGACACCGAATCGCGACGGAAGCAGCGGATGGGGCGACGACAGGTTGCGCGCGTCGAAGGCCAGCAGCGCGAGCCCGCCGTCGTTGTACGAGGTCGCGGCGAGGAAGTCGCCCGAAGCTCCGAAGCGCACCTGGGGAACGTAGGAGTACGCGCCGCTCGCGCCGGGCGGCGGAGCGAGCGCGATCGGGTTCGCGCCGCCGCGGATCACGCGCTCGCGCAGGCACGGGACTCCGCCCGCGCTGTCGAACGCGCCGTCGTTGCAGGAAGGCCGCTGCAGGCGCGCGTCGACCGGGGCGGTCGGCAGCGCCGAGATGCCGCGAAGATCGACGGCGACGAGCTGGCGCAGCGTCGCTGAGCCGGCGACGGCGACCGATCCGGTCGGATCGAGCGCGAGCCCGCGCCCGGCGGGATTGCCCGGCCCGAGCGGGATCGAGCCGACCAGCAGCCCGGAGGCCGCGTCGAGCACGTCGATGCTGCCCTGCCCGGTGATCTGAGGCGGAAAACCGGCGTCGTAGATTCCAGCGTTGGTCACCGCGACGCGGCCGCCTTCGAGCGCGGTCAGCGCGACCGGATTCGGATCCGAGGTGATCGCGAAGAACGGATTCGCCGGCGCGATCGTCGTGGTCGCGCCCGAATCGTCGATCGCGAAGAACAGCACGGTTCCCGGGTTCCAGACCGGATTGGATCCCGCCTGGTGGATGTTCGAGGTCGCGACCACGAGCCGGTTGTCGACCCGCAGCGCGACCGCGCTGAAGTTGGTCTTGAACGAGCTGATCGACGCGCCGCCGCCACCGTTCTGGTAGCGCGTGAACGCGCCCGCGATCGTGTGCCGGGTCGGAACCGCGGTCCGGCTCTGCCCCGAGTAGAGCACGGTCTGGCCCGCGCCGGTCGCGTAGTCGAACGGAACCGCGAGCTCGCAGCCCGAGGTCGTGATCCAGCCGCGCGTCCGTCCGGTCCCGCGCTCGAGCGAGAGATTCCCGAGCGTCGGCGTGTTGAACGGCGCCGATTCGGTGCAGTTCAGATTGCCCGGGAGCAGGTAGGACGCTCCGACGTACGCGAGCGACTGGGATGGCGAGATCCGGAACTCGAAGACGCCCGGGCCGTTGCTCGACGCCGCGACGAACGCGCGGTCGGAATTGGTCGGATGGGTCTCCAGCGCGGGCGGCGCGAATGCGTCGACCAGGAGCGTGTCGGTCCCGGCCGAGCCGACCGAGAGCGTGGCCGCGAGCAGGATGGCCGCCGCGCTCATCGCGTCGCCCCGCGCACGCGAAGCAGCCAGAGCGTCTGGTTCGGCAGCGGCTGGCCGAGCGAGTCACTGCGCGGTTCGTGGGTCAGGTTCGACGCCTCGAGCGAGAGCGTGACGCCCTCGGGAAGGAACCCGAGCCGCGTCCATCGCCCCGGCCGCAGGATCACGCCCGCGTCGACCTGCAGCGCGTCGTCGGAGAGCGTGGCACGGCCGACCTGGTAGGAGACCTCGCTCTCGTAGCGGAGCTCCGTCCACGGCTCGAGCGCTCCCAGATCCAGCGCGGCGGAGAGCGAGTACGCGTGCTCCGGGACGTGCGGGAAGACCCGCTCCACCCCGCTCTGGTAGGCGCCGCTTCCGCCATCGCCGAGGTAACGCGCGTCGGTGTAGGTGTAGGCCGCGCCGATCCGCAGCCGCTCGAAGGCCGTCGCGCCGAGTCCGATCTCGACGCCGAGCGCGCGCGAAGGGCCGGTGTTGAGCGGCATGTAGGCGTTGTTCACGTTCAGCACCCACTCGATGCCCTGGTCGAGCTCGCGCTGGAACAGGCCCGTCTCGAAGCGCAGGTCGCGCAGCGCTCCCGAGCCCGCGCCCGCGAGCTCGAAGCCGATGTCCGCGTTCCAGCCCCGCTCGGAGGCCAGCTCGGGATTTCCGCGGATGAATCCCCAGTCGGGATGGAACAGGTCGGTGAACGTCGGCCGGCGCATCACGCGCTTCCAGTTCCCCTTTGCGCGCAGGCCCGGCGCGATCTGCCAGATCGCCCCCACCGACGGCAGCCAGGCGTTCTCGTCGCTCGGCGAGACCGGGCGCATCGGCTGCGAGGCCGCGCTGCGCGCCAGGCCGTCGCTGGTGTCGGCGCGCTCGAAGGCGAGCGCCGGAAACAGGCGCAGCTCCCGGCCGAAGACGCCGAGCTCCGGAAGCACCGAGACCAACACCGTCGTGCGTCGGTGGACGTCCGCGTCCGAAGCGTCGACGCGCGCGTAGCGCAGGCTCGACACGGCGCGGCCGCCGAGCTCGAACCGGCCGAGCCGCCTCGGCCGCGAGACCCAGACGGCCTCGAGCGTCGACTCCGACTCGCTCGCCTTCGCCTGGTCGCGCCCGCCCGTGACGAGCGGCGACACGAATCCGCACGCGCCACCGGGATCGTCGAGCTCGGAGTCCTCCGCGCGGAACGCCCCCGAGAGCGAGAGCGCGCCGCCCGGCGCGCGCTCGTGGCTCCACGCCAGCCGCCCGATGCCGCGCTGGTACGACTCGTCGGCGCTCGTGCACGAGAGCACGTCGTCGGGAACGTCCACGACGGGCTTCCCCCAGGTGCTGCCCGGCTCGCCGCCGTTCTTCTGGTACAGGTCGAACGTCGCGTCCAGGCGCGAGCGCAGGCCCGTCTCGAGCGACCCGCGCAACAGGCCCGCGTTCTCGACGAAGTCGGCGTTCAGGCGCGTGTGCGACTGCGCGCCCGCCGCCGCGCCGCCCGCGCCCGGCCGCCCGCCGCCAGCGCGCGGCGGCGGCTCGATCTCGAAGCTGTAGTCGTTCTCGCTGCGCAATCGCGAATAGGTGGCGAGCACGCGCGCGCGCTCGCCACCGCCGGAGAGCGCGAGGTCTCCGGCGAGCGTCGAGAGTGTTCCGGCGGAGAGGGATGCATCGACCTCGGGATCGGCGCTCTCGGGCTTGCGCGTGGTGATCGAGATGACGCCGCCCTCGGCGTCGCTGCCGAAGCGGGCCGAGCCTCCGCCGCGCAAGACCTCGATCCGTTCGACCTGTCGCAGCGGGATCGTCGAAAGATCGACCGAGCCGAGCTGGGCGCTGTTCAGACGCACGCCGTCGAGCAGGATCAGGACCTGCTCCGACTTCGAGCCTCGGATCGACGCGGTGCTGTAGGCACCGATCCCGCCGAATCGGCGCACGCGAACGCCGGGGACCTGGTCGAGGACCTCCTCCACCGTCGCGAAGCGATCGTCGAGCGCGCGCGCGTCGATCACCGTGGCGAACGCGGACGGATCGTCGGCCGACTCCGAGAGCTCGCCCGCGCGCGAGCCACCGCCGGTGGCTAGACAAGCGACGAGTGTCGCGACCTGGGCATTGCGCCAGTGACTCTTGAACACCGAGTGACTCCCTCCGCGGAGAGCGGGACGTTCGTCCCGAAAGCTCGGCAGGTCTCCTGGCTCAGGGGTCTGGCGTCGGATCCGAGCCTTCCCGGGGCGCTCCCCAGTGGCGTCGTTCGGTCTGACTTCCCCATCACAGTGGCGGGACCGCGGCCGATTCTCACGGCCTTCCCTCTATGGTCCGCTTCGCGGACACCGAGTGCGAGCATCGGTACCACCCGCCGCGCTCGGGTGTCAAACGCGGGTGGATCTTGACCGCTCGACGCTGAAGGCGTAAACGTCGCACCAAAGAGTCGTGGACGGTGTCGGGAAGCCGGTGTGAGTCCGGCGCGAGCCCGTCGCTGTATCCGGGGACGAGCGCCGCAAGTGCAGCCACTGGGATCGCGAGATCCCGGGAAGGCGCGGCGTGAGGATGATCCGGAAGCCAGAAGACCGGCCGTCCACGTGGGTAGAAACTTCTCCGGTCGCGAGAAAGGAATCCAAATGCGCGTCGTCGCTCTGCTATTGCTCTGCGTCGTGGCCCGTCCGGGCCTGGCCTCCTCCTTCGCTGCACAGGTCGTGCGCTACACGCCCGGCAGCTTTGTACCCGTCGGCTGGGACGATCCCCTGAGCTCGCTCGGCGCGCCCTCGCGCTCGACGGGCGACGGTCCCTGGGACGGCGACGTCACGGTCTTCAACGCGCCGTATCGCGAAGACCAGGTCGTCGCGATCGGAGCCGGGGGCGAACTCGTGGTCCGCTTCGACCGGCTCGTCGAGGACGACCCGTCGAACCCGTTCGGAATCGATCTCCTGATCTACGGCAACGCGTTCCTCGGCATGGACTTCGAAACCGGCCTCGCCGACGGCGCGGTGTTCGCGGAGCCGGCCCGGATCGCGCTCAGCCAGGACGGCGTCTTCTGGGTCGACGCCAGCGGAATCTTCGCGGACGCGCTGTTCCCGACGATCGGCTACCGGGACCCGACCGGTCCGTTCTCCTCGGGCGGGACGATTCCGACCGACTTCACGCGCCCGGTCGATCCGACGCTGGACGCCGCCGACTTCATCGGGCTCGACGCCGCGCAGATCGCGGAGCTCTACGACGGAGCGGGCGGCGGAGTCGGGATCGATCTTGGCGCGCTGGGCCTGCCCTGGATCGAGTACGTGCGGATCTGGCAGCCCGAAGGCGACGTCTATGCTGCGGAGATCGACGCCATCGCCGCCGTGCCCGAGCCGAGCCTGCTCTCGCTCGCGTGCGCGGGCGTGCTGCTCGTCGGTCTCGCGCGCGCGAGGCGCTAGATAATCCCCTGCTCGCGCAGCCGCGCGCGCGCGGCCTCGTCGAGCCCGAGCTCGGCGAGGATCTCGTCGTTGTGCGCGCCGAGCGCGGGCGCGGCGGAGCGCACGCGCACGGGCGTGCGCGAGAGCTTGGCCGCGGGACCGACGACGGGCGCCTCCGCGCCGTTCTCGAGCCGCACGGTCTGCAGCATGTCGCGCTCCAGCACGTGCGGGTCGCGCGCGGACTCGGCGTAGCTGCGCACCGGGGATGCGGGCAGCCCCTCGGCTTCGAGCTTCGCGACGGCCGCCGCGACCGTGTACCCCGCGACCCAGCCAGCGACCAGATCGTTCAGCTCCGCGCGGCGAGCGACACGGCCCTGTGTCGTGGCGTAGTCGGCGTGCGAGGCGAGCTCGGGACGCCCGAGCAGCGCGGCCAGGATCTTCCAGTGGGAATCCAGCAGCACCCCGAGCATGACGAAGCCGTCGCTGCACGCGTACACGCCCGCCGGCGCCGCGACCACGAACTGGCTGCCCATGCGGGGAAGCGGCACGCCCAGCGCGGCCAGCATCGGGTAGCCGTTCGACTGGAACAGCATCGCGTCCTGGAGCGCCACGTCGCAGTGCTGTCCCTCGCCGGTGCGATCGCGGTGGCGCAGCGCGGCCATCGCCGCGAGCGCCCCGTGCAGTCCCGCGAGATCGTCGCCGATGAACGTCGGCGCCTTCACCGGCGCGCCGCCGGGCTCGCCGTTCAGCGACAGCCAGCCGCTCGACGCCTGGGCCATCGGATCGTAGCCGGCGCGCTCGTGATCGGGTCCGAACTGCCCGTAGCCGCTGATCGAGACGTACACCGTATCGGGTCGGACCGCGCGCACGTGCTCGTAGCCGAGCCCCCAGGCGTCCATCGTGCCGGGCCGGAAGTTCTCGATCACCACGTCGGCGCGCGCGGCCAGGCGCAGGAACACGTCGCGGCCCTCGGGCCGGCGCAGGTCGAGCGTGAGACTGCGCTTGTTGCGGTTTGCGGTCACGTGCATGAACGACAGCCGCGGCTCGCCGTCGGGAAGCACCGGGGGCAGACGGCGCGCGACTTCACCGCCGGGAAGCTCGACCTTGATCACGTCGGCGCCGAAGTCGGCGAGCACGCACGCGCACATCGGTCCGGCCCAGGTCGTGGTCGCCTCGACCACGCGCAAGCCCGCGAGCGGACCGGGGAGATCCGCGCGCGCCCGGCGGAAGAACTCGCTCTTCTTCAACTCGCTTTGCTGCCGCAGCCGGCCGCGCGGCTCGAAATCCCGACGCCGCGCCGCGCCTGGCGGATCGCGTTGCGATCGTGGCCGCTCGTGCAGTAGCCGATCGAGATGCCGCTGGCCGGGTCCGCCCAGCCGATCTGCCCGCCCGCGCCGCCGTGGCCGAAGGCGAGCTCCGAGTTGGTGTGTCCGAAGCCGCGAAACGAACGGTCGGAGTCGCCGGCGATGATCAGGCCGAGCGCGCGATTCGCGGCCTTGCCGAGGACCGGATCGCGAAGCGCGCCGGAGCGGATCTCGCGCGCCATCGCCAGCGTCTCGGGCTTCCAGATCTCGCGGCCCGCAGCCGCGCGCCCTCCGTCGAGAAGCGCCTGGTAGAAGAGCGCGAGGTCGGCCGCGGTCATGGTTCCACCGCCGCCGGGAATTCCCGCGACGCGGAAATCGGCGCGGTTGAAAGCCATGATCGCCTCTTCAGTCACCTCGGTGACGGGCGGGCTCACGAGGCCGAGAGCGCGGTAGTCCTCGTCGGAGAGCGCCGTGCCGATGTGCTCGCAGTCCGCGAGCCGGCCGTGCAGGTCGCGCGGAAGCCCCACCCGGAGATCGGCCAGCCCCAGCGGCTCCGAGATCTGCTTGCGCACGAAGTCGCCGTAGCTTTCGCCCGAGAGGCGCTCGATCAGCTCGGCGATCACGTACATCGACGACGACGGGTGGTACTCGAAGCGCTCGCCGGGTTTCCAGTTGAGCCGCCAGCTGGCGAAGCGCTCCAGGCGCTTGTCGCGGTCGAGAAACTGGCTGGGCACGAAGGGCGCCTGTGGGAATCCCGCGGTGTGGGTGAAGAGCTGCTCGACCGTGACCTCGTGCTTTCCGTTCTCGCCGAACTCCGGAATCAGGTCCGCGACGCGCGCCGCGACGTCGAGCGCGCCGTCCTGGATCAGAAGCCACGCCGCCGCCGACGTGATCGCCTTCGTCGACGAGAACACGCAGTAGAGCGTCGCGTCCGTCGCGGGCGCCTCGGCGCCGTGGTGGAGCACGCGGCCGAAGCTTCGCATCGCGGCGATCTTGCCGTTCCGCGCGATCGCGATCTGCGCGGACGGCAGCACGCCCTCGCGAACCTCCTTTCCGGCGCGCTCCAGCAGCGCGTCGACGAGCGCCGAGTCGAGGCCCACGGATTCCGGTGTAGGTGCGAGGTGCCTTGGATCGATCATCGCGCGAAGAATATCACCCGGCGCGCTCGTCCGGGTCCTCGCCGCGCTTGATCTGGAACGAGAGCCCTGCGCGTTCGACGCCACCCTCGGCGTGCGCGAGCGCGGAAGCGCCGAACCGCTCGCGGATCGCGTCGAGCGTGCGGTTCAGCCGATCGCGGCGCGCGCGAGACTCGATCGAATCGTCGAGCAGCGAGAGCTGCTCCGGCCCTTCCGCCTCGAGCCGCTCCGCGGAGAGCCCGACGAGCCGGACCGGCTCCGCGAGCGCGGCGCGCGCGAGCAGAGCGCGGCCGGCCGCGGCGAGCTCGGCGCCGTCGTCGCTCGCGCGCGCGAGCGTGCACGAGCGCGAGAGGATCGGAAAGCGCCCGCCGCCGAGCGACCGCGCGAGCTTGAGCTTCAGCGAAACGCCGCGCGCGCGCAGACCGTCGCGGCGGAGCCGGCGCGCGACCGCCTCCGCGTGGGCGCGGATCGCGCTCTCGAGCACCGCGGGCGACGCGACGTCGGTCTCGAACGTGCTCTCTTCGGAGTAGGACTTCGCCTCGCGGTACGGCTCCACCTCGCGATCGTCCTCGCCGCGCGCGAGCCTCGCGGCCGCGGGCCCGAAGCTTCCCAGCAGCGCCGAGAGCTCCGCATCGGACCGCGAGGCCAGCTCGCCGATCGTGCGGATGCCGAAGCGCTCGAGCCGCGCGCGCGTGACCGGCCCGACGCCCCAGATGCGCCCGACGGGGAGCGGCTCGAGGAAGCTTCGCGCCTCGCCCGGTCGCACGACCAGAAGGCCGTCGGGTTTGGCGAGGTCGCTTGCGATCTTCGCCACGAGCTTGACCGGCGCGAGGCCCACCGAGACGGCGAGCCCGGTCGCCTCGCGCACCTCCGCGCGCAGGCGCTGCGCGGTGCGCTCGGGCGGCCCGAAGAGCGCCTCGGTGCCGGTCAGGTCCAGGAACGCCTCGTCGACGGAGATCCCCTCGACCGCGGGCGTGAAGCGCTGGAAGATCTCGAAGATCCTTCGGCTCTCGCGCCGGTACACCGACATGCGTCCCCGGACGAACACCGCCTCGGGGCAGAGCTTCCGCGCCTGCACCGACGGCATCGCGGAGTGGATGCCGAAGACGCGCGCCTCGTAGCTGGCCGCCGCGACCACGCCGCGCGCGGTCGCCCCCCCGACGACGACCGGCCGGCCGCGAAGCTCGGGGTCGTCGCGCTGCTCGATGGCCGCGAAGAACGCGTCCATGTCCGCGTGCAGGATCGCGCGCGCGAGGGGTCGCTCGTCCATGCCGGGAAGCTTGGCGCGGGGCCAGTCCCGCGTCGAGAGCCGCAAGGGACGCGCGCTCGCGTCCGATGAGGTCGGGGATGGCGAGCTGCGGAAACGACGCGCACCGGTCAGGCGAGACGACGGCGCTGGTGGCGGACGTGGCGCACGAGATCAACAACCCGATCACCTACGTGCTCGCGAACCTGGCCGAGCTCGGCCGGTCCTGCGCCGTGATCGGCGAGACGCTGGACGGCTATCGCTCGGCGCTGCGCGCCTGCGCGGGCGAGAGCGCCGAGCCCCGGATCGCCGACCTCGAGCGCAAGCTCGACGGGTGCGGCGGGCTCGACGTCGCCTGCGAGCTGCTCGACGACGCCACCGAAGGTGCGCAGCGCATCCGCGACCTGGTCCGCGACCTGCTCGCGCTCTCGCGCGGCGGCGAGCGCGCGCTCTCGAAGCTCTCGATCTCCGACGTGCTGGAGCAGACGCTTCGCCTGGTCGCCCGCCCGCTCGGCGGCCGCGCCGAGCTGGTGCGCGACTTCGCGGCGACACGCGAGATCGAAGCGGATCGCACCAGACTCGGACAGGTGTTCCTGAACCTGGTGCAGAACGCGATCGACGCCTGTGCGGACGTGCCCGAACGCGCACACCGGATCACCGTGCGGACGCGCGACCTGCGCGCGGGCGTCTGCGTCGAGATCGAGGACACGGGGCCGGGCGTCCCCGCCGAGCTTCGCGAGCGGATCTTCGCGCCGTTCGTGACCACGCGACCGAGCGGTGCGGGAACCGGGCTGGGCCTGTACATCAGCCGCAGGATCGTCGCGGAGCACGGCGGAACGCTCGAGCTGGCGCGCAGCTCCGGATCCGGTTGCGTGTTCCGCGTCGAGCTCCCGGGGGTGGCTAGGACCTGAGCTTCCGGTAGCGGCGAATCAGGGCGTTGGTCGAGCTGTCGTGCGCGAGCTCGGGCTCGTCGCGGCTCTCGAGCTCGGGCAGGATCGCGGCGGCCAGCGCCTTGCCGAGCTCGACGCCCCACTGGTCGAACGAGTCGACGTTCCAGATGGCGCCTTGCGTGAACACGCTGTGCTCGTAGAGCGCGATCAGCTTGCCCAGCGTCGCGGCGCAGAGCCGCTCGGCGAAGATCGTGTTCGAGGGACGATTCCCCTCGAACGTGCGATGCGGCGCGAGTGACTCGCGCGTTCCCTCCGCGAGCACCTGCGCGCGCGTCTTGCCGAACGCGAGCGCCTCGGCCTGCGCCAGCGCATTCGCCACGAGGATGTCGTGGTGCCGTTCGAGCGGATGGCCCGATCTCGCGAAGACGATGAAATCGCAGGGAACCAGCGCCGTCCCCTGGTGGATCAGCTGGTAGAAGGAGTGCTGACCGCTGGTTCCGGGCTCGCCGAACCAGACCGGAGCGGTGGCATGGCCGACCTCCCGTCCGTCGATGCTCACGTGCTTTCCGTTGGACTCCATCGAGAGCTGTTGCAGGTACGCGGGAAAACGCCGCAGCTCCTGCGCGTAGGGCAGGATCGCCGCGCTGCCTGCGGAGAAGAAGTTCGTGTACCAGACCGAGAGCAGGCCGAGCAGCACCGGCAGGTTGCGCTCGAGCGGTGCGGTGCGGAAGTGCTCGTCCATCTCGTGGAAGCCGGCGAGCAGCGCGCGGAAGCGCTCCGGCCCGATCGCGATCATGGTCGATAGCCCCACCGCGGAGGCCAGCGAGTAGCGGCCTCCGACCCAGTCCCAGAACTCGAACATGTTCGCGACGTCGATTCCGAAGCCGGCGACCTCGCGCTGGTTCGTGGAGACCGCGACGAAGTGATTCGCGATCGCGCGCTCGTCGCCGCCGAGCCCCGCGAGCAGCCACGCCCGCGCGGAGCGCGCGTTCGTCATCGTCTCCTGGGTCGTGAAGGTCTTCGAGGCGACGATGAACAGCGTCTGGGCGGGGTCGAGATCGCGGACGGCTTCGGCGAGGTCGCTGCCGTCGACGTTCGAGACGAAGCGGAACGAGAGCTCGCGCAGGCTCGAGCCGCGCAGCGCCTCGTAGGCCAGCGCCGGTCCGAGGTCCGAGCCGCCGATTCCAACGTTCACCACGTTGCGGATGCGCCGCCCGGTGTGCCCCTTCCACGCCCCGACCCGCACGCGCCTCGCGAACGCCTCCATCCGGTCGAGCACCGCGTGCACCGCGGGCACGACGTCCACCCCGTCCACGAAGTACCGCGCCGAGCGGGGCGCGCGAAGCGCCACATGCAGCGCCGCCCGGTTCTCGGAGACGTTGATCCTCTCGCCGCGAAACATCGCGTCGATCCGCTCGCGCAGGCCGCAGGCCCGCGCCAGGCCGATCAGCAGCGCCACGGTCTCGTCGCTGATCCGGTTCTTCGAGTAGTCGAGGTGGATCCCGCAGGCCTCGGCGCAGAGCCGCTCGCCGCGCAGGGGATCGGCGTCGAAGAGCTGGCGCAGGTGCAGCGAGCCGATGCGGAGCTGGTGCGCCGCGAGCGCTTGCCACTCCGCGCGAAGCTCCGGAACCCGGTGATCGGCGCTCACCGTCCCGCCTTCCCGGTCCGGTCCCGAGCCTCTTCGCTGGCGCGCGCCTCGATCTGCAGCGCGTGGATCTCGCGCGCGAGCTCGCCGGACAGGGCTTCGTACACCATTCGGTGGCGCAGGACGGCGGGCACGCCGCGAAAGCGATCGGAGACGAGAGCCACGCGGTAGTGGCCGCCCCCGTCCCGCGCCCCCGCGTGGCCGCGGTGCAGCCGGCTATCGTCCACGACCTCGAGCGCGAGCGGCGCGAACGCCTCCCGCAACCGCGCCTCGATGCGCCCCCGCGTGTCCACGCCGGGATTATCCGCTAGCGGCGCCGGGACTTCGAGAGCAGCGCGCGGATCCGTTCGCTCTGACCCTTGATCTCGTGGATCGCCGCGAGGGTCTCGGTCCCGAGCGCGCGCGTCTTCTCCGCGGTCGCCCGGACGGACTCGACCTTGCGGCGCAGCGCGCCGGCGCCGCCCGAGGCGTGCGCGGCGTTCCTGGCGATCTCGTTCGTGCCGGCCGAGAGCTCGTCGGTCGTGCGGGCCACGCTCTGCGTGGTGGCGGCCGCGCGCTGAACCGAGCCGCTGATGTCCTCGGCGCGACCGGCCGCCGTGTTGATGCTGGACGAGATCTCGCTGCTGGTCGCGGTCTGCTCCTCGACCGCGGTCGCGATGGTCTGCGTCGCCTCGCGCATGATCTGGATGATCGATCCGATCTTCTCGATCGACGCGACGGCGCCCTCGGTGGTGCGGCGGATGCCGTCGACCTTGCTCACGATCTCGTCGGTGGCGGCGCCGGTCTGGCGGGCGAGCTCCTTGACCTCGTTGGCGACCACGGCGAAGCCCCGTCCCGCGTCGCCGGCGCTGGCGGCTTCGATCGTGGCGTTCAGCGCGAGCAGATTGGTCTGGTCGGCGATGTCGTTGATCACGTCGACGACGCGACCGATCTCGCGCGCCGCCGTGCCGAGGATCGCGACCGTCTGGTTGGTCTCCTCCGCGAGCAGGGCCGCCTGGGACGCGACGTCCGCGGAGTGCTGGCAGCTCGAAGAGACGTCGCGCAGCGACGCGCTCATCTCCTCGACCGCGGTGTTCACGGAGCGGATCGAGTCGTTGAAGACGTCGCTGGCCGATGCGGCGACGCCCATGTGCTCCGAGACCGAGCCCGCGCCCCGCGCGACGTCGCGCACGTTCACGCTCGACTCCTCGACCGCGGCCGCGAGCGCCTCGATCGCGGCGATCGTCGTCTCGCTCGCGTCGCCCATCTCGCCGGTGTCGCGCAGCAGCGCGTCGGTGACCTGGTCCAGCGTCTCGGTGGCCGGCGCGAGCGAGGCCGCGAGCTTCACCAGCGAGTCGATGGCGGACGCGAGCTCGGCCGCGCCGGACTCGAGCTCGGCGATCCGAGCCTCGCGAGCGGCCGCCGCGCGCAGCTGCGACGGCAGCAGGATTCCCGCCGCAGCGTACCAGAGCGCGCCGAGCCCGAGGCACGCCACGAAGGCCGAGGCCCAGGCCTGCCCCAGCCATGCGAGCCCGAGAACTCCCGCGGCGGCGAGAAACGCTCCGGCGGCGAAGGCGCGCGACGTGGATTGCGAGTCGGTCGTCATGCGCCACCCCCCGCGCACTGCAGGATCTTGGTCGCCAGCGTTTCGGGCTGGAACGGCTTGGTCAGATAGTGCTTCGCGCCTGCCTCGATCGCCTCGATCATCTTGCGGCGCTCGGATTCGGTGGTGAGCATGATGACCGGAATCTCCGCCAGCTTCTGGCGTCCCTTGATCTCGCGCAGGAACTCGATCCCGTTCATCTCGGGCATGTTCCAGTCCAGCAGGATCAAGCGCACGTCCTCGTGCTCCTTCAACCGGTCGAACGCGTCGATGCCGTTCGAAGCCGGAACGGAGTCGTGACCGAGCATCTCCAGGATCTGGGCGATCACCTTTCTCATGATCGCGGAGTCGTCGACGACGAGGACCTTCATCTCACCCTTCCTTCACACGGTAGAAGGTCGACCGGTCGTGCCGGAAGACCTCGAATGCGTCGAAATACAGCTCCGGCGTCTCGGTCGCGCCGACCACGACCGAGCCCTCTTCGTGCAGAGCGCGGCCGGCCTTTGCCAGGATCGAGCTCTTGCACGCGCTCGAGAAGTAGATCAGCACGTTGCGCATGAAGACGACGTCGAACCTGCCCAGCGCTCCGAACGGGTCCAGCAGGTTCGCGCGCTTGAAGCGCACCAGCTTCTTCACGTCCTCGGAAAGGCAGGAGACGTGCCCGCTCTTCGCGAAGAAACGCTCGCGGTAGCGCGGATCGAGCCCGCGCGACATCGAGATCGGATCGTAGCGGCCGGCCTCGGCGATCGAGATCGCCGCCCGGCTGATGTCGGTGGCGAGGATTTCGAAGCTCTCGGCCCGGTATCCGTCGAGCTCGTGCGCACGCTCCATCTCGCGGAGCAGGATCCCGATCGAGTACGGCTCCTGGCCCGTGGAGCAGGCCGCGGACCAGATCGAGATGCGGTCTCGACCATCGGCGCGCGCGACCGAGATCGCCTCGGGAATGATCACCTCCCGCACCGTCTTCCAGAACGGACCGTCGCGAAACCACGAGGTCTCGTTGGTGGTCATGTCGTCGATGATTCGGTCCCGGAGCGACACGTCTCCCGCGCGCGCCTTGTCGTAGAACTCGCCGTAGCTCGCGCAGCCCGTCTCGATCACGACGTCGCGAAGCCTCGACTCCACCAGGTACTTCTTCGAATCCTCGAGCGCGATCCCGCACCAGCTCTGGATCAGCGTGCGGAGCCGCTTGAACTCGTCGTCGGCGAGAACCGGCACGTTCATCGCAGCCTCGCGATCCCCGTGATCCGGGCCGGCAGATCGGCCAGAGTGACCACTTCGTCGGCCTGTCCCGCTTCGATCACGGAGCGCGGCATGCCGTAGACCGCGCAGCTCGCCTGATCCTGCGCGATGCACCAGCCGCCGCGCTCGCGCACCCGCCGCACGCCCGCGAGGCCGTCGCATCCCATTCCGGTCATGACCAGACACAGGGCGCGCCCCGGCAGAGACTCGGCCAGCGACTCGAAGAGCACGTCGACAGATGGGCGAAACGAGTTCACGGGCGCGGACTCGGTGAGTCTGACGAACGGCTCCGAGTTCGAGGCGGAGATCTTCAAGTGTTTGCCTCCGGGCGCCACGAGCACCTCGCCCGCGCGAAGCGGGCGGCCTTCCTCGGCCTCGAGCACGCGCAGCTTCGCGCGCCGATCCAGAGAGGCCGCGAGTGATGGCGTGAAGCGAGCCGGCATGTGCTGCACGATCAAGATCGGCACGCGCAGATCGGCGGGAAGCTTGGGAACCAGGTCCGCGAGCGCGCTCGGGCCACCGGTCGACACGCCGATCGCGACCACGTCGATCACCGGCACCTTGGCGCGCTCGCGCAACGGCGGCGGGAGCTTGGCGGGGCGCGACCGCTGCAGCCTTCCCTCGCGAAAGGCGGCGACCGCTTCGCGAAGCGGCTCGCGCAGGGCCGCGAAGCCGTCCTCGCTCGCCTTCACCTGCGGCTTGGTGACGAAGTCGAACGCGCCCGCCTGGAGCGCCTCCATCGTCACGTTCGCGCCCTCGATCGTCAGGCTGGAGATCATGATGATGCCCGCGTCCGGCGCGACCCTGCGCAGGTGCGGGATCGCCTCGAGCCCGCCGAGGACTGGCATCTCGACGTCGAGCAGGATCAGATCCGGGCGAAGCGACTCAGCCTTGGCGATCGCCTCTCGGCCGTCGCGCGCGAGCCCGACGCAAGTCAGATCGGGCAGCTCGCGGACGCAGCCCGAGATCAGGCTGCGGTAGATGGCGCTGTCGTCGACGACCAGGACTTCGAGCTGCTCGGACATGGATTACCCCGACACGCCGTGGCGCAGGAGAGCGCTCGGATCGACCAGACGGATGACTTGTTCGTTCTGCTGCACGATTGCGGAGATCAGCTGTCCGCCATCGCTCGACGGATCGGGCGGCGCCGGACTGATCTGATCGGACTCGACGCCGACGACGTCCGCGATGCGATCGATCCAGAGGCCCGCGAGCTCGTCGTCGGTGGCCACGTCGGCGATTCCGAGCCGCGCCAGGTCTGCGTTCGTCTTCAGGATGATCAAGCGGCTGGTCCGCAGCAGCTCGCGCGGCGGATGGCCGAGCCGCACCGCCGGATCGATCACCGTCACGATCTGGCCGCGCAGGTTCATGAAGCCCCGAACCGCCTTCGGCGCCCCGCGCGCCGGCGTGATCTGCACCTGGCGATTGACCTCGCGCACGGTGAGGATGTCGATTCCGTAGCGCTCCTCGCCGAGGAAGAACGTGCAGAAGCGCTTCTGCGGATTGGCCGTCGCGGTCGTCATCTTCCCACCCTCTCGATCCCCGCCGCCGCGAGCAGCTCCCCGGGGTCCAGGAAGAGCGTCAGGCGGTCGTTCACGATCGCCGAGCCCAGCAGCCCGCGCGCGTGCAGCTGCGTGTCCTCGGGCCGCGCGTCGCTCTCGACCGTGTCGACGATTCGGGCGGCGATGATTCCGGCCTCGAATCCCTCGATGCGGGGATCAGCACGAAGAACTCGTCGCCCTCGCCCGAGTCGCCGCCGACCGGCAGGACGTCCTCGAGCTTCACCAGCGGGATCGCGTGACCGCGGTGCTTGAGGAACGGCTTCGCGCCGATCCACTCCACTTGCGTCTTCTCGACGCGCTCCAGCCGCAGCAGATCGCAAAGAGGCACCGCGAACCGCTCGTCGGCGGAGTTCGCGAAGAGCACGAGCGAGCGGCGCTCGGCGCCCGGGACCTCGGGAGTCGGCGCCTCGCGCGTCCGACCCGCGCCCTCGTCGACGATCTGCTCGAAGCGGATCTGCGCGCGCCGGGCGATGCCGATCGCATCCAGGATCATCGCCACGCGTCCGTCGCCCAGGATCGTCGCACCGGCGTACCAGCCGCAGTCGGCGAGGTGGGAGGAGACCGGCTTCACGACGATCTCCTCGTGGTCGTGCAGCTCGTCGACGACGAGCCCGAACAGATGCGAGCCGTTGCGCAGCACCACCACGCTCGAGCGCGGGCGCTTGCCGTCCTCGGCGGCGGGGATCTCGAGGCAGCGAGCGAGTCGCACCAGCGGGAGAAGGTCGCCGCGCAGCCGCAGCACCTCGTTCGAGCGGATCCGCTCGATCTGCTGCGCCTCGGACTTCAGGCGCACGACCTCGACGACGTTGACCTGCGGGATCGCGAAGCGCTCCCCCGAGACCGAGACGATCAGAGACGGGATGATCGCGAGCGTGAGCGGAAGATGAACGCGAAGCGTGGTGCCCTCGCCGATCGCGGTCAGCACGTCGATCTGACCGCCCAGGTTCGAGATGTTGGTGCGCACGACGTCCATTCCGACGCCGCGACCGGACAGGTTCGAGATCTCGAGCGACGTCGAGAGACCCGGCTCGAAGATCAGCGAGATGGCGTCCTTCTCGGAGAGCGTCGCGCCCTGCTCGGCGCTGATCGCGCCGCGCTCGATCGCAGACTCCTTCACGCGCTCCGGATCGATGCCGCGTCCGTCGTCGCGGACCTCGATCACGACGCGCCCGCACTCGTGGTACGCGTTCACCCATACCCGGCCGGTCTCGGACTTGCCCAGCACGGCGCGCCCCTGCGGATCCTCGAGGCCGTGATCGAGCGCGTTGCGCAGCATGTGCGTCATGGGATCCGCGAGCGCCTCGATGATCGATCGGTCGAGCTCGACGTCGGCGCCGCCGACCTCCAGCTCGACCTTCTTGCCGAGCTTCTGCGCCAGGTCGCGAACCAGCCGGGGCATGCGGTCGAAGAGCACGCGGATCGGCTGCATTCGCGTGTTCATGATGTTCTCTTGCAGCTCGGTCGTGACCAGGTCGAGGCTCTGCAGCACCTCCTTCACACCGGGCTGCTTCGAGGCCTCGAGAAGCTGGCGCATCTGATTGCGGCCGAGAACCAGCTCGCCCGCCAGGTTCATCAGCTTGTCGAGGAGCGCGAGCGAAACGCGGATCGTGTCGGCCCGCTTCTCGCCCGCCCCGAGCCCCTCGTGCTGCGAATCGAGTACGGCCGCGCCCGGTCCATCGGCCGCGGCCTGCTGCTCCGGCTCGGCGTCCTCGAACGGAATCGCCTCGATCCCGGCGTCGGCGAGCATGCGCGACTGCGTGCGAGCGACCGTCTCGGCATCGGCTGCGGAAAGCAGGCCCAGCTCGATCGCGGTCTCGTTGAAGGAGCGGCGCAGCAGGGATCTCTGCTGCGCGCGCAGGATCTCGCGGCGTTCTTCGTCGGTGAGCAAGCCCAGGTCGACGGCGATCTGGCCGATGTAGAGCGAGAGCGGCCGTGCCGTGTCGGGCAGCGGAAACTCGTCCACGCCGCCCGCTGCCCGCTCGTCGAGGGACTCGAGCGCCCCCGGATCGAGCCCGAGCGCCTCCGCCAGAAGGTCGAGCTCGAGCGGCGAGCCGACGACGGCGGTCTTGCCGTGGCCGGCCGGCTCGGCCACGAGCTCGCCGTAGACAGCGAGCTTCTCGCTCAGCTTCGCGCGCTCGCGCTTGCGCGTCGGAAGCGCGATTCGTGCCAGGTGGTGGCCCTTGCGCCGCTGCGCCTCACAGGCTGCGCCGAAGCCGTCGGACGAAGCGGTCTCGTCCGGCGGCTTGCACGGCGCGAGCAGAGCCTCGAGCGTCGCGATCAGGTCGCTGGCAGGCTCGCCCTGGGAATCGGGAAGGCCGCGCAGGAGCGAGCGAAGCGCGTCGACCGAGCGCAGCAGCGGCTCCGCCATCTCGATGCGGAACTCGCAGAGCCCGTCGCGGAGCCGCATGAGCAGGCTTTCCGCAGCGTGCGAGAGCGAGCAGACGTTCTCGAGCCCCAGGAATCCCGCGGCGCCCTTGATGCTGTGGATCGCGCGAAAGATCTCGTTCAGCGCGCTCGCGTCGGTCGCGCCGCGCTTCTCGAGCTCGAGCAGGAGCGGCTCGACCGCCTCGAGATGCTCGAGCGACTCGACCACGAACTCGGCGATCAGATTCGGATCCGAGAGCACGCCTTCCCCTCGCAGAGCAGCACCGGTTCGCGCGCGAGCGAGCGCGCGAAGCCGCCCATTTTGATCGGCGGCGGGCTTCGCGAACTCGATCGGCGCGCGCGGTTTCGCCGCGCGTCAGGACGGGCGTTTTCGGTCAGCCGCGCTCAGGCGAGCTGTCGGAGGACGTAGGGAAGGATGCCGCCGTGCTCGAAGTACTCGAGCTCGCGCGGCGTGTCGATGCGAACCACCGCGCGGAAGCTGCGCTCGGCGCCGCCGTCGCGCGCGCGCACCGAGAGCTCGGCGCGCGGCTTCAGGCGGTCGAGTCCCTCGATGTCGTAGAGCTCGCGCCCGGTGAGGCCGAGCGACGCGGCCGTCTCACCCTTGGCGAACTCGAGCGGGAGCACGCCCATTCCCACCAGGTTGCTGCGGTGGATGCGCTCGAAGCTGGTCGCGATCACGGCGCGCACGCCGAGCAGCATGGTTCCCTTCGCGGCCCAGTCGCGGGACGAGCCGGTTCCGTATTCGGCGCCCGCGATCACGACGAGAGGCGTGCCCTGGCGCGCGTAGCGCTCGGCGGCCTCGAAGATCGTGGTCACGTCTCCCTCGGGCAGGCAGGTCGTGACGCCACCCTCGGTTCCGGGCGCGAGCAGGTTCTTGATGCGCGTGTTCGCGAACGTGCCGCGCACCATCACCTCGTAGTTTCCGCGTCGCGCCCCGTAGGAGTTGAAGTCGTCTGGCGCGACTCCCTGCTCGACGAGCCAGCGCCCGGCCGGGCTCTTCGTCGCGATCGAGCCGGCGGGGGAGATGTGGTCGGTCGTGACCGAATCGCCGAGCAGCGCGAGCACGCGCGCGCCACGGATGTCCGCCGGCGGGCGCGGCTCGCGCCGGATCCCGTCGAAGAACGGTGGCTTGCGGATGTAGGTCGAGCTCTTCGACCACGCGTAGCGATCGCCGGCCGGCGCGCGGATCGCGCGCCAGCTCTCGTCGCCGAGAAACACGTCCGCGTAGCGCTTCCGGAACATCTCGGATTTCACCGAGCCGGCGACGGTGCGCGCGACCTCCTCCGCGCCCGGCCAGATCTCGGCGAGCAGAACCGGCTTGCCCGCGCGGTCGACCCCGATCAGCTCGCGCGAGAGATCGAGATCCACGCGTCCGGCGAGCGCGTAGGCGACCACCAGCGGCGGCGACGCGAGGTAGTTCGCGCGCACCAGCGGGCTGATCCGGCCCTCGAAGTTCCGGTTTCCCGAGAGCACCGCCGCGGCGACGAGATTTCCCTCGCCAATCGCGTCGGACACCGGCTTGGGCAGCGGCCCGCTGTTCCCGATGCAGGTCGTGCAGCCGTAGCCGACGATGTGGAAGCCGAGCTTCTCCAGGTACGGGAGCAGCCCGGACTGCGCCAGGTAGTCGGCCACGACGCGCGAGCCCGGCGCGAGGCTCGTCTTCACCCACGGCCGCACGTCGAGTCCGCGTTCGACCGCGTTCCGGGCCAGCAGCCCCGCGGCGGTGAGCACGCTCGGATTCGAGGTGTTCGTGCAGCTGGTGATCGCGGCGATCACCACGCTGCCGCTCGCGAGCTCGTAGTGTTCCGAGCCCGCGTCGACGCGCACGCGCCTGGCGAGCGCCGCTGCGTCGGGCGCCGTCTTGCCGCCGACGAGCTTCGGCAGCTGGCGCGCGAAATCGGACGCGACGTCGCCGAGCGCGACGCGGTCCTGCGGGCGCGACGGGCCGGCCAGACACGGCACCACCGTCGAGAGATCGAGCGTGAGCTTCGCGCCGAACTCGGGATCGGGCGCGCTCGAGTCCGCGAACATCCCCTGAGCGCGCCAGTACGCTTCGACGAGCGCGATCGACTCCTCGCTGCGGCCGGTGAGCCGCAGATACTCGATCGTCTTCTCGTCGACCGGGAAGAAGCCGATCGTCGCGCCGTACTCGGGCGCCATGTTCGCGATCGTCGCGCGATCCGCGACGGCGAGCGAGCTCATTCCAGGCCCGAAGAACTCGACGAACTTCTCGACCACGCCGTGTTTGCGCAGCGTCTGCGTGATCGTGAGCACGAGATCGGTCGCCGTCGCGCCGGCCGGGAGCCGGCCCGTGAGCTCGAACCCGACCACGTCCGGGATCAGCATCGTGAGCGGCTGTCCGAGCAGACACGCCTCGGCCTCGATTCCGCCCACGCCCCAGCCGACGACGCCGACCGCGCCGATCATCGTCGTGTGCGAGTCGGTGCCGACGACCGTGTCCGGATACGCGACCGCCCCGGCTCCGTCCGGTTCCGCGAAGACCACCGGCGCGAGGTACTCGAGATTCACCTGATGGACGATTCCCGTCGCCGGCGGGACGACGCGGAACGACGAGAACGCGGACTGGCCCCAGCGCAGGAACTCGAAGCGCTCCGTGTTCCGCTCGAACTCGAGCTTGGCGTTCTTCGCGAGCGCGTCGCCGCTGCCGAAGAAGTCGACCTGGACCGAGTGGTCGATCACCAGGTCCGCGGGCCGGAGCGGGTTGATGCGCTTGGGATCGCCGCCGAGATCCGTCATCGCGTCGCGCATGGCGGCGAGATCGACGACGGCCGGAACGCCGGTCAGATCCTGCAGGACGACGCGAGCGGGCCGGTAGGCGATCTCGCGGGTGTTCCTTCCGTCGCTGCGCCACGCCGCCAGCGCCGCGATGTCGTCGCGCACGACGGTGACGCCGTCCTCGTGGCGAAGCAGGTTCTCGAGCAGCACGCGGATCGAGCGTGGAAGCCGCGCCAGCCGGCCGAGCCCGGCCTCTTCGACGGCCGCCAGCCGGTGGATCCGGTAGCTCTTCGCCCCGACCCGAAGTGTCCCCTCCGCAAAGCCCGCCATCGCCTGCCCTCCATGAACGGGGCCGACGATAGCAACTCGATCGTGCGTGCGTCCGGGGCGGGGCGGCTCGGCTCGGCCGGCGTTCCGGCGGTCCTGCCTTGGGGGGAGGAGACGAGTTTGGGAGTGCCAGCTGCGCTCCGGCCCCGGCGCACGTCCGATCGGCGGTCGTGCGGAGACTGGAGCAGAAACCGTGCCAGCACCCGGCTCGCAGGTCGGATCCGGCGCTGCGCCGCGCTGGAACGCCCGAACCTGCACGGCTTCGAACCTGCGCAGAACGCGCGCGGGATGGAACCGCGCTGCCCATTTCTGCGGAAGGCCGGATCCGACTAGCGGATCTCGACCGAGTCGATCGCGTTCCTCCGTCCGTTCACGTCGAGGCCGTAGGCGACCACGCCGAGCGACTCGCTGTTGGCGGTCACGCCCAGGTAGACCACCCTGCTGTTGTCGCGCTTGGCCGACCAGTCCGGAAGCGTCCGCGAGAGCCAGGTCCCGAAGGCGGCTCGGCCGCCCGACCCCGCGCGCACGAAGACGATGCCGTCGCGCGACGTCACGACCCGATTCGTGAGCGGGCCGGGAAGCGGGTCCTCGAGCCCCCCGAGCAGCGCGCGCGATCGCTCGTAGCTGTTTCCCTCGCCGGAGAGCACGAGGTTCACGCCGTGCCGCTGCAGGATCGCGCCGAGCCCCCGGCGCACCGAGAGCGTCACGCCGTCGCCCCGCTCGCTCGAGAAGAGGTCGCTGTGCATGTAGACGACGAGCCAGCGCGCGCCGCTCGCGCGGGCCGCCGCGAGGTCGGCCTCCAGCCAGGCGAGCGCGGCCGCGCCTTCGGTCGTGAGCGGATGCACGCTGCCGAGGCCCGGCGCGTGCAGCGCGACGAAGTGCGCTGCACCGAAGTCGTACGAGTAGCTCGCGTTCGGCGCGGAGCTTGCCCCCGGAGCGGCCGTGAACTCCGCGTAGTCCGACGGGCTCTCGGTGTTCGAGTAGCTACCGACCTCGGTGTCGCCGAGCGCAGGAGCGAAGATCGAGTTCGCAATCACCGGGCTCGCCTGTTGCTTCCAGGCCAGGACCGCGGCATCTGCATCGGTCGCGACGCCGGACGCGATCGCCTCGCGCGAGAGCGCGTAGCCTCCGCCGCCGAGCACCAGCGGGTAACCGCCCTGCCGGATCTGCGCGAGCACGTCGGCGGCCAGCGGGGATTGCGCGCTCGTGTCCAGACCGTTCGAGGCGAAGTAGGCGAACTTGAACTGCTCACGCGACGTCGCGGGGCCGCCGCGCAGGGTGAACGAATCGCTCCAGACGCGGCCCTCGGCCGCCGCGCCGCTCACGCGGTAGACGTAGCGGACGCGCGGCTTCAGCCCGGTGACGGTCGCCGACCAGACGGCGCTGCAGCCGCTCGACGACTCCGGGTAGGCCCGAAGCGAGGTCCACTTGTTCTCGAAGTCCGCGCGGTAGTCGAGCTGCGCGCCCATCGGGTGCAGCGGCGCGGTCCAGACGATCTTGCGCTCGCTCTCCGACGAGCCGGCGAACGCCTGGTAGGCGCCGGCGGGCGGGCCGAACGCCGTGTCGCACTCTCCCGGATCGCCACCCGGCGGAGTGCCGTCGGCCACGCAGAGGCCGGCGTTGCACTGGCCCGCCAGGCCCGAGCCGGACGTCAGACACGCGGACCCGTTCGGATGCGTCTCGACGCGGCAGCCCAGCGCGGGATCGCAGTACGAGTCGAAGCAGGGGCCGCCCTCGAGCGGGCACTGCAGCTCGCTTCCCGCGATGCAGGTCGAGGCGCGGCACGACTCGGTGCCGTTGCAGACGTTGCCGTCGCCGCAGACCATCGGCGCGCCGGCGACACAGACGCGGTTCACGCAGCGCTCGACGCCGTTGCAGCCCTCCGCGTCGGAGCAGTGGGAGTCGCTTCCGCACGCATAGCCGCGGCAGGTCCCCGACTCGCAGACGTCGTAGCGCGTGCTGGAGCTGCCGTCGCTGCAGCTGGTGCCGTTCGGCAGCGGCGTGCCGGCGACGCAGACGTGGTTCGAGCAGACCATCGACCCGGTGCAGGTGTTGGCCGAGGCCGGGCAGTCCGAGTTCACGTTGCACTGGCCGGGCGTTCCGGCGCAGATTCCGCTCGCGTTGCAGACGTCGCCATACGTCGAGGCATTCCCGTCGCTGCAGCTGGTTCCGACCAGCGGAGCGGGATCGAACGCGCAGCCGGTCGCGGTGCAGGTGTCGCGGGTGCACGGATTTCCGTCGTTGCAACCGGTCGTCGCGCACTCCTGCACGGCAGCGAGCACGATCTGGTTCGAGAACGCGGACTCCTGGCCGGCCTCGTCGTACGACTTCATCGCGATGAACACGTCGTCGTACGCTTCCAGGTCGGTCAGCACGAACGAGGCCGCGCCGCTCGCGTCGACGGGCGGGATGTGGTTCACGTCGTCGCGCCAATCCGCGAAGGACATCGAGCCCGCGCTCACGTAGACGTGGAACCCGACGACGCGCGCATCGGTCGGAGGAACGAAGCGCAGCTCGTGGCTGCGAAGCTGCGCTTGTGCGGGAGCGGCGGCGACGAGAGCCAGGATCACGAACGCCGACGAGAGCAGGTGCGAAACGAAACGCTTTTCCATCGCCTGTAGAGATCGGCGATCTCGAAAACTACACCGTGACGCCTCTCACTCGCAGAGCGATGAATCCGCTTCGAGCGAGAGAAACCTGGCCAGTGCTCACGGCTGCGCGCGAAGCTGCGCGCGAGAGATGCGGAGCTCGCTAGCGCTCCAGGTCGCGCAGCTCTCGTGTGAGGCGCGTCACCATCTCGGGCGAGACGCGCGGCGAGAGCGCGGGACGATTCAGCGCGCGGCGCAACACGATCGCGAGCACGACGGCGCCGGCAACGAGAAGAAGGATGGGGATCAGCCAGCCGAGCATCGACGTAGGTACGCCGATCACCTTCTGGCCGAAGCGCTGCTCGATGCGCGCGCGAATCGCCTCGCTCGACTCACCGGCGCGAAGCGCATCGCGGATCTCCTCGCGCACCGCTCCAGCGTCGGGGCTGGGGCAGTCGGCCAGCGTGCGGCCCGGACAGTACGGGCTCATCAGCTCGCGTGAGAGTTCGTGGGCCGCGCGGGCGCGCTCGAGCTCTACCTCGTCTTGCGCGGACGCGGTCATTGCGAAGAGCGCGAGAACCAGAGCCAGGGCGACGCGTTTCATCGCCGGAGGATAGCTCCGTTCAGCCGTTTCGCCTCGGATCCAGGCCGTCGCTCAGGATCAGATCGACGTGAAACACGCCCGTGTAGTCCTCGAACGGCACGGCGACCCCGCGCGCGCCCTGGACGCGAAGATCCGCCTTCGGAGTCATCAGCACCGTCGGAAGCGCGATCTCGACCACCCCGAGGGGCGAGAGGGACGTCTTCACGCTGCCGCCGATCATGTTGGTGATCTCGCCCACGGCGTCGCGGATCTCGTCCTCCGACGTGATCTCGTCGACGTCCACGCCGATCAGGCGTGCGGTGAAGTCGGTGGCCTGCCCCTTCGAGAGGTGGATCGACACGTATCCGGCGAAGTCGCCCGCCATGCCGATGAAGCCGATCACCTCGCTCGCCATGAACGGCTTGGGATCGTCGAGCGCCTCGAGCGGAGCGAGCTCCGTTCCGAGCATGGTCGAGAACACGCTGTGCGTGGACTTGCGGATGATCTCTGCGAGCTCGTGCGGCGCCATCGCCTCTCTTCTCGACCTCGCATGTACCCGCCTGAAGCGCTCCCGACGCTTCAGCCCCGCCACGCCTGGACCGAAGAGCGAGCTACGGCCGCGTGCGCCCGTTCTGTGGAGATCGAATGCCCAGGGTTCTTGTCGTGGACGACTCCGCGACGATGCGCAAGATCATCGCGAAGGGCCTTCGCGACGCGGGTTTCGGCGACTGGAGCGTGACCGAGGCCGCAGACGGAGCGAGCGCCCTGCTCGCGCTTCGCGGGTCCGAGTTCGACCTGGTGCTCTCGGACATCAACATGCCAGGAATGGACGGGCTGTCCCTGGTGCGCAGCGCGCGCCGGGATCCGACCGTCTCTCCGGACGTCCCCATCCTGATCATCACGACCGAGGGCTGCCTCGAGAAAATCGAGGAGTCGGTCGCGGCGGGCGCGACGGACTACCTGCGCAAACCCTTCACGTCCGACCAGCTGCAGGCCAAGCTCCGGGCGCTGCTCGCGGCTCACATCCGCTCGGACGGATGTTAGTGTAGGGCTCCAACCGACCGCTGGAGACCCGTCGTGCCCGACCCCCGCGCCCCGCTCGATCCCCAGGTGAAGCTTCTGTTCGACATGATGGGCGCCAACCGCGCGCAGCGCGTGCTCGAGCCGGGGCCGGTGCGCGAGGGGCTCGGGGCGCTCGCTCCGTTTCTCGCCGCCGGCGCGCCTGCCGTGGGAAAGGAGGAGGAGATCCGGATTCCCGGCCCCGCGGGAGCGCTTCGCGCGCGCGTCTTCTCGCCAGCCGAGAAGCCGTCGGGCTCGCTCCCCGTGATCGTCTTCTTCCACGGCGGCGGCTACGTGGTGATGAGCCCCGAGACCCATGAGAAGCTGACCAAGCAGCTCTGCGTCGGCGTCGGCGCGATCGTGGTCAGCGTCGACTACCGACTCGCCCCCGAGAACCGCTACCCCGCGCCGCTCGACGACTGCCTGGCCGCGTTTCGCTGGGTCCGCGCGAACGCGCGCGAGCTCGGTGGCGATCCCGCGCGAATCGCGGTCGCGGGAGACTCGGCCGGAGGCAACGCCTCGGCCGCGGTCTGCCTGCGGCTGATCGCCGCGCGCGAAGCGCCGCCCACGGCCGCCCTGCTCCTCTGCCCCTGGACCGACATGGCGCTCGACTCCGATTCGCTTCGCACGTTCGGTCCGGAGGACGGAGTGCTCGACACCGAGATCATGACCTGGTTCCGCGACTGCTACGTGCGTCCCGAGAACTGGAGCGATCCGTTCGCGAGCCCGCTTCGCGCAGACCTGTCGCAGTTTCCCCCGACGCTCGTCGTGGTCGGAGGGATCGACCCGCTTCTCGACGACGGGGTGCGCTTCGCCCGCAAGCTCGAGCAGGCCGGGCGCAAGGTGGAGCTCCAGTCGTACGCCGGAATGCCGCACGACTTCATGGTCTTTCCGGGAATCGACGCCGGCGAGCGCGCGGTCGCCTCGATCTGCGCCTTCGCGAGATCCGCGCTCGGCGGCTAGGGGATCTGGTGACCGAGCGACCCTGGATCTTCCGCACCTACTCGGGCCATTCGAACGCGCGCGCGTCGAACGAGCTGTACCGCCAGAATCTGGCCAAGGGGCAGACGGGACTGTCGATCGCGTTCGATCTGCCCACGCAGACCGGCTACGACGCGGACCATCCGCTCGCCGCAGGCGAAGTCGGAAAGGTGGGCGTGCCGATCGGATCGATCGCCGACATGGAGCAGCTCTTCGCGGGAATTCCGCTTGAGCGGATGAACACCTCGATGACGATCAACGCGACGGCCGCGTGGCTGCTCGCGCTGTACGTCGCGGTGGCGGAGCGACGCGGCGTCGCGCGCAGCGCGCTCCAGGGCACCACGCAGAACGACATCGTGAAGGAGTACCTGTCGCGCGGAACCTACGTGTTCCCGCCGCGACCCTCGCTCGACCTGACGCGCCAGACGATCGAGTGGACCGTCGAGCAGGTTCCGAAGTGGAACCCGATCAACGTCTGCTCCTATCACCTGCAGGAGGTCGGCGCGACGCCGGTCCAGGAGATCGCGTTCTCGCTCGCCAACGCCATGGCCGTGCTCGATTCGGTGCGCGTGCCGCGCGAGAAGCTCGGCCCGGTCTTCGGGCGAATCTCGTTCTTCTGCAACGCCGGGATCCGCTTCATCGAGGAGATCTGCAAGCTCCGCGCGTTCACGCGCATGTGGGAGCGGATCGGCCTCGAGCGCTACGGCGTGACCGATGAGGCGCAGCGCCGCTTCCGCTACGGCGTGCAGGTGAATTCGCTCGGGCTCACCGAGGCGCAGCCCGAGAACAACGTCCCGCGGATCACCCTGGAGGCGCTCGGCGTGACGCTCTCGCGCGACGCGCGCTGCCGGGCCCTGCAGCTTCCCGCCTGGAACGAGGCGCTCGGCCTGCCGCGTCCGTGGGACCAGCAGTGGGCGCTGCGGATCCAGCAGATCCTGGCCTACGAGACGGACGTGCTGGAGTACCCGGACATCTTCGAGGGCTCGATCGTGATCGAGCGGAAGACCGCCGAGATCGAGGCCGCCGCCTGGGCCGAGATCGCGCGGATCGACGCACAGGGCGGCGCGGTCGCTGCGGTCGAGTCCGGCTACATGAAGCGGGAGCTGGTGGAGTCGAACGCGCGCCGCATGGCCGCGATCGAGTCGGGCGAGCGGGTCGTCGTGGGCGTGAATCGCTTCCGCGAGGCGGAGCCCTCGCCGCTTCTGCAGAGAAGCGACTCGATCCTGTCGGTCGACGAGGCGCAGGGCCGCGAACAGATCGAGCGCCTGCGCGCGCATCGCGCGGCGCGGAGCAAGGCCGAGGTCGATTCGGCGCTGCGCGCCCTGCGCGACGCACTCGCCGCAGGCGCGAACGTGATGGAGGCTTCGGTTCGCTGCGCGCACGCGGGCGTCACGACCGGCGAGTGGGCGGACGCGCTTCGCGCGGTCTTCGGCGAGTACCGCGCGCCGACGGGGATCGAGGCGGCGGCCGTGCCGCGCTCCGACGCCTCGCAGCTCGAAGCGCTGCGCAAGCGCGTGGACGAGGTCAGCGCGGCGCTCGGACGGCGGCTCAAGCTCCTGGTCGGCAAGCCCGGACTCGACGGGCACTCGAGCGGCGCGGAGCAGATCGCGATCTTCGCACGCGACGCGGGGCTCGAGGTCGTCTACCAGGGAATCCGGATGACGAACGACGAGATCGTGAACGCCGCGCTGCAGGAAGGCGTGCATCTGGTCGGGCTCTCGATCCTGTCGGGGTCGCACCTGGCGCTCGCGCCCGAGATCGCGCGCCGCGCCCGGGTTCCCGTGATCGTCGGAGGAATCATCCCCGAGGCGGACGCAGCGAAGCTGCGTGCCGAGGGAATCGCCGCCGTCTACACGCCCCGCGACTACGACGTGCTGCGCATCCTGCGCGAGATGGTCGAAATCGCCGCCGCGGCGCATGGCGTCGCCTGACACGGAGCTCGATGCGCTCGTGCGCGGCGTGCGCTCGGGCGAGGCGACCGCGATCGCCTCGGCGCTGGCACGCGTCGAGGACTCCCGCCCCGAGTCACTCGCGTCGACGCGCGAGCTCGTGGGAAGGCTCGAAGCCGAGACGCCGCGCACGCACGCGGTCGTCGGCCTGACCGGACCACCCGGCGCCGGGAAGTCGACGCTCGCCGGGGCGCTGATCCCCGAGCTCCTCGAAGGCGGGCGAGGCGTGGGAATGGTCGCGATCGATCCGAGCAGCCGACGATCCGGAGGCGCGCTTCTCGGCGACCGTGCGCGCCTGCGCTTTCGCCCGGAGGAGCGCGTCTTCGTGCGCTCGATGGCCGCGCGGGACCAGCTCGGCGGACTCGCGCCGGCGACGCGCGCCGCGGTCGCCGTGCTTCGAGCCGCGTTCGAGACCGTCCTGGTCGAGACCGTCGGCGTCGGACAGAGCGAGATCGACGTCGAGACCGTCGCGGAGACGGTCGTGCTCGTGCTCCAGCCCGGATCGGGCGACACGCTGCAGTTCATGAAGGCGGGCATCCTCGAGATTCCCGACGTGCTCGTGGTCCACAAATGGGACCTCGGCGCGCAGGCCGCGCGCACGCGCGCGGACCTGGAGGGCTGGCTGGCCCTGTCGACGCTCGCGCCCGGCGCCTGGCGCCCCCCCGTGATCGGCGCGAGCAGCCAGACGGGCGCGGGCATCTCGGAGCTCGCCGCCGCGATCGCGAGCCACCGCGAACACCTGTTGCACGGCGAGCTCGAGCTGCGCCGCGCGCGCGCGCGCGCCGCCTGGGCGCTCGAGCTCTTCGTCCGTCGCTACGGGAGCTTCGGGATCGAGCGCGTCGGCGGCGGCAAGTCCGCCGAGGCGCTGGTCGCCGCGACTCCGGGCTCGGCGCTCGACGCGTTCAGCGCTCTCGCCACGCGAGCAGCGCTCGCTTCGTGACGAGGTCGAGCTCGAGCGTCTGGAGCAGCGCGTCGTATCCGGTGAGCGATTGCACCGGCACGCCGGCTGCCGCGAATCGCTCGGCGGCCTTCGGAAATCCGTAGCTGAAGATCGCCTGCACCCCGATCACCTTGCCGCCCTCGGCCTCGAGCGCCTCGCAGGCCGCGAGCGCGCTGCCCCCGAACGAGACCAGATCCTCGATCAGCACCACGCGCTCGCCACGGAGCGCCCGGCCCTCGACGCGCTTCGCCTTGCCGTGGTCCTTCGCGCTGCCGCGCACGTAGACCATCGGCAGCTCGAGCCGCTCGGCGACCCAGGCGGCGTGCGGAATCCCGGCCGTGGCCGTGCCCGCGATCACCTCGGCATCCGGATGCGCGCCTCGGATCGCGGCGGCGAGGCCGTCGGCGATCTGCGTTCGCACGGCCGGGTACGAGATCACGACGCGGTTGTCGCAGTAGATCGGAGCGCGCTCGCCCGACGCCCAGGTGAACCAGGTCGCCGGGTCGGTGCGAAGCTCGACCGCGCCGATCGAGACGAGCAGCTTCGCGTAGTCGATCGGGCTCATCGCTCGCGTCCGATCCACTGCGGCTCCGCCACGTCGGCGCGACGGTTCATCACGCGCGCCATCACGAAGATCAGGTCGGAGAGCCGGTTCAGGTAGCGGATCAGCACCGCGGCCACGGCTTCGCTCTCGCCGAGCGCGATCACCTCGCGCTCGGCCCGACGGCAGACCGTGCGCGCCAGGTGCAGCAGCGCCGCGCCCTTCACTCCCCCCGGCAGGATGAAGTTCCGAAGCGGCGCGAGCTCCGTCTCGAGGGCGTCGATCCAGCCTTCGAGCTCGGCTACGTCGCGATCGCTGATTCGCGCCGAGCCCGCTGCTCTCTCCGCAGTCGCGTCGGGCGCCGGCGTCGCAAGCTCGCCTCCGAGGTCGAAGAGCGACGACTGGATCACACGCAGCATCGCCTGCAGGTCGTCGTGGTCGATCTCGCTTCCGGCCACGCCGAGCACGGAGTTCAGCTCGTCGACATCCCCGTACGCCCGGACCCGGGGCGCGTTCTTGCTCACCCGCTCGCCGCCGAACAGGGAGGTCTGCCCGGCGTCCCCGCCCTTCGTGTAGATCTTCATCGGTCGGGGATTCTACTTCACTCTCGGGCGAGGCCGATTGTGTGGGAGCGGGGGGCGCGCGCGGGGCCGGCCTCTCCTCGGGGGTCCCCTCCGGAGGACCTTCGACCCTCCTCGTCGAGGGCCGGCCCCGCGCGCGCCCCCCGCTCCCACTTGTGGAGGTCGCGAAGATTTCCGATCGATAGGAGAGGATGGGAGCAGGATGAGCGAGATGGAAGGACGGGCGCCGGTGGTCGGGACGTGCACGCACTGCGGGTGCGCGCTCGGCTACGCGTCGACGAGGAAGGACGGGGAGTGGTTCTGCTGCGGGGCGTGCGCGGGGAGCGACCGCTGCTCGTGTGGCTGCAAGCCGGAATACTGCGCCGAGAAGGTGGGCGACGTCTTCGTGCCGACGCGCAGGATGTTCGCGTCGCGGCCGGCGGACGGGCTGAAGGCCGTGGGCCAGAGCCGAGCCCTGCGGCGCGCGTTCCCGTTCGCCGACAAGACCCGCGGCCGCTAGTCCGCCCGAAATCCGGCTGACTCCCCGGCATCCATGATGATTGACAAGCCCCGGCGGCTTGGATCGAATAGCTCCGCGTCGAGACTCATGAGAGGAGACCAGCAGCCATGTCACTTTTCACCCAAGAGGGCTTTCTCTTCCTGCTGCGCTGGATCCACTTTCTCGCGGGCATCACCTGGATCGGAATTCTGTACTACCTGAACTTCGTTCAGACTCCGTACTTCGCGACCGACCTCGGCGGACAAGCGCGAAGCGCGATGATGCGCGGCCTCGTGCCCAATGCCCTGTGGTGGTTCCGCTGGGGTGCGATGGTCACGTACCTGACCGGCTGGCTGATCGTGATCACCCACATGGTCACGGGAACCGGCTCGATGCCCTACTACGCGCTGATCCTCACGGGAGGAACGCTGGGCAGCTTCATGTGGTTCAACGTCTGGTTCGTGATCATGCCGCGGCAGCGACTCGCGATCGCGTCGGCCGAAGCGGTGGCCGCCGGCGGCCAGGCGAACCCGGAAGCCGCAAAGCAAGCGCCGATCGCGGGCCGCGCGTCGCGCACGAACACGCTCTTCTCGATCCCGATGCTCTTCTTCATGGGCGCGGCCAGGCACCTGACGCTCGTGAACGAAGAGACGCCGAAGTACGGCGCCTTCTTCGCGATCATGCTGCTGCTCGTCGTGCTCTTCGAGGCGAACATCTTCAAGGGGACGGCGACGACGCAGAAGTGGCTCGCGACGGTCTCAAGCACGATCCACACCGGCCTGATACTGACGGCCGTCCTCTACTGCGCAGCAGAATTCCTGCTCTAGTCGAACTTCAGCCCGTCGTAGCGGCGCAGGAGCAGCTCGTAGAGGACCAGCGCGATCGCCCAGCACACGAGCGCCGCCCACAGGTTGTGCGACACGAAGTGCGATCCCTGCACGACTCGGCTGAGTCCGAGGCCGAACCCGTATAGGAAGCCTCCGCCGAGCCAGGCCCGGGCCAGCCGCGGCCTCGCGCGGCGGAACACGAAGTACAGCGACATCATCGCGAAACCACCCGAGGAGTGTCCGCCCGGCCAGCAGTGCCCGCGCTCCAGACCCGCTGGCACTGGATCGAAGATCCGGACGTACGGCTGGTCGCCGCCGTAGATCTCGAGGTCGTTCGGGCAGTGAATGGCGCTGTTGTGTTTGAGCTGCGCGACCGCGACCGGTCCGGCGGCCAGACACAGCGCCGCGTAGAGGAAGCCGCGCCGCCAACGGCGCAGAGCGGGCCGTCGGAAAGACCAGAGCACCGCCGCGACCAGCGCGACGCCGAGCAGAATCACCAGAATTCTTCCGAAGTCGTGAAACACCGTCTCGAACCAGGTGTGCACGCGGATCGGGAAGGTCCTCGTCACCGGGTCGTAGAAGAGATCCTGGATGCGGAGGTCGAGGCTCGTCGTCTCGAAGACACCGAGCACGACGAGCGCGAGAAGCGCCGGTATTCCGGCGTGGAGCGCGTGGAAGCGCAGCGAGCTCTCTCGCTGTGTCGACGCGTCGGAAGTCAATCGCTGCCCTGGTGCGTCGATCGCGCGAAGGCCGCGCTCGCCGACTGGTAGTACGCGACGGCCTCGTCGACGCCCGCGCCGGCAGCGCGCCGCATCACCGGCGTCTGCTCTCCGTTCGGCTGGATTCGGTACACGTCTACGCGGCGCACCGGCGAGAGCACCGTCAGCATGTCCCCCTTGAGGTAGCCGAGCCGCTGATAGGTTCCGAGCAGCGCGCGCTCGTCCTCGCGCGGGAGCGACAGGATGTCGCGGCCGAAGAAGCGGCTCCGGTACGAGAAACCGAGCAGCTCGAGGAGCGTCGGCGCGACGTCCATCTGGCTGGCCAGACGGTCGACTCGCCCGGGGCTCACGTGGCCCGGCGCGAGGACGATCATGGGGATGTGGTACTGATCGACCGGGATGTCGAGCTCGCCCGCACTGCTCGCGCAGTGGTCTGCGACGACCACGAAGAGGGTGTCGGCGAAGAACTCCTCCTTGCGCGCCTGCTCGATGAAGTTTCCGATGGCCCAGTCGGTGTACTTCACCGCGCCGGCGCGACCCTCACCGGGGGCGATGTCGATCCGGCCGTCCGGATAGGTGAAGGGGCGGTGGTTCGAGGTGGTCAGCACCAGCGACAGGAATCTCTCGCCCGCTTCGTGCGATCGGCGCGCCTCGCGAAGGACCCGGCGGAACACGAACTCGTCGGCCACGCCCCAGGCGTTCGCGAAGTCCGCCTCGTCGCCGGAAAGACTCGAGCGGTCGATCACGTCGAAGCCGTTGCCGGCGAAGAACGGCCCCATGTTGTCGAAGTAGGAATAGCCGCCGTAGAAGAACCGCGAGTGATAGCCGTGTTCGCGGAGCACCGTGCCGAGCGAGAACAGGTTGTCGTTCTGCGGCCGCTTCACGATCGAGTAGCCCGGCGTCGGGGGCACGGACAGGGCGATCGCCTCGAGGCCGCGCACGGTCCGGGTCCCGGTTGCGCGCAGATTCGTGAAGAGGAGGCCCTCCTCGGCGAGCCGGTCCAGGTTGGGCGTCAGCCCTTCGCGGTTGCCGAACGCGCCGAGGAATTTCGCGGAGAGGCTCTCGACGACGATCAGCACCACGTCGAGGGGGCGCTCGGGGTGCGCTGCGGCGACATCGCGGGTGAGCCCGACCGGGTCGTCGCTCGCGAACGCCGCGCGCGGATCCTTCAGGAGCGAGCGGAGCTCGCGCGAGACGTCGGCCGGGTCCTCGGTGAGATAGAACGGAGCATAGTCGAGCTCATTGCTGCGAAACGCCGAGAACAGATTGTAGATGCCGTTTGCGGCCAGCTCGTTCGCGAACCGGTTCTCGTCGATTCGCGGCGGCCGCTCGGGCGTGAGCTCGAAGCAGGCGAGTGCGGCCAGTCCCGCGGCCAGGGGGAGCGCCCAGCGCATTCTCCCTCCGGAGGCGCGCCGCGTCGCCTCCTCGATCGCGGCCCGGACCGAGAACGCCCAGAGCGCAAGCGCCGCCACGAGCACGACCGCGAGCAGCGGAGCCACCGGATACGACTGGCGGATGTTGCCGAGAACCTCGCGCGTGTAGACGAGGTAGTCGACGGCGATGAAGTTGAAGCGCGCGGAGAATTCGCTCCAGAAGAGCCACTCGGCGAGCGCCGCAAAGCAGAACAGGAAGAGCCCGGCGATTGCGAACGCGTGCAGAGCGATGCGAAGCGCGTTCGTCCGCAAGAGCCGCTCCGGCGCGGCCGCGAGCAGCCAGATGAAGGGCACGCACCCATACAGGATCATGGCGAGGTCGAACGCGAGTCCGAAGCCGAAGACCCGCAAGAGCAGAGCCGGCGAGACGGGAACCTCGGAGATCACGCGCGCGAGGAGCGCCGCGCGCGTCAGTGCGAAGAGAGCGAGCAAGGTGAGCGCAAACGAGAGGACGGGGCGGAACCGCGATGGCATGGCGGCAAATACAGCGCCAGCCCGATTGGACGCGGGTGAGCGGCCGGTGAGAGTTCTCTAACGATCGGATCCGTCCGCGAGCGGCAGCTCGAGGGTGAACAGAGCGCCCCGCGGCGAAGAGGCCCGGACTTCGCCACCGTGCGCGCGCGCAATCGCGCGCGCGATCGGCAGGCCGAGTCCTGTGCCCTCCGCCAGGTCCCCTGCCGTCGAGTGGAAGCGCTCGAAGACGCGCTCCAGATCCCCGGCTTCGATGCCGGGCCCGGTGTCGGCCACGAGCACCTCGGCCACCCCGTCGGCCGAACGGATCTCGACATCGACCTTGCCGCCGCGAGGGGTGTGGCGGAGCGCGTTGTCGACGAGGTTCGCGAGCGCCTGGCGGATCTGTCCGGGATCGACTCGCACGAAGCTGATCTCGCCCTCGACGGAGAGCGTGACCCCACGCTCGTCGCCGATCACTTGCAGGTGATCGATCAGGCCCCGCGCGAGCTCGACGAGTTCGATGCGCTCGAACCCCTTCGAATCGAGTGGCCGAGCCTCGAGCTTCTCGAGCAGCAGCAGCTGGTTCACCAGCCGGACCAGCTCGTCGACCTGCTCGAGCGACGACTCGAGCACGTCGACGTTCGCGGCGTCGGCGCGCCCGATCTGCAGCTCGAGGTTGCCCCGGATCGCGGTCAGCGGCGTGCGAAGCGCGTGCGCGACGTCGGCGGTCAGGCGGTGAACGCGCAGAACTTCCGACCGAATTCGCTGCAGCAGGTCGTTCAGCACGGCGGCGAGTCGGTCGACCTCGTCTCCGGATCCGGTTCGCGGCAAGCTCCCATCGGGAAGGGCGCCGAGGCTGCGGGCGCGCGCGATGATCTCCGCGATCGGCAGCAGCATGCGCCTCGCGACCCACCAGGCGGCCAGCGCGCCGAGGCCCGCGATCAATGGCAGAGACCTGACGAGGTTTCGGCGCAGGTTCCAGTACCAGCGTTGAGCTTCGTCCAGCCCCAAGGCAACGCGGATGATCCAAGGCCCGTCGCGACGCTCGGCGACGCGGATGAGACGAGCTCCGCTCCGGCTACGCGGATGCGGCAGCTCCCAGCGGCGCACGCGCTCCTTCGCAGCATCTGCAGCGACAGGAGCCAGGCCGCGCTCCGGGACGTTCCTGCTCCGAGCGACCGCGACGCCGTCTGCCGCGAGCACTTCGATGAACAACTCCCGATCTTCTCTGTGCTGCTCCGTCGCTGCGACGATCCACGCCGCTAGCCCGTCGGTTCCGACGACCGCGCTCACCTCCGAGATCTCGTCGTCGAGCTGGCCATCGGTCTCCAGGCGCAGAGCGCGCTCGAAGCGGCTCAGCACGTAGACGTCCTGAAGGGTGACCAGTCCCGCGACGACGAAGAAGACGCCGAGAGCAACCCGCAGGCGGATGCTCGTCTTCACGGTTCTTCCGCGAGCACGTAGCCGATGCCGCGCCGGGTATGGATCAGCTTCTTCTCGAACGGGTCGTCGATCTTCCGGCGCAGGTACCGGATGTACACGTCGATCACGTTCGAGAAGCTGTCGAAGTTCATGTCCCAGACATGCTCCGAGATCATCGTCCGCGTGACGACTTCGCCCGCATGCCGCGCGAGATACTCGAGCAGCGCGAACTCCTTCGCCGTGAGCTCGAGCTTGCATCCGCCTCGCTCCACGCGACGCGCGACCAGATCGACGCGAAGATCGCCGACCTCGAGCACGCTCGGCCGCGACGTCCCGCGCCGGAGCAGAGCGCGAAGCCGCGCCAGAAGCTCGGCGAAGGCGAAGGGCTTCGGCAGGTAGTCGTCGGCGCCGGCGTCGAGCCCCCGCACGCGTTCGTCGATTGCATCGAGCGCCGTCAGCACCAACACCGGTACCGAGCGACCCGCCGCACGGAGCGCGCGGAGGACCGACAGCCCGTCCTTCTTCGGGAGCATCAGATCGAGGACGATCGCGTCGTACGGGTGCACGAGCGCGAGGTCGAGACCGGCCTGGCCATCGGCCGCGGCGTCGACCGCGAAGCCGGCCTCGGTGAGGCCACGCTCCAGAAAGCCGCGCACGCGGCGTTCGTCTTCGATCACCAGGACGCGCACTCGCGCGCGAGCTTAGCCGGTGGGCTGCCGGCCTGCCTCAGTTCGGCGCGAGCGACTCTAGGTAGGCGGCCAGGTTCGGAATCTGGGCCTTCAGGAACGGCTGCGCGGGCATCAGGCCCGAGGCGCGCTTCGGCGTGTAGCCGGGCGGGTACTCGGCGCGGAGCACGCGGGCCTCGACCAGCGCGAGCGAGCTTCCGGCGACGGCCGGGCCGATCGTTCCGTCCTTGCTCGGATCGAGGTGATGGCAGGCGGTGCAGTTCGCCACGTAGGCGCGCCGGCCGAGCTCGACCGGGTTCTCACCGACCGACGGCTGACACGCGAGACCGAGAACGCCCAGGACCACGATGGCTGCACTTGGAGTTCGCACGGCGCGCGAGCGTAGCGTATTGTGCCGGTCCTATGAATGACCTCGAAGAGGGAACGCGCGCGGAGCTCGACTTCGCGAAGCTGCGCAAGATCGCCGAGACCGGACAGGCCGTGCTGCCCGTCGTGCTTCAGCACGCCGACACCGGTGAGGTTCTCTTCATCGGCTACGCCAACCGCCTCGCACTCGCGGAGACGCTGCGGCTGCGGCAAGCAGTGCTCTGGTCCACCTCGCGAAACGAGCTCTGGCACAAGGGAGCGACTTCCGGCGACTGGCTGGATCTGGTGGACGTGCGTGTGAACTGCGAGCAGAACTCGCTTCTCTACCGGGTCCGTCCGCGCGCGGGCGTCTGTCACACGAAGTACGCGTCGGGCAAGGCGCGCCGCCAGTGCTACTACCGGGTTCTGCGCGACGAGCGCGAGCTCGCGCACCTCGAATCGTGAGCCGCTACTCCGACAGGTAGCGGATCAGCGAGCGGCGCAGGTGGCGCGGCCCGAGGATCTCCTCGATCGACCCGACCTCCTTCGCGCGCTCGACGGTGTGGATCGCGTCGAACTCGGCCGCGACTTCGGCCTGCTTCTGCAGGATCACGTCGTCGAGGATCTGATCGAGCCGCGCGCGGCGGGCCAAACGCACCGCGGGATCCGTCGCCGCGTCCACGGCGGCGCGGGCGGTCGCCACGCGCGGATCCGCGAGGGCGCGCCGGCGCACGTCGCGCGCGAAGACCACCGCAGCCGCGGCCGGCCCGCCGATCACCGACGCGTAGCTGCCCTCGAGAGCGACCGCGCGCATCGAGTCGTTCAGCTCGCGAGAGAACACCACGTAGGCGCCGCCGTGATAGCGAGTCACGACGGTGAAGACGATCCGGCCGCGGAAGCGCACGATCGCGCGCGCGATCTCCGCGCCGTACTCGAGCACGCCGCGGCGCATCGACTCCGGCGAGCCGTCGAAGCCGGACAGGTTCGCCAGGATCACGACCGGACGATTTCCGCTGGCCGCGTTCAGAGCACGCGCGACCTTCTTCGACGACTGCGGAAACAGCGTCGCCGCGCTCCACACGTCCGGTCCGTCGTTCGGCACGTAGCCGATGCGCGGAATCTGGCGGCTCTCGATCCCGATCAGCGTCACGGGATGGCCGCCGAGGTGCGCGTCCCAGATGATCGCGGTCTCGGCCGCGGACCAATCGCGACAGCGCTCCAGCCATCCGGCGTCGGCGTCGACCACCGCTCGCATCAGCGGTCGCATCGCGAAGGGTCGCTTGCGCCCGGGGTTCGCCTCTGCCGAGAAGACCTCGCCGATGCTCGAGAAGCCCTCGTCCCCCTCGTACGGAGACAGTGAGACGTCGCGATCGATCGGGTCCTGGCTCTCGAGCCTGCGCGGCGCGGACTCACCGGGCGCGACATAGCTGCAGGCGTAGTGCTCGAGCAGGATCGAATAGGCGTCGGCGAGGTCGTGCGCCTGGTGTTGCGCCTCGCCGTTCGGCCCCATGATCCGCTCGTACCCGCCGATCCCGACCTCGTCCTCCGCAGCGACGCCGCCCGAGAATTCGAGCGCCGCGCGGCCCGTGAGAACCATCGACGCGTTCGCGAGCATGATCAGGATTCCGCGCGAGCGCAGCTCCATGGTCGCCAGCGCGTCGAAGTAGCTCTGGGCGCCGACGTTGATCCCCGGCAGCACCAGGTTCACCTCGTAGCCCGCGTCGGTGAACGTGACCAGGCGCCGCACGACTCTCGCGGTGGCGTCGAGATTCTCGGTGCCGCTGTCCATCGCGATCCGCGCGCCCGCGGAGACGGCCACCCACTCCACCGGCAGGCGCTCGCGCTCGGCCAGATCGAGCGCGGCGACGATCCGGTCGCACTCGGCCGCGGTCAACGCTCCCATGTCGCGCGTCGCGTCGCTGGCGATCAGCACCCGGCGCATGCCCTCGGGGTGCTTGCGGGTGGGCGTCGAGATCACGCCGAAGACGACACCCGCGCGGTTCAGCCCTGGCGGGCGCGTCACCGGCTCTGCCCGGTCAGCGGCGAGATCGTACTCCTGGAAGCTGCCGGTACCCGTCGGAGCGCCGACGGCCACGTTTGCGCCCTCGGACGGAGCGGTGAACAGGCGTACGACCTCGTAGGGGTAGGTGAGGCCGCGCGCGCGCGCGGAGGCGACGCGCTGCGCGTAGGTCGTCGCGGGCTCGAGCTTTCGGTCATGGGGGGTGCGGATGCTCCACTCGATCCGACTTCCGGTGGGATTGCCCGCCAGCAGCTCGATCATCTGCGGCACCGCTCCCGGCGCGTCGCTGGTGTGATTCGCGAGCCGGACGATGACCTTTTCGAGGCCGAGGTGTCCCGTCTCGGGCGCGAGCCTGCGCAACGCCTCGGTGAGCAGCTGATTCGTGAGCGCGATCGGCTGACGCACGTAGACGTAGAGGCGGTTCCACTGCAGCCGATGGTCTGGATCGCGTTGGCCCTGGATCGAGCGCATGGCCTCGATCGCCTCGTGGAAGCGCTCCTCGAAGAGCGCCAGATCCGGCGAGTGCGGCACGCCGGCTCCGACGTCGTCGACCTCGGCGAAGCAGATGATGCGCTCGTCGCGATTGTCGTCGCGCGAGACGCCGTAGAAGGCGTCGATCCCGCTCCAGCCGGACGCGTCGATGCGCTCGAGCTCGAAGAGCTCGAGCCGCCAGAGCTCGAGCCGGCGCGCGTCTTCGACGTCCATGCCGAGTGACTCCGCGATCCGCGCGAGCGCCGTCGGATCCGGCGCCGCCACGTTCGTGAAGGCGATTTCCGCACGAGACTTCGGCCGGGGCCCGGTCTCGGCGTGCCGGGGACGGTCGTAGAGCAGGAAACGCGCCTGTGCGCCCAGATCCGCGACGCTCGGGGCCACCGTGCCGCGCAGGAGCGAGAGCGCGTCGAGGGCCAGCGCGAACTCGGGCCGGCGCGCGAACGTCTCGCCGCGCTCGCCGAGCCCGATCAACAGGTGCAGGAGCGCGCCGATCAGCCGGCTTCGCAGCGCCAGCGTGGTTCGCGTCGCGTACAGCCGGAGCACTGCGCGCTCGAGCGTATCCGAATGCTCGAGCGACCCGATCCCGTAGTGCGAGAGAGCCTGCTTCAGGAGCTCCAGGAAGGCGGGATCGATTCCTGCGCCGAGCACGGCGATGCGCCGCAGGTACATCGCCATTCGCGCGTCGTTGGACGGCCCGAGCTCGTCTTCGGAGATCCGCGTCGGGGAACGCGAGAAGAGCGTCTCGACGTCGGAGAAGATCTCGACCGCGCCGGCGAGCTGGGCGAGATCGGAGCGCAGAGCGTCGGAGAGCTTCGCGACCGGAGCCTCGAGCACCTCGACCAGCCGCTCCGCGCGCTCGGGGTTCACGTCGTATCCCATCAGGATGCGCCGGATCTCGCTCCGAAGCGATGCGACCGCGTTCGCGCGCACCGACGCTGGCTCGGCGCTCGCACGCTCGAAGTCGGGGCTTCCGTCCTCGGCGCGGAACAGCTCGAGCGGATCGTCCTCGACCGGGATCTCGAGCGCCTCGGAGCTTCGCGACGCGGTCACCGCGCCGGAGACCGGCTCGACCACGAGGATCACGTCGCCCGCGGAGACGCGCTCGCCCGGCCGCACGCGAACCTCGCGCACGATTCCGGCGACGGGAGCGAAGAAGGCCGTCTCGGTCTTCATCGCTTCGAAGATTCCGAGTCGCGTGCCGACCTCGACGCGCTCGCCCGGCTTCACCGCGACCTCGATCAGGAGCGCGGGCGATGGCGCACGCACCTTTCCGCCGACGTCGCAGAGCACGCGGTGCAGTCGCCCGTCGATCTCGACCCTCATCTCGACGTCGGAGCCGGAGACGAGCACTTGCGAGCGGAGGTCGCCGATCGTGAGCAGGCTCGAGTACGGACCGCGCTCGAGCAGCGAGACCTGCGCGACGCTCTTGCCCGAATGGACCCGGTACGTCCAGCCGCCGATCGCGAACACCCGCAGCCGGTACGGCTGACCGGCGTAGACGAGATCGATCTCCGCTCCAGACGACGGCGGGATCTCGCGCGGCCGACCGCGCGCCGCGGCGGCGAAGAAGTTCGCGCGCACCTTCACGCGCTCGAGCTGGTAGGTCTCGATCGCGGCCACGATCAGCGCCTCGATCGTCGGCGCGGGTGCGGCGGCCAGGCTCGTGCCGTCGAGCCACGAGGTCGTGACCCCACCGCTGCGGAACTCCGGATGCTCGAGCACGTCGAGCAGGAAGCCTTTGTTCGTCATCCCGCCCTCGACGACGACCCGGGCGTCGGAGACGGCGCGAACCAGTCGCGCGCGCGCCTCTTCGCGGGTCGCGCCGCGCGCGAGGATCTTCGCGATCATGGAATCGAACTCCGAGGGAATCGTCCCGCCCGAGGCGATGCCCGCGTCGACGCGGATCCCCGGCCCGGCCGGCAGGTCGAGGAGCGCGATCCGGCCGGGGCTAGGCGCGAACGACGCGGCGGGATCCTCGGCGCAGAGTCGGACCTCGATCGCGCAGCCGCGCTCCTCGGGCGCCTCGGCGGGCAGACGCTCGCCGCGAGCGATCCGGATCTGCGCCTTCACCAGATCGAAGTCGGTGAGGAGCTCCGTGACTCCGTGCTCCACCTGCAGTCGCGGGTTGACCTCTAGAAAGTAGAACGACTCCTCGCCACAGGCCGAGATCACGAGATACTCGCAGGTCGCTACACCCCGATAGCTCGCTTCGCGAAGCAGGCGGATCGAGGCCTCTCGGAGCTGGCGCATCAACGCGGACGAGAGTCCGGGCGGCGGCGCCTCTTCGACGACCTTCTGGTGCTTCCGCTGCACCGAGCAGTCGCGCAGTCCCAGCGCGAGCACGGTTCCGTGGCGGTCGGCCGCCATCTGCACCTCGACGTGGCGCGCGCCCGTGATCGTCTTCTCGACGAAGAGAGTTCCGTCGCCGAACGCGTTGGCCGCCTCGGCCTGCGCACTGTCGAACGCGGCGTGCAGATCGTCGCCGTCGCGAAGCATGCGGATTCCGCGGCCGCCGCCACCCGCGGTCGCCTTCAGCATCACCGGAAAGCCGATGCGCTTGGCCAGGTCGGGAAGCTCGAGCCGCTGCACGGGTCCGCCGCTCCAAGGAGACACCGGCACGCGGGCCGCCTCGGCGATGAGCTTGCTCGTGATCTTGTCGCCGAGCCGTCGCATCGTCTCGGCGGAGGGCCCCAGGAACTCGATCCCGGCGGCCTCGAGCTTCTCGACGAAGCTCGGATCCTCGGCCAGGAATCCCCAGCCCGGCCAGACTGCGTCGGCGCGGGTCGCGCGCAGCGCCGCCAGCACCCGGTCGTGATCGAGATAGGCCGGGCGCATCGCTCCGTTCGACGCCGCGCGGAGCGCAGGCCCGAGCGAGAGAGACTCGTCGGCCTCGCGGACGAACGGCGCGGCCGCGTCGGGCTCCGTGTAGAGCGCTATTCCGACGAGGCTGCTGCCCTCTTCGGCGCGGAGCTCGCGAATCGCGCGCAGCGCACGAGTCGCGGCTTCGCCTCGATTCAGGATCGCAATTCGTCGGATCTCGCTACCCAACGGTCATACTCGTCGTCGCGATGGTAGCAGAGCAGGCTCGCGGTGAGCGTGCGAGCGTCAGCTCCTCGCCGAGAGCGTTCCCGGGAAGACCTTGGCGAAGCCGAGGAAGCAGATGAAGAAGAGTCCGACGAAGCCCGCCGCGATGCCGAGCTCGACCGCGCCGAACGGCGTGACCGCGGCGCCCGCCAGCACGGCCTTCGCCGGGATCAGCGACGGCGTGACCAGGATGTAGCGCTCCAGGTAGAAGCCGAGCAGCGAGCCGACGGCGACCGTCCCGAGGATCGCGGGAGTCTTCTTCGGTTGCGCGCCCAGCAGAACCCAGAACGGAATCACCCAGATCAGGAACCAGGCGGCGAGCGTCACGTGCACGTACGGCTCGGCCAGCCGCGTGAAGTAGCCTGCGAAGTACCAGGTGTCCTGCAGGAACTCGCTGCCGAGGCGGTTCACGATGAAGCCGGTCTCTTCGGGGATGTTCGCGTACCAGATCACGAAGTACTGCGACCAGAACAGGTACATCCAGAAGATCGAGAACGCGAAGACCATCTTGCCCAGGTCGTGGATTCGCGAGGTCGTGATCTGGCCCGAGAGCGCGCTCGAGTTGCGCATGACCAGGCAGATCACCGTGGTCATCGAGATCGCCGACAGGAACCCGCCCCAGGCGTAGTACGCCGGGAACATCGTGCTCACCCACTCGGCGGCGAGCGACATGATCATGTCGATGCCGATCAGCGAGTAACAGATCGCGTACGACAGGGCGAGCACCGCCGCGAGCTTGCGCGCGCGCCGCGTCGCTATCTCTCGCTCGCGCTCCTCGCCGCGCCAGCCGGCGGTCCAGCGCTGGTAGATCGCGCCGCGCAGCCCTGTCGCGGTCTCTCGCGCGCGCCCGAGCATCGGGCGGATCGACAGGTACTGGTAGAAGATCGAGACGAACGTGATCCAGAGCAGCGCGATCACGTCGCGCGTGAATGTGAACGACGGCTCGAACCAGAACTCCTTGCCGTGGATCGGGTGCTCGACCCACTCGAAGAGATGATGGCGGCCGAAGTAGATCACCGAGAAGAGCAGGAGCGACGCCGGAAGGTACGCGCCCATCGAGTCCGCGACGCGCTGGATCGGCCCCTGCCAGTTGGCGTTGGTGAGCCGCATTCCCGCCGAGAGCACGAGCGCGCCGTTCGAGAGCACCGCCCAGAGCAGCCAGTTGTGCAGGAACACGCGATAGGTGCGATTGGCCAGCTCTGCGTCGGAGCTCGCCACGCCGAAGATCAGCGTGACCGCGCCGACGACGACGAGCGCGCCGAAGATGGCGGCGGGGACCTTGGGCAGGGATCCGGGTGTCGCGACGTCGTGGCTCACGGCTGGGGGGCCCCTTTGATCAGCGTGCGCAGGTAGTTGACGATGTGCCAGCGATCCTGTTCGGGGATCTGCGGATAGCCGGGCATGTTGGGCTTCCCGTACCAGATCTTGTAGAAGATCATCCCGTCGGTGTAGGCGGGAATGCCGGCCAGCGGGAAGACCACCGCGCCGTTCTGCATCAGCTTCAGGATCACCGGATTCTGCGGACCCGGAATCGAGAGTCCGTCGGTGCCGTGGCAGACGACGCAGTTGATCTCGTACTGATCCTTGCCGCGCGCGATCGACTCCGGAGTGGCCGCGATCGGATTCGCGAGCACCCGCCCCTCCGGCGCCATCAGCGGCATCGCGTAGTCCGCGGGCAGACGCGGCGCCATGCCGCCGGCCGGAATGGTTCCGTCGGGCGGAAGCCGCGGAGCCTCCTCGAGCGCCTGCACTGCCGGCCCGTCCTTCATCTGGGTGAACCAGTGCTTGTCGACCTGCTCCCAGCAGCCGGACGCGACCAGCGCCGCGGCCAGCGCCGCGAGTGCCTTAGCTCTCGACAACACGCACCTCCGTCGAGCCGCTGCGCCTCAGCAGCTCCTGCGCGCGCGCGATCTGATCGCCGTGGCACGAGACCACGCAGCCGAAGAGATCGCCCGAGAAGCCGGGCTGGTAGGCATCGTGCCCCTTGCGCGCTCGCCACAGACCGAAGAAGAGCAGTGAGAGCACGGTGAAGAGACCACCGAGCAGGATGTTCATCTCGAAGCCCACGATCGCGTACGCGGGAATCGACGCGAACGGCTTGCCGCCGATCACCAGCGGCCACTCGTACGCGGTCCAGATCTGCAGGAAGTAGCCGAACGACACTCCCGTCAGGCAGCCGATCAGCGTGTACAGACGAACCATCGACGGGCCACGATCGAGCGCCTCCTCGATCCCGTGACTCGGGACCGGCGAGTAGACCTCGAGCGCGTCGAAGCCCGCCGACTTCAGCGCGTGGATCGCCGAGATCGTCTCGTCGGGCGTCTTCAGGACTCCTAGCACCTGCGCCATCAGTGATGTCCCTTCTCGCTCCGGCCCTCGTACCAGAGTTCCTTCACTTCCTGGATCGCGATCACGGGCGCGAGCCGCAGGAAGATCAGGAACATGGTGAGGAACAGCGCGAAGCTCGCGACGAGGATCGTGAGTTCGACGACACTCGGGACGTAGTAACCCCAGGCGGCCGGATCGTACTCGTGCGAGAGCCCGGTCATGATGATGACGTAGCGCTCGAACCACATTCCGATGTTGATGAAGATCGAGGTGACCCACATCCAGGCGACGTTCGTGCGGCACCACTTGAACCAGAGCGGCAGCGGAGAGAGCACGTTGCAGCTGATCATGATCCAGGTCGAGGTCCAGTGGTAACCGAAGCCGCGGAACCAGAACGACATCTGCTCGTACGGGTTCGCGCTGTACCACGCCATGAAGTACTCCATGCCGTAGGCGTACCCGACGATCGACGACGTGAGCAGGATCAGCTTGCCCATGTTGTCGAAGTGGTCCTTGCGCAGGTAGGCCTCGAGCCCGAAGGCCTTGCGCACCGGCACGAGCACGGTGATGACCATGGCGACGCCGGAGAAGATCGCGCCGGCGACGAAGTACGGCGCGAAGATCGTCGTGTGCCAGCCCGGCACCAGCGACGTGGCGAAATCCCAGGACACGACGCTGTGCACCGAGAGGACCAGCGGCGTCGCCAGACCCGACAGGTGCAGCACCGCGCGCGACCAGTGCCGCCACTGCTCCGACGATCCGCGCCAGCCGAGCGCGGCCACGCGGTACAGGTGCCGCCGCCAGTCGCGCACGCGGTCGCGGGCCGCGGCCAGGTCCGGCACCAGCCCGACCAGGAAGAACATGATCGACGTGATCATGTACGTGTTGATCGCGAACAGATCCCAGACGAGCGGGGACTTGAAGTTCACCCAGAGCCCGCGCTGATTCGGGTACGGCACCATGAAATAGAACTTGTAGACGCGGCCGATGTGGATCAGCGGGAACATCGCCGCGATCAGAACCGCGAAGACGGTCATCGACTCCGCGCCGCGGTTCACCGCGTTTCGCCACTTGGCGCGGAACAGGAACAGGATCGCCGAGATCAGCGTTCCCGCGTGCGCGATGCCGACCCAGAACACGAAGGTCGTGATGTACACGCCCCACATGACCGGGTGGGTCAGGCCGGTCGGCCCCAGTCCCCAGTAGGTCTGGTACAGGAACGCGACCACGCCCACTCCGACGAGGGTCGCGCAGAAGAGCACGCCCAGGACGTAGAGCGGAGTGGGTGGCTCCAGAACGCGCAGGATGTCGTCGTTGATCTGGTCCGGGGTCTGCGGAACGGGTTCGGTGATCGCCGCCATGGGTGCTTACGCCTCTTCCACGCGCCGGATCGACATCAGATAGGAGACCGCGGGTCGCGTATACAGGTGTTCCAGGATCCGGTAGGCGCGCGGGATGGTGCGCAGCTTCGCCACGGCCGATTCGGGTTCGCGCAGGTTGCCGAAGGTGATCGCGTTCGATGGACAGACCTGGGCGCAGGCCACGGTGAACTCGCCCTCGTGGACGTCGCGACCCTCGCGCCGCGCGACGTCCTTCGCGCCGTTGATGCGCTGCACGCAGAAGGTGCACTTCTCCATCACGCCCTTGGCGCGAACCATCACGTCCGGGTTCAACGCCAGGTTCTCGGGCTCCGGCTGGTACCAGTCGTAGGACCAGAGGTTGAAGCGACGCGCCTTGTACGGGCAGTTGTTGCTACAGAACCGCGTGCCGATGCAGCGGTTGGGCACCATCACGTTCAGACCTTCCGCGCTGTGGTAGGTCGCCAGCGCCGGACAGACGCTCTCGCACGGAGCCGCGCCGCAGTGCTGGCAGAGCATTGGCGTGTGCCGGACGTCGACCTCGCCCTCGCCGACTTGCTCGACGTACCGCTCGATGCGGATCCAGTGCATCTCGCGCCCGACTCGCACGTTCGTGGGGCCGACCACGGGCGTGTTGTTCTCGGTGATGCACGCGGCCATGCAGGCGTTGCAGCCGGTGCACGCGTCCTGGTCGATCGACATGCCCCAGCGGTACGGACTCGTCTCGTGCGCGTCCGCTGCCACGTCGTACTCGCGGATCATCAGGTGCTCGGCGTCGCCCTGCCACGGCATCGCCGCCTCGTGGCCGGCCTCGGCCTTCTTCGCGTGCCCGCCGCCGTGGCTCTTCCGGCCCCAGGGCTCGAGCTCCGGAAGCGCCGCGAGCCCGACCGCCTTGCCGAAGCCGCGGTCTTCTTGATCGAACGTGATCTGCGCGCGCGTGACGTTGGCGCGGACCTTCGTGTTCTTGATCGAGGCACGCGTCGAGAGCCAGGCGAGCGCGCCGCTCTCGGAATCGAGGCGGCCCGGAATCAGCTCGAACGCGTTCACGCCGATCACGTCGCGACCCCAGGTGCCCTGTCCTGAGAGCGGGGCCTCGGGATCGCGCGGGAGCGTGCCGCGTCCGACCTGGATCGCGACCACGCCGGGGCGGATCGCCGTGTGCGGGAACGCGGTGATCTCGACCTCTCCGCCTTCGGTGGTGACGGAGAGCACGTCGCCGAGCTCGATGCCGAGCGCGCTTGCGGTCTCGGGGTGCAGCTCCGCGTAGCTGCCCCACATCGTCTTGGTGACCGGGTCGGGAATCTCGTGCAGCGCCTGCACGCGCGTGAGTCGGCCGTCGAAGAGATGGTGCGACGGGTAGACCACGAGCACCGGGTCCGCGCCGTTGCCAATGAGCGCGGCCGGCTCGAAGTCGATCGAGCCCGCGCCGGACGCGACACCGATCGGCGTCGCTGCGACGCTCTGCCGCTCTCCGCCGACGGCCAGCGCCGCCTCGAAGCTGGCTCGCCCGCCCCAGGCGGCGCTGAGCTGATCGCGCAGGCCGCCCTCGGGAACCGTCGCGCCGAGCGCGCGTGCCGCGTCGAGCAGAACCTCGACGGTCGCGCGCGTGTCGAAGAGCGGACGCACGGCGGGCTGCTGCAGCTGCCGGATGCCGCGCACCGGCTCGGCATCGCCCCATGCTTCGTACGCGGTGTGGTCGGGCAGGATCAGGTCGGCGAGCGCCGAGGTCTCGTCGGGGGCGCTGGCGAAGCTGACCGTGAAGACCTTTCCCGACGCGATCGCGTCGGCGAGCCCGACTTGCGGCGCGGTGAGCGCCGGGTTCGTGTCGTGCACCAGCAGGACGCCGATCTCGCCGCCGCGCATCCGTCCGGCGAGCTCGGAGAGATCCTGGAAGCGCGCGAGCCGGCCGACGTTGTGGTCCGCGCCGAAGACCAGCGTCTTGCCCACGGCTCCGGAGACCGCGTTCAGGATCTGCACCGCCGCGGCGAAGCGCGCCGCGTTGGTCCCCTGCAGCTCCACGCCCGGCGGGAGCGCGAGCGGCGCCGACGCGGCGGCGATGCGCTCGGCGAGCTTCGAGAGGACGGGCGCGGCGATCCCCGTGCGGTCCGCGACGGAGGCGGCGGAGTACTTGGAGAACACGCCGCGCAGCGCGTCGGGCGCTGAGCCGCGGATCTTCGCCACCTCGCTCGCGAGCGCGATCGCGACGAGCACCTCGGTGCCCGGCGTCGGCGCCAGCCACTGATCGGTGTTGCCGCCGGTGAGACCGAGTCGCGGGCCGACGAAGCTCGCGAAGCCCTTGCCTTCGGCGCGGGCCTCCGAGTAGGCGATCTGGTTGGCGAGCGGCGAGAGCCAGGTCTCGAGGAAGTCGGTGCCGAAGGCGATCAGAACGTCGGCTTCGCCGATCCGGAACTGCGGCACCGCGCGAGTTCCGAAGACCAGCTCGTTGGCGCGGCGCAGCGCCTCGTGGGCGTACGGCTCGAAGCGCAGCCGCTGGCCGGCGGAGCCGATCGCCGCGAGTGCCTGATCGATCAGCGCATCGCGCGTCCCCGTCTCGTGTCCACCGAGGAAGAAGGCCTTGCCGGGATTCGCGCGCAGCGCATCGACCAGCAGCGTCGCGCCCTCCTCCCAGGTCACGGCGACGTGGGAGCTCGAGCCGTCGGGGTCGACCACGCGCTTCATCGGGCCCTTGAAGCGGCCGTGGTCGTAGGTCTGCATCAGGCCGAGCTCGCCGCGCACGCAGACGCGGCCGCGCGAGAGCGGATCTTCCGGATTTCCCTCGATCTTGATCGGCCGGCCTTCGCGCGTCTTCACGCGCACCGAGCAGGCCGCCGGGCACGCTCTGCAAGTGCTGTTGTACCAGGTCGCGAGCCCCGGAATCACTTCCGTGGGCTGATTCAGGTACGGGATGATCTTCTGGATCGGCTCGTTGCACGCGACGGTCGCCGCAGCGCCCGCGGTCATGCCCACGATCTTCAGGAAGTCTCGGCGATCGATCTCCGGCATGGTGTGTCTCGGTCCCCGGTTCTTCTAGTAGTGGCAGGCCGCGCAGTCGTCGGACCCGCCGCGCTCGAGGTGGCACTCCATGCACCAGCCCATCTCGAGCTTCTGCGAGGGAGTCCACAGACTGCGCCTGGTGAACTGCATCTGCGGCACGAGATAGACGCGCTTCATGTTCTGGACCTCGCCATGACACTCCTGGCACGCGACGCCCGCGTTCACGTGACGCATGTGCTTGAACTGCACGTGGTCCGGAAGATCGTGGATCCGGATCCAGGGGATCGACTCGCCCTTCGCGGCGAACTCCTGGATCTTGGCGATCTCTTCCGCCGATCCCTCGGTTCGTCCGACCTTCACGTGGTTGTGACAGCCGAGGCAGGTGGAGACCGGAGGCACGGTCGCGTGCTGGCCGCGCGCTGCGGGGCCGTGGCAGTAGAGACACTGCATGCCGAGATTTCCCGCCTCGACCGAGCCGGCGTGGATCTCGTGGTTGAACGCGATCGGCTGTTCGGGGCCGGTCTGCTCCTCAGGCGTGTATTCGTAGAGGCCCGCCGCGGTCGCGGTGAGCACGGACGCACAAATTCCGACGAGACAGAGCCCGATGAGGGTTCGCTTCCGCGGTTCCATGTTGCGGGCGCATAGTTACCCGCGCCGCACAGGCGGGTCAAGCCTGCGCACAGGCCGGAATCGTCCATGCATCAAATCGCTGCGAGGCTGGAATCGGTCCTCAGACCGGGGCGAATCGAAGCATCGCGAACGGGCCGAACGCGGGATCCTCGCGATAGGAGATCACGCGCGCGACGCCGCAGAAATCGAAGCCGAGCGCCGCGTCGTCGCGGGGTTCGCGCCCCAGAAGAAGCTGGACCAGGTACGCGAGCAGCCCTCCGTGCGAGACGACCAGCGCGCGCGCACTTTCGTCGAAGAGAAGCGCCTGGCACAACGCCTGAGCTTCGCGCGCCCGCGCGAGGAAGGCCGCGCGGCTTTCGCCCCCGGGCGCGGTGAAGCCGGAAGCCGAGAGCCGCGCCAGCACCGTGCGGCCCAGACGGAAGTCGTCGGGCCAGCGGCGCAGGGCTTCCCCGTGATCGACGCCGTCGAGCCGCCCGAGCGCGCCCTCGGCGAGGCAGTCGTGCGTGCGGAGAGCGATCCCTCGACCGCGAACGAGAATCCCGGCCGTCTCCTTGGCGCGGCGCAGCGGCGACACCAGACAGACGTCGAAGGGCCTCTCGCGAAGCGAATGGGCGAGCGCGGCTGCTTGCGCCCGGCCCTCCTCCGACAGGCCGTGGTCGCCGTAGCGTCGCGCGTGCAGCTCCTCGGTCGCGCCGTGCCGGACGAGCAGAAGCTCCAAAGCGCGACTTCAGCCCGCGCGCGCCCGGCGGCGGCGCGGCAGTGACGTTCCGCCGTTCTCGTGGTCTAGCGCGTAGCTCATCAGGTTCTTCACGTCGTAGCAGATCTGCCGGATGTCGTAGCCCATGGTCAGATCGAGGTGACTGTTCCCTCTCACCGGGCGCCAGAGCAGATACTCGCTCGACGCGGCCCGGTAGACGTTTCTCGTGGTCCGGACCGAAGCGAGCGGATCCTCGTCGCCGAAGAAGATCGCGAGCGGTATGCGGATGCGCGGGAACGCCGCCGCGATGTCGTGTCGAAGCTGCGGGCTGGTGAGCTCGCCGCGCCTCGCCCAGCGAGCCAGCTGCTCGAGCGTGGCGCGCGGCTCGTCGTTGCCGCCCTCGCGAAGCAGCGGCCGGAGCGCGCCGAGCGCCACGTTCCGCGGCTGATACAGCAGCGGTCGACTGAACGGCAGACGCCCGGTGAGCGGCGCCTGAACGGCGCTGCGCAGATTCTCCTCGAACCAGCGGAACGCGGCTCGGAACGGCAGGCGCCGGAAGCGCCAGGGCGAGAACTCGCGCGTCGGAGCCGTGAGCCCGGGAAGGCGCTGCACCGTGCGAGCGCCCACGCGCAGCAGGTTCGCACCGGCGAGCAGAACGTCGATCGCGGGGAATCCCAGCACCGGCCCCCACGCGAGCAGACGCAGCCACACCGGCAGGCGCGCGAAGTCGGACGGGGAGCCGATCGTGATCAGGCCCTGAAGATCGTCGAAGAGCGTCGCGTAGGCGTAGCCGAGGATGCCTCCTAGGCTGTGACCGCAGTAGAAGATCCGCTCACGTCCGGAAATGCGTTTCACTTCGGCGACGGCGGCAGGAAGATCGAGAAGCAGATGTGAGTCGAGATCCCAGAGATAGTCGAGATCCGCGGGCAGCTCGCCGCCGTTCGCCCGCGCCTCGCGCCTCTGTTGCTCGACTCCGCTCTTGCCGTGACCGCGTAGCTCGAGCAGGAACAGATCGGCGCCGAAGTAGAGCATGCTCTTCACGAACTCGCCCGAGCTCCAGGCGCGACGGTTCTGCGTGTAGCCGTGCACGAGCAGCAGCGGCACGCCCAGAAGCGGCTGCGGGAAGGACTGCGCGCGCGGGCGGTAGCGCGTGAGCGCGAGGGTCCAGCCGTCCTCGGTGCGGACAGCGAGCTCCTCGCGGGTGTGGAGATCGGAGAACTCGACGTCGTCGACGCTCGTCGCGACGGCGCGAAGCTGCGCCACCGATCCACCGAACTCGCTCACCACCCCTCCGTGCCGGCGGGCGCGAGCTTAGCTCAGGAATAGCTCGGGTTCGAGACTTCCAGACGCTCGGCGGTCGTCGCGCGGAGGTGCGCGAGCAGGCGCGATCGCGCCTCGCCCTCGGCTCCGAATCCGCCGCGGATCCGCGCGCAGAGCTCGCGTTCCAGCGCCTCGACCGAGCGCTCCAGCTCGCGCGGATCGGTCGGCTTCGCATCGACCCTGCCGAGCAGCTCGCAGAGGCGCGCATGCTGCGCGGCTCTGTGCACGCCCTCGAGCTCGAGCTCGCGCAGCACGATGCCGAGCGCGTTGATCGAGACGCGGGCGTGGAAGCGCCGCACGCCCTCGAGCTCGGGCAGCAGGTCCTTCTCGAGGAAGCTCCGCACGGCAGCCAGGAGCTCCTGCTTCGTCGGCCGATCCACGGCTAGCCCTCCAGCTCTCGCGACAGGAATGCGATCGCCCGCTGCCACGCGTCGGCCGCGGCCTCGGACCGGTAGCTCTCGGCGCGGGACTCGTTGGCGAACGCGTGACCCGCTCCGGTGTAGACCACGGTCTCGAGCGGCAACCCGCGCGAGGCAGCCTTCGCGCGCAGCTCCTCGACCTCGGCCAGGGGAATGAACACGTCCTCGGAGCCGAACAGCGCGAGCAGCGGGATGGCGAGATCTGCGAGCGCGTCCGACGCGTGCTCCGGATTCGCCTCGTCGATCGCGTCCGCGCGCAGCAGTCCGTACCAGGAGACCACCGCCGACAGTCCGGCGCAGCGCGCGGCGGCGAGACACGCGTACTTCCCGCCCATGCAGAAGCCGGTGAGCCCGACTTTTCGCCCCGCGACCTCGGGCCGCGAACCGAGCCAGGCGACCGCCGCCGCGATGTCGGAGAGCACGCGCCGATCCGGCAGGCGATGCAGGAACCGCATCACGGCGGGCATGTCCGCCGGCGTGCCGGGCTTCTCGCCGCGCGAGTACAGATCGAGCGCCAGGGCGACGAATCCGGCGCGGGCCAGGCGCTCCGCGGCGCGGTGGTACGGATCGTACAGACCCCAGACGTCGTGGATCACGATCACGCCCGGCCGCGGCAGCCGCGTTCGAGTATCGCCCGGAATCTGCTCGGGCAGGTAGAGCGCGCCGCGGAGCCGCTCGGGGCCGCTCGCGAACTCGACGTTCACGCGAGCGCCTCGCGCTGCCTCCACACGTAGATCTTCATCGGCGGAACGTTCCAGAAGCCGCTGTGGGTCTCGGGCCGCGCGCCGAAGACGGGCTCGCCGAGATCCTTCACCTTGCTGCGGAACTGGTAGGCGACGAAGCGGCCGTCGGGGCCGAGTACCCGCTTGGCCGCCTGCAGCGTCGCGAAGCCGACCCCGTGCTCGAGCGTCGAGAACGGGATTCCGCTCATCACCAGGTCGGCCTTCGACTCGCCCACCTTCGCCAGCGCCGCCTCGATCTCGGTCGCGCTGCCGTGGTGGATGTAGAGCCGCGGGTCGGGAAGCTCCTTGCGCAGCACCTCGACGAAGTCGGAGCTGATCTCGATCGCCACGAGCTTGGCGTCCGGTCGCATCCGCTCGAGCGCGTGGCGAGTCAGCACGCCGGTTCCGGGACCGAGCTCGACGATGACGCGCGCCTGCGCGATGCCGCCGCACTCGAGAGTCCGCCGCGTGAGGAACCGCGAGCTCGGAATCACCGATCCGACCTCGCGCGGGTTCTTCAGGAAGCCCTTGAAGAACTCGAGCGACTGGCGGGCGGTCGAGGCTCGTGGACGCGCGGGGGACTTCATCGAAACCTGCTCCTAGGCGGCAATGCACCGGGCCCGACGGGTTTTATCGCGCCGCGTGCACAGGGTCAACCGTCAGGTCCGGATTCCGTCCGCGAAGAGCTTGGTGGAACGGCGCAGCAGCTCGCGTCCCGCCCGATCGGCCGTCTCGGAATCGCGGGCCGAGATCGAGACTCCGAGACGCTGCAGCAGCGGTCGCAGCTTCTTCCGCTCCGCGACCAGATCGCCCGGCGCGCGAAGCGGGCCCTGCTCCGCGAGAAAGCGCGAGAGAGAGTTCGCGAGGATCCGGAGCACCCGGTTGTGAGTCATTCGCGCGAACACGACCTGCAGCTCGCGGAGCGACTCGAGAAACTCGGCGTCGGAGCGCTCCAGGCTGGCCGCGCGGCGCAGATCCGCCGCGCAGGTTTCGAGCTCGGCGTCGCTCGCGCGCAGGAGCGCGAGCTGCAGCGTGCCCGCGAGCACGATCTCGCGCAGCTCGAGCAGCTCCCGGACGCCCGCCGCGTCGGACTCGCCGCCGTCCGAGATCAGCGACGAGACGATCTCGAAGCTCGCGTGCTCCGCGTCCCGCACGCGCGCTCCCGAGCCGGGCTGGATCTCGACCAGGCGCAGCTGCTCGAGCTTCTTCAGCGCCTCGCGGATCGAGCTGCGATTCACGCGCAGGCTCGAGGCGAGCTCGCGCTCGGCCGGCAGGCGCTCCCCTGGCGCGAACGACCCGTCGAGGATCTTCTGCCGGATCCGCGCCACGACCTCGTCGAGCAGGAGCGGCGACTTGATCTCGGTGGGCGTCGCGTTCATCATCGCTGGCATGGTCAAAGCCTACTCGATCAGCGCCGCGGACATCGTCGCCGAGAAGGAGCGCGTCGGCGGCGACGTCTCCAGCTTCGAGTTCGCGAACGTGATAAAGCTCGATCAGCTCGCGCTTCGCAAGCTCGGTCCCGCCGACGTCCATCTGCGCATCCTGGCCGCGTCGGGCGAGCACAACGTCGATCACGCCGTGCTCGCGGACACCGACAGCATCGCGGCCTCTCGCGGCGGGAAGATCTATCCCGGGAACTCGGCCGTCGGCGAGGTGCTCGCGGTCGGAAGCGACGTCAAACGCTTCAAGCCCGGCGACGTCGCGCTCACGCACTGCAATGGTCAGCCCGACGGCTACGGCTACCCGATGCGGATCTGGGCCTACGACCAGCCGGACTCGATCGGCTGGTACGCGGAGGAGGCGGTCGTCGGCGAGTGGCAGCTCGTGCCCGCCCCGCTCGACTGCGGCCTGAGCCTGTGGGAGATGGCGGCGCTGCCGCTGCGAGCGCCGACCGCCTATCACATGTGGCGACGGGCGCTGGGGATCTTCCGGCTCAAGGTGCCCGACACCAAGCTGCGACGCCTGAACGTGCTCTCGTTCGGAGGCGGAGTCGGCGAGTGCTTCCTCATGCTCGCCAAGGCCGAAGGCCACCATGCCTTCTTCTGCTCCGGCTCCCCCGACCGCCGCGAGGCGCTGTCGCGCCAGGGAATCCGCGGAATCGACCAGAAGGCGTACAACCGCTTCGCCTCGCGCGACGACGTGAAGGCGTTCCACGGCGAGGTCAAGAAGCTCACCAACGGGGTCAACATGCACATCGTCTGCGACATGCTGCGCGGACCGGTCTTCGACGCGGGTCTCGCGGTCGCCGCGCGCTGCGGCGTGAACGTCTCCGCGGGATGGCAGCTCTCGCAGCAGGTCAGCTACAACTCGACGCTGCAGTCCGTGAAGCAGGTCACGATCGACCACACTCACTACGAGACCGTCGAGGGCTGCGCCGCGGCCACCGAGCTCTACGGCGTCGTCTTCAAGCCGACCGTGCACAAGGAGATCTACGCCTTCGAGGATCTCCCGCGCGCGATGCGCGAGATGTACGACGCGCGCCAGACCGGAATTCCGATCATTCGCGTCGCGAAGACGATGCCGGAATCGCTGCGATCGCTCGTCTGACGGCGCCCGCCTTCTGGCTGCTGAAGTCCGAACCCGAGGTCTATCCGTTCTCGCAGCTGGTGGCGGAACGGACCACGCTCTGGGAGGGCGTGCGCAACCACCAGGCGCGGAACAACCTGGCGGCGATGGCGATCTCCGACCTCGTGCTCTTCTACCACTCACACGACGCCGATGTCGTCGGGATCGCACGAGTCTGCCAGGCCGCGCGCCCTGACCCGACCAGCGACGACCCGCGCTGGATCGCCGTCGGGATCGAGGCCGTGAGACCCTTCGCCCGGCCCGTACCGCTCGCCGAGATCCGCGCCGATCGCGCGCTCGGGAGACTCGCGCTCGTGACGCAACCGAGGCTCTCGGTGATGCCGCTCTCGAAGCCGCAGTTCGATCGCCTGCTCGAGATCGGCCGCACGACCCTGCCGCGCGGACTCGCGCTCAGATCGGCGAGGGCGGCGGAGGCGGACGGACCGGGTTGAAGCCGGGCCGAGTGACCACGCTCTCGCTGCCGATCTCCTCGGGAGTGAAGCGCTTCTCCAGATTCTGGAGGATGTCGTCGAGCGCGATCATGAGCCCCGGCATGGCGCCCACGACCTCCGCGATCCCGTTCTCGCGCAACGTCGACGCGGTGACCTGCAGGTATACGATCAGCTCCGAGATGCCACGCTGACGAGCGCCTTCGCTGAGCTGCTCCGCCACGCGCTGGCCGAGCTCCGCGGCGAGGGCGTCGATCCGGGTCGCGGAGTCGGCGACCTCTTTGCACTCCGGGTGCCACATGTCGGTGCCCTTCGAGACCACCGCCTGGACGCGATCGCGCTCGGCCAGCAGGTCGATCCAGATCTCGGGGAAGCTTCGCGCGCGGATCGGCGCGCCTTCGGCAGAAGGACCGTCCGCCTTCTCGGCGGAATCCTTGCAACCGCCGACCAGGACCAGCGCCAGTACCATCAGGGAGCCGAGGATCCGCCGCATGCTTGCCTCCGTGGGAGAGACCGAGCGTACCCCGCCGGCCGAGCCCGTGCTAGCGGCGGACGCGCAGGAGCAGCAGGCCGTCGCTTCCCGGTGTAGACAGGCGCGAGAGCGCGTTCCCGTCCAGCGCGATGCGCACGTTCGACACGCCGCGCTCGCGCAGCGCCCGTTCGAGCTCGCCGAGCAGCGCGCCGAGCGCGGAGCCGTGAAGGACCCGTCCCCTGCGGTCGGTGCCACCGAGCTGCCAGAGCGGAACCGGGCGTCCGAAGCTCCGCGCGCGCGGCGCCACCCAGCCCGGCGGAATCTGACCCTCGTCCCAGGCGAGATGCACGCTCTGCTCGAGCAGCGCGTTCTCGTCGACGCCGAGCCCCTCGAGCCCGTCGATCGCGATCGTGCGCACCGTGACCAGGACGCCGGGGAACGACGCCCGATCCACGTCACGCGCCGGCTCGCCGATCGATGGCGTGGGCGGACCCGCGAGCAGCAGCGCGAGCGAGGCGAGCAGGGCGCGCATGTCTCATGCCTCTTCGACGCGACGCACGGGCCGGCTTTAGATCCCCCCGCGAGCCCGGCCCTAGAGCAGCGACGGGTAGCAGAGCCGGCCGCCCTGGACCCGCGCCAGCGGATCGAGAACGTGCAGCTCGCGGGAGCTCGGATGCGCGAGGTGGACGACGCGCCAGCCGCGCGCGACCAGGGCGTCGGAGAGGATGCGCCGGTGACACTGCCGCCAGTCGCGCTCCGCGCACAGGAAGGCGCAGCTCCGCTCGTGCGCGAGCGACTCGAGCCGAGCGAGCCCGGCCTCGAACGGCTGCGATCCGAGCGCGTCGGCGTAGGCCCGGAGGGCAGGCTCGCGGAGCGCGCGGTTCGCCGAGCGCTCGATCGGGATCGCAGGCGAAAGGCGCCCGCCGAGCTCGCTGCCGAGAAAGACGTAGTCGATCCCCGCGGCGCGAAGCCCGGCTTCGAGCGAGGGCCGGGCGTGCTGCGGGTGGCGCTTCGACACCGGAAAGCGTCGCACGTCGGCGACCAGCGCGATCCGGCTCTCCCCGAGCAGGCTCACGAGCTCCGCGCGTGTGAGCGACGAGTGGCCGACGCTCGAAATCTCCACGGGCTATCCGAATCGATCCGGCGAGAACGGCGCGAGGTCGAGACCGGTGCGCTCGCCGGCGACGATCTCGGCCACGAGCCTACCGCTGATCACGCCCTGCGATATCCCGCTCATTCCGTGGCCGGTGGCGATCACGAGATTGTCGAACTTCCGGGTGCGGCCGAGGATGGGGCGATCGTCCGGCGTGAGCGGCCGCAAACCCCGCCAGGTCTCGACGTGCGGCTCGGTCTCCACGCCCGGCAGCACGCGCGCGACGGCGCGCTCCACGGCGCGCACGCGGCGCAGGTTCACCGAGAGATCCAGCCCCGCGAGCTCGAGCGTGCCGCCGAAGCGCAGGACCTCGCCCATGGGCGTGACGAAGACCTTCGACTCGGAGAGCATGATCGGTGTCTCGCCGAAATCGGAGGGACACCGAACGGTGATGCTGTAGCCCTTCGCGCCCTGCACCGGGAGCCGGAGACCGAGATCTCGCGAGATCTGCGGCGACCAGGCTCCGCCCGCGATCACGACCTCTCCGGCTTCGAAGTCCCCGCGCGTGGTGCGCACGTGCGTGATGCGGCGCCCGTCGCGCGCGATCGCGAGCACCTCGTGGCCGGTCCGGATCCGCGCGCCGCGCGCGACCGCGAGCCTCGCCAGCTCCGCGACCAGCCGCGCCGGCTGGACGTGCGCGTCGACGGGGAAGAGCACGCCGCCGGTGATCGCGCCCGCGACGCGCGGCGCGAGCTCGCGAACGTCGGCCGGCGAGAGGGCCCGGCCGTCGCCGCCGAGCTCGCGCAGGACTCCGAGCTCGTGGTGCGCGGCCGCGAGACCCGCCTCGCTTTCGCAGAGCACGATCAGCCCGCGTCGGGCGAAGCCGATCTCGACGCCCGGCCGGGACGCGAGCTCCGCGCAGAGCGCCAGGTTCGCGAGCGAGAGCTCGCGATTCAGCCGCAGCGTCTCCCGCGCTCGCGTCGCCGTTGCGGCGCGAAGAAAGCCTGCGAGCCAGCGAACGAGCTCGAGGTCGAGTCGCGGCTTCACGTAGAACGGGCTCTCGGGATCGAAGAGCCAGCGCAGCGCCTGTCCGATCACGCCCGGCGCGGGAAGCGGTGTGCCGTGACTCGGGAAGATCCAGCCCGCGTTTCCGTACGACGCGCCGGAGCAGATCTCGCCGCGCTCGAGCAGGACCACGCTCGCGCCGCGCTCGGCCAGGTGATGTGCGCTCGCCGCACCGACGACCCCGCCGCCGATCACGATCGCGTCGAAACGCTCGCTCATACGCTGCGAATCCGGCGCGTCAGGGCGACGCGATGCCGAGCGCCGCCGCCAGCGCGTGATAGATGAAGCTCTGCTCGCGAGAGCCGTGGAAGAGCGCCGCGCTCGGTCCGCCCGCGTAGACGGGAACGTCCTCGCCGCCGTGCGTCTCCGAGGCGAGCGGCAGCGTCGCCTCCTGCAGATACAGCGACGACTCCGTGTCCACGTCGGAGAGATCGGGTCGGCCGAGCTTGGGCGCGCTCGATCTCTTGGCGAAGTGCGGCAGGCGCTTGGGGCCCTCGGGCTGCGCGTCGCTCGCGCCGACGTAGCCGGGGCCGTTCGCGTAGCCGAGCGTCGTGTATGGCAGGCCGGTGAGATCCGGCGCCGGCGTCGTGCCGAGCGGGCTCTCGCCGGACGAGCCCACGACGAGGCCGAGGATCGGATTGCCGCGCTTCGGGTAGCCCGAGATCGTGAACGTGTGACTGTGGTCGGCCGTGACCACGATCAGCGTCGTCGCGGGGTCGGTGAGCTCGCGAGCGACCCGCACCGCGTTCGAGAGCTCGATCGTCTCGCCGAGCGCGCGGCGGGCGTTGCCCGCGTGATGCGCGTGATCGATCCGCCCGCCCTCGACCATCAGGAAGTAGCCTTTCGGCGCGCGTTCGAGCAGCTCGATCGCCTTCCGGGTCATCTGCGCGAGCGACGGCTCGCCGGCAGCGTCGGTCGCGCGATCCTCTTCGAACTTCATGTGGCTCGGCTCGAAGAGCCCGAAGAGCTTCGGCGTCTTGGCCGCGTCCACCGCCAGAAGCTGATCCGCGTTCCAGGCGTAGACACCGCCGGGGTTTCGCGATCGCCACTCTGCGACCAGGTCGCGTCCATCCACGCGCGCGCCCTTCTGCTGCGGGTACTCCGGGTCGGCCTGCGTCGCGGGCAGGAAGAACGCGCGCCCGCCGCCGAGCGCGACCTCGATCCCGTCGCCGTGCGCGAACTCGACGAGCTGCCGCGCGATGTCCGGAAAGCCCGCCTCGCGCGCAGCGGCGGGCAGATTCGCGTCGCCCTCCCAGTTGCGATCGGGCGTGTGCGCGTAACAGGCGCCGGGCGTCGCGTGCGTGATCGTCGTGGTCGTCACGACCCCCGTCCAGAGTCCGCGGTCCTCGGCCTGCTCGAGAAGCGTCGGCACGCTCCCGGCCGCGCTGGCCGCGAAGTCGCCGCGCGCGACGCTCTCGGCGACGCCGAGCACGCCCGCGCGCGTCTTCACGCCCGAGACCATCGCCGTCATCGTGCCGGCCGAGTCGGGAACCTGGAAGTCGGTGTTGTAGGTCTTCGAGAGCGCGGTGAAAGGCAGTCGCTCGAACTCGAGCAGATTCTCCTCGCCCGACCCGCCGCGCAGCTGGCCTTCGCGGATGCGCGCGGCCGTCACGGTCGCGATTCCCATTCCGTCGCCGACGAACAGGATCACGTTCCGCGCGGGCCGGGTTGCTCCGACCTCGGCGCGCGCGGCCGATAGCGCCTCGCGTCCGGCGCGAAACGAGGCATCGGCAGCGACGTCGCCGGCGCGCGCCGCGCTCGCGCCGAGCAGAGCCAGCGGCAGAGCCAGAGCCGCGAGAGCGACGCGCGCGATCAAGGCTCGTCCAGCGCTTCGAACTTGCCGACGCGCCGCGCGTGCCGGCCGCCCTCGAACTCGGTGTCGAGCCAGAGCCGGACCCAGGCGAGCAGCTCTTCGGCCGGAAACTCGCCCGCGCCCAGGCAGAGCGCGTTCGAGTCGTGGTGCTTGCGCGTCATGACGGCCGTGCGCGCGTTGTAGATCAGCGCGGCGCGTACGCCGGGAATCCGGTTCGCGGTCATCGCCATGCCGATCCCGTTGGTGCAGATCAGGATCGCGCGGTCGGCCTTGCCCTCCGCGACCGCTCGCGCGGCCGGGATCGCGTGGTCCGGGTAGTCGCAGGACTCGGTCGAGCCGGTGCCGAAGTCGGTCACGTCGTGGCCGAGCCGGCCGAGCTCCCGCGCGAGACGCGCCTTGAACTCGAAGCCCGCGTGATCTGCGGCGAGCGCGATCCTCATGATCGCCGGACTATGCCACGGGCCAGTGCGGGTGCCACGGACGCTCGCGCTCGAAGGCGTGCGCGGCCTGCAGCACCAGCTCGTCGCGGTGTCGCTCGGCCACGAGCTGCATCCCGATCGGAAGCCCGGCTCGCGACAGCCCGACGCGAAGCGACGCCGCCGGGTGCAGCGACAGGTTGAACGGGATCGTGAACGACGCGACGCCCCAGTCGAGCTGCGCTCGGCCCTCGGTCTCGAGCGGGAACGGCCCCTTCGCGGGCGGCGGGTCGAACGGAACCGTCGGCGTGATCAGCAGATCGTGCTCGGCGAAGACCGCGTTGCACCAGCGCGAGAGCTCGAGCCGGCGCATCGCCTGCTCCCTGAACCATTCCGGTGTCATCTGCCAGGCGAGCTTCATCGAGGCCAGCACCGCGCGGCCGAAGTCCGCCTCGCGCGCGGGAAGATGCTGCAGGTTCGCGGCCGCGAGCTCGAACGCGCCCCACATTCCCCAGGCCTGCCCCATCTTCGGCGGGCCGCCCTTGATCTCGACCAGCTCGTGGCCGAGCCGCTCGAAGAGCTTCGCCGCGTCGTACACCGCCTGCGCGATGTCGGACTGCACGACGGCGTAGCCCAGGTCGGGTGAGTAGGCGATCCGAAGCTTTCGCGGCACGCCGTCGGCGAGCTTCGCCCGGTAGGAGAAGCCCGGGTGCGGCAGTGAGCTCGGATCCTCGGGCGAGTAACCCGAAGTGACGTCGAGATACAACGCGTTGTCCGCGACCGTCTTGGTGAGCGGCCCCTGCACCGCCGTGTCGCCGTAGGACCAGAGACTCTTCGACTCGTTGGGAATCCGGCCGAACGTGGGCTTCAATCCGAACGCGCCGACGAAGCTACCGGGAATCCGCGTCGAGCCACCGCCGTCGCTCGCGGTGACCAGCGGCAGAATGCAGGCGGAGAGCGCGGCCGACGAGCCGCCGCTCGAGCCGCCGGGCGTGAGCGCCGTGTTCCAGGGGTTCCGGGTCACGCCGAAGATCAGGTTCTTGGTGATCGCCGTGTAGCCGAACTCGGGCGCGTTGGTCTTGCCAATCGGGATCGCGCCCGCGCCTCGCAACCGCGCGACCTGCACCGAGTCCTGCGTGGCCAGGTTCTCGCGGTACGGGATCGAGCCGTGCGAGGTGACCAGCCCCGCGCAGTCCTCCAGGTCCTTCACCCCGAGCGGCACGCCCTCGAGCGGTCGCGCCTCGCCGCGCGCGATCCGCGCCTCTGCGTCGCGCGCCTGCGCGAAGAGCGCGTCGCGGTCGTACATGGCGACCACCGCGTTCAGCTCCGCGTTGCGCTGGTCCAAGCGGCGGAACACCGCCGAGAGCAGCTCGACGGGCGAGAGCTTGCGAGCCGAGAGGGCGCTGGTGAGCTCGACCAGGGAGAGGCGGAGCGGATCGTCCATCCGCGCAGTATACGGCCGGATCGCCTCAGGCGTTCGCGTAGATGTCCATCACCTCGTGCAGCAGCTCGATCGCCTCGGTCTTCGGGCGCTGGAAGGAGTTGCGGCCCATGATCGAGCCGAACGCTCCGCCGTCGGCCAGCCCGCGGATCTCGTCCAGGATCTCCTGCTTCCCCTTCGCCGGGCCGCCCGAGAAGATCACGATGCGCCGGCCGCCGAACGCGCTCTGCACCACGTGGCGCACCCGCTCGGCGAGCGTGGCGACGGGGATCTTCTCCTTCTCGTAGACCTTCTTCGCCTCGGCCTGCTCGATGTGCGCGGAGGGCGGCTTCACCTTCACGACGTGGGCGCCGAGCTGGCAGGCGATCTGCGCGGCGTAGGCGGCGACGTCGATCGCGGTCTCGCCCTCCTTGGACAGGCTCGAGCCGCGCGGGTACGACCAGACCACCACGGCCAGCCCCTTGCGCTTGGCCTCCTCGGTGAGCTCGGCGATCTGCCGGTACATGGTCTTGGCCTCGCCCGAGCCGGGGTAGATCGTGAAGCCGATCGCCGCGCAGCCCAGCCGGAGCGCCTCGTCCACCGAGCCGGTGATCGCGGGAAGCGGCTCGCCGCCCTTCGCGAGCGACTCGCTGTTGTTCAGCTTCAGGATCATCGGCACGTCGCCCGCGAACTCGGCCGCGCCGGCCTCGAGAAAGCCCAGCGGCGCCGCATAGGCGTTGCAGCCCGCGTCGATCGCAAGCTCGAAGTGGTAGCGCGGGTCGTAGCCCGCGGGATTGGGCGCGAAGCTTCGCGCGGGCCCGTGCTCGAAGCCCTGGTCGACCGGCAGGATCACCATCTTGCCGGTCCCGGCGAGCCGTCCGTGGTTCAGCATCCGCGCCAGATTGGCCTTCGTGCCCGCGTTGTCGGCGCTGTACCAGGAGAGAATTTCCTTCACACGTTTGGTCGTCACGCTGTGGCCTCCAGGTTTCCAAGGCTCGCGCCCGGAAGAATCGCGGGCATGTTATCCCATCGAATCCGGCGCGGCCGCTGTCCCGTTCGGGATCAAGCAAAGCCCATGCCGCGCCGTAGCGGGAGATGGATGCGCACTCGTGCGGTACGGATCGTCTGCACTCTCGGGCCCGCCACGCGCTCGAACGCGACCCTGCGGGGTCTGATCGACGCGGGCATGAGCGTGGCTCGGATCAACTTCGCCCACGGCACCGAGGCGGAGCACCGCGAGACCGTGGCACGCGTGCGGGAGGCGTCGCTGGCCAGCGGGCGGCCGGTGGCGGTGCTGCAGGATCTCTCGGGCCCCAAAATCCGCCTCGGAGAGCTCGAGCCGGCGACGCTCGCGCTCGAGACCGGGGCGCTGGTCACGCTGGGCTGCGGGCTTGCCAAGGGTGATGCGCGCACGCTGCCGGTCCCCGACGAGTACCTGGCGCAGGAGGCGCGGCCGGGCGGCCCGATCCTGCTCGGCGACGGCGCGGTCGAGCTCGAGGTTCTGGACGTCGACGCGAGCGAGATCCACTGCCGCGTCGTGGTGGGCGGCACGATCACCAGCGGCAAGGGCGTGAACGCGCCCGGCGGGCTCTCGGCGCGGCCGATCCTGGCGGAGAAGGACCTGCGCGATCTGGAGCTCGGCGTCGAGCTCGGCGTCGACCTGGTGGGCGTCTCGTACGTGCGCACCGAGGACGACATCTCGACGGTGCGCCGGGTGCTGAAGAGCCTGGGTCGACCGACGCCGCTGGTCGCGAAGATCGAGACGAAGCTCGCGCTGGAGAACCTGGAGGCGATCCTCGCGCGCGCGGACGCGGTGATGATCGCCCGCGGCGACCTCTCGCTCGAGATCCCGTTCGAGCGCGTGCCGATCGAGCAGAAGCGGATCGTGCAGGCGGCGATCCGCGCGGGGCGGCCCGCGATCACCGCAACGCAGATGCTGCAGTCGATGGTGACCGCGCCGCGGCCGACGCGCGCCGAGATCACCGACGTCGCGAACGCCGTGCTCGACGGAACCGACGCCGTGATGCTCTCCGACGAGACCGCGATCGGCGCCGACCCGGTGCGCGCGTGCCGCGCGATGAGCCGGATCATCGACGCCACCGAGGACGCCTACCCGAGCCACGCCGAGGTTCCGATCGACGGGATCTCGGGCGAGCTGCGCGAGCTCGTGGTCTTCTCGCAGGCCGCCGTGCGCACCGCGCGCGAGTGCGGCGCGCGAGCGATCGTCACCTGGTCGCGCGGGGGGATCGCGGCGCGGCTGCTCTCGCGCCAACGCCCGGGCGTGCCGACCGTCGCCCCCACCCGCTACGAGGAGACCTGGCGCCGGCTCGCCCTGCCCTACGGCGTGCGCCCGGTGCTCTGCCCGCGCGGCAAGATGAGCCTGGAGCAGCTCGAGCGGGAGATCGGCCGGCTGGACGGCACGGACTTCCTGCTCCTGGTCGGCCACATCGCCGGCGACCAGCGCCGCGTGCCCTGGATGAAGCTGGTGCGCGTGATCGACTCCGGCGAGTGGGACAGCGACCCGCGCGAGTGATCTGAAACGACCTTTGCCCGGCCAGCCTCAACAGGGTAAGGTCGCCTGCCCATGTCCAAGGACGCCTCCCCCCCCAAGGCCGTCACGCTCGCCGACTCGCCGCTCGACGAGATGTCGAAGAACGAGCGGCTGAAGCTCGAGAGCGAGGGGCTGTTCTGGGTCGCCGGCAAGACGAAGCACAGCTTTCGCTCCGAGCTCGACGACATGGCGGCGGGGCGCGCCGCGACGCTCTCCGGTGAGGCCAAGGAGATCTCGAAGCACTTCGGGATCTACAAGCAGCAGGAGCGCGTCGATGGCCGCAAGACGCACGACTACATCTTCATGGTGCGAATGCGCGTGCCCGCGGGCGGCGAGCTCACCGGCGCGCAGTTCCGCGCGCTCTGCGAGGCGGCGGATCGCTTCGGCGACGGAACGCTGCGGCTGACCACGCGTCAGGCGATCCAGTTCCACCACGTGAAGGCGCCGTATCTCGGGGCGCTGGTGCGCTTCCTCGGCCAGGACTACCCGAACAACGGCTACCAGATGTCGACGATCGCGGCGTGCGGCGACGTGAACCGCAACACGCTCTGCTCGCCGGTCGACGACCTGATCCCCGAGCTGCCGCTCCGCTCGCGCGAGCTCGCCTACGCGGTCGCGATGGAGCTGGCCCCGCGCTCCTCGGCCTACTACCAGATCTTCCTCACCGACGAGGCGGGCAAGATCGAGACGCCGATCACGAGCGACGAGCCGATCTACGGCCGCCAGTACCTGCCCCGCAAGTTCAAGGTCGCGTTCGCGCACGCGCACGACAACTCCGTCGACGCACTGACCAACGACGTGGCCTTCCTGCCGGTCGTCGACGGCGGCGCGATCGCGCAGGAGTACGACCTGTACGGTGGCGGGGGTCTGGGCACGACGCACGGAAACCCGCAGACCCGCGCGCTGCTCGCGCTCTACCTCGGCCGGGTGCCGAGAGAGCAGGTCGTGGCCGCGACACGCGCGATCGCCATGCTGCAGCGCGACCACGGCGATCGCGGCGATCGGCGCATGGCGCGCTGGAAGTTCACGATCCGGCGCCTGGGCGTCGAGCGCGTGAAAGCCGAGCTGCGCGAGCGCTTCGGGCTCGATCTGAAGGACGCGGCCCCGCAGCCGATCCCGCCCAACCGCTTCTGGCACGGCTGGCACCGCGAGGTCGGCGACGAGCGCTTCTTCCTCGGCATTCCGGTCGAGAGCGGCCGCGTGCGCGACACGGACTCGTGTCGGATGCGCTCGGCGGTCGGCGCGGTGCTGGCGGAGCTTCCCGAGGTCTGCGTGCGCGTGTCCTGCAACCAGGACCTGCTGCTCACGCACGTGCCCGCCACGAGGCGCGCGTTCGTCGACGCCACGCTGGCGGCGCACGGCGTCCGGCCCGCCGGCGCGATCTCGCTCTTCCGCAGGCAGGCGTTCGGCTGCCCGGCGCTTCCGACCTGCGGGCTCGCGATGACCGAGGCGGAGCGCGCGGTTCCCGGTCTGTGCGATGCGGTCGAGGCCGCCGGGCTCGGCGACGTCGACGTGGTGGTGCGCATGGCCGGCTGTCCGAATCACTGCTCGCGCCCGCCTTCGGCCGAGATCGGCGTCACGGGCTTCGGCAAGAACGCGCACATGATCGCGGTCGGCGGCTCGCGCGAGGGCACGCGGATCGCGCACGTGCTCTACGAGAAGATCTCGTCGGAGCAGATGGTGCCGGTGCTGATCGGCCTGCTGCGCGCGATCAAGCACGAGAATCCGGAGCGCCTGCCGGCCGGGGAATTCCTGCACCGCACCGCGCCCGAGCGGCTTCGCGCGCTCGTCGGCGTCGAGGTCTAGCTTCGATGGCGCAAGTCGAGCTCTCGAGCGAGGACGGGGTCGCGACGCTGCTGATCAACCGGCCCGAGTCGCTGAATTCGCTCTCGGTCGGGCTGCTCGGCGAGCTCGACCTGGCGATCGCGCGCGTCGAGCGCGAGCCCGGCATCCGCGCCGCGATCGTGACCGGCGCCGGCCGGGCGTTCGTCGCGGGCGCGGCGATCGACGAGATCGCGCGTCTCGACGCGCGCACGGGCCTCGAGTTCGCGCGCCGCGGGCAGGCCGTCTTCGCGCGCATCGAGAACCTCGACAAGCCGGTCGTCGCGGCGGTGAACGGCTTCGCGCTCGGCGGGGGCACGGAGCTCGCGCTCGCCTGCCACGTGCGGATCGCGTCGACGAAGGCGAAGTTCGGCCAGCCCGAGGTGAAGCTCGGCATCCTGCCGGGCTTCGCCGGCACGCAGCGCCTGCCGCGACTCGTCGGCCGCGGAGTCGCGACCGAGCTGATCCTGCACGGAGGCCACATCTCGGCCGAGCGGGCGCTGTCGATCGGCCTGGTGAACGAGGTCGTCGAGCCGGACGCGCTGCTTCCGCGCGCGAGGCAGTTCCTCGCCGAGTGCCTGAAGAACGGCCCGCGCGCGCTCGCGGCGTCGCTGCGCGCGATCCGCGAGGGCCTCGACCTGCCGCTGGCCGATGGCATCGAGCGCGAGGCGCGGATCTTCGGCGAGCTCTGCGGCACGCCCGAGATGGTCGAGGGCACCTCGGCCTTCCTGCAGAAGCGCGAGCCGAAGTTCTAGAGCGCCCGCCGATCGGGCCGATGGCGGCGATACTGCTCGAGCGTCCAGCCGAGCGCCGGATGCGATGCGAAGGCCGCCATGAACTCGCGCACGGAGTCCGGCACCGGCTCCGGACGCGCCATGTCGGGATGATCCGGCCGCACCAGCAGCGCGAGGTTCGCGGCGGCGGTGAGATCCGCGACGCTGAAGCTGTCTCCTGCGAGCTGGCCGCTCGGGCCGACCTCTCGCGCGACGAGGTCGAGCGCTGCGCGCGTGCCCGCGAACGCGTCGTCGACGGCGCGCGCGTCGAAGAGCTTCATGCTCCGGCCCACGACCTGCTTCGTGACCGGAAAGAGCGCGCGGTAGCCCGCGCGCACGGGCGCGCTCCGCCTTCCAGCGAAGATCCGGCACAGGTACGCCGGCTCCCGGATCAGCACGGAGAAGAGCGCGCAGCGTACGCGCGGGCCGACCTCGTCGTCGAAGTGCCGCTGCAGCGCGAGCGCGCGCTCTCGTCGCGCCGGGTCGGCCGGGTAGAGCGACGGGTCGGGCTGGAGCTGCTCGAGCGCGTCGATGATCGCCGCCGATCCGGCGATCGTGCGGTCTCCGATCTGAAGCACCGGCACCTGCATCTGCCCCGAGAGACGCTGCATCTGCGGCGCGTGCGGGCCCGGCAGATAGTCGACGCGCTCGTGCGCGATCCCCTTCCAGTCGAGCGCCCAGCGCACCTTCTCGTTGTAGTGCGAAAAGGGGAACTGGTGCAGGACGATGGCCGACTTCGTCACCCTGGCACCTGCGCGAAGCGGGTGCCGAGCTCCGGGTAGTTCGTTTCGGGCAGCGCTAGATCCCGCGCGGCCTCGACCTCGATCTGCACGGGGCCCTCGGCTCGCTTGGGCTCGACCTCGACCAGGATCGCGAGCGGCGACTCGGGCCAGCGGAAGCGGAGCGTCGCGCCCGAGCTCTCGCACTCCGCGCCGAGCAGCTCGCTCCACTGTCGCCGCGCGGCGTCCGCGGAAGCGGCCGAGAGCCGCACACCGAGAACGCGCGCGGCGTCTGCGGAGAGCCGCGGCGAGAGGATCATCTCGCCACCGGGGCGCGGCTGGGATTCCACCATCTGCACCACGATTCCCTGCGCCTGCTTCGGGTGCAGGAACGCCTCCTGCCAGTGCGGATCGGAGCGGTCGCTACCCACGATGGTGTAGCCGAGCTCCGCCGCGCGCGCACAGACCTCGTCCAGGCTCGGCACCTTGAACGTGACGTGGTGGATGCGCGGCCCGCCGCGCTCGAGGAAGCGGTGCAGGAAGCCGTCGGGCGGGCCCATCGGGTAGATCACCTCGATCCTCCCGCCGCCGGCGAACTCCCACTGCAGGAACCCGAACGGCACACCCGGATGTCCGCCCGCGACCGCCCCGCGCAGCACGCCCTCGAAGAGGGGCTTTGCGAGCTCCAAGCGAGGCAGGCCGATCGCGACGTGGTCGAGCTTGATGCCTGCCATCGCGTCGACCTAGAGCACCGCTTCGACGAGATGGGGCCCGCGCTCGCCGAACGAGCGGCCGAGCGCGGCTGCGAGCTCCTCGGCGGTCTCGACGCGCTCGCCGGGAACGCCCATTCCGCGCGCGAGCGAGACCCAGTCGAGGTTCGGAGGGCCCAGATCCGTGAGACCGCGCGCGGCCGGGCCCGGATCGCGGACGTCGGCGCGGGCGAGCTCGACCTTCAGGATCCGGTACATGCGATTGGCGCAGACGATCGCCGTGACGTCGAGCGACTCGCGCGCCGCGGTCCAGAGCGCCTGCAGCGTGTACATGCCGCTGCCGTCGGCCTGCAGCGCGATCACGCGTCGGTCCGGGCAGGCGATCGCGGCGCCCACCGCGTTGGGCAGCCCCTGCCCGATCGCGCCGCCAGTGAGGCCGAGCGACGAATGCGAAAGCGCGCCGCTCGCGTAGCCGAACCAGGGCGCGCCCGAGGTCGCCGCCTCGTCGACGACGATCGCATTCTCGGGCTGGAGCGCGGCGAGCGTGCGGCCGAGCGAGTCGGGCGTGAGCTTTCCGGTCGCGGGCTCGAGCCGGACGCTGGCGGCGAGCTCGTACTCGCTCTCGCCCGCGCCGAGGGCGTCGGCGAGCGCTTCGAGCGCGCCCGCCGCGTCGTCCTCGGGCCGGGCCAACACAGAGATGCGACACGTCGGCGGCGCGAGCCGGCTCGGCAGGTTCGGGTAGCCGAAGAACGCGACCGGCTCGGTCGCGCCCGCGAGCAGGAGCTGGCCGACCTTGCCGAGCAGCTCGATGCCCTGCTCCGGGAAGTACGGAAACTTCGCGAACGCCGGCAGACCCGCGCCGCGCTCGACGCGCGCGGGGAAGGTGCCGAACAGCACCCGAGCGCCGGTCTTCGCCGCGATTCGCGCCGCCGCGAGCGACCCGGATCTCGAGAGCGCGCTCCCGCCGAGCAGGATCGTTGCGGGCTCGCCGCTTCGCAGCGCGCGCGCGGCGGCGTCGATCCGATCCGAGCCGACCTTTTTCGCCGCTTCGACCGCGACCGGTCGCGACGGGCCGGGCGCCTCGCCCCAGGCGCAGTCCGCCGGGACGATCAGCGTCGCGACTCCGCCCGGCGCGCGCTGGGCTGCGGCGATCGCCTCGGCGACATCGCGCCCGAGCTCCGCAGCCGTCTTCGCCTTGCGCAGCCAGAGCGAGACGGGCCGCGCGAGCGACTCGATGTCGCTGGTGAGCGGCGCGTCCGCGTCGAGGTGCCAGGTGGCCTGGTCGCCGATCAGGTTCACGACCGGCGAGCCCGCGCGCCGCGCGTTGTGCAGGTTCGCGATGCCGTTGGCGAAGCCGGGCCCGAGGTGCGTGAGCGTGAGCGCGGGCTTGCCCGCCATTCGCGCGTAGCCGTCGGCCGCGCCGGTGACCACGCCTTCGAAGAGGCCGAGCACCGCGCGAATTCCCGGCACCGCGTCGAGCGCGGCCACGAGGTGCAGCTCGGTGGTACCGGGATTCGCGAAGCAGACCTCGACGCCCGACGCGACGGCGGTGCGGATCAGCGCCTCGGCGCCGTTCATATCCGCGCGCTGTCCGAAGGCTCCGGCACGACGAGGTTCTCGATCTGCCCGAGGCCCGAGATCGAAACGCGCACGCGCTGACCCAGCTTCAAGTATCCGCGCGGATTCATCGCGACGCCGACGCCCCCGCAGGTTCCCGTGCTGATCACGTCGCCGGGCTCGAGCGTGAACGCGGTGGAGAGCGTCTCGATCTGGTCGAAGCAGTCGAAGACCAGGTTCTTCGTGTTCGACTTCTGGCGCCGCTCGCCGTCGACGGTCGTCTCGAGGTCGAGGTCGTGCGGGTCGCCGAGCTCGTCGGGCGTGACCAGGAACGGGCCGAGCGGGCCGTGCGTGTCGAAGGACTTGCCGAGCGTCATCGTCGGCGCGCGCTGCTGCCAATCGCGCACCGAGACGTCGTTGCAGATCAGGTAGCCCGCGATCACCTCGATTGCGCGCGCCTTCGGCACGTGCCGGCAACGGCGGCCGATCACGAGCGCGAGCTCGCCCTCGTAGTCGAGCTTGTCGGAGACCCTCGGCATCCAGATCGGGTCGTAGGGCCCGTTCACGCAGCTGGTCTGCTTGTTGAAGAAGACCGGAAACTCCGGCGCCGGTCGGCCGGTCTCAGCAATGTGGTCCGCGTAGTTGAGCCCGATCGCCAGGAACTTCCGCGGTCGCAGGCAGGGCGCCTCGAGCTTGACCTGCGCGATGGGGACTCGCGGCCCGCGTCGGGTCGCGCCGCGCGCGAGCTCGAGAGCGTCGGGACCGGCGGCCAGGAACGCCTCCATCTCGCGCGGAAGCTCGGGCGCGGCCGCGGAGAGGTCGACCAGCTCGTCTCCGACGGCGACGCCGATCCTCGTGATTCCCCCGTGCGTGAACGTCGCAAGCAACACGCGCGGCAGTATAAGCCAACACCCGAAGGAGAATCCGATGCTGCGCCTTCACACCTGGGCCACCCCGAACGGACGCAAGGTCTCGATCGCGCTCGAGGAGCTCGGCTTGCCCTACGAGCTGCGCTTGGTCGACCTCGGCGCGAACGAGCAGATGAAGCCGGACTTCCTGGCGCTGAACCCCAACCACAAGATCCCCGTGCTCGAGGACGACGGGCTCGTGATCTGGGAGTCGGGCGCGATCCTGCTGCACCTGGGCGAGCGCCACGACCCGAAGGGGCTGATCCTGCCCAAGGACGCGCGCAAGCGCGGTGAAGCGATCCAGCTCGCGTTCTTCCAGACCGGCGGCGTCGGGCCTAACCTGGGCCGGCTCGGGGCGGCGCTGCGGAAGGAGGGCGAGAAGAACGCCGAGATGATCCAGATCTTCTCGGCCGAGATGGCGCGACTCTACGGAGTGCTCGACCGGATCCTCGCCGACGGGCGCGAGTATCTCGCGGGTGACTACTCGATCGGCGACATCATGCATTACCCCTGGCTCTCGTTTCCGCTGGCGCTCAAAATGCCCGAGCTGATGAAGCTGCCGAGCGTGGTCGCGTGGCTGGAGCGGATCGCCGCTCGCCCGGCCGTAGCGAGGGGCATGGCCGTGCCGAGCTAGGGGAATCGGAGCTCACGCCGTGATCGCGAGCCTGCGCGACCGCAACGAGTGGAAGTTCTTCGGCGTCCTGCCGCGGGCCGACCGCGCGCTCGCGGCAGGCTGGTGGCTCGTGCTGGTGCTTCGCGGGCCGCTGCCCGCGCTCTTCGCCGTGGCGATGGGCGAGCTGGTCGGCGCGCTGCAGGAATCGCGATCGCTTGCCGGCCCGCTGACACTCGTCGGTGTCGTCTTCGTCCTGCTCCAGGTGCTCTCGCCGATCCACCTGGCGCTCGGCGCGAATCTCGGCAGCCGCACCGCCGCCTGGCTCTACGACCGGCTCGCGATCGCCTGCGTGCGGCCGCCGGGAATGGGGCACCTGGAGGACCCGGAGCTGGCCAACGACCTGGCCATGGCGCGCGATTTCGACCTGGGAATCAGCGGGCCGCCGCTCTCGATCTCGATGGACTTCATCGCGAGCGGCCTGGTCGAGCTTCTGGGCGGACTCGCCTCGGCAGTGCTGCTGTTCGGCTACGCGTGGTGGGCCCCGCTCGTGCTCGGCGGGGCCTGGCTCGCCACGCACTGGCTGCTGCGCGAGAGCGGAGTCTGGCGCGACCGCAACACCGACGAGGTGCGCGAGGCGCAGCGGCATGCGGACTACGCCTATCGCCTGGCGGTCGATCCGCCCGCCGCGAAGGAGCTGCGGCTCTTCGGGCTCGCGAGCTGGACGGTCGAGCGCTTCCGCTCGCGCCGGCGCCTGCTCTTCGAGCTGCGCTGGCAGGCGACGCGGCTCCGCGAGAGGCCAGTTGTGTGGAGCCTGCTGCTCGTGCTCGGCGCGAACCTGGCCGTGCTCGGCGCGATGGGTGCAGATGCGGCCAGTGGCGCGCTGCCGCTCGGCGCGCTGGTCACGTTCGCGAGCGCGGCGGTCGGAGCGAGCATGATCGCGTTCGGAGGGCTCTCCTGGGCGCTCGACACCGCGTCGGCGCCCGCGGCGGCGGCGCTCAGGCTCGGCCCCGCGATGAGCCGCGCGGGCGACCTGCGCGACGGCGAGCGGTCGGCCGCGGGAATGCCGGCGCGCGAGATCCGCCTTCGCGGTGTCGGCTTCGCCTACCCGACGGCGGGCGAGCCGGTGCTCCAGGACTTCGACCTCGCGATCCCGGCGGGCTCGTCGCTTGCGATCGTGGGACAGAACGGCGCGGGAAAGACGACGCTCGCGAAGCTGCTCTGCCGGCTCTACGACCCGCAGCGCGGGTCGATCGAGATCGACGGCATCGACCTGCGCTCGCTCGAGATCGACGGCTGGCGTTCGCGACTGGCGGCGGTGTTCCAGGACTTCGTCCGCCTGGAGCTGTCGCTTCGGGACAACGTCGCTCCCGCCGGCGCGCCCGACGGCGTGATCCGCGCGGCGCTCGAGGACGCGGGCGCCTCGCAGCTCGCCGATCTCGACGCGGTGCTCGCGCGCGGCTATCCGGGCGGCACGGATCTCTCCGGCGGCCAGTGGCAGCGGATCGCGCTCGCGCGCGCCCTCTGCGCGGTGCGGCTCGGAGCCGGCGTGGTTCTGCTCGACGAGCCGACGGCGCAGCTCGACGTGCGCGGCGAGGCCGAGATCTTCGAGCGGATCCTCGCGCGGACGAGACACGTCACCACGATCCTGATCTCGCACCGCTTCTCGACCGTGCGCAAGGCCGATCGCATCTGCGTGCTCGAGCGCGGCGCGGTCGTCGAGCTCGGCACGCACGACGAGCTTCTGGCGCGCGGCGGCCGCTACCGGACCATGTTCGAGCTGCAGGCGTCGCGCTTCGAAGACGCGGCCGAGGCCGAGGCGGGGCTCGATGTCCTCGACTGAGGTTCCGCTTCCCGCCGGCCTGCCGTCGATGTGGCGGGCGCTCGCGCGCGGCTACCAGGCCGAGCCGCTGCTGCTCTCGGTCGCGTTCGGATCGTCGCTTCTCGCGGCGCTGCCCGACGCGCTTCTCGCGTTCCTGTTCAAGCTTCTCGCCGACGCCGTGCTCGCGGGCGACCGCGCGCTCGTGCTCGGCGCCTGCTTCGGGCTCGGCGCCTCGGCCGCAGCGACCTGGTTCCTGCGCGTGGTCAGCGATCGCACGCAGCGGCGGTTCCGCGACCAGGTCTCGATCGCGCTCGAGTCGCACGTGGCCGGACTGCAGGCCGGCCTGGCCACGATCGCGCACCACGAGCGGCCAGAATACCTCGATCGGCTCGCCGTGCTGCGCAACCAGGTCTTCGTGCTCGACCACATGTACGCCTCGCTCTTCTCGACCTGCGGCTGGGTGCTGCGCCTGGGCGTGACGCTCGCGCTGCTCGTCTCGGTCCATCCCGCGCTGATCCTGCTCGCGGCGCTCGCGCTCCCGACCGTGCTCACCGCGAGCTGGCGTCCCGGCGTCGAGCGCCTGATGGAGGAGCGCGGCGCCGCCGCGAACCGGCTCGCGCGGCACCTGTTCGACACGGCGACCAGCGCGGCTCCGGGCAAGGAGCTGCGCGTGACGCGGATCGGCGAGCGCCTGGTGCGACAGCGCCGCGAGGCCTGGGAGCGCTGGTACGCGCCGGTCGCGCGCGCGCGCTTCGCGAGCGCCGCGTGGCACGCGCTCGCCTGGGCGATCTTCGGCGGGGCGTACGTCGGCGCGGTCGTGTTCGTCGCGCGGCTCGAGCCCCTCTCGCCGGGAAACGTGCTGCTCGTGCTCGCCGCCGGCGCCCGGCTCTCGGCGTATCTCGGCGCGACGGTGGGCGAGATCGGCTTCCTGCGCGGAATCTGGCTCGACGGCTCGGTGCGAATGGCGTGGCTCGAGGACTACGCGGCGTCGCTCGTGCGCGAGACGGACGCACCCGTGCCCGCGCGGATCGAGCGCGCAATCCGCTTCGAGAACGTCTCGTTCGCCTACCCGGGCACGGATCGCTGCGTCCTCGACGACGTGAATCTCGAGCTCCCGGCGGGCTCGGTGGTCGCGATCGTGGGCGAGAACGGCGCGGGCAAGAGCACGCTCGTGAAGCTGCTCTGCCGTCTCTACGGGCCGACCAGCGGCCGCATTCTCGTCGACGGAGTGGAGCTGGCGCGGATCCCGGCCGACGGCTGGCGCGATCGGCTCGCGGGCGCGTTCCAGGACTTCTTCCGCTTCGAGCTCCGCGCTCGCCACAGCGTCGGCCTGGGCGATCTGCCGCGGCTCGACGACGAGCCCGCGGTCCGATCGGCGCTGGACCGCGCCGGCGCGGACGACGTCGTCGCGGCGCTCCCGCTCGGGCTCGACGCGCAGCTCGGCCCCAGTTGGCCCGAAGGCGCGGACCTGTCCTTCGGCCAGTGGCAGAAGCTCGCGCTCGCGCGCGGCTTCATGCGCGAGGCGCCGCTCCTGCTCGTGCTCGACGAGCCGACCGCGGCGCTCGACGCCGAGACCGAGCACGCGCTCTTCGAGCGCTACGCGCGGGCCGCGCGCGGCGAGCAGATCACCCTGCTCGTCTCGCATCGATTCAGCACCGTGCGCATGGCCGACCTGATCGTCGTGCTCGACGGCGCCCGCGTGGTCGAGACCGGCACGCACGAGGCGCTGATGGCGAGAGGCGGCCCGTACTCCGAGCTGTACGGGATCCAAGCGGCGGCCTATCGCTAGTCGTATGCTGGCGCGGCAGTGCTGGCGCGGCAGGAAGGGGCCCCGAGATGGAGACGAGTGCGAGTCGCGTCACGATCCGCCCGGCGGATCTCGATCGCGCGGGCGACGCGGACGCGCTCTACGAGATCCTCGACGCGTACGCGCGCGAGCCGGGCGGACAGAACGCGCCGCTCGCGGCCGGCGCCCGCGAGGCGCTGGTGCCCGGGCTGCGCGCGCACCCGCAGATCTTCGTGCTGCTCGCGTGTCTCGACGAGCGGCCGGTGGGTGCCGCGGTCTGCTTCTTCGGCTTTTCGACCTTCGCCGGCCGGGACTTCCTGAACGTCCACGATCTGGCGGTGCTTCCCGCGCAGCGCGGTCGCGGCATCGGGCGCGCGCTGCTCGAGGACGCCGAGCGCCGCGCCCGAGCGCGCGGCTGCTGCAAGATGACGCTCGAGGTGCACCAGACGAACACCGGCGCGCAGAAGCTGTACCGCGAGTTCGGCTTCGGCGGCTGGGAAGCGCCGACGTTCTTCGTCACCAAGAGGCTCTGATGCGATCGCTCCGGCACGCCCTTCTCGCAGCTCTCCTCGGCCCGATCCTGGCGCTCGTCGCGACCGCCTCGGCGAGCGCGCAGTCGAGCAGCGACTTCGACGGGGACGGCCTGGCCAACCTGTTCGACAACTGCCCGTTCGTCGCCAATGCCGACCAGCTCGACTCGAGCGCCCCCGCCAACGGCACGGGCGACGCATGCGAGTGCGGCGACACGCAGGGCGACGGCCGCGTCGACCTGGTCGACAGCGTCGTGCTTCGCCGCGCGCTCGCGGCGCTCGGCCCCGGCGTCGACGAGCCCGCGAAGTGCAGCGTCGTCGGCGGATCGATGGACTGCGACGGGCTCGACTCGGCGCGAATTCGCGCGGCGCTGGCGGGGACCGCCTCGCTCGAGCCGGTCTGCCGCGCGGAGGTCGGAGCCGGGGAGCTGCCGCGGCGGATGGCCGTGGCCGGCGACAGCATTACGCGCGGCTTCGCAGCGAGCTGCACGTGCAACGTCGGCTTCGCCTGTCTGCTCGAGTGCGCGTTCGGCGGCGTCGAGCAGCCGCAGTACTCCTGGTTCAACGGCAGCTCGTCGAGCGTCTTCGATCTGCGCACCCGCTACCGCTTCTTCGACCCTGCGATCGTGGCCGTCGGCTCCGCCGCCGCGAGCGGCGCGCGCATGCGCGGCGGCAGCGACAGCTTCGCGATCCAGGCGGGCCGGATCCTCTCGCAGAGCCCGCTCCCCGACTTCGCGCTGGTGCTGCTGGGCGGCAACGACATCTGCAGCCGGGACTGCGCGCAGCCCGGCCACTGCGCGAGCCCGCTCTTCACCGACCAGGAGTGGCGTGATGCGGTCGAGCTCGGCCTCTCCGCGCTCACGGCCGGCTTGCCCTCCGGAGCTACGATCTACCTCGGCAGCGTACCGCGCGTGCAGGACCTGTACGCCGCTGGCGTGGCGAAGCAGAGCCAGGAGTCCGATGTCGACTGCGAGCTGGTCTGGGCGGTCGCCGACGTCTGCCGCATCGCCACCGATTCCGGGACGCTGAACTCCGAGACGCAAGCCTTGCGGCTCGCCGCGATTGCCGAGCGGCAGCTGCGCTACAACGAGATCCTGGTCGAGACCGCCGCGGCCTACACTTCCAACTCGAACGGCCAGAACCCGCGCGGGCTGCGCGTGGTCGCGGAGTACGCGGGCCTCGCCCTGCCCTCGGTCGGAACGCTCGAGTTCGGGCCGGACCAGATCAATGGCAGCGACTGCTTCCACCCGAACATCGCAGGGCAGCGCGCGATCGCCGACCTGATGTGGCAGAGCAGCCCGGTGCGCTAGCTCAGGCCGGGTCTAGAAAGCCGGTGAGTCCGTACTTCGGAAACGGACCGATGCAGATCTGCTCCAGCACGCCGACGCCGACGTCGCTTCCGCAGCGCGCGCGCATGACCTGCTGGATGTGCTGATTCTCGAGCGCGTTCTCGTCGAGGTCGGAGCACTTCCACGACTCGCCGCTGATCGCGAGCTCGCCGCGCCACATGCCGTGGCCCCAGACCGGATGCTGGTAGCCGATGCCCTTCATGCGGAAGCAGGTGAGCGGCAGGAGCTCGATCTCGTTTCGCGTGCCGTCGAGCTCGACCTTCGTGATCAACGCCCGGCTCGCGCGGCGCGTGCCCGGGGCGTACTCGATCTGGTGGTCGACCGCGAGAAGCGGCGCGTGGCCCGGGTCGTCCACGAGCGGGATCTGCGCGGGATCGTCGTAGACCGGCACGGTCGAGCCGTTCCAGTGCCAGCGCACGCCCTGGTTGGTCTCGAAGATTCCCGCGTGCGTGCAGCGGTGCTTCCAGTGCAGCGGCGCCCAGAGGAAGAAGATCCCGCCCGGCTCGCCCGGCGACGGCGGCGCACCGCCCGGATCGGGCGAGCCGACCGGGCGCACGCCCCACGAGCGATCCTTGGTTCCGTACACGCGCGAAGGCTCGATCGCGAGCCGCCGTCCAGCGTAGCGGATCTCGCCCTTCCACTTGCCGAACTGGTTGAAGCGCGTCGCGTCCATCGTGCCGCGGCGACGGCGCTGGCGCTGCTGCCCCTCGGAGAAGCTCGAGGTGCGCGGGATCCAGAGCAGGTCGGCGGAGATCCCGGTCTCGTTGGGCGCGAGCACCACGCGCAGCGCCCGGAGCGGCTCGATGATCTCGATCCGGAACGGCCCGACCTCGACCGCGCTCGGCTCGCGCGGCGCGCGCCGCGAGGCGTGGAACGCGTGCTGCTCGCCGTCGCGGACGATGCTGAAGGCGCAGTCCATGATGCCGAGGTTCGGGTACAGCGCCGCGGCCACGCCGAAGTAGAACTCCCCGTCGTCGGTGTAGCCGTTGAACCAGTAGCGGTCGTAGGCATTCCGGTCGGTCGCGGCCGGCACCGCGATCGGCTCCGAGGTCTGGTGGATCGGGTAGTCGTCGAACTTCGAGAGCATGGGCGACTCCTCCGCGAGCCTGCGCTCGGCGGGATTCTGACACGGGGGAGCCGCAGCGCGCCGAGCGGCGCCGGGCTAGGGAAGCGGCCCGAGCGGCAGGAGGTCGGCGCGCAGCAGGGCGAGCGCGCGCGCGATGTCGCGGTCCTGTCGCCGGTCCTCGCGCAGCATCGGGACCTCCTTGCGGACGGCCTCGAGCAGGGCACGGCCACGCCGCGTCGGAGAATCGTCCCGGCGCAGCTCGATCGCCTGGCAGCAGGCGAGGAGCGCGATCGCGGCGACGGTCTCCACGAGCTCGACCACGCGGCGCGTGTCGCGCGCGGCGATCGTGCCAAGGCTCACCTTGTCCTGGTTGTGCGACTCGGTGCTGCGGCTGAACGCCGCGGCCGGCGCGCAGAGCTTCTGCGCCTCGGCGGTGAGCGCGGACGCGGCGACCTGCATCGCCTTGAAGCCGCTCTGGACCGCGCGCGCCGGGCCTTCGGGCGCGATCAGATTCGCGGGCAGCCCGTCGGTGGCCTCGGGCGTGCAGAGCAGCGAGAGCTGGCGGTCGAGCAGATCCGCGACGCTCGCCAGCGCCCCTTTCAGCGCGTCGAGCGCGAAGCAGACGTGGCCGCCGTAGAAGTTCCCGCCGTGGAGCACGTCGCCCGTGTCCGGATCGACGAGAGGATTGTCGTTGGCCGAGTTCAGCTCGACCTCGAGAACTCCGCGGGTGAGCGTGGCCGCGTCGAGCAGCACGCCGATCACGTGCGGCGCGCAGCGGATCGAGTAGCGGTCCTGCAGCCGGGCCGGCTCGGGCATGGGCCGCGCCGGATCGTACTCGAGGTCCTCCGCGATCCAGGCCGCCGCGCGCACCTGACCGGCGTGCGGCTTCCAGGCGGCCAGGCGCGCGTCGAAGTGGGAAGCGTTGCCGTGCACGCAGCGGCTCGCGACCGCGGTGAGCGCGCAGGCGAGGCGCGCCAGGCGGAGCGCGTCGTCGAGCGCGAGGCAGCCGAGCGCCGTCATCACGCTGGTCCCGTTCACGAGCGAGAGCGCCTCCCGCGGCGAGAGTTCGAGCGGCGCGAGCGCGAGCTCCGCATGCGCCTCGGCGGCGGATCTCACGCGTCCCGCGAGCGTGACCTCGCGCTCGCCCGCGAGCGCGGCGGCAAGATACGAGAGCGGCGCGAGGTCGCCGCTCGCGCCGACGGAGCCCTGCTCCGGAATCCGCGGCAGCAGCCTCGCGTTCAGGAAGTCGCACAGCCGCTCCAGCACGAGCGGACGCACGCCCGAGTGGCCCGACGCGAGCGAGATCAGCCGCGCCGCGACGACCGCCGCGGCCTCGCGTTCATCGAGGATCCGACCGGTTCCCACACCCAGGGACTCGACGAGAAAGCGCGAAATCCCCGATCGCTCGTGCGCCGGGACCGCGGTCATGACCGCGGAGCCCACGCCGGTGGTCACGCCGTACACGGGCAGCCCGTCGTCGAGCCGCCGCTCGACGGCTCGCCGCGCGGCGTCGAGCCGGGCGCGGTACGCCGGGTCGGCCCAGAGCCGTGGCGCTCGCTCGAAACGCGCGAGCGCGAGCAGATCTTCGACGCTGACGGGCGCACGCCCGACGTACAGATCGCTCTCGGACGGACTCGTCATCGCGCCTCGTTGTAAGGAAACGAGCGGGGCCGCGCTAGCGGGCGCGCAGCGGCTCCTCGAAGCCCGCGACCTGACGCAGCGACATCAGGAAGATCCGGCGCGCCTCCGGAAAGCCGAGCCGCTCGTCGAAGTAGGCCGCGGTGCACAGGCCCATGAGCAGCGAGTACACCGCCTCGGCCGCGGCGTGGATCGCCGAGTCCAGCGGTCGCGGACACTGCTCGAGAAGCCTGACGATCCAGGTCTTGATCTCGCGGTCGAATTCGGCCTTCGTGCGGTAGAGCTCTTTGTCGTGGACCGCGAGGCCGAAGATCTCGAGCACGATGCCGACCTCGGTCTGGGTCGCGACGACCCCGGAGAAGAACACCTCCGCTAGCAGATCGAGGCGCCGCTCCAGCGGCGCGGGCTCGATCTCGCGCAGGCGTTCGAGCAGCCCTGCGGCCACCGCCTCCCAGTAGCAGTGCAGGATCGCGTTCTTGCCCTTGAAGTAGTAGAGCAGGTGACTCGGTGACATGCCCGCTTCGCGAGCGATGTCCGAGAGACTCGTCGCCGCGAAGCCGCGCGCGAGCATGCACGCGCCCAGCGCGGCGACGATGCGCTCTCGACGTTGGTCGGTTCGTGCAGCGGGGCTCGTCATGTCGCTGGCTTCTAGCGACCCGTCCAGCGCGGCTTGCGCTTCTCGGCGAAAGCCTTCGGCCCCTCGACGAAGTCCTGGCTCCGCGCCATGTCGGCGATCGCCGGGTAGAGCGAGTTGCGCATCGCGTCCTGCAGGTCCGGGATCGACAAGCTCTGCAGCGCGGTCTGCTTGCTAGCCCGGATCGAGAGCGGCGAGCACTCGAGGATCTGCTCCGCCCAGCCGCGCGCGGTCGCGAGCAGCGCGTCGTGCTTCGCGACGTCGGTGACGAAGCCGAGCTGCTTGCCCTCCTGCGCGCCGACGCGGCGGCCGGTCAGGATCATGCCCATGGCCTGCTTCAGCGGGATCATCCGCGGCAGGCGCTGCAGCCCGCCCGCGAGCGCCGCGAGCCCGACCCGCGGCTCGGGCAGCGCGAAGAGCGCGTTCTCCGACGCGATGATCAGGTCGCAGGCGAGCGCGATCTCGAAGCCGCCGCCCATCGCCACGCCGTTCACCGCGGCGATCAGCGGCTTCGACAGGCCGAAGCGCGAGGTGAGGCCGGCAAAGCCGCTCGCGGGTTGGCCGCGCATGTCGCCGCCCATCGCCTGGTACTTCAGATCGTTTCCCGCCGAGAATGCGCGCTCGCCCGCGCCGGTGATGATGCCCACCCAGGCCTCGGGGTCGGCCTCGAACTCGTCCCAGACCGCCGCGAGCTCGCGATTTGCCGGCGGGTGCAGGGAGTTCATGACCTCCGGGCGGTCGATGGTCACGGTCCAGACGTGCCCCTCGCGCTCGACCTTGCAGAACTCCGCCATTTGCCCCTCCGCTACTTCGGGACGGCATTGTACAGGGTGCATCGGGTACGATGCGGCGCGTGAAGCTGGGCGAGCTCTTCTCCGTCGATGGCAAGGTGGCGCTGGTCACGGGCGGTACGCGCGGCATCGGCCTGATGATCGCGCGCGGCTTCGTCGAGAACGGCGTGCGCACCTACGTCTGCTCGCGAAAGGCCGACGCCTGCGAGCGGGCCGCCGCCGAGCTCTCTCGCGTCGGGACCTGCATAGGAATCCCCGCCGACCTCGGCACGATGGAGGGGGTGGCCGGGCTCGTGTCCGAGCTCGCGTCGCGCGAGCCCGGGCTGCACATCCTGGTGAACAACGCGGGCGCGAACTGGGGCGCGCCGCTCGACGAGTTCCCGGAGTCCGGCTGGGACAAGGTCATGGACCTGAACTTGAAGTCGATCTTCTTCCTGACCCGCGACCTGCTGCCGCTCTTGCGCAAGGCGGGACGCGCGGCGGACCCCGCGCGCGTGATCAACATCGGCTCGATCGACGGCCTGCACGTGCCGATCCTCGACACCTACGCCTACTCCGCGGCGAAGGCGGGGCTGCACCACCTGACGCGCGTGCTCGCGCGGCGGCTCGCGGGCGAGAACGTGAACGTGAACGCGATCGCTCCCGGCCCGTTCGAGAGCCAGATGATGAAGGCGACGCTTGCGCGTTTCGGCGAGATGATCCGCAAGTCGAATCCGCGCGGGCGCATCGGCGAGCCGGAGGACGTGGCGGGAACCGCGATCTACCTGGCGTCGCGCGCCTCGGCGTACGTGACCGGGACGATCGTTCCCGTCGACGGGGGCTCGTCCACCTGTCTCTGAGCGACGCGACGCTGCCGGACTACCTGGCGGGCGTCGGCGTGCTCGCGGACGCGCGCGGGGTGTCGGTCGAGCCCGCGGGCGACGGGAACATCAACTGGGTGCGCCGGGCTCGCGCGCCCGACGGGCGGTCGTTCGTGGTGAAGCAGGCGCGCGGCGCTCTGGAGCGCTTCCCCGACTACCGCGTCGACCCGGTGCGAATGGTCTTCGAGGCGCGCTACTTCGAGATCGTGCGCGAGCGCGTTCCGCAGCGCGCGGACGTTCCCCCGAGGCTGGTCTTCTTCGACGAGGCCGAACGCGTGCTCGTGATGGAGGACATCGACCGCGCCGAGCGCCTCGACGCGCTCCTCGCCGAGGGCCGCGCCGAGCCGACGACGCTCGCGCTTCTCGGCGAGTTCCTCGCCGAGGTCCACCGCGCGACGCGCGCGGACGCGGCCGGGCTTGCGACGCGCTTCGCGAACGACGAGATGCGCAGGCTCCACGGCGAGCACATCTTCACGCTGCCCTACGAGCCCAACGATTTCCCGATCGAGCCGCGGCTTCGCGCTCTCGCCGCCGACGTGCTGGCTCGGCCGGGCCTGCGCGGGCGGATCGCCGAGCTTCGCGAGCGGTACTACGGCACGGCGGAGGCGCTGGTCCACGGCGATCCGCAGGCCGCGAACGTGCTGGTGCAGGGTGTGCGCCCGCGGCTGATCGACGCCGAGATCTCGCACGTCGGCGACCCGGCCTTCGATCTCGGACAGGCCTTCGCGCACGTGCACCTGCACCGAGCGCATTCGCGGGACGAGGCGAGGCTCGCCGCGTGCGAGCAGGCGCTGCTCGAGGGATACACGCGCGGGGATCGCCCCGACCGCGACTTCGCCGCAAGCGCCCGGGGCTTCGCGGGCGTCGAGATCCTGCGCCGCGCGATCGGCGCGGCACGGCTCGCCTGCCTGGGGACGACCGCCCGCGCGGAGCGCGCGCTCGAGCTCGGCGCGGCGCTGCTGGGGGCATAGGTGGCGGCCGCGGAAGAGATCGAGGCGCGCGCCGAAGCCGACTTCGACGAGCTCGTGCGCCAGAACCTGCGCCGGAACTACGCCGCGCACCTGGGCCACGGCATCTTCGGCCAGACCGGGTTCCGGCTGATCCAGGCGCCGACCTTCGTGCCCGCCTACATCTACTCGCTCTCGGGCTCGGAGCTCGTGGTCGGGCTCGCGCGCGCGGCGCAGGCGCTCGGCCAGTGCCTGTCGCCGCTGTTCTCGGCCACGCTGATCGAGCACCGCCGCAAGGTGCTGCCGATGGGCATGCGGACCGGATCGCTGCTGCGCCTGCAGGTGCTCGGCATCGCGCTGGCGGGGTTCTTCCTGCCGGTTCAGTCGAACCTGGCCGTGGTCTGCGTCTTCCTGGGCCTGTTCGGCTTCTTCATGGGGATGCAGGGCGTGATCTTCAACGTTCTGCTCGCGAAGGTGATCCCGGTCGAGTACCGCGGGCGCCTCTCCGGTCTGCGCAACGCGCTCGCGGGCGTGACCGCGGCGGGCGTCGCGTATCTCGGCGGGACCTGGCTGGTCGAGACGAATGCGCTGGGCAACGGCTACGCGGCCACGTTCCTGGTCGCGTTCGTGCTGACCGAGGCGGGGCTGCTCATGCTGCTGTTCATCCGCGAGCCCGACGCGCCCGCCGTGCGCGAGCGAAGCGGCGTGGCGGCGCGGCTCGCCGACCTTCCGGGGCTGCTTCGCGCGGATCGGAACTTCGGCGTGTTCCTGCTCGCCTGCGTGCTCGGCGCGCTCGGGCGGATCGCGATGCCGTACTACGTGCTGTACGCGAACCAGGCGCTCTCGATCGGCGGGCAGGAGCTCGGCCTGCTCACGGCCGCCTTCCTGCTCGCGGCCACCACCTTGAACCTGCTCTGGGGGGTGATCGCGGATCGCGTGGGCTTCCGCGCCGTGTTCCTGGGGTCGCTCGCGATCTGGATCGCGGGCACGTTCGTGCTGCTCGGCGCGGACGGCTTCGGCGCGCTGATCGCCGTCTTCGTGGCGCTCGGCGCGGGCTCGGGCGGGTTCATGATGGGACAGCAGAACCTGGTGCTGGAGTTCGGAACGCGCGCGGACCTGCCGCTGCGAATCGCCGTGATCAACGCGGCGACCGAGGCGATGGGCGTGGTGGCCCCGCTGGCAGGGGGCGTGCTCGCGACCGCGCTGGACTTTCCGTCGGTGTTCTTCGCCGCGATCGCGTTCAAGCTCGCGGCCGCGGCGCTCGTGGCCCTGCGGCTCAGCGAGCCGCGCGACTTCGCGGGCTGACTCGCGACGCGGTGCAAGCTCGCTTGCGTTCCAGCTCCGGGCGAAGCGTGTTAGATCGAGATCCCGCGAATTCTTGCGAGGGGACGACCAGATGCAGGAGAACGCGGCTGTCGAGCCGCGCCGCAGCCGCGCCGAGTCGAAGGAGGCGACGCGCAAGGCGCTGCTCTACGCGGGGCTTCTCGAGCTGATCGAGCACGGCCTCGACACCCCGAGTCTGGACAGGATCTGCGCCCGAGCCGGATTCACCCGCGGCGCGTTCTACGTGCACTTCAAGGACCGCGACGACTTCATGGTCGAGGTCACCGACTGGGTCCTCTCGGGAGTTCTCGACCGGATGGTCGGAGTGGCGGTCGGGGGCGATCTCGAGACGGCCCTCGGCCGCTTCACCGCTTTCGTCGTCCAGCGCGACCTGCCGCTGGTCGGCAGCGTTCCGGTCGCCACGCACCGGGTTCTCGAGTCGATCGCCCGATCCGACAAGCTGAAGCAACGCTTCGCCGAGCTGATGCGCGGGGCGGCTTCGCGGCTCGCGGGCCTGGTGGCGAACGGCCGGGTGCGGCGGGATCTCGAGCCCGGGCAGACCGCCTCGCTTCTGATCGCGATCGGAATCGGGGCGCTGTCCCTCGCGGACACGGGCGTCAGCATGGGCGAAGCCGAGCTGAAAGAGGGAATCCTCCGCCTGCTCGAGCCCTGACGGAGCGCGCGAGGGATCTGGCGGCGGCCGCGAAAGTGGGCTGGAATCCGCCCTTCGAATGGACGCGAATCGGAGCCAACGCCTCGCGCTTCTCGCGCTCGCGGGCCTGACCCTCTGGGCGGGGACCGCTCGTGCGCAGGGGCTCGAGTTTCTCGGTCAGCCGATCGCGCCGGGCGACCAGCGGCGGCTGCCGCTCCCGGTCTCGGAGACGTTCGTGGGCGAGGAGGCCTCGACGCCGGTGATCGTGGTGGCGGGGACGCTTCCCGGTCCGGTCCTCTGCCTCACCGCCGGAATCCACGGCGACGAGCTGAACGGGATCGAGGTCGTGCGGCGCTCGCTGGACCGCTCCAAGCCCGACGAGCTGAAGGGCACGCTGATCGGGATTCCGATCGTGAACCTCGCCGCGTTCCGGCGCAGCACTCGCTACATGCCGGACCGGCGCGACCTGAACCGGTTCTTCCCCGGACGACCCCGCGGCTCCAGCGCCGCGAGGCTCGCCCATTCGGTCTTCGAGCGGGTGATCCGAAGCTGTGACGCGCTGGTCGACGTGCACTCGGGATCGTTCCACCGCACGAATCTTCCCCAGGTTCGCGGCGACCTGCGCCGGCCCGAGGTCCTGAAGCTCGCGCGCGCCTTCGGCAGCGAGATCGCGATCCACAACGAGGGGCGCTTTGGCACCCTGCGGCGCGCGGCGAGCGAAGCCGGAATTCCCGCGATCACCTACGAGGCCGGCGAGCCGATGCGCTTCCAGACCGACGAGATCGAGCGCGGCGTGCGCGGCGTCGAGCGCATGCTCGGGCAGCTCGGGATGCGGGTGGCGAAGTCCGGCGAGGCGCCGGAGCCCGCGCTGTACTACCGCGCGCGCTGGATTCGCGTGGACGATGGTGGGATTCTCGCGTCGCGCGCCAAGCTCGGCGACGTGGTGAAGGCGAATCAGGTGCTGGGCACCGTCTTCGATCCGATCTCGAACGAGAAGTCCACGATCCGCGCGTCGCACCAGGGACGGGTGATCGGCATCGCGCTCGACCAGCTCGTGATGCCTGGCTTCGCCGCGTTCCACATCGCGACGGACGAGCCGATGGACGGCAGCGCGAACCCGCCGGCCGCCATGCTGCCGACCGTGGACGAGGGCGCGAGCGTCGGGCGCACGGAGTTCGAGGAGCGACCCGATTAGCACGGAACGCAGCGCGTGAACCGCGCAGCCGCCATCACCGGGAGCGTGCTCGTGGCGCTGGGGCTGTCGATCTTCGCTTGGAAGACGCTGGTCCTGCAGCTCCCGATCCTGCCCTCGAACGTCGAGAACCTGTGGCGCGTCGAGCTCGAGATCGAGGCGCGCGGTTCGGGCGCGCGCGGCAGCGTGCGCGTCGCGCTGCCGGGCTCGGACGGCGAGCAGGAGATCTTCGACGAGCGCCAGACCTCCGACCGGCTGGTGTTCACGATCCGCACCGAGGACGGCCAGCGCACCGGCGTCTGGAGCGGAACGTTCGACGGCGTGCACAGCATCTCGCAGGCGTTTCGCGTGCAGCTGGCGGAAGTGCCCCCGCCGCTGCCGACCGACCTGGCGCAGAAGCCGCCCAAGGAGATCGTCGCGGCCTTCAGCCGCTCGTCGTCGCGCTTTCCGGCCGACGCCCCGGAGATCCGCGAGCTGGTCGCGAACATCGCGCCGCCGGCGCCGAACGACCCGCTCGGCCAGATGCGAACGCTTCTGGGCTACGTGACGGACGAGATCCTGACCGCCACGACTGGCAGCACCGACGCTCTGCTCACGCTCTCGGCGGGCGAGGGCAGCCAGCTGGGAAAGTCGCGGCTGCTCGTCGCGATGCTTCGCGCAGCCGGATTCCCGGCCAGACTGGCGGCCGGCCTGCGGCTCCACGCCCAGCGCGACGCGCGCGAGACCGTCTGGGTCGAGGCCTGGGTGGGCGGGCGTTGGATTCCGCTCTCACCGACGCTGGGATTCTTCGGCGCGCGGCCCGCGAACATGCTGCTGCTGCGATCGGGAAGCGCTGCGCTGATCGAGGAGACCGGGCTCGAGGCGATCTCTTCTCGCTACCGCGTGCTGCGCGAGTCGCTCGACGCGAAGGAAGTCGCGTCGTTCATGGTGCCGACCAATCCGCTGCTCGCCGCCGTCTCGCTGTACCGGCTGCCGGTCCGGTCGCAGGAGGCGCTGCGAATCCTGCTGATCCTGCCGATCGGCGCGCTGATCATCTCGTTCTTCCGGAACCTGGTCGGGCTTCGCACCTTCGGAACCTTCATGCCGCTCCTGATCGCGCTCGCGCTGCGCGAGCTCTCGCTCTCGCTGGGCCTGTCGCTGGTGGGCTCGGTGATCGCGCTCGGCATCGTCTCGCGGCTCTTCCTCGATCGGCTGCAGCTCCTGCTCGTGCCGCGGCTGGGCGTGCTGCTCTGCGTCGTCGTGCTCGCGATCACCGCGCAGTCCCTGGTCGGCCGCAGCTACGAGGTGCGGGACCTGTTCGCGAGCATCCTGTTCCCGGTCGTGATCCTGACGATGCTGATCGAGCGCTTCTCGATCACCTCAGCCGAGGAGGGCCCCGGAGCGGCGGTGCGAAGACTCGCGTCGTCGACGCTGATCGCGATCTGCATCTATCCGGCCTTCCGGCTCCAGGCGCTGGAGCATCTGATGTTCGGCTTCCCCGAGCTCGTGATCTCGGCGATGGGGGCGCTGGTCGCGATCGGCGGCTACACCGGCTACCGCCTGGCCGAGCTCTGGCGCTTCCGCTCGTTCACGCGCCAGCTCGACGAGGGCGTGCCTTGACGATCGCCGCGAAGCTGCGCGAGGCGGGCGTGCTCGGCATGAACCGCCGCAACTCCGTGTTCACGATGCGCTGGAACCCGCGGCGCTTCTACCCGCGCGTGGACGACAAGCTCGAGACCAAGCGTCTGCTCCGCGACGCTGGCATTCCGACGGCGCGCGTGCTCGCGGTCGCGCGCGTGCACTCCGAGGTGCGCAAGATGCTGGCCGAGCTCGACGCCTACCCGTCGTTCGTGCTGAAGCCCGCGCACGGCGCGATGGGAAACGGAATCCTCGTGGTGCTCGAGCGCGACGGCGAGTGGTACCGGCGACCCGGCGGCAAGTGGATCGACCGGCGCGCGCTCTTCTACCACTCCGCGAGCATCATCTCGGGAGCGTACGCACTCGGCGGACAGCCCGACGTCGCCTTCGCCGAGGAGCGCCTCGAGGTCCACCCGGAGCTGGTCGCGATCACGAGCGAAGGCGTTCCCGACGTCCGCGTGATCGTCTATCGCGGCGTGCCGGTGATGTCGATGACGCGCCTGCCGACGCAGCGATCGCGCGGACGCGCGAACCTGCACCAGGGCGCCGTCGGCGCGGGGATCGAGATCGACACCGGTTGCACCAATCACGCCGTGCTCGACGGTAAGCCCGTGCCGGTGCACCCGGACACGCAGGAGCCGGTGATCGGACGCGCGATTCCGGAGTGGACGCGGGCGCTCGAGATCGCGGTGCGCGCGAGCGATCAGACCGGGCTTGGCTACGTCGGGGCGGACGTGGTGATCGACGCGAACCACGGACCGCTGATCCTGGAGCTGAACGCCCGGCCCGGACTCGCGATCCAGGTCGCGAATCGGATGGGACTCCTGCCGCGGCTCGAGGCGGTCGACGCGCGGGTCCGTCCGGCCATGAACTGGCCCGAGCGGATCGCGCTCGGCGCCGAGATCGCGCGCGAGGCGCGCGAGGGACGGAAAGCTTGAGCAAGCCTGCCCCGTGGGTCGCGGTCTTCTGCGCGGCCGCACAGCTTCTGGTCGCGTCCGCGCGCGCCCAGACGAAAGAGCCGGCGGCCGCTCCGCCCGCAGCGGCGAAGCAGATGACCTTCGACTTCGACGTGAGCGCGCGGATCGTGCCGACCGAGCGCGCCGCGCACGTGACGCTCGAGCTCGGTCGCGGCGCGAATCACGTCGACTGGATCCGCTTCCGCATCGATCCCCAGCGCCATCTGCTGTTTCGCGGCGACGGCCAGATCGTCGCCGATGGCGCGCACCTGACCTGGACCCCGCCGCGCGCCGGCGGAAAGCTGCACTACGTGTTCAGGATCGACCACCTGCGCGACGCGCGCCGCTACGACGCGCGCTGCGCGAAGACCTGGGCGATCTTTCGCGGAGAGGATCTGGTGCCGCCCGCGCGCGTCAGCACCGAGGACGAGGCGCGCTCGCGCACGCGGCTCCGCGTGCGCCTTCCCGAGGGCTGGGGAATCGCGACGCCGTACCCGAAGCTTCGCGGCGGCGAGTACCGCGTCGAGCACCCGCGGCGCCGCTTCGATCGGCCGACCGGCTGGATGATCGCCGGGCTGCTCGGCGTGGTGCGCGAGGAGGTCGCCGGCGTGAAGATGTCGATCGCCGGTCCGCGCGGAGCGTCGGTCCGGCGCCAGGACATGCTCGCGCTTCTGCGCTGGACGCTTCCGACGCTGCGCGAGGCGCTCGGCTCGCTTCCGGACCGGGTGCTGATCGTCTCGGCCGGCGACCCGATGTGGCGCGGCGGGCTCTCGGGCCCCGGCTCGCTCTTCCTGCACGCGCACCGGCCGCTGATCAGCGAGGACGGCACCAGCCCGATCCTGCACGAGGTCGTGCACGCCGCGCTTCGCCTGCAGCCGGGCACCGACGGCGACTGGGCGATCGAGGGATTGGCCGAGTACTACTCGCTGCAGGCGCTCGGCCGATCCGGAACGGTGTCACCCGAGCGGATGGAAGAGGCCTACCAGTCGCTCGCGAAGCGCGGTTCCGAGGCCGCTCACCTGCGCAGCGGCACCGTCTCGGGCGCGGGCACGGCGCGCGCGGTGACGGTGCTGCGCGCGCTCGACCAGCGCATCCGCGAGGCCACCGACCGGACCCGGAGCCTGGACGACGTCGCGCGGCTCCTGGTCCGCGAGGGCGGCACGGTCAGCACCGCGCGCGTCCAGGAGCTGGCGCAGCAGGTGTCGGGGCAGGACCTCTCCGCATTCTTCCGCTCCGAGGTGCCGTAGCCCGGCTCAGGAAACCGTGCGGACCTGCGGGATCACCTCGCGCGCGAAGAGCTCGAGATGCTCGTCCACCCACTCGGGCGGCAGCCCGGGCGGGAGCGTCCAGCCGTAGAAGCGCGTGATCGGCTGCGCGGCCGCATAGCTTCGGATCGCCTCGATCGCCTGCTCGGGCGAGACGATCATCGCGCCGCGGCTGGCGAGGTCCGCGCGGCTCTTCGCGACCGCGGCGATCTGCATTCCGGCCTCTCCGAACCACTGCGCGTACAGATTGATCTGGTACAGGAAGTGCGCCTCGGCCTCGCGCCAGCGCCGCTCGGGATCGCGCGAGACCAGCAGCCACGTGATGCCCGATGCGATCTCGTGCGCGTCGGGGTCCTTGCCGAGCCGGCGCAGCTCGTCGCGGTAGATCGCAGCGAGCGGCGCGATCGGGCCGGTGGAGATGTACGCGTCGCCGAGCCGCGCCGCGCGTCGCACCGCCGGCTCCGAGAACCCGCCGACCCAGAGCTTCATCGGCTTCTGCACCGGAAGCGGGCGCAGATCCGCGTCGGTGTAGCGGTAGAAGCGCGCGTCGGAGGTGGTGACGCGCTCTCCCGCGAGGAGCTGGCGCAGGATCGGCAGCGCCTCGTTCATTCGCGCGGCGCGCTCGCTCGACGGGATCCCGAAGCCGGTGAACTCGCCCTTCCGGTACCCGCCCGCGACGCCGAGCTGGAAGCGCCCGCCGCTCATCACGTCGACGGTGGCGGCGTCCTCGGCGACGCGCAGCGGATCGTGGAGCGGCAGCAGCAGGACGCTCGTGCCGATCTGGATCGTGCGCGTGCGAGCGGCGATCGCGCAGGCGAGCGGAAGCATCGACGGGGTGTAGCCGTCGTCGATGAAGTGGTGCTCGCTCAGCCAGACGTCGTCCCAGCCCAGCGCCTCGGCGCGCACGCACTGCTCGACGATCCCTCGGTAGAGCCGCGTCGGGTCCTGATGCCAGCGCGGCGGGTTGCGGAAGTCGTACCAGAGCCCGAAGCGCAGACGTCGCGGCATTCTCACTCCCTGAGCTGGCGGATCATCGCGAGCAGCCGCGCGCGCTCGACCACGACGGTGACCATCGCGAAGCCCATCACCAGCGCGATGGTGCCGAAGAAGATGCGCAGCAGCAGCACCATCACGCCGGAAGAGAAGTTCATGTTCCGCGCGAGCGCCCGCAGCAGCCGCGCCTCGGCCTTCGTCTCGGGCACCGCGACCTCGATGCTGGACATCCCCCTCTCGAACAGGAACGCGAGCCGCGCGACCGGCCAATCGAAGCCCGGGCTCTCGCGCGGATCTGCCATCGGGTCGAAGCGCGCCACGCCCCAGACCAGATACGCGGCCCCGAGCAGCGCGAGAAGCGCGCCGGCGATCGCCATCGGCCGCTGGCTGCGCAAGAGGCGTCCGAGCAGACGACTCTCGCTCTCCGCGAGCTCGGCCACGTCTAGGCCCTCCGCGAGCGCGTGCGGACGCGCCAGCCGAAGCGGTCGAGATCGACGCGGTCGCGTCGATCGAAGGCGACGCCCTCGCGTTCGAGCAGGCGGCGCTGAACCGCCTCGCTGCCCGGGAACGCGCGCGCCGAGATTCGCCCCTGCGCGTTGATCACGCGCTGCCAGGGGACCGAGCCCGCGACCTGCTCGGGCAGCGCGTGTAGCGCGTAGCCGACCATTCGCGCCTGCCGGGGCAGCCCCGCGACGCGCGCGACCTGCCCGTAGGTCGCCACCCGGCCGCGCGGGATGCGTCGCACCACCGACCAGATCCGCTGGTACGAGCCGTCGCCCAAGCCGTTTCCCCCGCGCGCGATTCTAGCCGTATCGGGCCGTCGTCGGGAATCTTGACGTAGGAGTATGCTTTGGTACCCCTGCAGCCCGTCAGGGAGAACAGACATGGCCAGCCCCTCCGAGAGCGAGATCCTCGACGCGCTTCGCCCGATCCTGGATCCGGATTTCAAACGTTCGATCGTCGACCTGGGCTTCGTGAAGAACGTGCGCGTCGTCGACGGGCGCGTCTCGTTCGACATCGAGCTCACCACCCCCGCGTGCCCGGTGAAGGAGCGCTTCCAGAAGGACGCGCGCGAGGCGGTCGCCCGGCTCCCCGGCGTGCGCGAGGTCGAGGTGAAGATGACCGCGCAGACGCGCGGATCGGCGAACACCGCGCGGCCCGAGGGCCTCGACAAGGTGAAGAACGTGGTCGCGGTGGCGAGCGGAAAGGGCGGCGTCGGCAAGTCGACGGTCTCCGTGAATCTCGCCGCGGCGCTCGCCCGGACCGGGGCGACGGTGGGCCTGCTCGACTGCGACATCTACGGGCCGTCGATCCCGCTCATGCTCGGGATCAGCGGGCGCCCGCAGGTGACGCCGGACAAGAAGATCGTGCCGCTGCAGAGCCAGGGCCTGCGGCTGATGTCGATCGGATTCCTGGCTGGCGAGGACGCGCCGGTGATCTGGCGCGGGCCGATGGTGCACGGCGTGATCCGGCAGTTCCTCGCGGACGTGAAGTGGGGCGAGCTCGACTACCTGATCCTCGACCTTCCGCCGGGCACGGGCGACGCGGCGCTCACGATCTGCCAGACGGCGCCGCTCGCGGGCGCGGTGATCGTGACCACGCCGCAGGAGATGTCGCTGATCGACGCGCGCAAGGGTCTGCAGATGTTCCGGCGCGTGAACGTGCCGGTGCTCGGGATCGTCGAGAACATGAGCTTCTTCGTCTGCGACGGCTGCTCGAAGCGCCATACACTCTTCGGTGAAGGCGGCGCGGACCGCGCCGCAAACGAGCTCGACACCGAGGTGATCGGCCGGCTGCCGCTCCAGCCCGACGTGGTCGCTGCGGGCGACGCGGGCAGGCCGACGGTGATCTCCTCGCCCGACTCGCCGGCCGCGCTCGAGTTCCACTCGATCGCCGGGATCGTCGCGCGCAAGCTCGCGATGCTCGCCGCAGAGGCGCCGCCGGTGCTCGGCGGGAACCTCGAGTGGGTGAACACGCCCCGATGAAGGTTTTGCGCTGGGACGCGCCGGCCTGGTCCTTCTCGAGCGAGAAGCTGAAGAAGGTCGGGCTGTTCGCGTCGGAGCGGTTCTTCCTCGACCTGTACTGCCTGGAGCCCGGCCAGTCCCAGACCCCGCACGCGCACGCCGGCAGCGACAAGGTCTATCTCGTGACCGAGGGCCGGGCGCGAGTGCGCGTGGGCGAAGAGGAGCGAACGCTCTCCGCCGGCGAGGCGGCGATCGCTCCGTCGGGCGAGTCGCACGGGGTCGCGAACGACTCCGGCGAGCGCGCGGTCCTGCTGGTGCTGATGGCCCCGCCGCCGGGAAAGAGCGCGTAAGATCGGGGCGTGCCCGCGGTCGTCTCCAGACTGTTGCCGCTCGTCGTCCTGCTGCCGCTCGCGGGTTCGGCCCTCGCACAGACGCTGACCAAGCTGCCGATGCCGCAGAGCTTCCGCGCGAACGAGCTGCGCGTGCAGTGGGAGACGGACGCGAACCCGGTCGGGACGGTGAACGCGCTGGACCTCGGGCTCTCGAGCCCGGCGGAACGCTCGGTGCTCGCGCAGCAGACGATCGCGCTCGCGGCCGATCGCTTCGTCCACCGCGCGGTCGCGACCGGGCTCGCCCCCGAGACATCGTACGTGTACCGCGTGCGCAGCGGCGCGACATCGAGCGCGACCTACCCGGTGCGCACGGCGCCGCTCGCCGACTCGAGCTTCCGCATGGCGTGGATCGCCGACAACCAGAACCAGGCCGGCACGTCCTTCCTCTCGGTGCTCGAGCAGATCGTCCCCTTCGCGCCCGACGTGATCGGCCACGCGGACGACACCGTTCAGAACGGTCCGGTGCTCTCCGAGTGGCAGACGCAGTACTTCGACCCGCTCGCTTCGGCGTCGGCTCTGGGGCAGCGCACCCCGGTCCTGGTCGCGCGCGGGAACCACGACGGCGGCTCGCCCCCTGCGCTCGCCTACCACTGGCTGCCCGAGAACGGGCACTGGTACGCCGAGACGATCGGCCGAGTGCGGTTCGTCTTCATGGAGTCGAACGTCGTTCTTCCCGCGCAGGACGAGTACCTGCGCGCCGAGCTCGCTTCGCCCGCCGCCCAGAACGCCGAGTTCCTCGTAGTGGTCTCTCATCACCCGCCCTACACGAATCTGTGGGACCAGCCCGGATGGGACGGCGAGCCTTACGTCCGCGACGTCTGGGTCCCGATCTTCGAGGAGTTCGGCGTCGACCTGGTGATCAGCGGACATGCCCACTGCTACCAGCGCGGCGCGCGAAACGGAGTGACCTACACCGTCGTGGGCGGTGCGGGCGGCGCGCTCGACACCGTCTTCATCCCTCCAGGCTGGAGCTTCATCGAGGTCGCGCGACCCGTTCACCACTTCGCGATCATGGACGTCTCGCCCGGCAGGCTGGTCTGGAACGCCTACGATCTTTCCGGCAGCTCGATCGACTCCTTCGAGCTCGCGCGGTCGGCACAGATCCCGGTCTTCCCGACCGGGTCGGAGGCGTTCTGACGACGCAGCTCGCGGCGGCGACCGCGCTAGCGATCGCGGGCTCCGACCCGACGGGTGGCGCCGGGCTGCAGATGGATCTGCAGGTCTTCGCGCTCCACGGCGTGCACGGAATGGCGGTCCCGACTGCGCTCACGGTGCAGACCACGCGCGGGGTGCAGCGCACGCTGCCGGTGTTTCCGAACATCGTGGGCGAGCAGCTGACAGCGCTGCTCGGCGACATCCGGCCCGCGGCGATCAAGCTCGGAATGCTGGCGTCGGACGACGTGCTGCTGCGCGTGGCGAACGTGCTCGACGGCCACGACGACATCCCGCGCGTGGTCGATCCGGTGCTTCGCGCGAGCGACGGCTCGTACCTGCTCGAGCGACGCGCGTGGAGGAGCCTGGTCGAGCGGCTGATCGCCGGCGCGCGGCTGGTGACTCCGAACCTTCCGGAGGCCGAGACACTGACTGGAGAGAGCGATCCTCTCCGCGCGGCGCAGGCGTTCCTGGACGCAGGCGCGCAGGCGGTGCTGGTGAAGGCCGGCCACGGTGAGGGCCCGGCCGACGACCTGCTCGCGACCCGCGAGGGAGTCACCTGGCTTCGCGGCGAGCGCATCGCGGGCGCCCCGGTGCACGGCACCGGCTGCGCGCTCTCCGCCGCGATCGCGGCGCGTCTCGCGCACGGCGAGCCGCTTCTCGACGCCGTGCGCGGAGCGAAGGC